>Ga0181537_10001695_pt1 | contig 20013 bp, 19 predicted proteins | sample PEATcosm2014_Bin_39_FD_119765 | JGI IMG/M metagenome (GOLD analysis project Ga0181537, IMG submission 119765) | Peatland microbial communities from MTU Mesocosm Facility, Houghton, MI, USA - PEATcosm2014_Bin23_10_metaG | ecosystem: Environmental > Terrestrial > Soil > Wetlands > Peat | place... | reverse complement strand
TAGGTCACGGCGTGGCCCTGCGTCTCCTGAATGTCGGCCGCCCATTTGGTATGGTTGCCGACCGGATCGACCGACAGGCCGATAATTTTGGTGTTGCGCTTGTCGAATTCCGGCTTGAGGCCGGCCATATAGCCGAGTTCGGTGGTGCAAACCGGGGTGAAGTCCTTCGGATGCGAAAAAAGGATTGCCCAGCCGTTGCCGATCCATTCGTGGAAGTTGATCTTTCCTTGCGTGGTGTCGGCAGTGAAATTGGGAGCCTCGGAATTGATACGCAGCGACATTGGTGTCTCCCCATCGTGTTTCTCGGGCGGGCCTACCCCGACCCAGCGCCTGTCGCGTGGAATCTAGGTCGCCCGACCATTAAGGACAAGACCGCGTGCGCATATTGATGGTTATTACAGTTGTGGCCCGTTTTTTGGTCGAACTGAGGCCTCGCGGCTGGCAGAGGCTTGCCGAGGGCGCTAAGGTGCCGGCCGGAGCTGTTGGAGCATTGAAGGCACCATGATCGATTCCGCGGCAATAGCGGCCGCCGATTACACCATGCGGCACTGGAACGGATCCGAACCTGGCCGCATTCGGATCGGATCCGAGGCGCACAAATCGCTCTTCTGCCGGATGCTGCTGGACACGCACAACCCGTACAAGCCAGCCAAGATCGAGTGGCCGAAGCTCGACGACGTATCTCGGGCTCGGCTTCTGGCGTTGCCGATTTGGGACATCGCCGTGCAGACCGAGGGGCGTGCTTCGATTCGGGTGAAGACTTTTGCCGTCCGCATAACCGACAGCATCCTGCGTCCGGCGCTCGATATGGACGCGGCCGAGGAGGCCCGCCACAAGGACGTGCTCGGCAACCTGGTGGCCGCCTATGGGATCACGCTCGCGCCGGAACCGGCATATCCGGCGCCCGCCGACGCGGAATGGGCTTGGCTTGTCACTGGCTTCAGCGAGTGCATCGATAGTTTCTTTGCGTTTGGTCTGTTCGAAGTGGCGCGCCGGTCGGGTTATTTCCCGCCGGCCTTGGTCGAGGCATTCGAACCGGTGATGCAGGAGGAAACCCGGCATATCCTGTTCTTCGCCAATTGGCTGGCCTGGTATCGCTACAACATGCCGGTCTGGCGCAGACCCTGGTTCCTGGCCAAAGTCCTGGCTGTCTGGGTCTTTCTGGGGTGGGAACGGATGGGAATCGCTCGCGGATTCGACAAGGACGGCGAGGCCCAAGACGCCAATTTCACCGTGACCGGCAGCGGCGCGGTTGGAATAGAACTCAAGCCGCGCGAACTGTTCACACTGTGCCTGGCTGAAAACGATCGCCGAATGTCGGGGTACGACGTTCGTCTTCTGCGCCCCGCCACGGTTCCGGCGCTGATTCGTTTCGCATTGCGCTGGATGAGGTAGACATGGACTACCCTGCCGATACCCTTTCCCAATTGCTATCGCGCGGTGGCGCGGCCGATCCCGCGATCGGCGCGCCGGGACGCCAATCGCTGACGCACCAGGGGCTGCGCGACCTGGCTGGCAGCACCATCGGTGCGCTCAACGGTATGGGCATCGGCCGCGGCGACCGAGTCGCCATCGTCATGCCCAATGGTCCCGAGGCGGCAACCTCTTTCGTGGCGATTGCATGTGGGGCAACCACGGCGCCCCTCAACGCGGCCTATCGCGCCGATGAATTCGACTTCTACCTTTCCGATCTGAACGCCAAGGCGCTCGTCATTCTTGACGGTATGGAAAGCCCGGCGCGCGCGGTCGCGGCGCAGAAGAACATTCCGATCATCGAGCTGGTGCTTGGCAGTGGATCGCCGGCTGGCGGGTTTGTGCTTCGTTCCGCAACCCCGTTGGAGGGCAAGCCGGCGCGGCAAGGCTACGCGTCGGCCGAGGATACGGCGCTGGTCTTGCACACTTCGGGCACCACGTCGCGTCCCAAGATCGTCCCGTTGAAGCACAGCAACGTCACCGCTTCGGCCTATCATATCGGCGCTGCCTTAGCCCTCCAGCCGGGCGACGTTTGTCTCAACATCATGCCGCTGTTTCACATCCATGGGTTGATCGCGGCGGTGCTGGCAAGTCTCGCTGCCGGTGGCTCGGTGGTTTGCTCGCCGGGCTTCAATGCGCTCAAATTCTTTGCCTGGTTCGAAGAGGTGCGCCCGACCTGGTACACGGCCGTGCCGACGATGCACCAGGCGATCCTGACCCGCGCCGGTCGGAACGCGGACATCATCAAGGCGGGACGGTTGCGGTTCCTGCGTTCGTCCTCGGCTTCGCTACCACCGCAAGTCATGATCGAATTGGAAACGGTGTTCGGAGTGCCGGTGATCGAGTCCTATGGGATGACCGAGGCCGCGCATCAAATGGCCTCGAATCCCCTGCCGCCCAGACCGCGCTATCCCGGTTCGGTCGGCATTGCCGCCGGACCTGAAGTCGCTACCATGGACGAGACCGGCAAATTGCTGCCCCGGGGCGAACTGGGCGAGGTGGTGATCCGGGGCCGCGATGTCACCGACGGCTACGAGAACAACCCCGAAGCCAACGCCAAAGCTTTCGTCAATGGATGGTTCCGCACCGGCGACCAGGGGATCATCGACCCCGAAGGCTATTTGCGCCTGACCGGCCGCCTCAAGGAGTTGATCAACCGAGGCGGCGAGAAGGTCAGTCCGCTCGAGGTCGACGGGGTACTGATGGATCACCCGGCGGTCGAGCAATGCCTCTCCTTCGCCATGCCCCATAAGATGCTGGGCGAGGAAGTGGCCGCGGCGATCGTGTTGCGCGAGGGCAAACAAGCCGATGAGCGTGAGCTGCGCGAATTCGCCGCTGCGCGTCTGGCCGACTTCAAGGTTCCCCGCAGGATCGTTTTCCTTAAGGAAATCCCCAAAGGGGCAACCGGAAAATTGCAGCGCATCGGGCTGGCGGAGAAGTTGGGGCTCGGCTGATGCGCGTTGCCATCTTCGGCGCGGGCGCTATCGGCGGCTGGCTCGGCGTCAAGTTGCACCAAGCCGGAATCGACGTGACCTTCGTCGCTCGCGGTCCGCACCTCGCCGCGATGCAAGAAAATGGCGTCACGTTGCGAGCGGATGGAGTGGAAGTGACCGTCCGGCCACGGTGCATCGGCGACGCTGCGCAGGCAGGGCCGCAGGATTACGTGTTCGTCACGCTCAAAGCCCATTCTCTTCCGGCCGCCTCTGCTCAGATTGCGCGTTTGATGGGGCCGGAGACCGCGCTCGTCACCGGTGTGAACGGCGTCCCGTACTGGTACTTCTATGGCATCGACTCGCCCTGGAGGGACAGGATCGTCGAGAGCGTCGATCCGGGCGGCGTCGTGTCGCGGACCTTGCCGCCGCGACAGGCGATTGGCTCGGTGGTCTATCCCGCGGCCGAAGTGGTCGCGCCGGGCGTGATCGAGCACACCTACGGCGATCGCATCTCCCTGGGTGAGCCTGACGGCAGCAAGAGTCCGCGCATCGAGGCGCTGGCCAAGGCGATGATCGCCGCCGGCGTCAAAGCGCCGATCCGGCCCCGGCTGCGCGACGAGATCTGGGTGAAGCTATGGGGCAATCTTGCCTTCAATCCGCTTTCTGCATTGACCGGCGCGACGCTCGATATCTTGTCGGCACGTGGACCTCTGTGCGATATCGCGCGGACGATGATGCTGGAGGGGCAGGCAGTGGGCGAGGCGCTGGGCATCCGTTTCGCCATCGATGTCGAGAAGCGAATCGAGGGTGTGGCGGAGGTTGGTGCCCACAAGACCTCGATGCTCCAGGACCTCGAGCGCGGGCGGCCGATGGAGATAGACGCTCTGCTCGGGGCGGTGGTCGAGTTGGGCGTTCTGGTCGCTAAGCCAACGCCGACCTGCGGGCAGATCTTGGCCCTGGTGCGAGAACGAGCTCGTCAGGCCGGATCCTATCCCCCGCCCTGAGAGGGCAACTCCTGCGCTAAGCATTCTGCAGGTCCTAAAAACTTAACGGCTCGTTGAAGTTCATTTCGTCCCGCTTGTAGCCGTGAACATGGGCGGCGTGGCTCCCGGTCTGGCCCACAAGAGAAAGTTAACGAGCCAACAGTCGCAGCGCATAAGTAGAAATCCTGATGTGGCCGTTTGATCCATCGCAAAGCGTCGTAGGCCTTTGAGCCCGATATTCCGTCGCGTTGGCGCGCTTCCACTTCCCGCGCCTCGACGGACGAAAAGGGGCTAACCATGACCGATACCACCTTCAATCGCGGCCTGATCCTGTTCTTTCGGGTCGCCATGGGTTGGACGTTCCTGTACGCGGGCGTCACCCAGATCATCGATCCACACTTCACGGTGGCCGGCTTCCTCGGAACCACCAAAACCTTCCATGGCTTCTACACTTGGTTCGCTTCGCCGGAAATGGCGCCGCTGACCAACTTCCTCGTGCCGTGGGGCCATTTCTTGATCGGCTTGGCGCTCGTCACCGGTCTGTTGGTGCGCGTCAGCGGCGTATTCGGCATCCTTCTGATGGTCACCTACTATTTCGCGCACATGGATTTCCCATACGTCGAGAACCATTTCAATTTCATCATGGACTACCATCTGGTCTATGCCGCGGCGATTGCCTTCGTGATGGCCGCGCGCGGCGGAGAGGTGTTCGGTCTCGATGGCTGGCTGGGACGGCAACAGTTCGTTGTGAACCATCCGGCGTTGAAGCCGCTGCTCGGGTGAACCTTGCGGAATGACTGGTAGGTCGGTCGGGATCGGCAACGGTCCCGACCGATTGCGTTACGGAGACCTTCGCAGCAGCCGCTTCTTCATGAAATAGAGCGTGCTTCCAGGAGGAATATCGCGGATCGCGCCGAATCGCCGATAGCCAAGACGTTCATAGAAGGGTCGCGCCTGGAAGCTCAAAGTATTGAGCCAGACGCCTACGCAGCCCCGGCGCATCGCTTCATCTTCCGCGAGGTGCATGATCCTGGTGCCCAACCCCGCTCCGCGCATCGACTCCGGCACGACCAGCAGCTCGATGAATAACCAACGCGCCCAGGTTCCGCCCCACAGCCCGCCGATTATTTTGTGCGTCCTAGGATGTACGATCGGTACGGCAAGCGCCTTGTAATCGTCGGGCAGGCCCGCCCTCTTGTTGAAGGCAATTAGAGGTCGAACGATCGCGTTACGTGTGCCTTTTTTGGGTTTGGCGACAACCCTGAGATTGATTTCGGTATCAGCGCGTTTCATGGCGGACGAGCATGGGGCCCAAGCGCTTCCCGCCGAAAACATGGACATGCAGGTGCGCCACGGTCTGATCGCTGTCGGCACCGTGATTGGACAGCAGCCGGTATCCGGGCGCTTCCAGGCCGAGCTGCTTGGCTACCGTGCCAACGGCGCGGACAAATCCCACGATCAGTTCGGGCGGCGCCGATGCGGAGAAGTCAGCCCATGACACGTATTCACCCTTGGGCAGGACCAGCACGTGGGTCGGCGATTGCGGGTTGATGTCATGGAAGGCGAACGCGAACTCGTCCTCGTAGACCTTCTTGCTAGGAATCTCTCCGCGCAAGATCTTCGCGAATATGTTGCTGCGATCGTATGCCATATTCGTGCCCCTCACGGTTTGCGCGAATCTTTTTCCGCGATTCCCGAGACGCCGCGACGGCGCTCCAGTTCGGCCCATACCGCGGCGGGCGCGATACCTGCATCAACCCACAGGAGTACCAAATGATAGAGCAGGTCCGCACTCTCGGCCGCGAGCCTTTCCGGGCCTTCGGTCACCGCGGCAATGATCGTCTCCACGCTTTCCTCGCCGACTTTGCGCGCGATCGCGGCGCGCCCGGCCTTGAGCATTTTGGCGCTGTAGGACGCGGCGGGATCGGCTGTGCGGCGCTCGAGAATCGTAGCATGGAGTCGGTCGAGCACGGCTCCGTCGGATGGCGCTATCATCTTACCCTCGCTCTCAGACCTTGCGTACCGGAATGCCCGCCGCCGCCATCCGTTCCTTGGCTTGGCCGATCGAGAATTCTCCGAAATGGAAGATCGAAGCGGCAAGCACGGCGGTGGCATGCCCATCGCGTATACCTTCTACCATGTGATCGAGAGTGCCCACCCCACCCGACGCGATCACGGGCACCCGGACCGCGTCGGCGACGGCGCGGGTGAGCGGGATGTCGAACCCCTGGCGCGTGCCGTCGCGATCCATCGAGGTCAGGAGGATTTCACCTGCCCCGTATTCGGTCATGCGTTGCGCCCAGTCCACCGCGTCCATCCCGGTGGGATTGCGCCCGCCATGAGTGAACACTTCGAATTGGCCCTCTCCGGCGCGCTTGGCATCGATCGCGACAACGATGCATTGGCTTCCGAACTTCTCAGCGGCTTCGCGCACGAAGTCGGGCCGCTTCACCGCCGCGGTGTTGATCGACACTTTGTCGGCGCCAGCCAGGAGCAGCTTGCGGATATCTTCGACGGCTCGCACGCCGCCACCCACGGTCAGCGGCATAAAACACTGCTCGGCGGTGCGCGCCACGACGTCATACAGCGTGGCGCGATCGTCGGACGAGGCGGTGATGTCGAGAAAGGTCAACTCGTCGGCGCCTGCCAGATCGTAGATGCGCGCCTGCTCAACCGGATCGCCCGCATCGACCAGATTGACGAAGTTGATCCCTTTGACCACGCGGCCGCCGGTCACGTCGAGGCAGGGTATGACGCGCATCTTCATCATGTCACCACTCCATCGCGGCCAGCGCGGACGCCAAGTCGATTCGTCCGTCGTAAAGCGCGCGGCCGACGATGGCGCCCGCGATGCCGGCGCCCTCTTCCGCCTTGAGCGCCAGCAGGTCGTCGATCGAAGACACTCCACCGGACGCGATCACAGGCACCGACAATCCACGCGCCAAAGCCGTGGTGGCCGCAATGTTAGGGCCGCCGAGCACGCCGTCACGCTCGATATCCGTATGGATGATGGCAGTAACGCCGGCATCCTGACAGCGGACAGCCAAATCGCGCGCGGTCATCTGCGACGTTTCGGTCCAACCCGACACCGCCACCAAGCCGTGGCGAGCGTCGATTCCGGCTGCGACTGCTGTGCTATAGCGCTTGCAGGCCTCGCGCACCAGCGCCGGATCGCGCAGCGCCGCCGTGCCCAGAATCACGCGCGCGACTCGGCGATGGAGCCAGTAGTCGATCGCCGCCATATCGCGTATGCCGCCGCCGAGTTGCACGGGAATCTTGACGGCGTCGACAATAGCCTCGACCGCAGGGCCGTTGACCGCGTGGCCCGCTATCGCCCCGTCGAGATCGACAACGTGCAGCCATTGGCAGCCTGCCTCGGCGAAGGCGCGCGCCTGGGCCGCAGGGTCGTTATTGAATACCGTTGCCTCGTTCATGTCGCCGCGCTTCAGGCGCACGCACATTCCATCCTTGAGGTCGATCGCGGGGAAAATAATCACGCGCGCCTCGCTAGGGACGCCAACGGAGGAAGTTGGCGATCAGCGCCAGACCGGTCTGCTGGCTTTTTTCGGGATGGAATTGCGTGCCCACCATATTGTCGCGGCCGACCACAGATGCGAACGATCCGCCATAGTCGGTCGTGGCGATGACATGCGCCGGATCCGACGCGCGGAAAACATAGCTGTGCACGAAATAGGCGTGCTGTCCGGGCGCGATGCCGGCCAGCACGGGATGCCGCCCGGGAGGGAAATCGAGGGTGTTCCATCCCATGTGCGGAATCTTGAGGTTGGGGTCGTTGGGCGTGAGCGGAACGACTTCGCCTGGAATCCAGCCGAGACCTTGGTGGTCGCCGTGTTCGCGGCCCCATTCGGCCATCAGTTGCAGTCCGACGCAAATGCCGAGGAACGGCCGGCCCTTGGCAATGACCGCCTCAGTCAGGGCGTCGACCATGCCCGGAACGGCATAGAGGCCGCGGCGACAATCGGCAAAGGCGCCGACTCCGGGCAGCACAATACTATCCGCGCGCCTGGCAAGCTCGGCGTCGGCCGTCACCGTAATGGTCTGGCTCAGCCCGTGCTCGGCAACCACGCGTTCGAACGCCTTGGCCGCCGAGCGGAGGTTGCCCGAGCCGTAGTCGATCAGAACCACCGACATAGCTAGAGCGATCCGCCCAGGATCCCTTTGGTCGACGGAACCGCCTGCATCGCGCGGGGATCGATCTCGACTGCTTGGCGCAATGCCCGGCCGAGTCCCTTGAAGCAGGATTCGACGATATGATGGCTGTTGGCGCCGTACAAATTCTCGACATGCACGTTGGCGCCGAGAGTCTGCGCGAAGGCATGGAACCATTCCTTCACCAGCTCGGTGTCAAGGTCGCCCAATGCCGGGCGTGGAATGACGACCTTCCACACCATGTAGGGACGGCCCGAGAGGTCGACGACGACGCGCGTCAATGTCTCATCCATGGGGATCATGGCGGTGCCGTAGCGAACGATACCCTTTCGATCGCCAAGCGCCTTTGCCATGGCTTCGCCGATGGTCAGCGCACTGTCCTCAGTGGTGTGATGCGCGTCAATGTGCAGGTCGCCTTCGGCCTCAAGTTTCAGGTCGATAAGGCTGTGCCGGGAAAGCTGTTCGAGCATATGGTCGAGGAAGCCCACCCCGGTGCGAACGGCATAGCTGCCATTACCGTCAATTGCGACGGTGGCGCGGATGCGCGTCTCCTTGGTATTGCGCTCGACGGTTGCGGTGCGCATGATGGCCTGCTCCTTGCGGCGGCCTTACTAGCAGGAACCGTCCCGGAGCGCCAGTGGCGGCGCCCGCCGCGAAAGCCGCTATTGCATGCCCGAGTCACCTGTATCGTCGCCACCTGCCCCTGAACTATTGTCCGGCCGACAGCTCGGCACGGTCATCGCCGGGTTGATGCTGGCCCTGATGCTGGCTTCGCTGGACCAGAATATCGTTGCGACTGCGCTGCCGCGCATCGTGGGTGACCTGGGCGGTCTGTCGCACCTTTCGTGGGTCGTCACTGCCTTTGTGTTGACCTCGACGATCAGCACGCCGTTGTACGGCAAGCTTTCCGACATGTACGGCCGCAAACGCCTATTTCACGCCTCGATCGCCATATTCCTATTCGGCTCGATCCTATGCGGTTTGGCCCAATCGATGACCCAGCTCATTATCTTTCGGGCGATTCAGGGGATTGGCGCCGGTGGACTTCTGCCGCTCTCGCAGGCCGCCATGGGCGACGTGGTCGCTCCGCGTCAGCGTGGCCGCTACCAGGGGCTATTCACCGGGGTATTTGCATTTTCTTCGGTGGCAGGTCCGCTCCTGGGAGGCGTCATCACCGTGGCCCTGTCCTGGCGATGGATATTCTTCGTCAACCTGCCGGTCGGCTTCATTGCGATCGCTCTTATCGAGAAGGGGTTTCCCCGATATCGGACGGGTACCAGCCACAAGATCGACTATGTGGGTGCGGCACTGCTGACCAGTGGCACCACGGCCTTGTTGCTGATGTTGAGCTGGGGCGGCGCGATCTATTCCTGGACTTCGACCGTCACATTGGCGACGGCGGCCGGGTTCGCGATCCTTTACGGCGGGTTCATTCTCCGCCAGTCAATGGCCGAGGAGCCGCTTCTTCCGCTGAGGTTGTTTCGTATCCGGGCGTTCTCGACGGGTTGCGCAGCGATGGGGCTGAACGCGATGGCCCTGTTTGGCGCAGCGGTCTTTATGCCGCTCTATTTCCAGCTCGTGACGGGAGCCGATCCGGCCGGCGCAGGTCTGCGAATAGCGCCCTTGATGGGTGGCGTCATCGTATCATCGATCTTCGGCGGCCAACTGGTTTCGCGCACCGGTCGATATAAGGGCTTTCTGGTGGGCGGGTTGCTTTGCTCGACCGTCTGCTTTTTGATCGAAATCCCTGCGGTCACCGGCCATTGGGGCTTGTGGCCGCTCGAGACCTGTCTCGTCGGCGTAGGCCTCGGCATCGGGCTCGCGATGCCCAATCTGACGATCGCCATCCAGAATTCAGTCGATCGCCACGAACTCGGCGTCGCGACCTCGACGCTCGGATTCTTCCGGTCGCTGGGCAGCGCCATCGGCGTCGCCCTGTCGGGGGCGATCATGACCACTCGCTTGCATAGCCTGCTGCCTGCCGACCTTTCTTCTGGCAGCGGCTCAGTGCTCGATCGCGGCATTGATACGATCGCCGCGTTGCCCGAACCTACCCGCGTGGCGGTAGTTGAGGCCTATCGCTTTGCTATCGTCAACACCTTCTATACCGGCGCGATCTTCTCTGGCTTGGCGTTCCTGGTGGCCCTGTTAATGCCCGAAAAGCCGCTTAGCGGTCGCCGCTGAGGCGTGAGTCGCCTATCTCTTCGCGCCGAGGGATAGGCTGGCGCGCCGGATTCGTGTGCTATTGTTGATCAGCCATAAGTGTGGCGCGTTCGGGGGATCGCGCCGAGGGAGACCCCGATGCGACTGCGATTAGGCTACGACCTCACCTACGATTGTCCTCAGCCGACGCCGATGATTCTCGTGCTGAATGTGCATTTCACACGAGTATCCGACATGGAGTCGCCCGATCACATCCACGTCAATCCGTCGGTACCGATGGCTGGCTATCGCGACGGGTTCGGTAACTGGTGCACCCGCATAGTTCTGCCCGCGGGGCGCACGCAACTGTTTACCGATGCCGTCATTCGCGATTCCGGTATGCTCGAGCCAGTGGTTCCCCAGGCTCGCCAGCATCCTGTACAGGAACTGCCCGAAGATTCGCTCGTGTATCTGCTGGGTAGCCGCTATTGCGACACCTCGGACCAGCTTTCCCAAATGGCCTGGGACCGGTTCGGCGCACAGCCCACGGGATGGATGAAGGTTCAGGCGGTTTGCGATTTCGTCAACCGGCATATCCAGTTCGGATACGAATACGCCCGGCCGACCCGTACCGCCTCCGACGGCCTAGCCGAGGCCAAGGGCGTGTGCCGTGACTACGCCCATCTCGCGATTGCACTGTGCCGCGTGCTCAACATTCCTGCGCGCTATTGCACTGGATATCTCGGCGACGTCGGCGTGCCCCCGCCCTATTCGCCCGGCGATTTCTCGGCTTGGTTCGAAGCATACATCGGTGGTCAGTGGCACATCTTCGATCCGCGCAACAACATCCCTCGGATTGGCCGAGTGCTGATGGCACGCGGCCGCGACGCCGCCGACGTGGCACTCTCCACCAGTTTCGGCCCCAACACCTTGGTAAACTTCAGGGTATGGACGGATGAGCTAGCCTCGGCGTAGGAAATACTGGCTGGCGTCGCGTCGGTGCGCATCTTATCTAACATCCCGTCACATCTCGAACCGAGGTTCCATGGCATCCCCAGAAGCTTGGCACGGCACCACTATCCTCGCGGTGCGCAAGGCAGGCCATGTTGTCGTTGCTGGCGACGGGCAAGTGAGCCTGGGTCAGACCATCCTTAAAGCCGGCGCACGCAAGGTGCGCCGTCTCGGCAACGGGTCTGTGATTGCCGGCTTCGCGGGCGCCACCGCCGACGCGCTGACCTTGTTCGAACGTCTCGAGGGTAAGTTGGAAAAGCATGCCGGGCAGCTCGCCAGGGCCTGCGTCGAGCTCGCCAAGGACTGGCGCACCGATCGCTATCTGCGCCGGCTCGAGGCGATGATGGCGGTTGCCGACAAGGATGTTTCCTTGGTGCTGAGCGGTACCGGCGATGTGCTCGAGCCCGACGACGGCTTGATCGGTATCGGCTCGGGCGGCAACTATGCCTTGGCTGCCGCGCGGGCGTTGATAACCTTCGATGAATTGGGTGCCGAGGAAATAGCCCGTCGTTCGATGAAGATCGCCGCTGACATCTGCATCTACACCAACACCAACGTGACCTTGGAAATTCTATGAGCGCCGCCTTCACGCCGCGCGAAATCGTCTCCGAACTCGATCGCTATATCGTGGGCCAGCACGACGCCAAGCGCGCCGTGGCGATCGCGCTTCGCAACCGTTGGCGACGCCAGCAACTGCCCGATGGTTTGCGTGAGGAGGTTCTGCCAAAGAACATCCTGATGATCGGACCCACCGGCGTGGGCAAGACCGAAATCGCGCGCCGGTTGGCGCGCCTAGCCCAAGCGCCCTTCATCAAGGTCGAGGCGACGCGCTTTACCGAAGTCGGCTATGTCGGTCGCGATGTCGAGCAAATCGTGCGCGATCTCGTCGAGGTCGCGATCACGATGACCCGCGAGCGCCTGCGCAAGCAGGTCACAGCCAAGGCCGAACTGGCAGCCGAAGAGCGCGTGCTCGAAGCGCTGGTCGGAGAAAATGCCCGTGCCGAAACCCGACAGGCGTTCCGCAAGCAATTGCGCGAGGCAACGCTCGACGACCGCGAAATCGAGGTCGAGGTCGCTGACAGCGGCGCAGGCATGCCAACATTCGAAATTCCCGGCGCGCCGGGCGCCCAGATGGGCGTTCTCAATATTGGTGAAATGTTCGGCAAAGCCTTCGGCGGGCGCACTAAGAAGCGCCGGATGACGGTAGCCGAATCCCATGAAATCCTGGTCGCTGAGGAAAGCGACAAATTGCTCGACCAGGAAAAAGTCGTGAAGGAGGCTATTGCGGCGTGCGAGAATAACGGCATCGTATTCCTCGATGAGATCGACAAAATCTGTGCCCGCTCGGGCGAATTCCACGGCGCCGACGTCTCGCGCGAGGGGGTCCAGCGTGACCTTCTGCCACTCATCGAGGGGACCACGGTCAGCACAAAGCATGGAACGGTGAAGACCGATCACATTCTGTTCATCGCTTCGGGCGCGTTCCATTTGGCCAAGCCGTCCGATCTGCTGCCCGAGTTGCAGGGCCGTCTTCCAATTCGCGTCGAGCTGCAAGCGCTCAACCGCGACGACTTCGTGCGCATTCTCACCGAGCCCGAGGCCAGCCTCATCAAGCAATACAAGGCCCTGCTCGAGACCGAGGAGGTCACGCTCAATTTCACAGACGAAGCGGTCAGCGCAATCGCCAATCTCGCCGAAGAGATCAACAGCGGAGTCGAAAACATTGGCGCCCGACGCCTGCATACCGTGCTCGAGCGTCTGCTCGAAGAGATCAGCTTCAATGCCACCGACCAGCCTGGGACCACCGTCACCATCGACGCGTCGATGGTGCGCGAACGCGTTGGGGAACTCGCCAAGAATGCCGATCTCTCAAAATTCATCCTTTAGGGCGGCACGCCCGTGAAGCGAATCGTCCGGGGCGCGGTGCTCGACTTCCTGTCCGATCCCGCTGCCGACCAAACCGCGGCGCATCGCTACTGGGATGACGGCGCGCTCGTCGTCGAGGACGGAAAGGTCACTCGCGTCGGCGACTTCGATGCGCTAGGGCACGAAAATACCGCCGACGCATTGGTCGATGATTATCGCGGCAAGCTGATCTTGCCCGGTTTCGTCGATCTCCATATCCACTATGCGCAAGTTGACATCATCGCCTCTTACGGCGCCCAGCTGCTTGATTGGCTCGAGCGCTACACCTTCCCCGCCGAAGCCAAGTTCGGTGATTCGGCCCACGCGGCCGCCGCGGCCGAGTTTTTCCTCGACGAATTGTTGCGGAACGGCACCACTACCGCGTCGGTCTTCCCCACCATCCATCCGCAGTCGGTGGATGCGTTTTTCGCGGCCGCCCGGCGCCGCAATATGAGGATGTTGGCGGGAAAGGTCATGATGGACCGGAATTGTCCGGCCGACTTGCGCGATGATCTCGTGCGCGGCGAGGCCGATATTCGCGCGCTGATCGACCGCTGGCACGGTAAGGGCCGCCTCGGATATTCGCTCACGCCGCGCTTCGCGCCAACCTCCTCGCCCGGGCAGTTAGCTTTGGCCGCCCGTCTCCTCGCCGAAATTCCCGGGCTCCATCTGCAGACTCATCTCGCGGAGAACCGTGACGAGGTTCGCTGGGTGGCGGAACTGTTTCCCGAGGCCTCCAGCTATACCGACGTTTACGTTCAGGCCGGATTGATCGGCCCGCGGTCGGTCTTCGCGCATGCGATCCACATGGGCGATGCTGACTTCGCTGCCCTGGCCCAGGCGGGTGGTGCGATCGCCTTTTGCCCCACCTCGAATCTGTTCGTCGGCAGCGGATTGTTCGACCTGCGCCGCGCGCGTGCCGCCGGTGTGCGGATTGGGGTCGGCACCGATGTCGGCGGCGGAACTAGCTATTCGATGCTCCGCACCTTGGCCGAAGCTTACAAAGTGCTTCAATTGCAGGGAGTCAGCCTTGCGCCACTGGAAGCCTTCCATCTCGCTACCCTAGGTGGCGCCCAGGCTCTTGGTCTCGACGACCGAATCGGCAATTTCGTGGCGGGGAAAGAGGCCGATTTCGTAGTCCTCGACCTCGCCGCCACGCCGGTCCTCGCACGCCGAATGGCCGTCGCCGATCGTCTCGAGGATCGGCTATTTGCGCTGATGACCTTGGGCGACGACAGATCGGTTTACGCGACTTACGTGCTTGGGGAGCCGGACTACCGTCGGGACGGTCCTAATTAGGCAGTGATTTGCTTTTCGTTGGCGCGCGGATGTGGAGCTTCCCCACAACGGGTCGACGGGCGGCGATTTCTGCCATGGACGTGGATTAACCCGTGCGCCGCGCATGTCAACTCCCCGGCGACTCCCATTGCTCCTGGGTCGACGCTCCCCTATGTTCGCGCGCCATGACCGATCTCGCCCATATCCGCAACTTCGCCATCATCGCCCATATCGACCACGGCAAGTCGACCCTGGCCGACCGCCTGATCGAGCGGTGCGGTGCGGTCGAAGCGCGCGACATGCGCGAGCAGATCCTCGATTCGATGGATATCGAACGCGAGCGGGGCATCACCATCAAGGCGCAGACCGTGCGGCTGGACTATCGCGCCGAGAACGGCGAGCTCTATGCGCTCAATCTCATGGACACCCCGGGACATGTCGACTTCTCTTACGAAGTCAGCCGTTCGCTTGCCGCCTGCGAGGGCTCGCTGCTCGTGGTCGATGCAAGCCAAGGGGTCGAGGCGCAAACGCTCGCCAACGTCTATCAGGCGATCGACGCCGGCCACGAAATCATCCCGGTCATCAATAAGATCGACCTTCCCGCGGCCGAACCCGAACGTGTCCGCCAACAGATCGAAGAGGTCATCGGCCTCGACACATCGCATGCGGTGATGATCTCGGCCAAAACCGGCATCGGGATCGACGAAGTGCTGGAAGCGCTGGTTACGTGGCTTCCTGCACCCACGGGCGATGCCGAGGCGCCCCTGCAAGCGCTGCTGGTCGATTCCTGGTACGACGCCTATCTCGGCGTCATTACGCTGGTGCGTGTACGCAATGGCGTGCTCAGGGCGGGCCAGAAGATCCGCATGATGGCGACCGGCGCGACCTACGAAATCGACCGGGTCGGCCACTTTACGCCCAAGCTGGTAGCGGCCGAGGCGCTCTACCCGGGGGAGATCGGTTTCGTGCAGGCCGGCATCAAGGCCGTGGCCGACTGTCGCGTCGGCGACACGATCACCGACGACCGACGGCCGGCTGCGCAGGCATTGCATGGTTTCAAGCCCAGCGTCCCGGTCGTGTTTTGCGGATTGTTTCCCGTCGATGCCGCCGATTTCGAAGAATTGCGCGAGTCGCTTGCTAAACTAAGGCTCAACGACTCGAGCTTTGTGTATGAAGCCGAAACGTCGGCGGCGCTTGGTTTTGGCTTCCGCTGCGGATTTTTGGGCCTGTTGCACTTGGAAATCGTCGAGGAGCGGCTGGCCCGCGAGTTCAACCTCGACCTGATCGCCACGGCACCGTCGGTGGTCTATCGCACCACTTTGACCAATGGGGAGGTGCTCGAATTGCACAATCCGGCGGACATGCCGGACCTCACGCGGATCGCCAAGATGGAGGAACCCTGGATCAAGGCGACTGTATTGGTCCCCGACGAATACCTCGGTCCGGTGCTACAGCTTTGCACAGATCGACGCGGCCAGCAGGTCGATCTGACCTATGCCGGCAATCGCGCGATGCTGGTCTATCGGCTGCCCCTCAACGAGGTGGTATTCGATTTCCACGACCGGCTCAAATCGATCAGCCGCGGCTATGCCAGCTTCGACTACGAGATGGACGATTATCGCGAGGCAGAACTGACCATGGTCAATATCCTGGTCAATGACGAACCCGTCGATGCGCTGGCTTTCATTTCGCATCGCTCGCGCGCGGAAAGTCGCGGCCGTGCCATTTGCATGCGCCTGAAGGAGCTGATCCCGAGACAGATGTTTCCTATCGCAATCCAGGCAGCGATCGGCGGTCGGATCGTCGCGCGCGAAACCATCAGTGCACTGCGCAAAGATGTGCTGGCGAAATGCTACGGCGGCGATGTGTCGCGTAAGCGCAAGCTGCTCGACAAGCAGAAGAAGGGCAAGAAGCGCATGCGTCAGTTCGGCAAAGTGGAGATTCCGCAGTCGGCATTCCTTGCCGCGCTCAAGATGGGCGAGGAGTGATGCAGCTTAAGTATCGGAAAAGATTCAGATACGACGGAAACGAAGGCGGCGAGGACGACGAGGCCGGCAGGTCGCAACCAACATGATGCCGATCGGACCAATCGCCGCCCATGCCGGCCACGCGAGCAACATGGTGGCGATGGATTCGGTTGGAACGACGGTCTCCGGTGTCTTGCCGGTAACAAGGGTCCACAAAGTCCCGGCGACAATTCCAGAATGTTCGCCTGTGCCCAGCGCAAGCACAGCGTCACCCGACGCCATCAAAAGCGACAGCGCGATTAGTGTCCAACCAATGATACGACCCGCGATCAACATGACCCACCCGACGCGGTATCAGACTTATCCCCAGGGACGAACCCCAACATTTGTCCCATATTGCTGGGCATTCTTCAACAATTGATGAATATTTAGGCGCAGATTCTCTTGACCGACAGGCATCTCGGGTAGTGATCGCCCTCACACCTTGGATGGATTGCAATTCCTTGTCGGCCTCGTTTATTTTCCCGGTCCGCTTCGGATCGGTGCGGGCATGGAGGGGTGGCCGAGCGGTCGAAGGCGCACGCCTGGAAAGTGTGTATACGTCAAAAGCGTATCGTGGGTTCGAATCCCACCCCCTCCGCCAGCCCATTGAAATAATACAGATATTGTGACGAATGGGCCTCGACGAGGAAATCCGGCGCGGCTTGGTTGGGGCGGCTAAGTCTTATCGAGTCGCTACCGCAACGGTTCAAGAATGCTGACATAATTGGCGACCGCGGCGCCGCCCATGTTGAAGATTCCGGCCAGGCGGGCGCCTGTAATTTGCATATCGCCGGCGCTCCCGGTCAGTTGCATCGCGGTCAGCACATGCATCGAGACGCCTGTCGCGCCGATCGGGTGACCCTTGGCCTTGAGCCCGCCAGATGGATTGACCGGCAGTTTACCGCCTTTTTCAGTCCATCCTTCTTCGATCGCGCGCGCGCCTTGGCCGGCTGGCGTCAATCCCATCGCCTCGTACTCGATCAGTTCGGCACTTGTAAAGCAGTCGTGGGTTTCCACCATGTTGAGATCGTCGAGCCCAATTCGAGCACTGGCAAGGGCCCGCCGCCAAGCCTCGGCGGGTCCCTCGAAGGCGACGACGTCGCGCTTGGACATCGGCAGGAAGTCGTTCACCTGTTCGGTGGCACGAAACACGATCGCCTTCTTGAGTGCGAGTGCGGTGTCGATGTCGGCCAATACGACAGCCGCTGCGCCATCGGACACTAGCGAGCAGTCGGTGCGGCGCAAAGGACCCGCCACAAGGGGATTCTTTTCCGACACCGTGTTGCAGAAGTCGAAACCGAGATCCTTCTGCATATGCGCCATTGGATTAGCCGCGCCATTGCGATGATTCTTGGCGGCGATACGAGCCAGGGCCCGTGATTTGTCACCATAGCGCTGGAAATAGAGCTCCGTGATGCGACCGAATACGCCGGTGAAGCCGCCCGCGATGTCGCCTTCTTCGGGCAAGTAGCTCGCTCGAATCAGAATATCGCCAACCTGCGCGCTCGATACCTCCGTCATCTTCTCCACACCGACGACGAGGACGCGGCGCGCTTTGTGGGCGGCGATAAGGTTAAGGCCCTGATGGATCGCGGCCGATCCGGTAGCGCACGCATTTTCGACGCGTGTCGAAGGCTTGAACCGTAGCGACGGGTCTACCTGCAATGCCAACGACGAGATGAATTCCTGTCGCACCATGCCGCCGTTCATCGTGCCGATATAGATCGCATCGATATCGCGAGGTTCGAGTCCGGCATTGGCAATGGCATCCGCGCCCACGCGCGTGATCAAGGTTTCAACGGTCTCGCCATCGAGTTTTCCGAACCGCGTGTGGGCCCAGCCCACGATGCATGAGGTCATTGATCGATCTCCTTCAGGCGTTAGGTGCATATACACATGGGTGTGTCGGGCTTCAAGCTAGGCGCGTCGGGTTGACCGGGTCGATCGGCGTAATTACGGGCAAGCGCGTCTCGATAGCCTCGGCGGCCTCAAGAACCAGGTCCTCGCGGAACCGGGGACCGATAACCTGTACCCCCACTGGCAGGCCGTGAGGGGCATCGATAGCAGGGACCACGCCGGTCGGCACGGCGACCGCAGGCAAACCGAGCAGATTCACCGCCGTCATCAGCGCCTGAGCGTCAAGGATGTGCCGCATGGCCGCGAGGTCGCGAGTCTCAAGGCCGATAGTAAAGGGCAGATCTCCAGAATTGGGGCCGACGACCAGCGATTGACCGGCCAGGAAAATATCCCAAGCGCGACGCTGAAACATCACTTGGGCCAGCGCGTCCTGATATTCGCCTTGACCGGCAAATGGGGGCGTTGCCTCTAAGAATAGCTCGACATGTCTGATCATGTCGGGATCGGCCAAAGTGCGCATTGCCTCCATCGCTTTGTTGCGAAGATCGGCGGCGCTGAGGCGGGCGCGCAGGGTGGCGGCGGAATCAATCGAAGGAGTCTGCACCTCCTCCACCAGGTATCCGGCGTCGGCGAGTGCCACCCCAGCCTTGCGCACCGCACCGCGCACAGAGGCATGAGTGAATAAACCCGGCGCTTCGGTGATGAGCGCCACTTTGATCGGACGCGGCACTGGCGGGCCCTCGAGCGGGGCCGGCACCCAGAGAGGGTCGCGGATGTCGCCAGCGCTCATCGCCGCGAGTCCGACGCGTAGATCGCGCACATGCCGAGCCAGGAGGCCGTTCACCGCGATCAGATCGGCGAACAAAGGAGTATCCGGGAGATCGCTACCGTTGCAGCGCGGTACGCGGCCCATCGTCGGCCGAATGCCAGCCACACCACAGCAATAGGCCGGATACCGGATCGAACCGCCAAGATCGGTGCCATGGGCCAGTGCGCCGATCCCAACGGCCAACGCCGCCGCGGCGCCGCCCGATGAACCACCTGCCGTACGTTCGCGCGACCACGGATTCCATGTCCGGCCATAAACGGCGTTATCTGTGTCCCAGCGCGAAGAGAAGGCGGGCACGTTGGTACGGCCGATGGTGATCGCCCCTGCCTTGCGCCAATTCACTACCACTGTGCCGTCGTCGCGAGCGATCCGCGCACGAAACGCAGCGACCCCATTGACATTGGCAACGCCGGCTTGATCCACCAAATCCTTGATCGTGACCGGTACTCCGTGCAGCGGACCCAGATCTTCTCCGCGCCGGACCGCGCCGTCGGCGGCGGTTGCCGCGGCTAGGGCCCGCTCAGCTTGGATATCGACGACTGCGTTGACGATCGGATTGACCGAGGCCAAACGGTTGAGACTCGCCGTTACGGCCTCTTTGCTGGAAATATCGCGGTCGCGAATTCCCGCGGCCAGCTCAATCGCATCCCAACGCCACAATTCGGTTGGTCGGCGAGCGAGGCTGTCGTGCATGCGATCGGTCCTGGCAAAAAGAAAGGGCGGGGACGGACTTGCCGTCACCCGCCCATCCTAACATCTTGCCTCTGCGGCTAGTCGATGTGGACTGCCGAGAGGTCGTTGGCGAAGATCGGCGAATTCTTCCAGAAGCCTTTGACGTTCTTCTTGGTCACGCAAACTTGCGGCAGAGCGAACAGGTAAACATTGACCGCGTCGTCGGCGAGCTGCTTTTGCGCCTCTTCGGT
>Ga0181537_10001694_pt1 | contig 20017 bp, 20 predicted proteins | sample PEATcosm2014_Bin_39_FD_119765 | JGI IMG/M metagenome (GOLD analysis project Ga0181537, IMG submission 119765) | Peatland microbial communities from MTU Mesocosm Facility, Houghton, MI, USA - PEATcosm2014_Bin23_10_metaG | ecosystem: Environmental > Terrestrial > Soil > Wetlands > Peat | place... | reverse complement strand
GCCCCCTGTTGCGCCAGCGCCAGCATTGGCCACAGCAGTAACAGCGCCGCGGCGACCGGGAATCTTGTCACGCAGAACTCCTGCCCGGGAGACGTCCACCAGTGTGCCATGGATGGGCGCAACCGGCATCGGGCCTCGGCGTCGGGTGCGGGTTTGCGCGCCGGCCATCAAACCCGCAACGTTGCCGACTATCATGACCGCACCCCCGCAATCCATCCAGCCCCCGGCATCGCGCTCCCCGCATCCGCGACGCGTCTGCGTCCTCGGCGCTACCGGCACCATCGGTCGCGCGACCGTGCGCGCACTGCTGCAGCGTGGCCATGAGGTGGTGTGCCTGGTGCGCGAGCGCGCCGGCGTCGGCGGGGCGCTCGCGCCGGCCGACACCCAGAGGCTGCTCGGCGGCGCGCAGCTGCGATTCGCCGACGTCTCCGAGCCGGCATCGCTGGCGCGCGACGGGTTTCGCGGCGAACGCTTCGATGCTCTGGTGTCGTGCCTGGCTTCGCGCACCGGCGCCCCGAGCGATGCCTGGGCGATCGATTACCAGGCCCACGTGCATGCCCTGGAGGCAGCAGGAAGCGCGGGCGTATCGCAGGTAGTGCTGCTATCGGCAATCTGCGTGCAGAAACCGCTGCTCGCCTTCCAGCATGCCAAGCTCGCATTCGAGAAGCGGCTGGTCGAGTCCGGCCTGCATTATTCGATCGTGCGGCCGACGGCGTTCTTCAAGTCGCTGTCGGGGCAGGTCGAGCGCGTGAAGCGCGGCAAACCGTTCCTGGTGTTCGGTGATGGCACGCTGACGGCGTGCAAACCGATCAGCGATACCGATCTTGCCGACTATCTCGCCGGCTGCCTGGACGATCAGCAGCGTCGGGATCGGATACTGCCGATCGGCGGACCAGGCGATGCCATCACCCCGCGGCAACAGGGCGAGCACCTGTTTGCGCTACTCGGTCGCCCGCCGTGCTTTCGGCAGGTGCCGGTTGCGATGATGGATGCCATTATCGGCGTGCTGGGCGCCGTCGGACGGCTGCTGCCGGCGCTGGAGCAAAAAGCGGAGCTGGCGCGCATCGGCCGCTACTACGCCACTGAATCGATGCTGGTGCTGGACCGGGAGACTGGCCGCTACGACGCAGCCGCCACGCCGTCGACCGGTTCCGAGACGCTGTTTGATTTCTACGCCGCACTGGTGAACGGCGCGGTCGCCCCGGAGCGCGGCGATCACGCCGTGTTCTGAGGCGGTCGCCGCCGGACTGCCTGCGCGATTTTGCGCCGCGGATGCGGCGTCAGTGAGATTCACGCGCCACCCTGACCATCTGCGGCGTCACCGCATCGACGTACCGGTTGCCGAAATGAGTGCGCACGTAGTTCACCACCGTGGCGATCTGGGCGTCGCTCAGATAGCCCTCCAGCGACGGCATTCCCTTGCGGCCCTGCAGGATCGTGTAGACCGGGTAGGCGGCGGAAGCGAGCTTGCTGTTGCGCGCCAGCGCCGGATAGGCAGCAGCGCCGACCGCGCCTTCCCCCTCGGCCTGGTGGCAGCCCTGGCAGACGGCCTGGAAAAGAGCTGCGCCATCCTGCTGCGAAAAAGTGCGGGGGCCGCTCATCGAGGTGCCGACGTCGCTGGCCATCCCGGGCGTGACCACGCCGGCGAGTGCCAGCGCGCCGGCCAGCAGCACGGACCGGACGGCAATTCCCGAGGGATGCGAATTCATTCAGGCTGCCAGCACGCGTTGGTGCAGGCGGGTGATCGCATCCAGCGCAGATAACACCGCTCCTTCCTGCCAACCGGGCAAGTCCGAGGCGTGCTCGCCTGCCAGCAGGATGCGACCGTCGATCGCGCACAGGTTGCGGTAATGTTTCGCCCGGGTTTCATCGCTCCAAACGCCAAAGCATCCCAGGTTCGACGGTACGCGGTGCCAGGCAACCGAAATGCCGTTTTCAAACTCCTCGCGGTATTGCGGATGTATCTGAGCGCCGTAGTCGAGCGTCTTCTTGACGCGTTCGGCCGGGGACATGCCGGTAAATTCATAGGCACTGGTGGCGTTGAAGCCGACGTTGCCGGCTGCGGCGGTAAAGCTGCCGAGCAGCACGCCCTTGCCAGGGCTGCCATAGGCGGTGCTGGGGTAGGAAATCTGGCAGATCGGCAGATCGGTAAACGTGATGCCGCCATAGATCGCCTCGTCCTGCTCCCAGAATCGCCGTTTGAATTGCAGCCCGGTCTTGACCGCCGCGGCATAGGGCACCGCACTGATCGCATCGGCCATCGGTGCGCCGACGTTGATCTCGATCTGGTTGAGCACCGACAGCGGAATAGTGCACAGGCACCAGTCTGCACGCGCCTGCTGCGGCGTGCCGCCGGTGCGCTTATCGACATAGTTGGCGGTGACGCCGTGCGCGTCCTGATGGATGGCGATGACCTTGGCGTTATAGCGGATCAGGTTGCCGACTTGTCGCTCAAAGCCCTTGCCGATCATGCCCATGCCGCCAACCGGCTGGAAGATGCTCGACTGCCAGTCGTATTCCTGGCCGCTGCTGAGCGTCTGCCAGAGTCCTGCATTCAGCAGGTCGCCCAGTTCGATCGGCTTGGATGCGATCGGTGTACTGTTCAGGCCGCCGCCGGGCGGCTTGGCGTATCCGCGGCGCTCGCTGATCCGGATGCTTTCCCGATAGGAGTACGAGTTGTCCAGCGCCCCCCATTGCTTCAATGCGTTCAGCAGGATTTCGGTATCTTCCTTCGATACTGCCGCGTCCAGCTTGCCCTGCGAAGTGGTCTTGGCCAGCAGTTCGGCGATGTGGCCGTGGAAGTCCGCCTGCACCTCGCGAAAGCGCTTCGGCTTGCCACCGAAATGCCGGCTCGAATGAATATAGGCGTTGTAATTGACCTGGATGAACGGCTCGAGCGCCACGCCAAGCCGTCCGCAGTAATCGAGCAGCGCCTTGTGATGGTGCGGTATGCGCCATGGTCCCGGGTTCAGGTACAGATCCTTGTCGAATTCGCATACTTGCGTGGCGCCACCGAGTTCGGTGTAGGAATCGCCGCCGCGCAGCGACCAGTTGCGCCCACCTGCCCGATCGTTGAATTCCAGGATCTGCACCTGATAGCCGGCATTGCGCAGCTCGAGCGCGGCGGTCATGCCGGCCACGCCGGCGCCCAGGATCAGAACAGAAGCGCCTTTGGGATCACCAGGCAGCTTGATCGGTCCGTCATAGCTCGAGCCGGCGGCGAAACCCATGCTGGTCATCGCGTCATACATGACCGAGGCGCCTGCGGCGACACCGATCATCGAGAACAACCTGCGGCGGCTCATCGATCCCGACTGTTGCATGTCCGGCGTCTCCAGTCTGGCGTCTCCAAGGGGGCGGCCCAAGCCTTACATGGCAAGCACACGGTTGGCAAATGCCGCGCAGTCGCTGTAGATTTCCCGCATGTATCGGCACAGTCTGCCATTCCGCATGCCACGGGCCGTACCATGGGGCATGTGTGCCGCCGCCGCAGTGTTGGCTACACTTGATGCGCCGCCGGCTCGCGCGGCACCGAACACCATGGTTCTTGCAGCCGCCAAAGCCTGTGAACCCGACGCGCGGGCGCTGCTGCAGCAACTGGTGCAAATCGACTCCGGCACTGGTGATGTCGCCGGCATCGCTGCGATGGACGCGGTGCTGAAGCCCGCCCTCGAGCACATCGGCGTTAGCGTTGCGAGTGTGCCCGCGGTCGCGCCGGCGGTTGGGGACAACCTGGTAGGCACGCTGAGCGGAACCGGTCGCGGTCGCATCCTGCTCATAGCCCACATGGACACGGTGTTTCCCAACGGAACCGTGGCACAGCGACCGTACACGGTAGTCGGTGACCATGGCATCGGTCCGGGGGCTGGCGATGACAAGGGTGCAATCGTCAGCGCGATTTGCGCGTTGCGCATCCTGCAGCAACTCAGGTTCCGCGACTACGCCACGATCACGTTCATCCTGAATTCCAACGAAGAGACCGGCTCTGTGGGGACTCGCGATCTGATCCGCAGCAAGGCCAGGGAGAGTGACGTCGCCCTCAATCTCGAGCGCGGTGTGCCACCGGATGGCCTGCTGGTGGCGCGCAAGGGCTCGGCAATCATCAGCGTCGAGGTGACTGGCCGCGCCGCCCATTCCGGGCTTGAGCCGGAGAAGGGACGCAACGCCGCGCTGGAAGCCGCGCACCAGGCATTGCAGCTCGGCTCGCTCGCGGATGCTGCCAGGCAGACCAGTGTCAACGTCACCATCATGCAGGGCGGCAACACCATCAACGTCATTCCAGACCACGCGATCGTCAAGGCAGACGTGCGCGCATTTTCATCGGAGGAATTCGACCGGGTAGACAGCGAGCTGCAAACGCTCGCCAGTGAGACGATCGTTCCGGAGGTGCAGGTAAAAGCATCGATGGTGCGCAACTTCCCGCCCTGGAACCGGAGCGCCTCGACCGACGCGCTGCTCGCGCGTGCGCAGCATCTGTATGCGGAGATCGGCGGGACACTGAGCGCTATTTCCGTCGGTTCCTCCGCCGACGTCGCGTTCGCCGCGGAGACCGGCACGCCCTCGATCGACGGGCTCGGAATGCGTGGCGGCGGGGCTCACAGCGTGGACGACTATGCTGACCTCAGCAGCATAACGCCGCGCGTCTACCTGCTGACGCGCATCCTCATGGACCTGGGCCAGCATCCGCCCGCCAGGCCCGCGGCGCATTAAGGGAGCCGAAATGGTCGCTTTCGCTTCAAGAGACTACAGCCTGGTCGGCCGGGAGGCGACGCTTGCGGTGCAGCGCGGACTGGCCCAGGCACGCGGCTATTGCTGCCCGATCCCGCGCGGCCAGTTGCGGCTGCTGATGCAGCGGCGCGACGGGCCGGCGCTGCGCGACACTTCGATCTGGCTTGGCGCACTCGTGATCAGCGGCGTGCTGGGAGTGCATTTCTGGGGCAGCTGGGCCGCCGTGCCCTGCTTCGCCGTCTATGGCACGCTGTACGGCTCCGCGGCCGACAGCCGCTGGCACGAATGTGGTCACCGCACCGCGTTCAGGACCCGCTGGTTGAATGCCGTCGTCTACCAGATCGCCTGTTTCATGCTGCTGCGGGAGCCGACGCTGTGGCGCTGGAGTCATCAGCGGCATCACACCGACACGCTCATCGTCGGGCGCGATCCGGAGATCGCCGTCCCACGACCTCCCAACCTTTCGCATCTGGCACTGAATCTATTCGCACTGCGATCGACCGCGACCTCACTGCGCGCGTTGGCGATGCATGCCATGGGTCGCCTGAGCGCCCAGGAATGCAGCTTCATCCCCGCCAGGGAGCGCTGGAAGCTGCGCTGGGTCGCTCGCGGCTGGCTCGCCATTTTCGCGGCCGTCATCGGCGCCTGCGTTGCCACGCATTCGCTGCTACCCGCCATGCTGGTCGGGCTGCCGACGATCTATGGTGCATTCATGCTGCTGTTCTTCGGCCTGACGCAGCACGCAGGTCTCGCCGAGGACGTGCTCGATCATCGGCTCAACAGCCGCACGATCTACATGAATCGCGTGTTCCGCTTCCTCTACTCGAACATGAACTATCACCTGGAGCATCACATGTTCCCGATGGTGCCATACCATGCGCTGCCGAAGCTGCACCAGTTCATCAAGGCCGACTGTCCAGCGCCCTACCCGAGCTGCTGGGCGGCATACCGGGAAATCATCCCGGCGCTGTGGCGCCAGCGCCAGGACCCGCACTGGCAAGTCATGCGGCCGCTGCCGAGCGCCTGATCACGCCGCGAACCTATTGGGTAACGGAGACGGCGGGTGCGCTGGATATCCAGGGCCCGCCCAGCCTTGAATGTCAGCGCCGCATCTGGTGGCTGGCAGATCATATGCGCTCGTACGCCGGCGTACGCGAGGTAGTGCCGGGCATGAATAACCTGACCGTCGAGCTCGATCCGGCAGCGCCCGATCTTGAAAGCGTTCTGCAAGCGCTGCGAGCAGGCTGGCATGAGTCCGATGTCGCCAGCCTGTCGCTGCGGCAGATCGATATTCCCGTTCACTATGGCGGCGCGGCCGGCTGCGATCTTGACGAGGTGGCGCGGCACACTGGCCTGTCGGTTGCGGATGTCATACGGTTGCACAGCTCGGCCGAGTACACCGTGTACTTCCTCGGATTCCTGCCTGGCTTCGCCTATCTGGGCGGCATGGACCCGCGGCTTGCGACACCGCGTCGCAAGCAGCCGCGAGTCGCCGTGCCCGCCGGTTCGGTGGCAATCGGCGGCCAGCAGACCGGCGTCTATCCACTGGCGTCGCCCGGCGGGTGGCAATTGATCGGCCATACGTCGCTGCGGCTGTTCGATCCCGCTCGCGATCCTCCGTCGCTATTGTTGCCTGGCGACACAGTGCATTTTGTGAAGGTCGGCGACGCTCTGTGATTGCGATCCTCAAGCCCGCGGTGCAAACCACCGTCCAGGATCTGGGCCGGTGCGGCTTGCGTCACCTTGGCGTCGGCCGCTCGGGCGCCATGGACGCGCTGGCCCTGGCGATCGGCAACTATCTCGTCGGGAACGCCGCGGACGCGGCAGGACTTGAACTGTGTATGCCACCGGCACGAATCCGCCTGGATATCCACGGTGCCTTTGCGCTGACAGGAGCCGATTGTTCCGCCCGGCTCGACAACTCACCGGTGGCCACGGGGCGCCGTGTCCTGGTTGAGGCGGGGCAGACCCTTGAGCTGTCCGCCGCACAATCGGGCTTTCGCGCGTACCTGTGTATAGCGGGCGGAATCGACCTGCCGCCGGTGATGGGGTCGCGTAGCACGGACCTGAACGCAGGCATCGGCGGCCTCGATGGACGCATGCTCCGACGCGGCGATGTCCTGCAGGTGTCGCCGTGCCGGCGGTCGTCCCAGGCGTCCGCGGGTACCTCACTGCCGCAGTTGCAAAACACTGTTCGCGTAGTGCCCGGGCCGGAATTCGATGAATTTGCACCTGAGGCTCGCAACGTTTTGTTCCAGGCGTCGTGGAAAGTGAGCAGCCAGAGCAACAGGATGGGATACCGGCTGGAAGGTCCGACGCTCGTCAGGCGGGAAACGACACAATTGAAATCGCATGCGGTATTTCCCGGCTTCATCCAGGTGCCGGCCAGCGGCGCGCCGATCGTGCTGATGTCCGATGCACAGGCCACCGGGGGCTACCCGAGGATCGGTTGCGTGATCGCTGCCGATCAATGGCGGCTGGCCCAGGTCGCTCCGGGCATGTCGATTCGATTTGAGCCTTGCACCCGCGCTGCCGCGCTGTCAGCGTTGCACCAGCAGCAAGGCTACTTGCTGCGCCTGCAGCGGAGCCTGCGTGAACATTGACCTCAATGCCGACCTGGGCGAAGGCTGCGGCAATGATGAGGCATTGCTGGACAGTGTGTCCTCGATCAATGTCGCGTGTGGCTGGCATGCCGGCAGCGCGGACGACATGATGGCGCTGGTGCGCGCCGCGCTCCGGCGCGATATTGCCATTGGCGCGCATCCCGGCTTTGCGGACCGCGCCAATTTCGGTCGCCGGGAAATGAAGCTGCCGTTATCCTCAATCCGTGCCGGCCTGCTGTACCAGATCGGCGCACTGGACGCGATGGTCCGGGCAGAGGGCGGCGAGCTCGCGCATGTGAAAGCGCACGGCGCCCTGTACAACCAGGCCGCACGCGATCCCGAGCTGGCCCAGTGTATGGTGCGGGCGATACGCGACTTCAATCCGCAGCTCAAGGTCATTGGGCTTGCCGGCAGCCTGTTCATACAAGCCGCGCGCGCCGAGGGCCTGAGCGCGCTCGAGGAAGGGTTTGCCGATCGCGGCTATACCGGCGATGGCCACCTGGTCGAACGCGGCACGCCTGGCGCGCATATCGAGGATGCAGGCGCGATGTTGGCGCAGGTGCTGTCGATGGTGAAGAACGGCACTGTCCGGTCCCGGGACGGAGCGGTCTGCCAGCTGCATGTCGACACCATCTGCCTGCACGGCGACGCACCGCACGCGCTCGAGTTCGCCAGGGCCATTCGCGCGCGGCTGCGGCAGGAGGGTATCGACGTGGCGCCGTGGCTAGCATCAGTTGCAAAGCGCCACCTTAGTTCACCGTAGTCCGGCCATCCCCTCTCAGGAGCAGCAGCTTCCCATGCTAGACGTACACGCCCCGCACGCAACCGTCCACACCTGGAAGGAATTCTTTGTTCACCTGACGACCATTGTCATCGGCCTGCTGATCGCCGTCGGCCTGGAACAACTGGTGGAGCAGGTACACGACCGCCATAAACTGCGTGCGACGCAGGATGACTTGCGGCGAGAGCGGGAAGCCAACGGCAAGGACCTCGTCACCAACGCGCATAACTGGCGTTGGGAGATGGTTGAACTGCAGAACAACCTCATGGTGCTTGAGTACATTGCGCACCACCCAGGCGATGCGCAAACGGCCCTGCCCGGAGATCTTCGCTGGGTACAGGTGCCGATCTTCTGGAATCACGCGGTTTGGGACGCTGCCCAGCAAAATGGCGTGATCCGCCTGATGCCACCGGTAGAAGCTAATTCAAACCAGACGTTCTACCAGTATTTATCGACGCTCACCGACGAATCGAGCGCTACCTGGAACGCGATAAACGATGCCCGGCGCTTCGCACTCCTGGATCCCGATCCGACGCACCTGCCGCCGCAGCAGCTGCAGGAAACCATCCAGCTGACCGAAACGGCTATCGAAAAGCATTTGCAGGTCGGCTACAACATCGCTTTGATCGACAGCATGTTTCCAGGCTTGCCCGCGACTCTGAGCTACGATGAGATACGCACGTATGTGCGCTCCCCCTATCAACAGGACCCGCAGGGAATGGCGGCCGCGCACCAGCGCACCATGGATCGGCTGAAGGCCGCCGGCTATGTGCCGCAGGACGATGAGCTTGCCTTTCCAAAGAGCGTTAGCAAGTAGCGAGCTGACGCTCAGCCAACGGCATTTTCGCCCGTTGCACCCGAAGGTCCGGGCGCCGCCGCCGAAGCGTCAGCTTCCCTTCTTCTTCAACTCGCCCTCGGGCGTATCGATCGTTCCATCGTCGTTGATGTCGATGGGGAAGTCATAACGAGCCCCGTCGACCCAGCGCAGGTAGATCTTTCCGCCGCCGGTCCAGCATTCGGCCTCCTTCTCGCTCGTCAGTCCGCTCAGCTTCCCATCGGTCATCACGACGTCCGGCTCACGCAGCGTTGCTTTACCCGCATGGAACACGATTGTCGGCCCGGGACCTCCCCCGGCCGGTCCATACCTGCCCTCGAACTTCCCTGCACAGCTTGCCAACCCAGGCATCGGTGGCTGTCCGGTCTGCAAAGCCGGCGCCGGCGGCGCCGCGGCGACCAGGCGTAGATCGTGATAACTCGCCAATAGAAACCGATTTCCCGACACCGCGACCTTGTATTCGGTCTCAATGCCGTCCGCGATGGAGACGATCTCCCCGTCCATCCAACCGATTCCGCGGGCGTTGACCTGTACCTTGTCGTGCAGGTGATAGGTGCGTTCGACTCCGGTGGCAGCGCTCTGCGCGTGAGCCGTGGCGGCACATACCGGCAGAACCAGCGCCAATGAAACCACAATCGCAAGTCGCATCGGTGGTACCCCCGTCTCAATGAAGCCAGGCTGTAGCTTTTACCACGGCCCCCTGCACGATGGGGAGTCGGATGAAAGTCGAATTCTTATCGACGACACCGCCGGCTCCCGGCGCGCCATGACGTATTATCTTGACCCCAAATCCAATCATCTTTCGTCGCTCAAGAAATCTGAGATTCACCGGAGGAGCATGCTTGGCGGAACGCGCAAATAAAGGAACCGGCCGCAACGGCGGATTGTCAGCGACGGCCACGCGCGCACGACGCGACACCGCATTTCTTGGACACCCCGCAGGGCTTGGCTGGCTGAGCTTCGCTGAATTCTGGGAGCGCTTTTCCTACTACGGCATGCAGGCGCTGCTGGTGTTGTACATGACCCACACGCTGCTGCAGCCAGGGCACGTCGAAAACATCCTGGGCTTTGTGCCCTTTCGGCATGCGATCGAATCGGTCTTCGGAGCGATGTCACCGCAGGCCCTGGCCTCGGCGATATTCGGCTTGTACGCCGGACTGGTATACCTGACTCCGCTTGCCGGCGGCCTGATTGCCGACCGACTCACCGGCCGCACTGTCGCCGTGGCCGTTGGCGCCTCGCTGATGGCGCTGGGTCATTTCCTGATGGCCTTCGAAGCAAGCTTCCTGCTGGCGCTTGCCTGCCTTCTGGCCGGCGTCGGCTGCTTCAAGGGAAACATCTCAACCCAGGTCGGCGAGCTGTACCGGATCGACGACCCGCGGCGTGCCGACGGTTTCCAGCTGTTCCTGATTGCCGTGCAGCTTGCGGTGATTGCGTCGCCGCTGGTGTGCGGAACGCTGGGCGAGGTCTACGGCTGGCATTGGGGCTTCGGCGCCGCGGGCGTCGGTATGTTGATCGGCCTTGCGGTATACCTGTACGGCCGTCCCAGTCTGCCAGTGGAAGCTCCGCGATCGCGGCGCGGTGCGGCCGAGGCCCACCCGCCGCTTGGCAAGCGCGAGTGGCGTAGCGTCTTGATCCTGATCGGGCTGGTTCCGGTGCTGGCACTGGCAACGGTCGGTAACCAGCAGATCTTCAATGCCTATCTGGTCTGGGCCGAAACCAACTATCAGCTCATATTCTTTGGAAAGCAGATGCCGGTGACGTGGATACTGTCATTCGGGTCGATCATCAGCGCCGCGATGATCGTGCTATCGGTGGGTTTCTGGCGCTGGTGGGCGCGCCGCCGACCGGAGCCTGACGAGATCACCAAGATTGCTATTGGCGCCGGCATCGCGGCAATCGCGCCGGTGTTGCTGGCGATCGCTTCCGCCGGCGTCGCGGCGACCGGACACAAAGCCGGAATCGGCTGGGCATTTGCATTCGAGATCATCAACGACCTGGGTTTTTCCAATATCTATCCGGTAGGTTTGGCGCTGTATTCGCGCGCCGCACCCAAAGGGCTGACCGGTGTCATGGTTGGGGTGTTCTTTCTGCATCTGTTTGCCGGCAACATGCTGGTCGGCTGGCTGGGCGGGCTGCTCGAACGAATGTCGGGAGCGGAATTCTGGGGCATGCACGCCGGTATAACTCTGGCTGCCAGCGTGATTCTGCTGCTGGTGCGTGTTGCGGCAGGCCGCACATTGGCGCCCGCCTACCATTTGGCTGCGCAGCCGCAGCCGGCCTGAGGGCGTTGCGAGGACTCTCATGAAAGTCGAAGGCAGTTGCCACTGCGGACAGATTACCTTTGAAGCGGAAACGCGCCCACACCTTCTGCCCTAACTGTGGCACTCCGATATACGCAACCGACCCGCATGAACCAAAGTCATACGGCCCGCGAGTGGGCAGCTTGAAGCAACGCGTGGAATTACGGCCAACACGGCAGATCTGGTATCGTTCCTCGCAGCCTTGGGTCACCGATATTCGAGACGTCCCACGCATCGATCGGCAGTAAATGCGATCGCGCGGACGCGCGATTGGCTCAGCTACCTCAGATGCGCTATTTTGGCGGTTACAGCGAGCAGGAAATCGCTGGGACAGCAATGGGCCTATCGATTCAGCAAATGGCGCTCATGAGCCGCCTGCTCGATGAGGCGCTGCCGCTGGATGTTGAGGGCCGGCAGCGCTGGCTCGAAGCGCTTTCTCCCGAGTACCAGGGCCTGGCGGGAGCGCTGCGCGAGGCGCTGCTACCGGCAGCGGCAGAGAGTGAGTCGCCCGGATTGCCCGACCTTGGCACCGGGAGTTACCTCGAGCGGATCGGAGGCGGTCCAAGGCCCGGTGAATCCGTTGGCCCATACCGGCTGATCCGACTGCTTGGCGAAGGCGGCATGGCAGAGGTTTGGCTGGCGGAGCGCGCCGACGGAGCTTTCAAGCGCGACGTGGCCTTGAAGCTGCCGATGCTCTCGCGTCTGCGCAAAGACCTCGCGAGCCGCTTTGCCAGGGAGCGCGACATCCTGGCGGCGCTGGAGCACGCCAACATCGCGCGCCTGTACGACGCCGGGGTGAGTTCCGACGGGCTGCCGTACCTGGCAATGGAGTATGTTGCCGGCGAGCCGCTGACCGTCTGGTGCGATGCGCGTCGATTGGCAATTCGTGAGCGTCTGAAGCTGTTTCTGCAGGTCCTTGACGCGGTGCAATATGCGCATCTCCATCACGTCATTCACCGTGACCTCAAGCCGTCGAACATCCTGGTAACCGATTCAGGGCAAGTGCGGCTGTTGGACTTCGGCGTAGCCAAGCTGCTCGCCCATGAAGACGAACAGCCCGATCTGACGCGGCTTTACGGCAGGGCCTTGACCCCGGACTACGCGAGCCCGGAGCTGGTGCGGGGTGAACAGCCGGGTCCATCCGATGACGTGTACGCATTGGGAGTGGTTCTCTACGAGCTGCTCTGCGGCAACAGGCCATACCATTTGCAGGCCGGTCACGCGATCGCGCAGCTGGAACACGCGATCACCGTCATCGAGGTGAAACCAGCCAGTTCGCAGCTTGCGCCCGACGCCGCAGGCGACAGAGGCACCACGGCGCGAAAGTTGTCTCGGCAGCTGAAGGGCGACCTGGATGCCATCGTCCTGAAGGCGCTCGCGAGGGCCCCGGCGAGTCGCTACGTCAGCGCCGCAGCGTTCGCCGCCGATCTGCAGCGCAGCTTGAGCGGAGAGCCGGTAGCGGCCAGACCCGATCGGCTCGGCTACCGCTGCGCCAAGTACGTGCAACGGCACCGGACTGGCCTGGCGGCGACAGCGGCGACGATCCTCTTGGTCACCGCGGCGCTCGGCTATGCCCTGACACGCTCGCGCCCCGCCGGACCCCTCGGTGCGACGAACCCGGTTTTTTCCGACAGCGCCGCAGCGCCGACCGAGAACTCGGTCGCCGTGCTGCCGTTTATCGATATGAGTGAAAAAAAGGACCAGGAGTACTTCTCGGACGGCCTGTCCGAGGAGCTGATCGACCACCTCGTACACAGCGGCGATCTCAAGGTGATCGCGCGTACTTCGTCGTTCCAGTTCAAGGGCAGGAACGAAGATGTTCGCTCAATCGCGCACCAGCTCGGGGTCACGCACATACTCGATGGCAGCGTTCGCAGGGACGGCCAGCAATTGCGCATCACTGCGCAGCTGATTCGCGCCTCTGACGGAGTGGACCTGTGGTCACAGACCTACGATCGCAGCCTGCTCGACATTTTCAAGGTCCAGGACGAGATTGCAGAGAAGGTTTCCCATGCCCTGCGCGTCGCTTTGCACAACGGCGATCGGGCCGGAATCCGGGAACCCGATATCCAGGCGTATAACCTGGTTCTGCAGGGAAATTACTTCAAGGCTCGAAGGACCCTGGGCGATGTCGAAAAAGCCGCGCAGCTCTATCGTCAAGCGATCGAAATCAACCCCGACTATGCGCTGGCGTGGGCACGCCTCGCGAGTGCTTACTTGAGCGCGGAGATACTGCAAGGACCGCCATCGCAGGAGCAGAACAGGCGGGTTCTGGATGCACTGGAACGCGCCATCCGGCTAGATCCGAATCTCGCCTGGGCATACTATACGCGGGCCGGATTCGAGATGAGCGTCGTGTGGGATTGGGCGGCCGCCAAGGCGGACGCCGAACGCCTGCGCGAAATCGACCCCCGATTTGAATTGTTGTCGAGCGCCTTCGGTGACCTGGCACTCGCGTTTGGGGAGGTCAGCACGGCTGTCGAGTTCTACCAGGATGACCTCGCGCGAAATCCGCTCGACCCGAACGCGCTGGACACTCTCAGCAGCGCGCTGTGTGCCGCCGAGCGCCTGCAGCAGTGCCTGCAGACCCGGCTAAGCCTGTTGCAGTTGTATCCGGAGTTCGGCGGAGTCAACAGCTCCGCTGGCCTCGCCTACCTGTACATTGGCCAATTCGACGCAGCGCTCCAGGTCATGCACAGGGAACCCAACGAGAGCTACAGGCTGGGCGGCCTCGCGCTGGTATACTGGGCGATGGGACGACGAAGCGAGTCCGATGCTGCGCTGCATTCGTTGACGGAGCGATTCGGTTCAATCGACGCCTACGGCATCGCCGCGGTCCATGCCTACCGCGGGGACATCGACGATGCGTTCCGATGGCTCGATCGCGCCTATCGAGGCCATGTTTACGGGATGCTTGGCGTCAAGACGGACCCGCTGCTTCGGAATCTGCACGACGACCCGCGATTCCTGGCGTTGCTGAGCCGCATGCGCTTGACCGACCCGCCACAGGCGCAGATGTCCAGAACAGGGAATTTCAATTCGGCATTTCGCATGCCTTACTTTGGGAGCTAGACATGGCATCGAAGAGAACCATCACGAAAAAGGGACCAGACAAGCGCCGCAAAGCAAAGAGCGCGCTCAAGCTGTCAAAGAAAGCGAAAGCCGAGGTGGCGACGCTGCTGAAGCGCAACCAGGCCGGGACTATTACCCGGGCGGAACTGGAGACAGTGTTGGAAGAAGTAGATCAGCGCCTGAAGCGGCTGCTCGGTTTCATACGTCACTTGCTGTAGCCGTCAGCAATCGGGAGCTTGTGACGTGGCACGAGCCTCGATGAGGTTGAAGAGCGCATCCTGCCAGATTGCATACTGGGAGGCGGATAAGCTGCAGATCGCCAATTACCTGACCAGAAGGACGTTTTCGGCGAATCTGGCAACCTTCGAGGTGCTGCGCTTCTTCTTCACCCCGCGCACAATCCGCGCTGCGCTTGGCGAGTTCCGCGCCTACAGTGGCGAGAGCGTGGCGCGCGCGATCCTGCAGCTGATCGACGCCCAACTCCTGCTCGAGTATGGCTCGGCAGAGTGGCAGCGGGATGAACGAGTCAAGTCGGCCTGGAAGCCCTGGCTTCCGGAAGGCGGGTTTCACTTCATGACCAAGGACACTCCGTACGTCCCCCTGGATTGGCCCATCGAAAAGAAAATGCAGACACTGCCGGCAACTCCGGCCCCGCCTCAGTTCAAGACAATCAGGGGTGCCGCTGCATTCCGGCTGCCGCCGCATGAAATGACCCACGACACTTTCTTCGACACGCTGCATGCCAGGAGGACCCACAGGGAATTCGCGCGGGGAAAGCTATCGCTGGCGAACGTCTCGCAGTTGCTGCAGACGACCTGGGGTGTGCAGGGCTACCTGCAGACCAATGTATTCGGGCTGCTGCCGCACAAAACCAGCCCTTCCGGCGGAGCCAGGCACCCGGGCGAGGTCTATCTGATGGCGTTGAGGGTCGACGGGCTCGAGAGTGGCATGTATCACTACCAGTCCAGGGACCACCGTCTGGCAAGACTCCCTGCCAAAGTCAGTCCGCGCCTGGCAAGCGCGTATTGCGCAGACCAGCGCTATTTTTCCGGGGCCGCGGCGCTGTTCATCATGACCGCGGTCTTTGCGAGGACCATGTGGAAGTATGGCAGGGCTCGAGCTTACCGGGTGGTTCTGCTCGAGACCGGCCATTTGTGTCAGACGTTTTGCCTCACGGCAACGAGGCTGGGACTTGCTCCCTTCAGCACTGCTGCACTGAGGGACTCAATGATCGAGAACGACCTGGGATTGGATGGAATAGCGGAATCGGTTCTGTACGTTGCCGGAGTCGGCCTGCTGCCCGGCCAGTCAAAGACGCGTCGCTGAATTGCGTTGCGAAGCTCAGGATTTCGTCTTGCTGCCGGTCTTGGGCTGGTAGTCCCTGTGTCCCGCCTGCCACAACGCAAAGGCGAACTGGTTCGCAAAGTTGCGGTAGGTCACGGACTTCTCCTCGGTGAGATGTATCGCTGGAGACCTTCAACCAGGGCATCGAACGCGACCCGGCAGCGCGGACTATGGCGCAGGTCTTCGTGCATCGTGATCCAGGTATCCAGCGGCAATGAGAACTGCCGCGGGAACAGACGCACGAGCGCGTCATCGCGACGAGCAATGGCTGCCTGGCAGACGCCGATGCCGGCGCCAGCACGGATCAGTGCGAGTTGGGCAAGGTTATTGTCAGTACGCATCGCAAAGGCCTCGCGCCGCCAACCGCTCAACGACTTGCCGGCACCACGGACGAACAAGGTCGGCTGATCAAATCCGATCAACGCATGATGGGCGACGTCGGCCATGGACTTCGGCGTGCCATGACGTGACAGGTAGCGCTGATGCGCGTACAAGCCGAGCTCGATCTCACCGATGCGGCGCGCGACCAGCAACTCCTGTCGGGGCCGCGCCATGCGCACCGCAATGTCGGCCTCGCGGCGCAACAGATCCTGCATCCGGTCCGTGAGCACCAGTTCCACCACGAGCTCCGGGTGCTCATCTCGCAGGCTGGCAATGATCGGCGGCAGCACTTCGACGCCAATGACGTCGCTGGCCGTCATCCGCACCGTACCACGCACGCCCGACCCTTGGCTTGCGGCGACCCGCTCCAGAGCCGCGGCAGTGCTGTTCATGGATTCCGCGTAACTTCGCAGCGCCAGCGCCGCCTCGGTCGGCATGAGACCGGTTTGGGAGCGGGTAAAAAGCGCCAGATTCAGCGATTTCTCCAAAGACGCGATGTGACGACCCACCGTCGGTTGCGCCACGCCAAGGGCGCGCGCGGCGCCCGACAGCGATCCTTCGTTCAGCACCGCCAGGAAGGAGCGGTACATCTCCCAACCAATGTCAGAGGCCATGCATTATTGTATAGCTGCACACAGATGTTGAGCAATTCCATCGGTACCTGGCAGGCCCCACAATCTCCCCCTCAGCAACTCAACGGAGATAAGAGAAATGGCCAGCACTAACACGGCCCTGGTTTTGGGAGCAACCGGTGGCATCGGCGGCGAGGTGGCCCGTCAACTGCGCGACGGCGGTTGGAACGTGCGGGCGATGCAGCGCGGTGCGGCGCGCCCCGTCGAGCAACGGGACGGGATGACGTGGATTCGCGGCGACGCGATGATCGCCGAAAACGTCCTCGCCGCCGCGCAGGGCTGTTCGGTCATCGTGCACGCGGTCAATCCGCCGGGTTACCGTCGCTGGTCGGAACTCGTATTGCCCATGCTCGACAATACGATCGCTGCCGCGCGTGCGGTCGGCGCAACCATCGTCCTGCCCGGCACCGTCTACAACTTCGGCCCCGATGCCTTGCCACTATTGAGCGAGGAGTCGCCTCAGCATCCCGTTACCCGCAAGGGAGCCATTCGGGTGGAGATGGAGCGGCGACTTTCCGGGGCCAGCAAGACAGGCATCCGGGTCTTGATCGTGCGGGCCGGTGATTTTTTTGGGCCCACCGCGAGAAACAGCTGGTTCTCGCAGGGCCTGGTGAAGCCCGGTAAGCCAGTCGGGACAGTGAGCAATCCGAATAGCGGCGGTGTCGGACATGCCTGGTCGTACCTGCCCGACGTTGCCCGTACCATGATCGAGCTACTCTCGCGTCGTGAGTCGCTTGCGTCGTTCACCACGTTTCACATGGCCGGTCACTGGGACGCGGATGGTACCCACATGTCAGCGGCGATCCAGCGAGTCGCGATGCGCTGCACCGGTCGTAAGCCGCGTATGGCCGCTTTTCCCTGGTGGCTGATCTCGCTGGCGTCGCCCTTTGTGACGACTTTCCGCGAGATGCTCGAGATGCGCTACATCTGGAGAGAGCCCGTGCGCCTGGATAACGCGCGATTGATCGCCGAACTGGGCCGGGAGCCGCACACGCCGCTCGACCAGGCAGTCGAGGCCACCCTCCTCGGCCTGGGTTGCGTGTCGCCATGAAAAACCTCCTCGAATCCGCCGGAATTGCGTTCACCGCACCGCAGCCATTCGGAATACTCACGGGCCCGATATTTCGCCCGCGTTTGAGCTGAGCATGGCATCAAGTCCCGCGAGGTCACCCAATACCCACAGTTCAGCGATACGATCATCCTCAAATCGAAACAGGGCGGCTCCATGCCAGTGCACCGGCAGCCCCGAGGGTCGATGACCTCTGAAATACCCGACATGTCTGCCACCGAATCGCATTTTTGCGAATGCAAGGGGTGCCTCGGAGACACACTCGAGGATGACGCAGCGATAGTCGTCCAGGGCGGAACGAACTCCGCATACGTAATCCCAGAAACGAGCTCGACCACGCATCTCAGCGCCGAGCGAGCCACGGAACACGAAATTCTCGCATAGGATCTCCTCGACTGCCGATTGACTTCCCGCATTCCAGATCCGCTCGTAGAAATCGTTAATGAGATGAGGAGTAGTCATTGGGTGGCAACACCGTGCAAGCGTACGACCTATCGTACCAAGCCGGCCTGCCCTGTGTGACCGCCGCAGGTCAAAACCGGAGGCTCCGGTCCCCATGGCCTTACGAGGCCCGTGGGAGCACGGCGGTTTTGCAGTCTGATCAGTCGTACGCCTCGCCGAGTTGTGTGCCACCTGGCGGCCATTCGTGTTCATTTGTAGAATTGATTTCGGTGCGTCGATCGGCGGCATTCATGGTGTATGCGATCAAAGCGAAGGTTGCCAACCCGCGCGCAAAGAGCCTCATATTCATCGCGCAGAAGACGATGTATGGCGGCAAGCGGATCACCGAAGGCGACTCGATTTTCGTATTCTCAAGCGAGAAGGACGGCGGCCATGGCCTCATCGCCCGCGGTATTGTCACTCGCGCCGAATCTCTTCGGAAGAAGCCCGGCGTGGTTCGACAGACACCGCGCGTGAGTATCACCGTCGAACGAACGGCGATCGCCAAACGGCCGATGGGACGTCGCGAGCTCAAGGATTACACCAGCTGGAATGACCGTCGGCCAGAGACGGAGCTTAATTTCAAATTCTATCGACAATCAACTAACAAAATCGTGGGTATCTCCGATCGAGTAGCGTCGTTTCTCCGTAAATGTTTCTAATACTATGTAGATCACGTGACATTTGCCGCGACGGCAAATGGCTCTACACTCGCGATACCAAGGACGTCCTCGGGGCCAAACATCGAGAGGGAGAATTAGTGTGACAGGAAGATTAGTGTGACAGGAAGAAAAGACGACTACGACGCCATAGTCCGCGTAGTTCAGCTCTACATCGACGCATTCAACGATAATAATTTCAGAAAGTTCCGGGAGGTATTCGACGATGCCGCGTGGATCTTCTACATCGACGCCGATGGCAGTCTGCCTAAGCATCCGATATCCGAGGACTTTGAAAGATGGGCTACGCCACCAAGTTGGGGTGTAGTGGGCCGCTTCATCTCGGTCACTCAGGTTGGAGATGCGGCTGCGGTCCAGCTCAGCTTTGACTCGGAGAAATCTGGTGGCGGCTGGATCGACTTTCACCAACTGGTCAGGATCAATGGTGCCTGGCAGATTACGAACAAGACCCCTACGCACTGTAGCAGGTAAGGCCCTTCTGTTCATTGCGTTATCGACCTTTCCTATCGTGGCTGTAAAGAGCAACGCGTCCTTTGGGATCAAAGTCTCAGGCGGGCCACAAGTTGGTCGCCGACGCGAACATTGGGTTCTTAAACCGTTGGAGCTAGACTTCGCGCGCACGCAGCGTTGACTCATTGTGCCCGGTGCCACTAATCGGTCAGACGTCAAAGTATCGTGAGCGTCCGCCCGGTAACACGGCCTTCGGGTCTTCCAGAGTTTGCGTAGAGCGACAGGCGCCAGAAATGTTTTGGAGGATGGAGTGAAAGCAGTTCGATTGTACCAATACGGTGGTCCTGGAAACCTGAAGTATGAGGACGATGTTCCCGAGCCGGCGTTGGACGCTGACTCTGTACTTATCGAGACCTCGGCGACGAGCGTGAATCCGATTGATTGGAAAATACGATCGGGCGCGCGGCAAAAGGATTTCCCACTGAAGTTACCGGCTATTCTCGGCAAAGACGTGAGCGGAGTGGTTCGGGCGGTCGGGCGCAACATTCGCACTTTCAAACCGGGTGATCGCGTGTTGGCAACGGCCGACGCGACCTACGCTGAACTCGTTGCGGTAGAAGGCTCAGTCCTCACGCATTTACCTGAAGGGTTGAACTTGGTCGATTCCGCAGCGATACCGCTTATAGCGTTGACAGGCG
>Ga0181537_10001693_pt1 | contig 20026 bp, 19 predicted proteins | sample PEATcosm2014_Bin_39_FD_119765 | JGI IMG/M metagenome (GOLD analysis project Ga0181537, IMG submission 119765) | Peatland microbial communities from MTU Mesocosm Facility, Houghton, MI, USA - PEATcosm2014_Bin23_10_metaG | ecosystem: Environmental > Terrestrial > Soil > Wetlands > Peat | place... | reverse complement strand
GCCGATGACAAGGCGGCGCCCGCCTCCGACGACCAGGCTTCGCTGAAGGCGGACAACAAGCAGCTGTCGGACGAGCTCGCCTCCGCGTGGAAGGAATCCGCGGAGCTGAAGGCCAAGCTGGACCAGCTGACGGCGGACAACGCCGCGCTCAGCCAGAAGCTCGACGCGGCGAAGACGGAGAGCGCCGCCAAGCCGGAGGCCGCGGCCCCGGTCGCGGCTCCCGCCGCCGGCGGCGACGCTTCCCAGCTCGCGGACCTCCAGGACAAGCTCGCGACGTCGCTTCGCAGCTTTTCCGTCGTGCAGGACGAGAACAGCGACCTGAAGTCCCAGATCGACAAGCTCAATTCCGAGAACGCCACCCTGAGCCAGCAGCTCGCGGACGCACGGGCCTCCATCGCCACCCTGCAGGTGCAGGCCGCGGCCACGGCGCAGATCGAGCCCCTCCGCAACGAGCTCCGCCAGGCCCAGGACGAGGCGAGCCGGCTCGCCGCCGAGAACGAGCAGCTCAGGACGCGCCTAGCGATCCAGTCGCCCGGGCCCGGCTCCGCAAGGCCGGCGCCCACCCGCCCGGGCCAGGTGACCGAGGCGGCGCCGGCGCCAGCGCCGGCCGCCGCACCTCCCCCTCCCCCCGCGGCCAAGACGTACGTGGTCGTCGAGGGCGACACGCTCACCCGGATCTCCCGCAAGTTCTACGGAACGCCCGGGCGCTGGGAGGACATCCTCAAGGCGAACCACGACGTCCTGAAGGACGAGAAGAGCCTTGTGGTCGGCAGCACGCTCAAGATCCCTTGAGGGCGGCCGGGCGCCGGAAACAACGGAGTTGCCGCGGCGCGCGGCGAAACCTAAGAACGGGAAACTCCCTGCCGCATGCCTGATGTCGCAACACAGTTCAACGGCGTCTCCGTCGTCGCCAAGGGAAACGTGTACTTCGACGGGAACGTGGTCAGCCACACGATCCTTCTGCCCGGGGGCGCGCGGAAGACGCTCGGGATCATCCGGCCAGGCTCGTACCACTTTGACACCGACGCCCCCGAGCGCATGGAGATCGTCGACGGGGCGTGCCGCGTGACCCTCGACGGCGCGCCGGCCGCGGGGGAGTACGCGGCCGGGTCGCAGTTCGAGGTCCCGGGCAAGAGCGGCTTCCGCATCGAGGTCAAAGGCGGCACTTGCCAATACATCTGCTCATTCCTGGACTGAGGAGGCTCTGCGCCGCGCTTGTGCTGCTGGCGCCGCCGGCCGCATGTGCGGGGGAAGGGCTTCCCGACGGGCTCTATGCCGAGATCACGACCCCGAGGGGCGTGATCACGTGCGAGCTCGAGTCGGCAAAGGCGCCCATGACGGTCGCGAGCTTCGTGGGACTCGCGGAGGGCTCGCTCGGACCCGCGCCGCGCAGGCCGTTCTTTGACGGCCTCAAGTTCCACCGCGTCGTCCCCGGGTTCGTGATCCAGGGCGGCGACCCCCTCGGCACCGGGGAGGGGGGCCCGGGCTATGAGTTCCCCGATGAGTTCGTCCGGGGCCTCGGCCACGACTCCGCGGGCGTTCTGTCCATGGCGAACGAGGGGCCGGACACGAACGGTTCCCAGTTCTTCATCACGCTCGCCCCCGTCGAGCGCCTGGACTACCTGCACTCCGTTTTCGGCCGCACGGTGCGCGGCGCGGACGTGCTCGCAAGAATCGTGCAGGGGGACGTGATGCGCGTCCGCATCCTGCGCCAGGGGCCTGCGGCCGCGGCCTTCAGGGCCGACGACGCGGCCTTTGCCTCGCTGGTGGCGAAGGCCCCGAAGTACAGCGGGGAGAAACTGCCGGGACCAAGGTCCCATTTCGACGATCCCGACAAGATCCTGCCGACCGATCCGCCGCGCGCGCAGAATTTCAATTTCAAGCTGTGCAATTTTGGCCGCGCAACTGGATTGCAGGTGTTTGCCAGGGTATTTGCGAAGTCCCCTGCGGACCGCGATGCATTCACGAGTGAACTCGCGGCGGCGCTCGGCCTAAACCAGGAGGGGGCGCTTGCCATCTTCTTCGCGGACACCGGAAAATGGAGTCTGAAATTCGGAAGCAAGACGGAAGCCAGGCTCGTTCCGGCACCCGCAAACGCGGATGAAGGTGCAAAAAAACGCCTTTTGAAGGCTTTTGTAGACAAATTTTTTACCGAAGCCGGCCTTCGCGAGGCCGGATACAGGGCCCAAACCGCGGCATCTTTACCAAATTATTTACAAATTCCCGGGCAGGATTCGAAAATCAAAGTGGATGCAGTTGTTGATGAGTTGCTGTTGAAAACCGCTTTGTAAAATATACTTACAAACATTTTCTGTTTGCGGTAGGGCCGCCAGGCAATCTAGGAATTCCTCATCCCGCTTCGTGTTAATTCCATTGGACTGCCCGGATCTCACTGATTTTACAAAATTTTATCAACTCGTTGTGACGAATTGCGGTCTCCGCGTGCCTTTAAACCGCGGAAGTGAGAGAACTTGCAGTGCCGATAAGAGCGGCTTTCCAGAATGAATTCAACCCGTGCCACTCCACGGGGGTTTACCCTCGTGGAGATCATGATAGTGGTCGTCATCATTGGCCTTCTGGCCACGATGGCGATCCCGGCATTTCAGCGGGTGACGGTCGCCTCCCAGGACAAAGCCGTGCTGAACAATGCGCGCCAACTCTCGGCCGCGGCTGACCAGTATTTCCTCGAGTCAGGAATCTCGACTGCGGGACTGACGGACCTCATTGGGCCGACGCAGTACATCAAGGCGCTCAATTCGGTCGCGAGCGAGTATTACCCGAACGATTTCACGCAGGCGGTCACGATCACGGTCAATGGAGTTGGCGGCACGCGTACGATCACGTATCACATGTGACATCGGGCGCCGCCCTACTTAGCGCCGCCAGTTGAATTTCGAGGCGCCCAGGCTCGAGTCGTCCTCGCCCCGGTTGAAGACCCTGACAGACGCCCAGACGAGCAGCACGATCGTGAGGGCCAGCGCCGCGAGGGACAGCGGAACGGGGAAGAAGTAGACTCCCAGCACCGCCCCGCGCATGAGGTCGACGGCGTAGGCAACCGGGTCGAAATGGGCGGCGACCTGCATCCAGCGGGGTGCGGCCGTCAGGGGATAAAGGCCGCCCGAGAGGAAAAACATGGGCAGCAGGACGGCGTTGCTCACGATCGGGAACACGGTCGTCGAGGTGAAGCGGCAGGCAAACCCGACGCCAATCGTCGAGAACGTCAGCGCGGCGAGCGCCATGGCGCCGACGAACTCCAGGCCCTGGACGAGGTTCAGCGAGGCGCCGGCAAGCGGCGCGAAGGGAAGGAGGATCAGGCCCTGGGCGAGGGCCTGGAGCGCTCCCGCGAAGATCTTTCCCAGGGCGATCGCGGACCGCGGCACCGGCGCCACAAGAACCGCCTTGAAGAAGCCTATCTGGCGGTCGAAGACGATCGTGATCGCCGCAAAGGTCGCGGAGAACAGCAGCGACAGCGCCATGGTGCCGGGGAATATGAAGCGCCTGTAGTCTCCGCCGCCCATCCTCATGCTGCCCCCGATCCCGGCGCCAAGGACAAAGAGATAGAGGAGCGGCTGGATGAGGCCCGCAATGAGCCGCGCGCGGTCCAGCCAGAACCGCTTAAGGTCCAGGGTGACGATTGCGAATATCGCGCGCATCATGGCTTCTGCCCCGGCTCCAGGGCGCGGCCCGTCAGCTTCAGGAACACGTCCTCGAGGCTCGGCGCGTGCACCTCCGCCCTGAGCACCCGCACCGGCAGGCCGCGCAGGAGCTCCGGGAGCACGGCAGCGGGATCCGCATGAACGAGCGTGATCGCCTGGCCCCCCTCCGCCGGCGCGAATCCGTGCTCGCCAAGCCACGCGCGCGCCGTCGCGTCATCGTCGGTGCGCAGGGTCACGACCCCGCCGCCCACGCGCGCCTTGAGCTCTGACGGGGTGCCAAGGGCCACGATGCGCCCCGAGTCGATGAGGGCGATCCTGTCGGCGACCTCGGCCTCCTCCATGTAGTGCGTCGTGAAGAACACGGTGCGCCCGGCGTCCGCGAGCCCGCGGATCTGGCCCCAGAACACCCTGCGGGCGTCGACGTCGAGCCCCAGCGTCGCCTCGTCTAGGAACAGGATCTTCGGGTCGGTCACGAGCGCCCGGGCAAGCTCGAGCCTGCGTCGCTGCCCGCCCGAGAGCTCCCTCGCGAGGCGGTCGGCAGAGTCGGAGATCCCGAGCTGCGCAAGGATCTCGGTGGCGCGCTTGCGCGCCCCGGACACGGTGTGGCCGTAGAGCAGGCCCATGAGGAACAGGTTGTCGCGCCCGCTGAGGCGCTGCTCGATCGCGGGCTCCTGGAAGACGATCCCCATCTCCCGCCGGATGGCGTCGCGCTCCGTGACGACGTCGCGCCCCATCACCCTGGCCGAACCGGAGGTCGGCGCGCGCAGCGTGGCGAGGATGGAGAAAAGCGTGGTCTTGCCGGCCCCGTTCGGCCCGAGGAGGGCGAACATCTCCCCGCGACCGACGGTGAGGTCGATCCCCTTAAGCGCCTCGACCTTGGGATACTTCTTGCCCACCGCCCTCACCTCGACCGCCGGCGAGCCTGGATCCGCGGGGGTTGAGGGGGTGTCCGGCATGGCCGCTTGTGAAGGGCACCGCCGCGGCAATGGCAACACGTCTTTTCCCAAAAAGGCGTGTTGCCATCCCCCGCCGCGTGACTTTGGTCCAAAACGGCGATGCGCAGCTCCTTCTACCTCATCCTGCTCGGTATTGTGCTCCTGACGCTGGCGCTCGTCGTGCGCTCGGGGATCCTTGCCGTGAAGCATCCGGACGAGCCCATCAACAGCGCCATGCGGGCGGCCATGGCGGAAACGACCCCGCAGCTTTCGACGGGGGATGCCACGATCATACGCAGGGATTTCCCGACGGCCTACACCACGGCGTCGGGGCTCATGTACATCAACAGGGCGCCCGGCTTCGGGAAGGCGACGCCGAAGATCGGCGACACCATCGTGGCCAACTACTCGGGCAGGTTCCTCGACGGCAAGCCCTTCGACAGTTCTGTGGAGCATGGCGGCCCGCTCAGGATCCAGATCGGCACCGGGCAGGTTATCAAGGGTTGGGACGAGGCGTTCCTGACGATGGCGAAGGGGGCCAGGCGGACGCTGATCATCCCGTACTGGCTAGCCTATGGCGACGCGGGCAGACCGCCCATGATCCCGCCCCGCGCGACGCTCGTCTTCGACGTTGAGCTTGTGGACTTCCACTGAAGCTACTCGTGGTAGCGGGTGATCGGCGCGCGGAGCCTGTCGAGCAGCGTCGGGTCGAAGAGGTGGAACCTCGTGTCGATCTCGGGCGTGCCGAATTGCGCCGCGGCGAGACCCGCCGCCAGCAGGGTGCTCTGGGCGAGCTCGCGGACGACCCTTCCCTTCCGGGCCGCGGCGCGCTTGGACCGTGCCGGTCCGGGGTCCGGCGTGGCGGGTGGTTTGGTTGCCATGGGCGAGCGGGTGCTCGTCCGGTGCGACAAAGGCTTCCCGGGTTCGTTCCGTCACAATCCTGCGTACCCGCCGTTGCGCTTTATCCACGCCTCGGCCTCGCGCCACGCCGGAAAGACCTCCTCCACGCAAGCCCAGAACCTGGCGGAGTGGTTCATCTCCCTCAGGTGCATGAGCTCGTGGTGGATGATGTAGTCGCGGACGGACTCCGGCGTCAGGATCAGGCGCCAGTTCAGGGACACGACTCCGGCGGCCGTGCACGACCCCCACCGGGAGCGCTGGTCGCGCACCGAGACGCGGGTCACGTTCATGCGCGTCTGGGCCGCGACCTCCCAGGCCCGCGCGGGCAGTTCCACCTTCGCAAGGCGCAGGAAGCGCGCCTCGAGCACCGGCCTCAGGTCGCCGTCGAGGCGCGGCACCCTGAAAACGTCTGAGCCGAGGCAGACCGACGGGCTCGCGCCCGCCGTCGCGGTCCGTATCTCCGCAAGTTGGCCGCGCCACAGCACCGCCGTGCCGATCACCCAGACGCTGGCCGCGCGCGGCCTCCGGCGCTGGCGCTCGCGCGCGCGGTCCAGCCACTCGCGGTGCAGCTCCACGAACCTCTCCGCCTCCCGCATCGAGCCGCGCGCGGGGATTGTCGCGACTGCGACCCCGTCGCGGCCCAGGGAGAGCCTGTAGTTGCGCGCGTTCGCGCTTCGACGGAAGACAACCGATTCACGCGGACCGTCCCCAGACGGCGGCGAATGGTGAACGCCGGGCGAGGGCGCAAACTGCCCGAACCAGTCCTGTTGTCTCTCCTCGGTCAATCTTGGTCTCCCGTGCGCGAACTCTCGCCACCCGCGGCGCGCGGGTCGACAGCAAACGGGGAGCCCGTCGCGACCCCTCGCGGGGAGTCAAGGAGCCTGGCGAGGCGGAACGTAAGGGCCAGGATGGTCGCCCACAGGAGCACGAAAGCGGTGCCCAGCTGCCACTGGAGCGACCGCGTGATCACCGTCTCCGGGGCCGTGGGCGCGAGAAAGAGATGGGAGAGACCGACCAGGTGTAGGGCGCCAAATCCCGCGGCGACGACCACGGCCCACCGCGGCGCCCACGGCCTTCCTGAGAGGACGATCACGCCGACGGTGACGCAGACCACGGGGAGAGCCGACATGACGATCGCCAGAAGCAGGACGCCCGGGCGCACGGACGCCAGGGCGACCACATTTCCGGCGTAGACCGCGCCTGCCGCGAAGTAGGCGCCGGCGCACACGCCGGCCCAGGTCGCTGGATTGGGAGATTTCACCAGCGGAACTCATAGCGGCGGCTCACGCCGGGGGAAAGGAACAACGGATCCTCGCCCATTGCCGTCCGGCACCCGCGGCCCTACGGTCCCCTGATGAACCTCCTGCACGGGCACCTGTTCCAGGTCGTCTGGTCGAGCTGGGTCGCCTACTGGTATGTCAGCAGCCTTTCCGCAAGCGCCCCGAAGCGGGTGCAGAGACCGGGCCAGCGCCTCTTCTACAGGGCGGAAATGCTCGCCGCGTTCGCGCTCCTTGCGCTGCCCGGCCTGGGCGTCGGCTGGCTTGGGCACCGGATCGTGCCGTGGACGGAGGCGCTGTTCGTCTGCGGGTCCGTCCTCCTTATCGCGGGCCTCGCCCTCGCGGTGTGGGCGCGGGTGCACCTGGGCCAGCACTGGAGCGGGCACGTGACGCTGAAGGCCGGGCACAGGCTGATACGCACCGGGCCGTACGCGATCGTGCGCCACCCGATCTACACGGGACTCCTGCTCGCGATGCTCGGCACGGCGATCGCGGTCGACGAGGTCCGCGGCTTCCTCGCGGTCGCCATCGTCGTCCAGGCCCACGTGCGGAAGCTTCGGCTCGAGGAGCGCTGGCTGTCGGAGGAGTTCGGCGACGAGTACGTGCGGTACCGCCGCGAGGTGAGGGCGCTCGTCCCGGGCGTCATCTGACCGCCCGGGCCTAAGCGAACTTGTCGCCCGGCAAATTCGGGTCCACACTGCGCGGCCCCATGAAATCCCACACTCCCCATTCCCACGTCTCGCGCCGCAGGTTCATCGGCCAGCTCTCGGTTGCCGCCGCGATGCTCGCCGCGCCCCGGGGCGCCCGCGCCCTCGACAGCTCTGCGGCGCCGAAGAAGCTCGGCATAGCGCTGCTCGGCCTCGGCAGCTACTCCACGCACGAGCTCGGGCCCGCGCTTATAAAGACCGAGCACTGCCAGCTCACCGGCGTCGTCACCGGGGACCGCGCGAAGGGGATCAGGTGGTCGGCCGAATACGGCTTCCCCGAGAAGAACGTCTTCACCTACGACACGATAGCCAAGATCGCCGGCAACCCGGACATAGACGTCGTCTATGTCGTGACGCCGAACGGCCTCCATGCCGAGCACGTGATCGCCGCCGCCAAGGCCGGCAAGCACGTCATCTGCGAGAAGCCCATGGCCAACACCGTCGCCGAGTGCGACGCGATGATCGCCGCCTGCCGCAACGCCGGCGTCCGGCTCATGATAGGCTACCGGCTGCACTATGAGCCGCACACGGCCGAGCTCGTGCGCCTGGCGCGCGAGAAGACCTTCGGCCCTTTCCTGAGGATCAAGGGAGACAACGGCTTCTCGATCGACCCCGCGGCGAGGCCGGGGACCATGTGGCGCCTCGACAGGAAGCTCGCGGGCGGCGGCCCGCTGATGGACATGGGAGTCTACGTCGTCCAGGCCGTGTGCATGGCCAAGGTCGAGGCGGCGCCCGTCGCCGTCACGGCGAAATTCGGGCCGGTCACGATGCCCAAGGTCTTCACGCAGGTTGAGGAGTCCATCAGCTGGACCATGGAGTACGCCGACGGGGCGAAGGCGGAGTGCGTTGCGACCTACGCCGACCAGCTCAGCAGCTTCCGCGCGGAGGCGGACGGCGGCTGGGCCGAGATCGAGTACCCCGCGTTCTACTACGACGAGCCGATCCTCAAGACGTCGAGGGGGACGCCGTATTTCCCGAGGGTAAACCACCAGGTCGCCCAGCTGGACGGCATGGCGCTCGAGCTCCTGTCCGGGCGCCCTTCGATCGCCCCGGCCGAGATGGGCCGCCGCGACATGGCGATCGTCGAGGCCATCTACGCCGCCGCGAGAAGCGGCACGCGGGTCCAGGTGGCGTCCTGAGCCGAGGACGCGGTCGCCCGCGCGCCCTTCACGGCGGCGCGGGATCCGGGGAAGCCCTTCGCCGGGGCGCTGGGATTCCCGAACTTGGGAATGGGTCGCAGCCACAAGAACCGGGGCCGCGTGCGGCGGGCCGTTTGTGTGGGCTCCCCGTTCGTGCGCCCCAAATCGCGACAATTGGCTTTCCAATTAACCCAAACGGTTCAATTTCAATGGTTCCTCCCCGCCCCCAAGCCGATGGCCTGCCGCGAGCAATGCCCCTCGGCGAAACCCCGCCACGTCGAGTCGCCGCCCCACCCCAATGAACACTGACCTGCCCCTTGCGCCCGCGCTTCCCTTTCATTCCTTCGCGCGCCGCATGGCGGCCTGCATCGCGGCGGCAATGGCCGTCGCCTGGGTCGAGACGGCCGGGGCTCAGACCAATTACGCGACGCCGTACACGTTCACGACATTCGCAGGCAAGGCGTACGTCGCCGGGAGCGTCGACGCGACCGGGGCCGCGGCGCAGTTCAACGCCCCCTACGGAACGGCGGTGGACTCGAACGGGAACGTCTATGTCGCGGACCTTGGCAACAACACGATCCGCAAGATCACGCCCGCGGGCGTCGTGACGACGCTTGCCGGGACCCCCGGCACGCATGGGAGCACGGACGGGACCGGAGCGGCGGCGCGCTTCAACACGCCGGTCGGCATCGCTGTCGACTCGACGGGGAACGTCTACGTCTCGGACGAGGCCAATGAGACGATCCGCAAGATCACCCCGGCGGGCGTCGTGACGACGCTTGCTGGGACGGTGGGCGTCGGCGGGACGGTCGACGGAACCGGAACCGCGGCGCAGTTCAGCAGCCCGGCCGGCATCGGGATCGATGGTGCCGGTAACCTCTATGTCGCCGACCAGACGGACGACACGATCCGGAAGGTCACGCCCTCCGGCGTCGTGACGACGATCGCGGGCGCGGTCAGCTCCGTCGGCTTCACCGACGGCGCGGGCACCGTCGCGCGGTTCCACTCCCCCTACGGCGTCTGCGCCGACGCGAGCGGAAACGTGTACGTCGCGGACACCGGCAACTATACGATCCGGATGATCACGCCCTCGGGCACGGTCAGCACGATCGCCGGGACCGCGAAGGTCTCCGGATCGGCGAATGGGACCGGGGCCGCGGCCCGGTTCGACGCCCCGGTCGACGTCGCGGTCGACGGCAGCGGCAACGTGTACGTCGCCGACGAGAACGGGGACGCATGCATCCGGATGATCACGCCCGGCGGCGTCGTGACCACCCTGGCAGGCCACGCGGGCCTCACGGGATTTGCCGACGGGACCGGGACCAACGCGGAGTTCGACGGGCCGTTCGGCGTGTGCGTGGACGCGGGCGGCAACGTCTACGTGGGCGACAGCGTGAACAACGAGATCCGTAAGATCGCGCCGGGGGGCGTCGTGACCACGCTTGCCGGAACATCGGGCGGCGGCTACGTGGACGGGACGGGCTCCGCCGCGCGGCTCAACTGGACGACCGGGGTCGCGGTCGACGGGAGCGGCAACGTGTATGTCGCGGACTCCGACAACGACGAGATCCGAAAGATCACCCCGGGGGGCGTCGTCACCACCCTTGCAGGCTCGCCGGGAAATGCAGGCAGCGCGGACGGGACCGGGTCGTCGGCGCAGTTCAACTACCCCTTCGGCCTGACCGTTGACGGCAGCGGCAATGTCTTCGTCACCGACACGGCCAACGACACGATCCGGAAGGTGACGCCGGGCGGAGTGGTGAGCACGGTCGCGGGAACCCCCCTCATGGCGGGAAGCGCGAACGGCACGGGCTCCGCCGCGCTCTTCAGCATCCCGATCGGGATCGCCGTGGACGGGAACGGCAACCTCTACGTCTCCGAGCAGGGAAACCAGACGATCCGCATGATCACGCCGGCGGGCGTCGTGACGACCCTCGCGGGTACCGCCGGCTCCCCGGGATCCGCCGACGGCACCGGCGCGGCGGCGCGCTTCGACCTGCCGGCGGGCCTCGTCCTCGACGGGAGCGGAAACCTCTACGTCGCCGACGCCACCAATGCCGAGATCAGGAGGGTCGCCCCGGGCGGCGTCGTGACGACGATCGCGGGCGCGGCCCAGAGCGGCGGCAGCTCGGACGGGACGGGGTCGGCGGCGCATTTCTACTTCCCCGTCGGGATCGGCATCGACTCGAGCAACAACCTCTACGTCGCCGACGCGAACAATGACCTGATCCGCAAGGTCACCCCGGCGGGCGTCGTGACCACGCTCGCCGGCACTCCCGCGATCTTCGGCAACACGGACGGGACCGGTCCCTCCGCGCTGTTCAACAATCCGGAGGGGCTCGCGGTCGACAGCCTGGGCAACGTCTATGTCGGCGACACCGCCAACTGCACCATCCGCAAGGGCAGCCTCTCCGGGGCGCCGCAGATCATCACCCAGCCCACGGCCCAGTTCACCGCGGTCGGCGGCAACGCGACCTTCTCCGTGTCGGCCGCGGGCGGCTCGGCGCTCTCCTACCAGTGGAACTTCAACGGCGCGGCGATCGCCGGGGCCACCAGCTCGTCGTACACCGTCACGAACGCGCAGGCGTCCAACGCGGGCACGTACACGGTCACCATCACGGACGCGGACGGGTCGATCACCAGCAACGGGGTGAGCCTGACCGTGAACAGCGGGGTCGCCACGACGCGCCTCATCAACATTTCGACCCGCGCGATGGTCGGGACAGGCGCCAACATCCTGATCCCCGGGTTCGTGGTCACGGGCCCCGGCACCGAGACCCTCCTGATACGCGCGGACGGACCCAGCCTGGCCCAGTTCAGCGTCACGGGCATCCTGGCCCAGCCCACGCTCAGCCTCTACAGCGGCTCGACAATGATCGCCTCGAACACCGGCTGGGGCACGAACACGAACCCGGCCCTCATCGCCAGCACCGCGGCGCAGGTGGGCGCCTTCGCCTTCTCACCCAACAGCGCGGACTGCGCCCTTATCGCCAACCTCCAGGCGGGCAGCTACACCGTGCAGATCTCCGGCCTCAACGCCTCCACCGGGGTCGCCCTCGCCGAGGTCTATGAGGTGTCCTCCACCGGAACCCGCCTCGCCAACATCTCGACCCGGGCCATGGTCGGCACCGGCGCGAACATCCTGATTCCCGGCTTCGTCGTCAGCGGACCGGGCTCCGAGCAGCTCCTCGTCCGCGCCGACGGCCCCAGCCTGACGCAGTTCAGCGTCACCGGCGTCCTCGCGCAGACGATGCTGGGGGTTTACAACGCCGCCGGGACGGTGATCGCCTCCGACGCCGGCTGGGGCAACGCCACCAACCCGGCGGCCATCGCCGCGGCCGCCGTCCAGGTCGGCGCATTCGCGCTCGCCCCGAACAGCGGCGACTCGGCACAGCTCGTCAACCTGACGGCCGGCGGCTACACGATCCAGATCAGCGGCGCGAACGCCTCGACCGGAGTCGCGCTGGCCGAGATCTACGAGGTCCAGTGACGCCGGCGCCGTTCAAAGGGTCCTGCGGGCCGAGGGGAAGACCGCCGGGCTCGCATGGCCGGCCTTGTCCACCGCCTCGACCCCGAAGATAAGGTTGTCCTTCGACGCTCCGGGGACGGTGACGCGGTTCACGGACCGGGCGACGTCCATCGAGTGCTCCCAGAACGGGGAGGTCGTCTCGCGCCAGACGATCCGGTATCCCGCCAGGTCCGGCTCGGGGTTCGGCGACCACCTGAGCGTCGTGTCGTTCTCAAGCCTCGCGGTCTCTATCTGGACGCCGCTCGGCGGCGCCGGCGCCCTCGCGAGGACGGCCAGCGCAGCCGCGTTCACGCGGGCCACGTCGGCCGTGTAGACGAAGTCGACGTGGTCGGGCGTGTCGCCGTACGGGACGCCGTTCTCCTCGCGGACATCCTGGTGCTGCCGCCGGAAATCCTCGGCGGGCTCCGTGAACCTCACCGCGGGATAGCCGCGCTCAAGGAACGGCAGGTGGTCGCCCCCGCGGAGGTACCGGTCGGCCCGGTAGATCACCCGGACCCTGAGCGACGGGACATACTGCGCGCCGATGTCCCTGATCGCCCTCGCGAGCTCGCGCGGCGGCGTGTCGTTCTCGCCGCCGGCCCGCAGGAGCGCGAGGAGGGCGTCATCCGGCTTCGCCTCCGGGGGCACGCCCTGCGCAAACAGGCGCACGGTCCCGCGGTCGACATCGCCCTTCTCGGACCGGCTGCTGCCGATGATGTCGTTGTCCAGCATCGCCTCGATGTTGGCGTTGCGTTCCCTCGCCGCCTTCGCCCAATGGCTGGAGCCGTTAAGGCCCTGCTCCTCGCCCGCGACCGCGAGGAAGACGATCGTGGCCGCGAACCTGTAGTGGGACATGACGTGGGCGAGCTCAAGGACCGCCGCGGTGCCCGACCCGTCGTCGTCGGCCCCCGGCGCGGCGCCCGTGGAGTCGAGGGGGTTCGTGGCGCGGGAGTCATAGTGGCCGCTCACCACCACCGTCCGGCCCGCCGCACCCGCATCCGTGCCCGGCAGGGTCGCGACGATGTTCGTGATCTGGACGGCCTGCGGGATCCGCGGCGGCGCGGGCGGCTGGTCGAACGTGTCGAGCTCGACCCTGAGGCGGCCGCCCGACTCCCTCGAGGCCCTTTCGAACTCGGCGCGGATCCAGGAGGAGGCGCCCCCAACGCCGTCCCCGCTCGGGAGCGGGTCGGAGAGCGTGTGGCGCGTCTTGAAGCTCGTGAGGACGTAGATCGAGCGCTGTATCCTGTCGGCCGAGATGCCGGCGACGATCGCCTGGATGTCCGGGTCGGCCGCGGGCGCCGGCGGCTCATCCCCGGTGAGGAGGGGCAACGCCGTCGCCGCCAGTGCCATCAGTGCCCGTGCTCGCATGCCGGTTCGAGTCAGCCCGCGGGACAGGGGGAGTCAAGCTGGCGCCCGAGCCTCGTCACGGCCTGCGGGCCTGCAGGAGCTCCGCGGCGATCTGTTCCCATTCGGCGTCGAGGCCGCCCTGGGGGAGCGGGCGGCCGGCGCGGCGGTACCAGTACGCGGCGTTGCCCACGTCGCGCTCCTTCCGGTGCAGGTAGGCGTGGACCCACGCGCCGTCGCGGCTGTCATCCGCCTGGGCCGCCTCGTGGGCCGCGGCCCAGTCGCCGCGCGCATCTTCCAGGAGCGCCAGGAGCGCCCCGGACACTCCCGGCGGCGCGTCGCCCCGGGCCAGCTGCCTGAATTCCTCGACCGACATCGAATCGGGAAACGTGCACCCGTGCCGCCGGAATCGCAACCCGGCCCGTCAGCGGGGAGCCGGCGTCGGGACGTAGAGGTCCGGCCGCATCTCCTTGTGGTACCTCGGCCGCATGTCCCCGATCCAGGGATCGAGGAAGCGCTGCGCGAGGTTGACCCGGATGACCCTGTGGGCGGCCGGGGACTTCGTCGAGAAGAGCACGGCCCCGGTCGGGTCGATGATCGCCGACTCGACGTCGTATCCCGACGAGACGACATAGAGATGGTTCTCGAGCGCCCGCGCCTTGAGGAGGTCGAGGTACCCGCCGGCGGCCGGGACCATCACGACCTCCGCCCCCTGGTAGCCGAGAGCCCGGGCCGGCTCGATGTATTCCGCGTCCCAGCAGATCATGAGGCCGATCCTTCCGAAATCGGTGTCGAACACGGGGCATGAGTCGCCCGGCATGAGGCCGCCCTCGATCTCCTCCCGCGGCAGGTAGACCTTGTGGTACTTGCCCTGCACCCTCCCCAGCCGGTCGATCAGCACCGCCGTGTTGTAGAGGGCGTGCCCCTCCCGCTCGATGAGGCCGGCCACCAGGTACATGTTGTGCCGGCGCGCCACCTCGCCGAGCCGGGCCGTGCTTGGCCCGGGAATAGGTTCCGCGCTGTCCGCGTAGCTCGTGTAGGTCACCGTCCTTCCCTCGTTCAGCAGCTCCTCGCCGAGGCAGACGATGTCCGGCTTTTCCGCGGCCATCTCGTCAAGCTCGTGGATGTAGCGCCCGATGTTGTCGGGATCGTTCCTCGGGTGGACCGAGACGGTCCCGAGCCTCACCCACCGGTCGGGCGGCGGCTGGGAGGGCTCCAGCGAAACGCCGTCCCACCACACCGTCCCCTTGGGCGCCCAGCCGAGGAGCAGGTCGATCCGGACCGCGGAGGCCCCCTCCGGGGCCGGGACGTTGAGATCGGTCCGGGTCCAGTCGCCGTCGGCCGCGGTCTCGTAGGCGTAGTCGGGCTGGGCGACGCGATTCCCGGAGGAGTCGAGCCAGTCCAGGCGTGCGACCACCTGGCGTCTCTCCTCGGGCACCGACTCCACGCGGTAATGCGCGGTCAGCTTGTAGTAGCGTCCGCCGGTGATCCCAGGGACCCTGCACGTCCAGCCGCCGTACTCGAGCGGGTTGCCGTTCCCGGAGATCGCCAGGGATCCGTGCGCCGTGAGGCGCTTTGACGTGTCGACAAAGCACCTGGGCATGACCTCGTCGCGCTGGGCCGAGGCGACCCAGCCGGGTGAGCCCAGATCCATCTCGCCCGTGGGCTGGACCTCGGCCCCCTTGGCAAGCGCCGGGCCCAGGGCGAGGGCGAGCAGGACTGAGTGGAGGCGAGCCATCGGGGTTCGGACAGAGTGAAGGGGGATGTGCGCCGGGGTGCAACACCCGCAGGCTCCCTGGATGGGCCCCGTGCTGGTCGCGGAGCCGTTGGAGGCCCCAGACCTGAGGCGTAACTGCCTCAATGAAATCGCCTTGAATCGCCAGGCGGGTCGGTCCGTGCCGCGATGACCCGCCACCCGGTATCCCCGTCCATCGTCTGCAGAGCGCATTTTCCCAATTTTTCGCGGCAATTGGGGAGGTTTTCTGGAGATATGGGGTGACACGCCCATGCCCCACTTGGAAAACCAGCTTGAGGACCAATTCCGCCTTCTCCTTGCGGAGCATGAACCGGCGCTGCGCACGTTCGTGCGTGCCCTCGTGCCTTCTGCGAGCGATGCCTCGGAAGTCGCCCAGGAGGTTGCCGTGGTCCTGTGGCAGAAGTTCGCGGAATTTGACGCCACGCGGGACTTCAGGAAGTGGGCCTTCGGGGTGGCGCGCTACGAGGTGCTCGCGTTCCTGCGGGACAAGGGCCGGGACCGGCACGTCTTCAACGTGGACCTGGTGAACAGGCTGGCGGACGAGGCCGACGAGGCCGGCCCGCGCCACGAGGCGCAGCGCGACGCGCTCGAAACCTGCCTGAAAAAGCTGCGGGAGCCGCAGCGTGCGCTGGTGCTGGAAGCGTACTCCAGGGGCACCCGCATGGATGAACTCGCCGAGCGTCGCGGCCAGTCGGCGATGTCCCTCTACAAGGTGCTCCACCGGATCCGGAAGGCGCTCCTCGAGTGCGTGGGGCACACCCTCGCCCGCGAAAGCCTCCCATGAACGACCTCTGGCACGAGCGGATACAGCGCCAACTGAACGGGCAATCGAGCGCGGAGGAATCGGCCGCCCTCGAGGAGGCCCTGAACCGGGACGCTCAGTTGCGCGCCCTGTATCTCGACTACGCGAACCTCGACGCGGCGCTGGGTGCGGCGGCGGAAGCCGCCGCCTTCCCCGCGCGCGGCGCCCGCCGGCCGGCCCAAGCGCCGTTGTCGCGGCCTCTCTGGCGCTGGCTCGCTCCAGCCGCAGCGTGCGCGGCCCTGCTCCTCGTCGGCCTGCTCTACGAGCGGCGCGGCGCCGCCCGCGGCCGGGCCGATCTGAACGCCGTGACGCTCTCGGCGCGCGCCGCCATCTCGCGCCTGCCCGCGAGGGTGCCCCCCCCGATCCCGGCCTGGATGTCGCCAACGGCCTCGCTCCTCGGGGAGCCGGGCTACCCGCGGTGACGCCCAGGCACCGCCAAGCGCCCACACTCAATCCCATCAACCCAGACACCTCACGCCCATGAAAATCACCCAACTCATCGCCCTTCTCGCCACGGCAGCCACCCTGGCCGCGGCGGAACCCTCCCCCGCCCCCACCGATCCCCTTGCGGGCGCGTTTTTCCCGCCGGAGCTCATCATGATGGCGAGCACCCAGATCGGCCTGACCCAGCAGCAAGAGGACGATGTCCGCGCGCGGCTTCAGAAGACCCAGTCTCGCTCCGAAGACCTCCGCCAGCGGCTGGAAAGCGAAACGACCGCGCTCGCGGCCCTGGCAAGGCAGGACAAGGTCGACGAGGCGGCGGTCGGGGCGCAGCTCGACCGGGTGCTCGCCGTCGAGCGCGACCTGAAGCATCTGCAGATCGGGCTCCTGGCCGGGATCAAGAACCTTCTCACTCCCGAACAGCTGGGCAAGCTGCGCCAGATCGCGAAGGATGGCGGCGCACAGCTTGCCGAGGACATGCGCCGCAGGATCTCGGACAAGGTGGAGCGCGTGAAGGCGGGCGCACAGGCGTGGGAGGCCGACGGCCGCGACACGTCGGCCGTCGCCCAGGCCATGCAGGAGAAGGTCAAGCCGCTGCTCGACTCGGGCCAGCCCCTCGCGGCGGAGGCCGAGCTGGACCGGCTGCTCGACCAGCTCAAGCCCGCCGCAAAGTGACGGCGCGCCGGGCCGCACGGCCTTTGACGCCGGTGTCCAGGACGAAAATCGCCGGCGTCCGAACCCTGCTGTGCTCGGTGGCCCTCCTGGCGGGCAGGACGGCCCATGCCACGGACTACTACGTCAACAACGCGACGGGCAGCGACTCCAACCCCGGAACCTCCCCAGGAGCCCCGTGGTCGACCTTCGCCAATGTGGCGGGCCGCAGCTTTTCGCCGGGCGACACCCTCAATCTCGCCACAGGCTGCATCTGGAACCAGGAGATGGACCTTTACGGCGCCGGCACGCCGGACAACCCCGTCATCGTGCAGCCCTACGGGGCAAACTGCTCGGGCAACCAGAGCTCGGGCGCGATGGCGATCATCTCGCGGAACAACCAGCCGGGAGACCGCTGCATCTACCTGCACAACCCGAACCACTGGCAGATCCTGGGCCTCGAGCTCGCCGATGCCGACGACGCCCTTTACGTGGCCGCGGACAACGATGCCGCCAACAACGACGGTCTGCTCGTGTACAAGTGCTGCTTCCTCGACTGCGCCGTGAGCGCCTCGGTTCAGACGCCGTCCGCGGGTATCTACATCGGTGCACCCGGCACGCTGACCTCGCCCACGTCCTATCTCGCGGGGATCCAGATCAGCGGCAATCTCTTCAACAACTGCTCCGCCGCCTGGTGGATCAATGCCAGCGACGACGGCTACGACTCCGTGTTCCAGATGAACATCCAGAACAACTACGTCGAGAACCAGCCCTCGCAGAGCTACGCCACGCGCAGCACCGGAACCCTCATCCAGGACAACTGGTTTCAGAACTGCGCCACGACAAAGCTCACGACCGGGGGGGACACGGTGGTCACGACCGGGCTCACGACAAACATGGCGTTCGTCAACAATGTCTTCGACGTCGTGCCCGACGTGGGGGCCCGCGACCAGACGGCCGTCGATGAGGAGATCGCGACGACCAACCAGGCCTATCTTGGCAACGTGTTCTACGACACCGCGGGATCCGGCGTGGAGGTCGGGGACATCCACGGGGCCGGCTACGGCTCGGTCGGCAGCTTCTTCGACGGCAATCTGTTCTATCAGAATGGCTGGAGCGCCACCGGCATCCCGGATGCGGTCGGAACGTATGAGATGTCGGGCGACACGCTGACGGGCGCGCTGAACAACAACCTTTACTATGAGCCTGACAGCGGACTGCTTTTCACGCAGGGGCTCGCCAGCTTCACCGAGACCAACAACATCTCCGTCTCCAACCCCGGCGGCCTGTTCAACGCCGCGCTGGGCTTTGGCAGCGCCCAGGGGGCGAACCCGTGGTCATACGAGACGCAGGCCCCCGGGGGGGCTTGGAGCAGCCTCGGCGCAGCAGCCGTTGAAAACGATACGGATTATGCCTGGGCCAACCTGCAGTACGGCAATGCCACCTCGGGATGGATCACAAACCTGGACATGTGCCCCCCGGTCGACAGCAACGAATGGATCGGCAGGGTGTGGACCGCGCCGGCGTCAGGGACGATCCGCATCCGAGGCTTTGTCCAGGCCGCGCTGTTCCCCAACGGGGGCGCGCCCTCGGGCGTGAACGCCCAGATCTCGGCCTGGAGCTCCCCCTCCGGACCGGGGACGGTCCTCTGGGGCGGCAGCACCGGCCAGCCGATCCACAGCGCCGGTTATTCGACGGACCTGGACGCCATCGCCGTCACCGCAGGCGAGCGGATCGCATTCGCGGTCAACAACGGCGGCTCGGGCGGCAATTCAAACGCCGCGGTGAGCTGGAATCCGACAATCTACTTCACCGCCAGCAGCCCGCCCGCCGTCAGCATCACGCAGGGCGCAGGCGAGGCCGTGGCGAACGGCTCCGCCGCGATCACGCTGACAGCCTCGGCCATCGGCTCGAGCCTCCAATGGTCGCTGAACGGCGTGCCCATAGCGGGGGCGACGGGATCGACGCTCGAGGTCGCGCCCACGGCAGCCAGCGAGGGCGATTACACGGTGACCGCAACGAACCCCGCCGGCGCCGCGACCGCGGACGCGGGCACGCTCGCCGTCACGACGAACGCGTGGCTCGCGAACCTCTCCGCCCGCGCCTTCTCCGGACCCGGGGCCAGCCCGCTGATCGCAGGCTTCGTCACGGCCGGATCCGCCGGCAAGCAGCTCCTGATACGCGGCGATGGGCCGGCCCTGGCGAATTTTGGGATCGCGGACTTCCTCGGGGACCCGTTGCTCATTCTGGTCTCGAACGCGACAACGCTCGCGTCGTCGACCGCCTGGAACCCCTCCCTTTCCCCCGTTTTCCAGCAAGTGGGCGCCTTTTCCCTGACACCCGGATCCAATGACACGGCCCTGCTCGAGACCGTCACGCCCGGTCCCTACACCGCCGAGGTGGTCTCCCGGACGAACCAAAGCGGAGTGGCCTTGGCGGAGGTGTTCGATGCCGACAGCGATGCGCCCGCCAACCGCCTTGTGAACCTTTCCGCCCGGGCAAGCGTGGGAAACGGTCTCGGCGTCCTCATCGGGGGCTTTGTGATCTCCGGGACCACTCCGTTGACGGTGGTCATTCGGGGCGACGGCCCGGTCCTGAGCTCCTTCGGGCTTTCGGGGGTTCTTCCCAACCCCGTGCTCACGCTTTCCAGTGCGAGCGGCACGATCGCCACCAGCGCGGGATGGGGGAATCCCCCCGCTCTCGGCGCCGCGGCGACCGGCTCGATCGTGGTTCAGCCGCTGACAGCGGCACTGTCGGCCAGGGCCCAGGCCTTTGCGCTTCCACCCGGCTCCGGCGACTCTGGCATGGTGGCGACGCTGCCTCCGGGCTCGTATACGGCCAGCATTTCTGGCGCTGATGGCGACGCGGGAGTCGCCTTGGTCGAGGTCTACGAGCTCCGGTAGGCCAAAT
>Ga0181537_10001691_pt1 | contig 20049 bp, 16 predicted proteins | sample PEATcosm2014_Bin_39_FD_119765 | JGI IMG/M metagenome (GOLD analysis project Ga0181537, IMG submission 119765) | Peatland microbial communities from MTU Mesocosm Facility, Houghton, MI, USA - PEATcosm2014_Bin23_10_metaG | ecosystem: Environmental > Terrestrial > Soil > Wetlands > Peat | place... | reverse complement strand
TTCATCAACACCGGATTCCTGGATCGTACCGGCGATGAGATTCACACCGCGATGCAGGCCGGTGCCATGGTGCGCAAGGGCGAGATGCGCTCCAGCGTCTGGCTCAAGGCCTATGAGGACAACAATGTCGATGTCGGTCTGGCCTGTGGGTTCGCAGGTCGCGCCCAGATTGGCAAGGGCATGTGGGCAATGCCGGATCGGATGCAGGAGATGCTCGCGGCCAAGCGGGCCCATCCGCTCGCTGGCGCCAATACCGCGTGGGTACCGAGCCCGACGGCCGCAACACTCCATGCCCTGCATTACCACGAGATTGATGTGGCCGAGCGCCAGCGCGCCCTCGCTGAGCGGCCGCGCGCGCAGCTCAAGGACCTGCTGACGGTTCCGGTTGCGGCGAGCGTCGCCTGGAGCGAGGCCGACAAGCGCGAGGAGCTCGAGAACAACGCGCAGGGGATCCTGGGCTACGTGGTGCGCTGGATCGATCAGGGCATCGGTTGTTCCAAGGTGCCTGACATCCACGATGTGGGCCTGATGGAGGATCGCGCGACGCTGCGCATCTCGAGCCAGCATATCGCCAACTGGCTGCTGCATGGCGTGGTCAGCGAATCTCAAGTTCGCGAGGTTATGCAGCGCATGGCCGCTGTAGTGGATCAGCAAAACGCCGCGGATCCGGCCTACCGGCCGATGTCGGCGGACCTCGAGCACTCGGTGGCGTTCGCTGCCGCCTGCGACCTGGTGTTCAAGGGAACCGAACAGCCCAACGGCTACACCGAGCCGCTGCTGCACGCGGCGCGCCGCCGGCTCAAGGGTGAGTGACCGGCTCGCTTCCTGAGCGGGTCAAATGTGGGCACAGGGGGATTGGCGATGAAGAAGCTGATTGTGCTCGAGCGCGAGCACCCGGAAGACCTGGCGCTGTATCGCGAAGCTTTGCAGCGCGAGGTTCCGGGGCTGACCGTGGTGTATGCCGCGACGACTGCGCAGGCACTCGCAGCAGCCGAGGGTGCAACCGCACTTTGCTCGATGGCACAGAGCGTCACTGCCGAACTGGTCGCTGCGATGCCGGAACTTGATTGGATTCAGGCACTGACCACGGGCATCGATCCTCTGCTGACCCTGAACCTTGGGCCCGGCGTCGCCATAACCTCAGCACGCGGCATCCATGGCCCGCAGATGTCCGAGCTTGGATTGCTGTTGATGCTGTCACTCGCGCGCAACTTCCCGCGCATGGTGCACAACCAGCAGCAGGCGCTCTGGGAGCGCTGGCCCCAACGGCTCCTGCACGGCAAGACCGTGGGTATCGTCGGCATCGGGACGATAAGCGAAGTGCTGGCGGGCTACTGCAAGGCCCTGGGCCTTCGCGTCGTGGGCGTGAGCGAACGCACGACGGTGCCGGGGTTCGATGCGATCGAGCCGCGCAGCCGGCTCGGCAGCGTGGCCGCCGCAGCGGATTTCCTGATTGTCCTCGCGCCGCTGACCCCGGAGAACGAGCACCTGATCAACGCCGAGGTGTTGCGGCAAATGCGTCCCGAGTCATTTCTGATCAACCTTGCGCGCGGTCGCGTTGTGGATGAAGCCGCCCTGATCGGAGCCCTGCAGCGCGGCGAGATTGCTGGCGCCGGACTGGATGTGTTCGAGACCGAGCCGCTGCCACCCGAGAGTCCGTTGTGGCACCTGCCCAATGTCATCGTGACGCCGCATGTGGGCGGCCTAAGCGACATTTATGCGCGCCAGTTGCTGCCGCTCGTCGTTCATAACGCGGGCGCCTACCTGGCCGGTGATATTAAAGCCCTGCTCAATCGCGTTCATCTTCCCGAGAAGAACGCGCAGCCGTAGCGCGGATCGCGGCGTCGCGCCGCATCGTGGGGTGGCCTTCCGCCCCTGCACCGAGGACAATCGCGCTATCGAGGGGGCGCGTGGCTATTGGCGTGACCCCCGCCAGCAACTGGGGATCAGCTTATGGATACGGAACAGGCGCTCAAATCGGCCCTGCAACTCAGTCCGCGGCGCCACACCTCGAGCGCCACCACCACGGCGGCACTCGTCGGCGAGCAACTGGAGCATTTTGGAATCGATCCGGCCTCGGCCCATGGGCAGGCGCTGGCCGGACTCGTCGGCCATCTGGGTGCGGCCAACGCCTCAGCCCACGAACTGTGGACGCTCACTGCCGGCACGCTCGCCGGGTTGGGTCGCACCGATCGCATCGCGTGGTTCAACGCCAAGCGCTTTGCATGCTTCCAGCTTGCCAAGGTGCTCGATACGCTGCAGAACCCGTTGCGTGCAACCTACCAGTCGCTGGTCGAGGACATGGGAACGGTGGGCGTCAAGGGGCCGTACCCGCTGTTCGACAATGTCACCGCGATCTTCTCTGCCACGCCGGTGATCACACGCACGGCGACCTATGTCTATGCCTGTGCCGAGTGGATCGAGGATGCATTCAAGGGCAAGGAGCTGCTGCACGAAATCTACTCGCGGCTGCTCAACCCGACCTCGATCTGCCTCGCCAATCACGTGGTACACCTCGAGGCTGGCCCGGAAGCGGCGAGCTACTTCGCGTGGAATTTCAATTCCGGCATGGCGGCGATCGATGCCACGCTGGCGCACCTGCTGGGGCACCGCGATATCGTGCTCTCAAGCCGTAACGTCTACGGCGGCACTTACCAGCTGCTTAATGACTGGTATGGCAAGCACAGTAATCTCGATGTGGCGGTGGAGTGGTTCGATGGCGAGAGCACTGCAGCCTTTGCCGCGCGTCTTGATGCCGTATCGCAGCAGTATCGGGAGCGGATCTCCCAGGGTCGACAGGTTTTCATCTACCTCGAGTCCCCGTGCAACCCGCACGGCAACGTGCTCGATGTGCCCGGTATCTGCCGACTGGCCCACGCACGCGGCCTGACGGTCATCTGCGATGCCACCGTCGCCACGCCATTCCTGCAGCCGACCCTGCGGCGCGCCGAGATCACCGAACGTCCCGACTTTGTCATTCACTCCTATACCAAGGATCTGAGCGGTTCGGGCAACACGACCGCTGGCGTGGTCATCGCGCGGACCGAGCGGATGTTCATGCCCAAGGGCGCCAGCGTGCGCTGCGCCGGACACGACGGCGTGGAGCGTGAGTACCGCTGGGATGAGACGATGTTCTGGAATGTCTACTACGTCAAAGGCGCGTTCCTCGATTCGGACAAGGCCTTTGAAGTGCTGAGCGGGATGCGCACCGTGGAGCTGCGGCTGCTGGCCAAGTGCATCAATACGATCGTGCTGGCACAGGTCCTGGCGCAGCATCCGATGATCAATGTGCACTGCTCGGCAGTCCCAGGGCATTCGAACGCGGCGCTGCGGGAAGAGTTGATGACGCTCGGGTTGCCGGCGCCACTGTTTACGATCGATTTTGAGCGCGCTGCGCCCGGTGCAGGCTTCATTAGCCGGGATCAGCTCACACGCCTGTTCGATAGCCTGGAACCGGCGTTCGGCCTGCAGGTGAGCCTAGGACAGATCCAGACTACAGTGCTGTGCCCGGCGCTGACCAGCCACTCAGAGCTTGGCGACGCCGCCCTGCGCGAGGCAGGCATCACGCCCAGCACGATCCGGATTTCCATCGGCGATGAGGATCCACGCTTCCTGCTCGAGCACCTGCGCCGGGCCGGAGAGCTGGCGCTCGGTGACAGGGCTGCGGCCTTCGTGGCTGGCTTTCCGGCGGCAAGCGCCGTCAATGCCCTCTACGAGCAGGTTTACATTGACGTGCATTCGCGCTGGGTCCGGCAACGAACGAGTGCTTCCGGGTAAATCCGCTACCGCCGGCTTTCTTACTGGCTGCCGCGCTTGAAGACTGCTGTGTTGCGTTCGTCGGCAACGATCGCATTGTAGAATCGGTGCAGCTCTTCAGTCTGGGCGACCGGTACGCTCAATTCCTTGACTTCATAGCTGCGGCTATAGCGCAGCACGTGGCCGCTGAACTCAACCTTGCTATGGTAGGCAGCGGCTCCCAGTTCCATATTCATCGGAGCGGGCAGTTCATCAGGGATGTACCCGGCCGGAACCTCGATCTGAAATACGTCGGTGTCATGTTCGGGTCCACTGAATTCAATCGCGTTTTCCCGGGTTTTCTTCGGCTCCCAGAAGTTGAGCGCCTTGCTGCCGATTACGCGCGGTCTGATCAGCAGCAGGTCACCCGTGATCCGGGCATAGTTGTCTGCCTGCAGGGAGTAGTCCCAGTCCAGGGGCTCGGTGGTGGTCTCCAGGTTATGCACAATGGCTGCCTGGACCTTGGAGGTTGTAAAGGCTGATGCGGCGAGTGCTTCGATGGGGCGAATCTTGTCAGTTTCGGCGCCAATATTTCGCAGCTCAAGGCGCTGATCAGCAGCGGCATTACCGATGCGGATCTCGTGCACGTCGCCGCTCAGGGTCCCCTTGTCGTCGATGGCGAACGTGCCACTGCGCTGGATTGAGCTCTGTGCAGGCGGCAATTGCGGGAGTCGCCGCAGTTCACCGCCATCCGGGGCAACCAGCAATCCGTAGTTGGCCTGCAGTGCGCCATCGAGGCTGCCCAGTGGCACGTATTCGTCAGTAGGATCGAAGTACAGAATGCTGCCGAGCTTCGGCTCGCTGATCCGCGCAATAAAGTGCGGGTCGTCCACGCCGGCCGGGAGTTGAATCGCCAGAATCACGTGATTGAAGCCAAGGTTTGGTGGTGTGTCGGCGTCCACGGAACCACGCTCCGTGTTTATGATCACGTAGTAGGAGTCGACGCCGATCTCTTTGAGCATCGTGCTGAGGAGCGTTGCCTTGTCCTTGCAGTCACCGTAGCGGTGCGCGAACACCTCGGCGGCGGCGTGCGGCTGGAGACCACCAATTCCAAGTTCGATTGCTACGTAGCGGATATCACGCTGCACAAAGGCCGCGAGCGCGCGCACCTTTCCCGCGATTGTGGATTCGCCGGCGGTGAGTTCGGCCACTTTTTGCTTGATAGCCGCTGAAGCAACGCGCCGGTCCTTGACCAGATTCTGGTACCACAGGCCTATCTCGTGCCAGCTGTTGAGAGCCGAGGCCGCACCGCTGGCAGGCTGGAAGGTAACCCACATCCGCCCCGCAATTCCGTTCCGGGGCGGCATATCCGTTTCGATCCGTATGGGTTTACTGTCATTCACGACCCAGTGCCACGAATTCGGCCCAGCGCTGCTGGGCGCGACGGCCTCGTGATTGAGCCAGGTAGCCTGATATGTCCATCCGGCCGGAAGTACCAGCGTGTAGTGCCGCTCGCGCACCGGAACCGTTTCCTGGAAGTCCCATTCATCGGAGAGCTGATAGGGTTGCTGCGCCTGCACGGTTTCGTAGCCTATGACACTGCCCGGAACACTTGCTGGAATCCGAAACATCTTCATCCGGATGTCGCTCATGAGCTCACTCGAGGCCACGCCCTGGAGAGCAACGTCGATAATCTCATTGTCCTTGAGTGTGTATGGGCTACCACTAGCCGGAATGCTCCAGGCGTGCAGGCTTTCAAGCCTGTTTAGCGGGTCATACTCGACACTTATTTTGCCAAGATCGGCGCCATCCGGACGCAGCAACCGATAGGCATAGCGGTCCAGCCGCGTCATCTTTCCGTTGGGCTGCACTGTCAGCACGGTCTCGGCATACATCATGATGGCATCGGTGCGCTCATCGTGCGCGGGAACCGGTACGGACAGTTGCGAGCGGAGCCAGTCGGGTATGTCCGCCGCGCCGCAGCGCAGCGCAACCGCCAGGAGCCCGCACGCGATCAGCGAACGACAGTGCAGGACAGTGCGCATCTCAGCGCTGGGCCTGCGCAGCATCGTAGGCCAGCACCAGTTGCTGTTCGTCGGCGGCACGAACGGACTGGAAGAACTGCCGCACTCCGGGATAGCTGCTCGCAGGCAGGATGATCGCGTTCTCGATCAGGCCGCGGCGTATCTGCACTGTGCTGCCCTCCTGCGCGACGCCCATGTGATAGGCCATCGTTGAGAGATTTGAGTCATGGTCGGCAGGCAGGCTTGATACCGAGTAGCCGGCTGGCAGCTCGATGTCGAGGGTGTCGACGCGCTGGTTCAGGAAGCGGAAATACAATGGGTGCTCCCGTTCCGCGTGTTCGAAGGTATGCCGGTCATCGCGATCGAACACGCCCAGAGTCAGCAGCAGGCGATGACCGGCCGATTGCGCCCAGCCCGGGATAGTGACATTGAACTCCGCCGTCAACGGCAGTTCGGCGCTGTCCCAGGCCGGCTGGTTGGTGAGGGTGACATTGACACCCACGGCAACCGAGCTGTGTACCTCATCCTCGAGGAACTTGGCGCGTGCTGCGGCGTCATCGAGATGTTCTGAGTCGCGCCGCAAGGAGGCTTCCAGACCGGTGTAGGTCACCTCCAGCTTGCCACTCAGCGAGCCCTCAGGTAGCAACTGCAGGTTGGCGTGGCGCTCTATTCGCGAGGCAAAGGCGGTGGGTATTGGTGTCTTGACCCACGTACCGCCGTCCTTGTCGAGTTTCAGGCCCTCTACACTGGTCTCGAACCAGGGTAGCAGACCAAACTGCGTGAAAGGCACGCCTGGGTCCAGATACAGATCACGACCTTGATACTGCACCAATACGACGTTTGCATTGAGCTGCCCGGCATTCATGGTGCTCTTGGTGAAGAAATACCGGTCCCGGGCTGAAACAATTACGACGGTGGCGTCAATTCCCGCGGCGCGCAGCAGAGCAGCGTACAGGAGCGTAAGCTGATTCGCGGTACCGTAGCCGTGATCCCACAGATCCTCGACATCGTCGTTGCTCTTTAGTTTTGCTTGCTCCTGTAAGGTTGCCGGAGACTCGCTACTCAGATTGCGTAGCTGTTGCACGCGCGCATAGATCTTGCGCAGTTTGGTTTCGAAGTCGTCCGATGGCGCAATGATCTGGGCCACGGCTCGCGTCATTGCGCGCTTTTCATCCATGAAATGCTCGGCGTTACGGTACAGTTGCTTGCCGTAGTGCTTCCAGTAATCGGTGACGTCCTTGGCGTCGAAATCATAGTCGCTGTAGATAAAGTCGACGTGATACTTGATCTCATCCTCCGGCGGTATGTAATCCTCGACGACGAACGCCGGCACATTCCGGACTTCAACTTCCATTAGTCCGTTGTTAAGCGCAGGCGGCTTGGTGCCGGGCGGCAGACCGCGCGGCCAGGTGCCTGTCACAGAAAAGCCCGCGGCTGGCTTCAAGGAGAACTTCGCGTAACGGGTGAACAGATCCGTGTTAAGTACCCAGTGGGAATCATAGATGTAGCGATAATCGAGCCGTAAGGTGTAGCGCAGCTCGATAATGCAGCCAACCTCTGCCAGCGGAATGGTAAAGGTCTTGGCCATCAGCTGTTCACCGGCCGCCGAAACGATGGCCTTGTCCTCGATCTGACCATCGAAGTTGCTGATCGTGCCATCCGGACGAATTATCCGCGCCTTAATAAAGGCAATCGCCTGCTTGTTTTTCAGATAAGGCAGCTCCACGTTGGCGCGCGCCCGACCAGCTTCAGAGAGAATCTTGATGCGTTCATAGACGCGTTGTTCGTGTTCGACGTCATCGCGGTTGATCTGCCGGTAGAGATAAATAGCCGGGGCGCCAGGTGCCATAGGCTCGCCGGTCATCTTGAGTTCATCTGGATTTATCGGCTGCCAGTCTTCGGCCCTGATCGGGCAAGATGCGGCGGCGAGCAGCAGCAAAGTGAGCAGAATCGCCAGGGCGGATCGATGTGGCATGGGATCTGAGTCCGTTCAGTTCCACGTTTTAAGTTGTGCACCGGTGGCGGCTTCGTGCCCGATCCGCACCGCCTTGGATTATGACGCAGTGCGGGAAAGCCGTCGAGAGCAGTCGGGCAGGTACGGACTTAGTGTTCGGGCCCGCGCCGCGATCAAGGCAGCCGCCAGCCCGCTACCGGCGGCTCTGATCACCCGGTGCAGCATCGGTTTCCATGAACAGGTCGCTGCCAAGGGGCCCGTCGCCCGGGACAGTGCGGTAACCGGTGAAGTCCCGGACACCCGCCTCGATCAGCACGGCCTCATCGATGCAGTGTTGCCCGGTAAAGCTCCGGCTGGGGCGGGTAATAATTTGGTAAGCGGCATCAGCGACGATCTGCGGTGTGCGGCTGAGGCTGACAGCCTGCTCACCGCCCAGCAGATTGCGTACTGCCGAAGTTGCAATCAGGGTCTTGGGCCAAAGCGTGTTAAATGCGATGCCATCGGCGCGAAAGGCTTCAGCCATCGCCATCGCATAAATGCTCATGGAGTACTTGGACAGCGCGTAGGCGGGGAAGGGTGCAAACCACGCCGGCTTGAGCAGCGGCGGCGGGGACAGCATCAAGACGTGCGGATTGGCGGCTTTTCGCAGATGCGCTATACAGGCTCTGGAGACCAGGAAGGTTCCGCGGCCGTTAATCTGATGCATCAGATCGTAGCGTTTGGCGTCTGTCTGCTCGGTCGGCGTAAGACTAATAGCACTGGCATTATTCACCAGGATATCGATACCCCCGTAGGCTGCTACGGTACTGGCGACTGCCGCCTCAATCTGCTGCTCCTCGCGGATGTCGCAGACAATGGGCAGAGCCTCACCGCCGGCCGCGCGAATCTCCTCGGCGGCGCTGAAAATGGTGCCCGGTAACTTCGGATGGGGGACCGCTGTCTTGGCGGCAATGGCAATCCGCGCGCCGTCCCGCGCGGCACGCAGTGCAATGGCCAGGCCGATGCCGCGCGATGCGCCAGTAATGAACAGGATTTTGCCGGCCAGTGTGGTCACGTTTTTTCCTTTGTCCTGCGACTGCGCAAGAGATTGCACGCTCCGCTCATCTGGGTCCTCGGATGTCTGAACCTGACAGGAACCCTATCTCATGCTGGAGCGAGTCGGCTGTCAATGGAGTTCGAGCCAGCGTGCGAGGTTTGCGCAGGCATCGGCTGCGGCTCCAGCCACGCGCCTGCACTCTGCCAGCGATTGCTTCAGTGGCGTACTATGAGTCCTCGCTCCGCGCTGATGTGCCTGTTCTGGGGTCGCGTGGTGTGCTCAACCTGGGACCGCGGCTGCAAAATCAGAGAGTAATAGCCATGAGAACTGATAAGAACCTGCGCGTAGAGTCGGACTCCGGGATTCTGAGCATCACGCTGGCACGCGCCGACAAGAAGAACGCTCTGACGCAGAGTATGTATCTGGCCTTTGGCGACGCGCTTGAACACGCGATGACTGAGGCCTCGGTCCACGTCGTATTGTTAGATTCCGAGGGCGCCGATTTCAGTGCCGGCAACGACATCGCGGATTTCGTCGCGCTCGCCCAGTCAGGTGAACCGCTGGAGAATTCGCCAGTTTTTCAGTTTCTGCGACTCTTGGCCGGCTTCTCCAAGCCGATGGTTGCCGCGGTACGGGGTCGTGCGGTGGGCATCGGCACGACCTTGCTGCTCCATTGCGATCTGGTCTACGTGGCGAGCGATGCCAAGCTCTCGACCCCGTTTGTCGACGTGGCGCTGCTGCCGGAGGCGGGTTCCAGTCTGTTGATGCCGGCACGCATTGGCCACGCGCGCGCATTTTCCATGTTCGCCCTGGGCGAAGTGATCAGTGGTCAGGTGGCTGCCGAATGGGGAATCGCCAACGCGGCACTGGCTGCAGAAGCTGTCAGCGCGTGCGCACGCTCGGCGGCGACAGCGCTTGCAGGCAAGTCGTCGAAATCGGTCCTGCTGACCAAGCATCTGCTGCATAACGGAGCGCTGATTCTGCGCACCATCGAGGCTGAATGTGCGTTGCTGCCCGAGCGTGTGACCAGCCCCGAGGCGCAGGCTATCTATCGCAGTTTCCTGACCCGCAAATGACAGCCATCGCGTGCGCCGCACGGCCGCTCAGGGTAGCCTCACGTTGTGATGGCCATCTGGCGCTATTGGCGCCCCGTCGGTGATTGCGTAGTAGTCACCCTTCTCGGCAGCGTAGATGTGGGCGCCGATCCTGAGTCCCTGGGGCGCATCCAGCGTGCCGGCCGCGATCGAGATCCGCTCGCCGTTCAGATCCTCGAAGAACAGGCTGGAGCCGCAGGCACTGCAGAACCCGCGCCGCAGACCCGGTATGAAACTGTACCAGGCGAGCGACTCAGCGCTCAGCAGGCGAAAGTTACTCTTGCGACAGGCGGTGGCGGCAACGAAGTGCCCGCTGCTGCGCCGACATTGCTCGCAATGGCAGCAGATGACATCCCGCAGCGGACCGCGCACCTCATAGCGAACCGCCCCGCACATGCAGCCACCACTGGCCACGCTGTCCATCGATTGACCTCGCTCAGGTAGGTGGGTCCCCGTTCAGGCGGACCGTGATGGGGGTCGTGCCGGGCGGCGACTGGTGCGCTCGGGCCGCGGGGCGGCCGCCGTCGGCTCCGGCAGCGTCACCACCTTGCGCAGCTCCGGGTAGGGTGCGTTCTTGTGCGGAATTGCCATCGCATCGACAAAATGAGCCTGGAACCGTGGCTCAATGGCCGTCTCGATTTTCTCAACCCGGCGCACGAGCTGTTCAATCAGGGGGCGCGAGGTCGCATCCAGCAGCGCGATGCGCGCCCCGCTGCCGGCAGCGTTACCGGCCGAAGCCACGTGCGCCAGATCACAGTCCGGAATCATGCCCAGTACCATGGCGTACTTGACATCGATATGGCTGCCAAAGGCGCCCGCCAGACGGATGCGCTCGACGCGTTCGATGCCCAGACGCTCCATCAGCAAGGCAACGCCGGCGTAGAGGGCCGCCTTGGCCAGTTGCACCGCACGGACATCATTCTGCGTGATCTGCAGCAGCGGCGAACCACGGTGCAGGACGTAAGCAAAAGTCCTGCCGTTGTTGATGATCCGCTCCGAGCGCGACTGCAGCGCGCCGTTGATCGTGCCATCCTGGCTGATAATGCCGGCGAGAAACATCTCGGCGATGACTTCGATAATGCCTGAGCCGCAGATACCAGTGACCCCGCTGCTACCGATCGCGGCGGCAAATGCCGGATCATCGGACCACAGATCGCTGCCAATGACCCGATACCTGGGCTCGAGCGTGGTCGGATCGATGCGCACGCGTTCGATAGCGCCGGGGGCGGCGCGCTGGCCGCCGCTGATCTGCGCACCTTCAAACGCCGGACCGGTGGGGCTCGAGCAGGCGAGCAGCCGCTCGCTGTTGCCGAGCACGATCTCGGCATTGGTGCCGACATCGACCAGCAAGGTCATTTCCTTGGCCAGGTCCGGCCGTTCGGCCAGGATCATGCCGGCCGTGTCCGCACCGACATGGCCGGCGATACAGGGCAGGATATAGACGCGCGCGTTCGGGTGCAGGCTCAGGCCAACGGCGGCGGAGCGCAGCGTCATTGACTGGTCGGTGGCCAGTGCGAAGGGCGCGCCGCCCAGTTCCACCGGATCGATGCCGAGGAACAGGTGATGCATGATCGGGTTGCCGACAATCGTCGCCTCGAGGATGTCGTGCACGGCGACCTTGGCGGCACGCGCGATATCCGCAGCCAGTTCACTGACAGCTGTCTGGACGGCGCTAGTCATTTGCGCGGCACCGCCCGGGTTCATCATCGAGTAGGACACGCGGCTCATCAGATCTTCGCCGAAGCGGATCTGCGGATTCATGATGCCGCCGGATCCGACGACTTCGCCGGTGACCAGATTGCACAGATGCGCGGCGATCGTCGTCGATCCGATGTCGACCGCCAGGCCATATACGCTCTCATGGAACCCCGGCCACACGGCAATGATCTGCTTGGTCGCATGAACGGCAACCGTGACCTGGCGATTGGCGGCCTTGAGCGCTGGTTGTAGGTCCTGCAGCACCGACAGATCGCTGGCAAGACCGGTCAGCCGCCACTCAAATTCCAGAGCATCAGTCAGGCGCCGCAGATCTCCGGAGGGATCATGCATATCGGGGACCTGCACATCGACGCAATGCAGCCTTACGACCGGGTGCAACTTGATGACCCGCTCGTCAGCATCCTTGCGGATCACCTGGCGATGGACCTGGCTGCTCTGGGGCACGTCGACGACGACATCGCCCTGCACGGTCGCCTGGCACGAGAGGCGCAGCCCCGGGCGCAGTCGCGCGCGCTGTGCAAAACGCTCCTCGGTCGGGGCGGGTGCCGAGACACTCTGGGCTGAGGAGCGTACGCCGTGCTTGGCAAATTCACCTTCGGCGATCAGCACCTGGCAGCGGCCACACATGGCACGGCCGCCACACACCGAATCAATGTCCACGCCGAGCGAGCGTGCCGCCTGCAGCAGCGGTGTCCCGATGGCAAAGCGCCCGCGCTTTCCCGAAGGGGTAAACACCACCAGCGGATGCTGTTCGCTCACGTGCTGCCCGCACCACCTGCCGCCGGCGGTGCTGGCCGGCGCCGATGGCCGCCTTCGCGCCGTCCGCGTCCGGCCTCGCCATCGGCACCCATCGGCGGCGGCTCACGGAATTTGCGGATCCAGCGCGCGCAGTCCGGGTCGTGGCCCATCATCACATCGGCCCCCATGCAGGCGCGCACCACATCGCCGTGCAGCGGATTGGTGATAGCCGAGGTCAGACCGCTGCCGATCGCCATCGTCAGGAAGGCGGCATTGATGCCATCGCGGTTGGGCAGTCCGAAGCTGACGTTCGAGGCGCCGCAGCTGGTGTTGACCTTCAGTTCATCGTGCAGGCGCCGCACCAGGCGCATGACCTGCACCCCGGCCTGGTTGATCGCGCCGATCGGCATGACCAGCGGATCGACGACGATATCGGAAGCCGGAATGCCGTAGTCGGCAGCACGCTCGACGATTTTCTTCGCCACGGCGAAGCGCACGTCCGGATCCTCAGAGATCCCGGTTTCATCGTTGGAGATCGCAATGACCGCAGCGCCGTACTTCTTAACGAGCGGCAGCACGGCCTCCAGGCGTTCATCCTCGCCCGTGACCGAATTAAGCAGGGCCTTGCCCTTGTAGACGCGCAACCCCGCCTCGAGCGCTGCAACGATCGAGGAGTCGATCGACAGCGGCACATCGGTGATCGACTGCACCAGCTGGATGGCCTTGGCGAGGATCGCCGGTTCGTCGGCCAGCGGGATGCCGGCATTCACATCCAGCATGTGCGCGCCGGCTTCGACCTGGGCGCGCGCGTCGGCTTCAACGCGGCTGAAATCGCCGGCGGCCATTTCGGCCGCCAGTATCTTGCGGCCGGTGGGATTGATGCGCTCGCCAATGATGACGAACGGGCGCTCAAAGCCGATGACGACCTCGCGGGTGGCGGAACTGATCACGGTATCGGTCATGTTTCGATCCTGTTGGCAATGGTTTGAGTGGCGCGCTGCGGGAACCAGGGCACGCGCCCGTTCAGAACGCCGGAGCGGTCGATCACTTCGGCCACGGATTCTTCCTGGCGATAGGCCATCACGTGTACGCCGCTGACGCCGCGCATTTCGCGCAGCTCCTGAATCTGCTCGACGCAGATATCACGGCCCTCGCGCGCCTGGTCCGTGGCGCCGGCGAGACGATTGATGATGTGATCAGGCACATGAATGCCCGGCACGTGCTTGCGCATCCATTCAGCCGACTTCGCCGAGCGCAACGGGCCGACGCCAACCAGCAGGAACACCTGATCGAGCACGCCGAGCTGTTCGCAATGACCGAGAAACTCGCGCAGCAGCGGGATGTCGTAGCAGTATTGCGTCTGGATGAACTGGGCACCGGCAGCGACTTTCTTGACCAGGCGCCGGGCGCGCCAGGCGTGGGGCAGGGCGCTTGGGTTTTCGGCAGCACCGAACAGCACACGCGGCGCGGCGGTGATCTTGCGTCCGCTCTCGAACTGGTGCTCATCGCGCAGCTTGCGCGCGATCTGCAGCAGCGACATGCAGTCCAGGTCGAACACAGGCTTGGCCTGCGGATGGTCGCCCGCCTGCACGCCATCGCCGGTCAGGCACAGCATGTTGCACACGCCCATTGCAGCGCCACCCAGGATGTCACCCTGGATCGCAATCCGATTCTTGTCACGGCAGGAAATCTGCATCACCGGCGCATAACCGATCCGCGTCAGCAGGGCGCACACCGCCATGCTCGACATGTGGCAGTTGGCACCGCTCCCGTCGGTCGCGTTGATGGCATCGACGTAGCCATCGAAGATGCGGGCGCGACGGTAGACTTCCTCGGGGTCGGCCGAGTCGGGCGGCGCGAGCTCGCTGGTTACCGCGAACGCGCCGGCACGCAGCACGCGCTCGAGACGGCCAGGGGAGGTGTGGCCCGGCAGAATGGGCAGTGGGTAGCCCGGGACCGGCTCGTCATCGAATATCACTTCGGCGCCTCATGCGCTTCACGCACCACGCGCAGCCAGGAGGACTGGCCTTCGTTGCGCCGGTCGACCGGCGCCTGGACGTTGCTCATCGCCTCGGTACCACCGGGAATCTGCTCGGCGCCTTTGAAGGCCTCGACCCAGACGCAGCGCATCCACGGTTTGACCTCGCAGTGGCCGTTGGCGAGCACGCCGCCACAGGGACCATTGCGGATGCTCTTGGGACAGTTCATCGGACAGGACATGCCGGTCGAGCTCAGGACGCACTGTCCGCACATCTTGCAGTCAAACAGCAGGCCCTTGACCGAGCGTTCGATGAGCGCCACAGGTCGCTCGAGCCGTGAATAGCCGATCCAGGCAAACAGCCGGTGTCCGCGCATCAGTGTGCGCTCGAATCCGCGGTAGAAAGCATTGAGGCCGCGCGAGTGACGCACCGACCAGCGCCGCACTGCGTACATCAGGCCTCCCCACTGCCGGGTTCCGCAGCTGCCGGCGCCTCCGGGGGCTTATTCGCATCCAAACCCTTGGCACGCGCGAGCCGGTCCAGGTCGGCGTCCGTGTAGGCCGCTTCGATGCGCGCGGCTTCGGCAGCGGCCTCGGCTTTCAGATCCTCGCCGCACGGGCGTGGTGGGCTGCGCTTCCAGTCCGCCATGTAGGCATCGGAGGAGCCTTTGCCGGCACGCATCGCCGCCCTGTCAATCGCTTCCTGGAAGCGATCCGTCAGCGGGATCTTGGCAGTTTCGCGGCCGCGCTTGACGATGACCTGCGCCGGGATGTCGCGCCAGCCGATGATGATCAGGGATGCCATGTGGGTACTGACGTCGTGCGCCGGGTGAGTGCAGTGAGGGTTTCGCCGAGCGCGCCGTAGCCGGTATGGCGGTATTCAAAGCTCAGGCCCAGTGAATCGGCAATCTGCCGGCCCTGCGTCAGGGCCGCTTCGCTCGGCGCGCTCTGGGACAGGTACATGATCCTGCGATAGTTGCCAAAGTACATCGCGGCCAGTTCCGGGTGGCGGTCGATGCCGAGTCCCCGCGTGACCAGCCGGTCAAAATGGCGCAGCAGGAAATCGGTCAGATAGAAGGTACCGGGCTCCGCTTCGCTGAGCGCCGCGAACAGGCTCGGGGAAGCGAAGAACTCATAGCAGTGCGCCCCGGGGATGCGCTCGATGCCTTCCTCGCGCAGTACCTGATCAAGTTGACCGCCGGTGCCGCAGTCGGCGTAGGCGACAAAGATCTCGCGGTACTGGCCGCGGTGCTCGCGAATGGCTTCGCGTACCGCATCGGGTATGCGTTCGGGCCGGTTATGCAGTTCGGGCGGCAGGCACTTGACCTCCAGGCCCTCCCAGCCATTGGCACGGCGCAGCGCTGCGATCTCGCGCGCCAGCGCACCGCAGGCAATCACCAGGGCGCTGCGCGAAGTGTCCATCTGCCCCGGGGCCCTCGGTCCCTAGCCGGCGGCGCGCGCCGCCGCGGCCGCACCGCGGCGCGCGGCGATCAGCGATTTGGCAGTTTCGACAGCGATGGCGGCATCACGGCAGTAGGCGTCCGCGCCCACCGCCTTGCCGAATTCCTCATTGAGCGGTGCGCCACCGACCAGCACGATGTAGTCGTTGCGCATGCCCTTCTCCTTCAGCGTGTCGATGACGACCTTCATGTAGGGCATCGTGGTCGTCAGCAGCGCCGACATACCGAGAATATCCGGCTTGTGCTTCTCGAGCGCTTCCAGGTATTTCTCGACCGGGTTGTTGATCCCAAGATCGACCACTTCGAAGCCGGCGCCCTCGAGCATCATCGAGACCAGGTTCTTGCCGATGTCGTGGATGTCGCCCTTGACGGTGCCGATGACCACCTTGCCGATCGGCTCGACACCGGTTTCGGCCAGCAACGGCCGCAGGATTTCCATGCCGGCCTTCATCGCGTTGGCGGCGAGCAGCACTTCGGGCACGAACAGGATGCCATCGCGGAAATCGATGCCAACGATGCGCATGCCCTCGACCAGCGCATCGTTCAGAACGCGCTCGGCACTCCAGTTGCGCTTGAGCAGGATGTGTGTCGCCTCTTCGACTTCGTCCTTGAGGCCGTTGTAGAGATCGTCGTGGACCTGTTCGGTGAGCTCCTGGTCGTTCAGGCTCGCCAGATCAAATTCGCCTTCCGCCGCTTCCGCCATGCCGCTTCTCCCGCCAAATTTTCTGAGGCCGGCCAGCCGCTTAGCCGCAAGCTGGGGTGTGTCCCATAGTACGGCCCACTGGATGCCCGGGACTAGCCGCTTCGCGACGAATGCATGCCAGTAGACGACATGCTGCGGGTCGCGTTCTGTGGCCGCGGCAGTCGTCGGCGTGCCCAATCCGGTCGCAATCTGACAATCAGGGCCCGTGCCAGCTAATACACTCCAACTTGGGTCCCCAGCGACGGAGGCAGCGTGTCGATACTTTTTGATACCGATCATCTCTACATCCTGACCGCCAGCTGCCAGAGCCGCATGGGTACGACCGCGCGCGTCAGTACCTTCCTGGCCGAGCGGCGCATGTATATCACCGAAATGCACCAGTTCGATGACACTCTCTCGCAGCGCTTTTTCCTGCGCGCGACCTTCTGCGGCGTGCACGGGGAGCCGCTCGATGTGGAGAAACTGCGCAGTGATTTTATCGAGGTCGCCGGTATCGAGCAGATGGAATGGGCGATCTACGACACCGTCGAGAAGCCGCGCGTACTGATCATGGTCTCGGGTTTCGACCATTGCCTGGAGGATCTGCTGTATCGCCATCGCACCGGCGAGCTGCCGATGGAAATCACCGCGGTGGTTTCCAATCACGAGACACTGCGGCCCATCGTCGAATCACGCGGGCTGAAATTCCATCACCTGCCGGTCACGGCGCCAACCAAAGCGGTGCAGGAACAGAAGCTGCGGGAGCTGCTGCGCCAGACGAACACCGAGCTGGTGGTGCTGGCCCGTTACATGCAAATTCTCTCCGACACGCTGTGCCGTGATCTGCGCGGCCGCGCGATCAACATCCACCATTCGTTCCTGCCAGGATTCAAGGGCGCCAAGCCCTACCATCAGGCTTACGAGCGCGGCGTAAAGGTCATTGGCGCCACGGCGCACTTTGTCACGGCCGATCTGGATGAAGGTCCGATCATCGAACAGGTGGTCGAGCCTGTGGATCACACCTATACACCCGACATGCTGACGGCAGCAGGCCGGGATTCGGAGCGACGCGCGCTCTCCAGCGCCGTGCGCCGCTACATCGAGCGACGCGTGTTCCTCAACGGCAGCCGGACGGTCGTCTTCAAGTAGGCCGCTAGAGCGAAGCGGCCGCGAGCAGTGGCTCGAGGCGCGCGGCGGATTCCACCGGCACGCGACGCTCGGCGCTGGGGGGATGACCAAAGTGCACGCGATAGCACTTGGAGAAGTGCGGCGGTGACTGGAAACCGCAGGCCGTCGTGATCTCGACGATCGGCATCGAGGTATTGAGCAGCAGTTCACGGGCGCGGCGCAGGCGCATGGCGAGGTAATAGCGCTTGGGCACGCAGTGCAGGTGGCGCTGGAACAGGCGCTCGATCTGGCGGCGTGACAGCCCGGTGGCGCCCGCGATCTCGTTGAGTGAGAGCGGCCGCTCGATATTGGCCTCCATCAGCTCGGCGACCTTCAGCAGCCGCTCGTGCGATACGCCGATCTGCGCGCGCAGCGGTACATACTGGCGGTCCTTTGCATCGCGCACCCGATCGACGATGAACTGCTCGGAGACCAGCTGCGAGATGCGGGGCCCAAGCTTGCTGCGGATCAGATTCAGCATCAGATCGAGCGGGGCGATGCCACCCGAGCAGGTATAGCGGTCCCGATCGATCGTGAAGAGCTGATCACTGAGCTCCACACGCGGGAACTCTTCACGCAGCGCCGAGAGATTCTCCCAGTGAATAGTCGCATGGTACTGATCGAGCACACCGGCGCGCGCCAGCGCATAACCCCCGGTACACAGCGCGCCCAGGTTGGCGCGCTGGCCCGCAAGGCGCTTGAGCGCCGCGACCAGCGCCGGGGAGACGGCGCTCTTGACGTTGACGCCGCCACAGACGAAGTAAATATCGACACGGCTGAGCTGATCGAGCGCAACGGTCGGCGTGAGCTGCAGGCCATTGCTGGCCAGGACCGGTAGGCCATCGAGGGTCACGATCGAGCACTCGTAGGCGTTCTGACCGGTCAGCAGATTGGCCATGCGCAGTGGTTCAATGGCATTCGCCAGCGCGATCAGTGAGTAATTGGGCAGCGTCAGGAACGCGTAGTGCGTCTTGCGAATCGCAACAGTCGAGTCCACGTCCACTCCTTCAGACCCAGGCGGTCTGGGGCGAGGCCCAAGGGTGTTGGGCTTTGGTTTCCGCAGCGCACGGTCAGCCTCGATCCCCGGCCGTCGCGAAACGACCGGCCCGGAGGCCCGTCGCGAATGGATTATATCCTGTAACGAACGCGACCTACCAAAAATCGACGCTGGCGCCGTCGTTTTACGACAATGGCTGCTGCACTACTCCAAAACCGGCTTCTGGCTCGCGACGGGCGCGCCTTCTGCACGCCCTCAATTCAGGTTTCCCGGTGCCCTGGCGCATTTCAGCAGGTGTCTGTCGCAAATGGAGTATTGCCCCGGCGCTCACGGGCTACACTGCGACACGATCAGAGGATCACGACTGCCGCGCTCTGGACTAAGCAGAGTGCCGCGACGTGTGCAACCGGAGCCGGATCAAATATGAAGACACATGCGCGGGTGGTGGTGATCGGTGGCGGCGTGGTGGGCGTCAGTACGCTCTACCACCTGGCCAAGAAAGGCTGGTCCGATGTCGTGCTGCTCGAGCGCTCGGAACTGACCGCCGGATCGACCTGGCACGCTGCCGGACTGCTGCCACTGTTCAACATGAGCTACACGGTTGGCCAGCTGCACAAATATTCGGTCGATCTGTACAAGCGCCTGCCGGCCGAGACCGGCCAGGATGTGAGCTTCCACGTCACCGGTAACTTGCGCCTCGCCACCAACAAGGCGCGCATGGATGAGTACCTGAAGTATTGCGGCACGGCCAACACGATTGGCGTGCCCTTCGAGGTCATCAGCGCGGCCCAGGTGAAGGAGCTGTGGCCGCTGGTGAATCTCGGCGGTGATGCGGACACCCCGAAGCTGATCGGCGCGCTCTACCATCCCGATGATGGTCATATCGCCCCGGCCGACCTGACGATGGCGCTGCGCAAGGGCGCGCGCGCCGGCGGCGCACAGATTCACGAGCAGACCGAAGTCACGAAGGTTGAGCGCACCAGCTCAGGCGAGTGGCGGCTGTTCACGAACCAGGGCGAGATCGTGTGCGAGCACGTGGTCTGCGCGACCGGCAACTATGCACGGCAGACCGGCAGGCTCTTTGGCATCAACGTGCCGGCGATTCCAGTCGAGCACCAGTACATCGTGTACGACGAGTCCACCGAGCTGAAGGCCTATCGGCAGGGCGGAGGCCGTGAACTCGCGGTGCTGCGCGAGTCGGACAAGTCCTATTACCTGCGCGAGGAGCGCATGGGCTGGATCCTGGGACCGTACGAATTCGGTGCCCCGGCCCGCTTTGCCGATGGCGTCCCGGAGTGGTTTGGCAAGAGCCTGTTCGAGGGCGATCTTGACCGCCTGCTGCCACACGTCGAGGCAGCCATCCGTCGCGTGCCGGCACTCGAGCACTGTGGCATCAAGGATATCGTCAATGGACCCATCTCCTATACACCCGATGGCAGTCCGCTGATCGGACCGGCCTGGGGCA
>Ga0181537_10001690_pt1 | contig 20056 bp, 17 predicted proteins | sample PEATcosm2014_Bin_39_FD_119765 | JGI IMG/M metagenome (GOLD analysis project Ga0181537, IMG submission 119765) | Peatland microbial communities from MTU Mesocosm Facility, Houghton, MI, USA - PEATcosm2014_Bin23_10_metaG | ecosystem: Environmental > Terrestrial > Soil > Wetlands > Peat | place... | reverse complement strand
GCTGATCGTCTCGTGCAGCACGACGTAACCCAGCGCCAAGGCGAAAGGCGCGGTCAGCGAGAACAGCAGCGCGGTGGTGCGCGGTCCGGCCGCATAGATCGCGGCGAAATAGGTGGTGCTCGCGACGATGATGCCGAAGAAGCTCGAAGCCGCCAGCAGCTCGAATTGTTCCCGGTCCACCGAGCGCCAGCCGCCCAGCACGAACGACGCGGCGCCCGTCATCAGCAGGGCCGCGAGCATGTTCCAGCGCGCAAAGCGCAGAACGTCGACCTTGCCGCCGAGTTCGCCCACCAGCATTCCCGCCAAGGCGAGGCTGACGGAGGCGAGAATTGCGAAAAGTTCGGACATGGAAGGCGGTTGCCGCTCCGGCTATTCGTTCGCGGCGCGCGGCCGCCAGGCGAACATCGCCAGCGTGGTCGCGGCTCCGGTGGTCGCCAGCACCAGGGCGACGCAGGCGGACCACCCGCCCCATTCCCACAGGCCGCCCGGCACCACCGCGCCCAAGCTGCCGCCGACATAGTAGAGGCACACATAGAGGCCGACCGCGGTCGATTTGGCGTGGCGCGCGGCTTCGCCCAGGAACCCAAGCGAGCAGGCCTGGGCGGTGAACACGCCCGAGGCGAAGAAGGCGAGGCCCGCGATCACCAGCGTCAGCGAATCCGCGAGCGTCGCCACCATGCCAAGGCCGCCCAGTCCGACCGCGAGCGCCAGCGCGCCGCGCCGGCCGAGCGCGCGGATCATCGCGCCGCTCGCCGGTGTGCCGATGGCGCCGATCAGGTAGACGGCGAAGATCGACCCGAGCTGCGCGGTCGACAGGGAGAAGGGCGGCCGGGCCAGTCGGAAATCGATGTAGGTGAAGGTCGCGACATTCGCGAACAGAACCGACGCGCCGATCGCGCAGGTCGCCATGATCGACGGATTGCGCAGATGCTCGTAGAGCGCGTTCAGGCCGCCCGAACGCTGCACGGCATGGCGCCGCGGCGGCACCGGCAGCCAGCGCCACAGCCCGATCGCGACCAGCGTCGTCACCAGGGCCAGCACCAGGAATCCGCCGCGCCACCCGAACCGGTCGGCGGCCAGCGCGGTGATGAACCGGCCCGAGAATCCGCCCAGCACCGAGCCCAGCACATAGAGGCCGATCACGTCGGCGGCCTCGACCGGACCCCAGAATTCGCTGGTCAGCGCCACCGCCGAGGAAAAGATCGCCGGCAGCAGCAGGCCCTGGGCGAAGCGCACCGCCTCGAGCTGGCCGAGGCCGCCCGCCGCCGCCAGCAGGGCGGTGACGGGAATCAAGGCGCAGATCGCGATCAGGATGGTGCGGCGCTGTCCGAAGCGGTCGGCGATCATGCCGGTGAAGGGCGCCGCCGCGGCCACCGCCAGCGTGGTCGCGCCGATCACCCCGCCCACCGCGGCGGGCGTGACCGCGAACTGCTCGGCCAACTGGTGCAGCACCGATTGCGGCGCGTAGAGATCGATGAAGGCGCCGAAACCGGCGATGAAGACCGCGCGGCGCGGCGCATCGAATTTCATGACATGACCGATGGCAGCCCGACGGGAGCGACTATTTGGACTTCATCACCCAGACGCCATCCCAGGCGTCGCCGGGATGATGCTCGCTCAAGTATGCGCAGCGCTCCATGAACATCTGCGTCGGGCCGTCGCTCGGATGGTGGGCGAGCGCGTCGCTGAATGCTTTGTGGGCGTGATCGAACTTGCCTTCGCGATAGCTCTTCAGCCCGTATTGGAAGGCCTGCAGCGTCGGCATCATGTTGGGGAAGGTCTCTTCGGTGTGGTAGTCGATCAGTTCGTAGACCGACACCGGCTGGTTCTTGCCCTTCACCTTGATCAGGTCGAGCTCGCGCAGCCGATAGGTGCCCTTGAGCTTCTTGACCGTGTTCTCGCTGACCAGGATGTGGGAACGGTATTCCTTGCAAGCCGATTCCAGCCGCGAGGCCAGGTTCACCCCGTCGCCGATCACGGCGTACTCCATGCGCTTGGGCGAGCCGATATTGCCCGACACCACCGTGTCGGTGTTGATGCCGATGCCGATATCGAGCGGCCGCTTGCCGTCGGCCAGGCGCCTGGTGTTGAACCCGTTGAGCTCGCGCATCATCGAAATCGCGGTGCGCACCGCGCGATCCTCGTCGTCGTCGTGCGGGAAGGGAATCCCGAACTTGGCCATGATCGCGTCGCCGATGAACTTGTCGAGCATGCCGCCCTGGTCCGAAATGCAGTCGACCATCAGCGTGAAATACTCGTTGAGCAGACTGACGATGCCCTGCGCGCCCAGTTCCTCGGAGAGCGTGGTGAAGCCGCGCACGTCGGAGAACAGGATGGTCGCCTCGATCGACTGCCCGCCCAGCGCCTGCTCGCCCGCCGCCAGCAGCTTGTCGGCCAGCGCGGGGTCCATATAGCGCGACATGGTCGACTTCATGCGCTTCTCGTTCGAGATGTCCTCGATCATCACCAGCGAGCCGAGTTTCTTTTCGCCCGAGCGCAGCGGCATCACGGTGACGTTGACCGAAAGCGGCGCCGGCTCGTTGATGCCAGCCATCTTGGCGTCGACCGCGGTTTCGAGATTGCCGCTTTCCTTCACGGCCGCCAGCTTGTCGATCAGCCAGGCATTGGCGTCGACGAAGATCTCCGCGCTGGTTCGGCCCACCAGCTCGGGAATGCGCGTCCTCAATATGCGCGCGCCGGCGGCGTTGCAGGTGGCGACCTTGCCGTCCTCGCCCACCGTGATGACGCCGTTCGACATCGATTCCAGAACCGACTCGTTGTAGTTCTTGATCTGCTGGACGTCGTCGAACAGTTTGGCGTTCTCGATGCCGATCGAAATCTGCGAGGTGAAGGCCTTGAGCCTGGCCTCGTCGTCGCTGGTGAAGGTGCCGCCCCGCTTGTTCAAAACCTGCGTGACGCCGATCACCTTGCCTTCCTTGTTGGCCACCGGCACGCACAGGATCGAACGCGTGAAATAGCCGGTCTTGCGGTCGAAGGACGGGTTGAACCGCAGATCGGCATAGGCGTGCGGAATGTTGACGCTGCTGTTCGAAACGAACACCGTGCCGGCGATGCCGAGATGGTTGGGGAAGCGGATGATAGTCGCGCCCAGCCCCTGGCCGATCTCGGTATAGAGCTCGTTGGTCTTCTCGTCGTTGATGAACAGCGTCGAGCGCTCGGCGTCGAGCATGCGCGTGATCGCCGCGATGATCTTCTGCAGCAACGGCCCGAGCTTCAGTTCCGAGCTCACGTCGGACACTACGCCCAGGAAATCGAGCTCCTGACGGCGCACCTTTTCGATGTTCTCGATGGTGCGGAAGCTTTCCAGCGACACCGAGGCCTGGGCGATGATCGCCTCGAGCAGCGAAAGATCGGCCTCGGTGAAACCGCCATCGACCTTGTTGAGCAGCTGCGCCGCGCCGATCAGGTCGCCGCGCATGGTGCGCAGAGGGGCGCACAGGATGTTGCGCGTCTGGAAGCCGGTCTGCTGGTCGAAAGTGCGATTGAAGCGCGGATCGGTATAAGGGTCGGGAATGATCACGCCCTTGCCGGTGGTGAACACGTGGCCGGCCACGCCCGAAGTGTTGAGCATGCGGATCTCGCGGGCGAACTTGGCCGCGACGCGCGCGTAGAGTTCCTGCGTGTGCGGGTCGTTGAGGAACACCGATCCGCGCGCCGCGCCGATCACCTGGGTGCAGATGTCGCGCATGGTGCGCAGCGCCTCGTCGAGGTTGTTGGCGCGCGCCATGGAGTTGGCGACATCGAGCAGCAATTCGGTCAGGCGCGGCGAGCGGCGTTTGCCGCGCACCGTCATGCGGTCTTTTTGCGAAAGATCATGCATGCGCGCCGACCCTCTCGCGCAGCTCGTCGAGCTGCTTGCGCAACGCGTCGATCGAGCCCTTGAGCTGAACATTCTCGGCCGTGGCCTGGGCCAGGGCGCGCTGGGTGCGTTCGCTCTCGCCGGCCTTCTGGCGTTCCAGCTCGTCGCGCAGCGCGCCGATGGCGGCCTTCAACTGGACGATCTCGGCATTGGCCTCGGCGACCGCCTTCTGGGTGCGCTCGCTTTCGCCCGCCTTGTGCATCTCGAGCTGATCGCGCAGCGCGTTGGCGGTGGCCTTGAGCTGGCGGACCTCGTCGTCGGCGGCGGCTATCGCGCGTTGAATGCGCTCCTGCTCGCCGACGCGCGCCTGCTCCATACTGTCGCGGAGCGCGTTGATGGTTTCCTTGAGCTGGGCCGTCTCGGCGGCGATGTCGGCCAGGTGGCGCTGGTTGCGGACACGTTCTTCCGCCCACAGAAGCTCGACTCTTTCGAGTCGATCCTCTGCGCTCAAGGTTTCGGCCGGCGCCGAATCCTTCGCGCTGGGTGGTGCGGCGCTCATGGGCGACTCCAACCTGCCCCACTCGCGGTCAGACTAGCATAACCGCCGGGCCGGCGAAAATTGATCCACAGGCAAAAAAATGGCGCCGCCCGGGTGGGCGGCACCATCGCTACAACCCTCTGCCGAGCGGTCAGATAATGGCGACCGTTTCGGCCTGCGGACCCTTGTGGCCCATCGTAATGGTCAGGCGCACCCGCTGGTCGGGTTCGAGCGTCCTCAGCCCCGATTTCTCGAGGGCCCGGATGTGCACGAACACGTCCTTGCCGCCATCGTCCACGGCGATGAAGCCAAAACCCTTGTCGGGGCTGAAGAACTTGACCCGCCCCTCGACCGTGGGGCCGGGCTCGCCGCGCGGCTCCATGGCTGGCCTTGGCCGCTTCGGTGCGGCGGTCGCCATGTCGACCGAATGGACATTAACCACTTGCGGTCCGCGTTGACCCGGACCGAGGTCGCAGACCATCGTGGCGCCTTCGGCGACTTCTCCCACGCCGGCCCGTTCGAGCGCTGAAATATGCAGGAAAGCATCGGCCGCACCATCGGTCGGGGAAACGAACCCAAATCCTTTGGTGGCATTGAACCACTTCACCGTCACCGAAACATTCGCCTGCTCCACGGGAGGGCGACTCATTTCCGGTCGTGTCGTACGCTGCGGCGCTGGTTCGAACCCTCCCCCGAAATCACCCATCCCATCGCGGCTCCGACCCTCGCCTCTACGGCGATGCTCGGACCGATCACGTTGCCAAGACATTTGCTAAGTTCTTTCCATCCGTTGTCGTCCACGTTCGGGCGACGAAACCGGAGCATTAATCTCCCGCGCTTGCGCCCCCCTTTGCCCCTCTGCCTTCCGCCCCATCGGCCGCGCCGGTCCCACCGACTCGTCCGTCTCTCCCTCGACCCTTAACCAATCGCGGCCTTCCACGTCGGAATGCCACCGAATCAGTCAAGATACTCGACTGCGGCATAGCAGCGAAACAAAACAACGTACCACCAATGTGGCTGCAGCGCACCTGATAGTTTAATAGGGCGGTTTTTCCAGACCGGCGATCCCCTGGGTCGCCGCAGGCCGGACTCCGCATTGTATACGCATGTACGGGACAGGTACTAGGCGTTGCCGCCTTCGAGCAATCCTTCCGCGATTTGTAGGTTAATATTGATCAAAGTATCGAGCCGGCTGTCCGGGATGGTGATGCCGTCCCGCCACGTCGTGCCGGCGACAAAGCCGCTCAATTGGACGAGATTGTGCCGGATGGTGGCCGGCAGGGCGTTGCCCGGCCGCGACACCAGGGTCCGGATCGCGACCCAAAGCTCGAGATTGTGCTCGAGCGCCGTCGCCAGGTCGGTGGCATGCCCGCGGGCCTTGTCGAGGCCGATCGCCGCCTCGGTCAGGGCGAAGGCATCGCGCTCGCGAGTGGTCAGGGATTGCAATTCGACGGTGCTCATTGGGTTCTCCTCTCGATGGGCCGGACCAGATTCTCCCCGGCGGTTACTTCAAGTAATTCAGCAGGCTCAACTGGCGGACGGTGGCCAGGGCCTGGTAGGAGGCCTGCAAGGCCGACTGCTGGTTGAGCAATTGGACGATGGTTTGGGTGGAGTCGGCGTTGGTCAGCTGGCCGACCGCGGTCTGCAGGAAATTCTGGAAGTTGGTCTGCTGCGTGGTGACATTGCTCAGCGTCTGGGTCTGCAGGTCGAGATTGAGCGACAGGTCGTTGATGTCGCCGGCCTGCTCGGGACCGAAGGGCGGCGTGCCGGTGGCGCTGTTGTCGATCGCCGAGGTAATCAGGTAGTTGGCCTCGACGGCGCGGTCGTTGTTGTTGTCGAGACCGCCGGCGGTGCCGGTCTGGCCCTCCGCGATCAGCGCCATGGCGCGCATCGCCTTCTCGAATGCGGGATTGGCGGCGGTGACGCCGTAGGGCAGGGGCGTATTGTTGTCGATCTGCTGGCTCAGCGTCGCCGTATTGCCGGCGTAATAGCTCGAAGTGCTCAGCGACACATTGGTCGCGACCTGCACCGCCGTGTTGGCGGGCGCGACCGTGACCACCGTTCCGGTCGGATCGACGGACGTCACCACGAACTGGCCGTTATTGTCGGCGGAACCCGCGATGCTGATGACATCGCCGGCATTGACGCCGGCCAGCGTTCCGCCGTTGGTCGCGGTGATCGTGTCGGAGGCCGCATCGAAAGACAGCCCGCCGGTGGTTGCGCCGGCGAAGCTGGTCGTGCCGTCGACGAGTTGCGCGTTGCCGTTGTTGGCTTCGTCGACAACCGGGGTGGTGAAAGTATTGGTGACCACGAAATTGTTGTTGTTGGAGGCGCTGCCGCTGATGTTGACGGTCTGGCCGGTGGTGATCCCCGCGAGCGAGCCCGCATTGGCCGCGGTGATCACGCTGCTCGACGCATCGAAGCTGAGCGCGCCGGGCGCGAAGGCCGTCGCGGTTCCATTGCTGATCGCGGCGGCCGGATTGGCGGCCTCGTTGGTCAGCGAGGTGGTCGCGATCTGCCGCACGGTAAGCGTCCCGGCATTGTTCGCCGCAACCAGGTAGGTGCCGTCATTGTCGGGCGAAGTGGCATTGGCCACGGTAATGTAAGACCCGGTGGGGACCGCGCCCAGCAGCGCTCCGCCGACATTGTCGGTGATGGTGCCATTGGCGTTGAAATTGATGCCGTTAGCGGGATCGCTGAGCGTCGCGGTCGACGTACCGGTCGGATAGCTGACGGTCGCCGCCGTGTCGGGATTGGCGGAGGCGTCGAGATTGGCCGGTTGCGTGAAATCGGCGCGCTGGATGCTGAGCGTGGTGTTGGTGGGATCGATGCTGGAGACGATGTAGTTTCCGTCGTTGGCCGGATTGGCCGCGCCCGCGATGGTGATCGAGTCGCCTGCGTGCAGTCCCGCCAGCTGTCCCGTAACCTGCGAGGTCAGCACGCCGGGCGGGCTGAATGTGAGTCCCTGGGGCTGAAGCGAGAGGCTGGGATCCTGCGCCGCCAGCGCCGAGGTCGAGATCGTCACATTGGGCGAATAGGAGTTGGTCGTGGGATCGCCCTCGGCGGTGAAGCCGTGGCTGACCGTCAGGTTGGTCCCGTCATTGGCCAGCACCGTGTACTGCCCGTCATAGGGCGAGCCGGTGACGGAGACCACGCTGCCGACCGGCAAGTCGGAGAACTGGCCCGGGTTGGCGGCGCTGATCGTGCCGTTCTGCGCGTTGAAGCTGATGCTGCCGGTGTTGAGCGGCGTGGTCGTGGTCGCGCTCAGATTGGCGCTCGCGCTGGTGGGGAAGGAGACGTTATAGCCGTCATAGGCCTGCTGGAACTGCGCCAGCGTGTCGTAATTGAAGGTGACCGGCGGCGTATCGGTCTTGCTGCCCGAGAAGATGTACTGACCGTCCACCTGCGTGTTCAGGTAGTACTGCATGTTCTTGAGCGAGGCGAAGGCCTGCTGCTGCAGGGTTTCGGTGTCCTGCGCGTTGCCCTGCTGGCCGTTGTTGATGTAATTCTGCAAATCCTGCTGGAACGTGCCCATTTCCGACTGGACCGACGTATAGACCTGGTTCATCGCCTGCAGACGCAGATTGACCACGTTGTTGTTGGTCAGGAAGTTTCCCGCCGAACTGATCTGATTGCCGAAGTCGAGCGCCTGCTGGGCGACGTCGGCGATGCCCGTGTAGGTGAGCGACTTCTTGCCCGAGGTGGTCTCGTTCAACAGGGTGTCGAGACTGTTCTGGGTCTGCAGCACCAGCGCCGTGTTGAGCTGGTCCGTCGCGAATGTTCCGATGCCGGTCACAGCCATCGTCGCTCTCCTACTGCACGATGTTGTCGAGGACCTGGAACAGCTGCTGCATGGTCGAGATCACGCGCGCCGCCGCCTGGTAGGACGACTGATACGTCAGCAGGTCCGACATTTCCTGATCGAGATTGACCCCGGAAACCTGGCCTTGCTGGTAGGTCAGATTGTTGACCAGCGAGTTCTGGTAGGTGAGCTGGGTGCTGGCGTTGCTGGCATTGGTCGCCGACGTCGTGATGATGTCGGCGGCGTATTCCGGCAGCGACAGGTTGCCCTGGGTCAGCCCGCCGGCACTGGGCAGCGTCAGCGAACTCGACATGTAGTTGGCCATCTCCTGGGTGATGGTGTTGTCCGAGGTACCGACGAAATACTGGTTGGTGCTGGAGTCGAATTGGATCTGCCCGCGCGAAATCAGGTTCGGGTTGGAGGCGATGTCGGGGCGCACCGTGAGGTAGGTCGCCGTGTTGAGCGCCGCCGGGGCCATGTTGGTCTGGTCGAGCAGGGTTCCGGTCGCCTGCATGTCGGTGTCCTGCGAATGGGTGATCTGCAGGCGCTGGCCCGATCCGTCGGACACCACCGACGCGCTGGCGAGCTGGGTGGTGGTGAAATCGAGCTGGGCCGGCGCGCCGCTGGTCAGGATGTCCGACAATTGCAGTGGCTGGCCCTGCTGATCGTAGACACGCAGCCACTCGTTGGTTCCGTCGGTCGCCACCGTGGCTTGCACCCCCGCGCTACTGAAGGCCGGATTGGCGTTGATGTTGGCGGCGATCGTCTGGAGCGTATCGCCAGCGTTGACGGTGATGTTGCCCAGCGTGGTGACGCCGGTCTTGATGCTGAGCGTGCCGGCCTGTCCGACGAAGCTGCCGATGCGCGTTCCCTGGGCGTCGTAGGTCACCGCCTGCTGATTGATCTGATTGGCGATCGCGGTCAGCGACGATCCCGCCGCGAAGCTCAGATTGAGCGACTGGGGCGCCCCGGTCGCAGGGTCGCCGTTGGCGAAGTCTCCGTCGGTTAGCTCGAGACTGGCCGGCTTCGAGATCAAGAAGCCGTTGGTCAGGGTTGCCGACTGGTAAGTGGTCTGCGGCTGGTTGGTCACGAGCAGGTCGTTGAGGCCAAGGAAATTGGCGAAGCCGGACGCGGTGGTGTCGGGGCTTGCCTCCAACCCCAGCGCGGTCGCGGGATTGACCGAGAGACCCAGCTGCGATGCCATCGCGCCGCCATAGGTGACGGGCTGGCCGGTGGTGCTGACGATCGAAAGGTAGGAGTTGGTCGGGTCGACCGTCGCGAGCAGCCCGCTGCCCGCGAACGACCCCAGCGGATTGTTGATGTTCTGGGCGATCGTCGCCAGCGAGTCGGCGCCGGTCTCGACCGGCGAGGTGTAGGTCACGCCATTGATCACGGCGGTGAGCACGTTGCCGGGCGAGGCCCCGAACGGAACCGTCGACTGCACCGTGTATGGCGTGGTGTTGACGCTCATCTGGTTGCCCGACACGTCGACCACGCTCAGGGCGACATTGTTGCCCTCGGTGATCACCGACGCGTTCAGCTTGCCGCCGGACGCGGCATTGATGCTGTTGGCGACGGTGTTCAGGTTCCAGTTCGGGTTCATCGTGATCTGCGCCAGCGTGCCGGTCTGGTCGCTGAAGGTCAGCACGCCCGATACGCCGGGCACCGCGGCGCCGTTGGCGTAGGTGTTGCTGGTAAAGGTGTTGGACAGGTTGTCGGCGTCGTAGTTGAGGGAGACCGGCGCGGCCGTGTTCGAGCCGGACGGCAGCATCCCCAGCCCGGCTTCGACGTTGCCGCCGGAAGTGTCGGGATTGACGTAGAGATCGCTGCCGGAATTGTCGACGACCTGCAGATAGTCGCCCGATCCGGCGGCGTTGGGCACCAAGGTGGTGGTGATGCCTGGAAGCGCCGCCAGCTTGGCCTGGATCGTGGTCAGGGTGTCGGACGCGGCGACGTTCACCGAATAGGTGGCACCGGTCGAATCCTGAAATGTGAGCGGTCCGGTGAATCCAAGCGCGGTGTTGGGATCGGTGCTGATCGAGGATTGATAGGTGCTGGTCGTCTCGTCGCGGAAGCCGATGGTGGTCGACGAGGTCTGCGGCAGCTGGATCGAGAAATTCCCGCTCGGCAGGACCGAGGCATAGGTCTGGTTGCTGGTGCCGTACTGGGTGTTCAGCCAGCTGTTGAGCCCGCCCGCGACCTGGTCGATCGTCCACGAATTCGATGTCGGCAAGCCGGTCTGCTGAAGATATTGCTTCATCACCAGCGATAGCGTGGTGGCCGATTTCTGGCTGCCGTCGCTGTTGAACAGCGCGATCGCGGTATCGCCGCTGGCCAGCGAAATGTTCTGGGTGCCGGGATTGAGGAAGGTGGTCGTGCCGGTGAAGCTCTGCCCGCCGTTGGGAAAGCTGGTGCCGCTGTTGTTGATCTGGTTGAGGCCGGTTTGCAGCGCCTGCGCCATCGTGTCGAGCTGCGACTGCAAATTGGGCAGCGTCTGATCGCGCATCTCGAACAGGCCGGCCAGCTGGCCGCCGGTGATCTGACTGGTGATGTCGATGCCCGACGGATTGGTCGAATTGATGTTCGGGCCGCTGACCGTGATGCCGCTCAGCTCGCCGCCGGCCAACGTCATCTGCGCCTGGATCGTGCTCGATGTGGCGTGCGACAGGGTCTGGGCGGCGCCGTCGACCAGCGGCACGCCTTGCGTGGTGTAGACCGAGATCGTGCCGTCGCTGCGCGTGAAGGTGGTGTAGTTCATGTACTGCGACAGCGTGGCGAGCTGCGCGTCGCGCTGGTCCTGAAGGTCCGAGACGTCCAGTCCGGCCACGCCGTTGGTGGCGATCTGCGAATTCAGCGAGGCGATGTTCTGCAACGTGGTGTTGATCGTGCCGACGATCTGGCCGATCTGCTGGTCGGCGTTCTCGCGCAGCGCTTGCACCTGCGTGCTCATCGATTGCAGCGAACTGGTCACGTTGGTGGCCGCCTGGACCGCCATCGACGGCGTGCCGCTGGGATTGTTGGCCACCGAGGCGAAGGCGTTGCCCAGACCCTGCATCAGGTCGCTGATCGACGACCCGCTGCCGACATTGCCGAACATCGTCTGAATCTGGCTGTTGAACTGGTTGATCGTCTGCAGCGAACTCAGCGTACCGTTGGCCGCGTTGAGCGACGTCGTCAGCGCCTGGTCGACCGCGCGCGAGATCGACGCGACCTCGACGCCGGCGCCCTGGCCGGCCAGTACGTTCTCCTCGAGATTGATCGTCTTCTTCGAGAAGTTCGGCGTGTTGATGTTCGCCAGGTTGTTGGAGATGACGTTGAGCGCCTGCTGCGAGGCAAGCAGACCGCTGAGCGCGCTATTGAGGGCGATGCTGTCGGCCATGGCGCGATCCGCCTCAGACGGTCCGGTTGAAGGCGATCGACGTGGCCGTGGGCGAGGCGTTGGCCGCGACCAATCCCGCGCGCGAGTACGACACCTCGCGCTTGGCTTTCTGCTGCGCCGCTTGGTTGATGCAGCCGAACAGACGATCGATCGCGTCCATCGTCGCCTTCAGCAGGATGGCGTTCTCGCGCACCCGCACGTCCAACCCGTGAGCCAGGCTCGACAGTTCCGTCCGTTCTTCCGGGCTCATGGCGCGCGCCGCGCCGGGATCGCGCGTCAGCGCCCGCATCCGCTCGTGGTAGAGCCGCGTGGCGGCCAGCTTGCGTTCCTGCAAGGCCGCCGCCCCCTTGGCGTCGTGGCGGCGCAAAACCTGATTCTCCTCGTCGAGCACGCTGTCCATCAGCCGCACGGCCTCGATCACCTGGCCGACCGTTCCGGTGGCGCCGGCCGCCGCGATGCGCGCGGTGCGCGCCACGCCCGCGGGCGATCCGGGACGGGGCGGCTGGGTCGCGCCGGGCCGCTGCGCCGGCTGGACCGAAGATTGCCGTGACGCGGCAGCGGCGCCGGGCTGCTGCCGGGCGGGGGCGGTGGCAGCGGCGGTGCGTGCGCCCGGCGAAGAGGGCGACGCAACACGCGCGGGTTGAGGCGGGGGCGGCGCCTTGGGCGGCGCGGCGACCGGCGTGCGCGCCGGCGGGGTGCGCAAGGGAGGCGGCGCCATCGGGCCGCCGCGCGCCGGGGTCTTGGCCGGCGGTTTGGGCGGCGGATTCACGAACCCACCTCCTGGGCCATCAGCGAATGCATCACCTGCTTGGCGATGCCGAGGCTTCCCTTGCTGCCGATCTGCTTGGCGTAGGAATCGAGCAGCACGGAGCGGAACATCTCCTCGCCATGGCCGCCGCCGAACAGGCTGTCGGTCTTCACGTCGGCGAACATCTCCTCGAGCATCTGCGAGGCGAAGAAGGTCTCGAAGTCGGACGCCGCCTTCTTGGTGTTGGCGATGTTGGTGCCGCCGCCGACGGTGGGTAGGCGCTTGGTCTGGGAGAGCGCCAGGTCGGCGTCGCCGGTCAGCGCGGTCAGTCCAGCGTCCATGTCACAGCACCTGGATTTCGGCTTGCAGGGCGCCGGCCGCCTTGACCGCCTGCAGGATGCTGATCAGGTCGCGCGGGCCGATGCCGAGCGCGTTGAGCCCGTTGACCAGTTCCTGCAGCGTGACGCCGGAGCCGACCACGCTCATCTTGTTGTTCTGGCCTTCCTCGACATTGACCTCGGTGCGCGGCACGACCGTCGTCGTGCCGGTGGCCGAGAACGGCGCCGGCTGCGACACCTGCGGCGTCTCGGTGATGCGGATGGTCAAATTGCCTTGCGCGATGGCCACCGTGCTGATGCGGACGTTCTCGCCCATCACGATCGTGCCGGTGTGCTCGTCGATCACCACGCGCGCGGTCTGGTCGGGTTCCACGGGCAACTGTTCGATGTCGGTGATCAGCGCCACCGAGTTGTTGCGATAGCGCGCCGGCACCACGATCCGCACGTTCGACGGATCGGTCGGCGCGGCCGCCTCGGTGCCGAGGAACGCATTGATCGCCTGGGCGATGCGCCGGGCGGTGGTGAAGTCCGGATTGCGAAGCTGGATGTACACCGCCTCCATCTTCGTCATGTCGAACGACACTTCGCGTTCGACGATGCCGCCATTGGCGATGCGCGCGGCGGTCGGGATGGCCTTGGTCACCGTCGCGGCCTGGCCGCCGGCGGAAAAGCCGCCCAGCGTCAGCTGGCCCTGGGCGACCGCGTAGACATCGCCGTCGGCGGCGACCAGCGGCGAGACCAGGAGCGTGCCGCCCAGCAGGCTGGTCGCGTCGCCGAGCGCGCTCACGGTCACGTCGATGGTGCTGCCCTGGCGGGCGAACGCCGGCAGTTTGGCCGTCACCATCACCGAGGCGATGTTCTTGGGCAGGATCTGCTGGGTCTGGTCGCGGGTGAAGATGCCCAGGCGCTCCAGCATGCCCATCAGCGAAGCGCGGGTGTAGGCGTCGTTCTGCACGTTGTCGCCAGTGTTGTTGAGGCCGACCACCAGCCCGTAGCCGACCAGCAGGTTGTCGCGCACCCCTTCGAAATCGGCGACGTCCTTGATGCGCGAGACCGCGTGGGCGGGCTGGGCGACTGCCACCACCGACACCGTCAGCAATGCGAGCGCCGCCCCGATACGCCGCAGTGAGTGTCCCAATGAACCAACCCCGATCATGTTCCCGTCTCCTGATCCACCCAGCCGCGCCGCGTCCTTCCCGGATCGATCGGGCACCTCGATGCGAATGCCGTGCCAATGCCCGGAAGGCCGGAATGGTCAATAAATCCGGGCGCTTCCACAGAGGGCGAGAACTGCGCGACGGCAATCTCGTCCCTCGACCCGGCAAACTTTTCCGGGTCGGCGGACCGGCTCAACGCGCTTTCAACGCCGCGGCCGGGGGTATAGAATCCCGCCGAACAGCGCGGGTGCGTGCTCGGAATGAAAGTATCGGGGGTCGGCAACAGTTCGGGCACGTCCCAGGTGCGCAAGGCAGGCAAGGCCGAAAAGGCCGCGCCCGGTTCCTTCGCCAAGGAATTGGGCGAGGGCGGCGAGCCTGTCGACGACGCCGCCTCCGTCGATGCGCCCGCCGCCGTCGCCAATGTCGACGCCCTGCTGGCGGCGCAGAGCGTCCCCGGCAGCGTCGAAGACGATGTCCGCCGCCGTCTTGTCCGGCGCGGCGAGGACATTCTCGACCGGCTCGAAGAGTTGCGCCATGCGCTGCTGATGGGAATCGTGCCCAAGGATCGGCTGATTCAGCTGGCCCAGATGGTGCGGGCGCGGCGCGACACCGTGGGCGATCCCCGCCTGGCGACGTTGCTCGACGAAATCGAGCTCCGCGCCGAGGTCGAGTTGGCCAAGCTTTCGCGCCGTACCTGACCGCCCCGAAATAGCCGGAATCCGTGTCTTTCGGCCCCGCCGGAGGACGGCCACGGCGCCCTTGCGACACCCCGGTCCGATCCGTATAGTCCCGCCCGATTGCGCGCCGGTGTTGCGGAGCCAGAATGACAGTTACGTTGCCTCCCGATTATCGTCCCTCCGAGGACGAAGATTTCATGAACGACTTCCAGCGCGAGTATTTCCGCCAAAAACTGCTGAAATGGCGTAGCGAGCTCCTCAAGGAAGCCGACGAAACCCTGGCCCACCTCCAAGAAGGTGGGCTGCAGGAGCCCGATATCGCCGATCGTGCCCAGGCCGAGGCCGAGCGGGCCCTGGAACTGCGGACCCGCGACCGGGCGCGCAAGCTGATCTCGAAGATCGATGCCGCGTTGGGCCGTATCGAGGACGGTAGCTATGGCTATTGCGAGGAGACCAGCGAGCCGATCGGCATCCGCCGGCTCGAGGCGCGGCCGATCGCCACGCTGTCGATCGAGGCCCAGGAGCGCCACGAGCGGCTCGAACGCACCCATCGCGAGGAATAGCGTCCAAACCCCATGGTTCGAGACGGCCGGCAAAGCCGGCCTCCCCACCATGAGGCTTGAGTCTTCCTCATCCTGAGGAGGGGCCGTTAGGCCTCGTCTCGAAGGATGAGGTCCGAATTCAGAACGGCGAGACGTCGTCCCACAGTTGTTGGCCCCAACGCGCCGACTGGGCGTCCGAGAGGGTGCCGCGGCCTCCATAGATGATCCTCGCCTCGGCGATCTGGTCGGACTGGATCGTATTGCCCGACGCGATGTCCGAGGGTCGGATAATCCCCTTGATGCCGATCTGACGCATCTCGGAATTGACCTCGAGTTCCTGGGTGCCGCTGATCACCAAATTGCCGTTGGGCAGCTTCTGGGTGACCATCGCCGCGACGTTGACCGTGACTGTTTCGTTACGGGCCAGCGTGCCGGTGCCGTTGACCGTGCTGGTCGAGCCGAAGCTGAACAGATTGGCCGGGTTGACCGCGCTCGGCAGAACCTTGTGCAGCATGCCTTCGTAGCCAAGGAAGGTCAGCGGATTGGCGGAGTCCGAATTGGCCGAGACCGCCTTGGTGTTGTTGTTCAGGGTCGCGGTGTCGGCCATGCTCACCTGGACGGTGATGATGTCGCCGACTTCGCTCGCGCGCTGATCCTTGAGGAAGTCCCGCGCGCCGGGGCGCCAGAGCGAATTCATCCCGGCCGAGAGCGCGACGGGTTGCGGCATCGGCATGGTGACCGGCTTGTAGTTGGGATTCTGGGTCGGGTCCTCGATCCGCGATGTCTTGGGCGGCCCGCCGACATCGGCGAGCCGGTCGAGCATGTTGCAGCCTTGCAGAAGCGCGGTTGCCGCGATCAGGAAGGTGGTCCTCAGCAGCGCGGAACGAGCGGTCATTGGGATTCTCCTCAATTGGCCAAGGCGACGCCGCCGGGCACCGGCGATACGCCGATACCGACGCTGACGAGATTGGGGCCTTCGACGCGCGCGGGGATCACCTGGTTGCTCCGTGTATTGGTGACGCGAATGATGTCGCCGACGCTGCCGGGTTCGTTGGCGCGGCCCTCGATCGAAAGCGTCATCGCACCCTCGTGGAGCACCACCGTGACCAGCGCGCCGCGCGTGACCGAGATCGGATGTTGCAAATCCGCGAGCGCGAGGGTCTGGCCGGTGCGCAGCGAGTTGCGCGGCGTCATGCCGATGATCTGGTCGGCATCGAGGATGACGTCGCGGCGGACCTTGTCGGTGCGCATGTGAACGAAAGTCAGGTCGCGGGCGGCGATCAATTCGCCATGCGCCAACGGATGCGCGAGCGTCGGCACGTCCTCGACGTCATAGACGGCGCCGGCCACCGCCAGCCGCGTCGAATTTGGCCCTTCGGCCGGCGCGACCACCATCGCGGTGAAATGCTTGGTGCCCTGGTCGTAGGTGAGGTCCCGAACCGCGATCGTGGTCGGCACGTCGCTCGGCACGGTCACCAGCAGCTCGCGATTGAGGATTTCCACTTGGGCGTCGGGCGAAACGCCCTGGGCGATCAGGGCGCTGGTGATCTCCTCGGCGATGCGTTCGCGCGTGATGGTCACGCCGGCGCGCTCGATCACGACCTGGAGAAACGGATCGTCGGTCTTCCAATCGAGCCCGTTCATCGCGGCGACATGCTGCAGCCAGTCGGCGTCCACCACTTCGCGCCGACCGGGGGCCGGCGCATGCGCGACCGGTTCCGACGCCTTGTCGCCGACGCCGTCGAACAGGTCGCCCAGCCGGATCTGGTCGCCGGTCACGACGACCGCCGGCCGCAGGATCGGATCGGCGAACGCCGGCAGCGCGAGCAGCACGGCCGCAATCGAACCGGCGGCGATCAGCAACCAACGCATGATCATCGCGTACCCCCGCCTCACGATTTGAGCTGGTTGACGGTCTGCAACATCTCGTCGGACGCCTGGATCACCTTGCTGTTCATCTCGTAGGCGCGCTGAGCGCTGATCAGGTTGGTGATTTCGGACACGACGTTGACGTTGGAGGTTTCGAGAAAGCCCTGCAGCACGGTGCCGAAGCCGGGCGCGCCGGGATTGCCGGTCGAGGCCGTGCCCGACGAGGCGGTCTGCAGATAGAGGTTGTTGCCTTGCGCCTCGAGCCCCGCCTCGTTGGGGAAGATCGCCAGCTGGAACTGGCCGGCGACCGAAGGCGTGGTCTGCCCATCGAGCGTGATCGAGACCTGGCCGTTGGAGTTGATGGTTACGCCGGTGGCGTTGTTGGGAACGATGATGCCGGGCTGCACCGTGTAGCCGTTCTGGGTCACGATCTGGCCGGTGGGGCTCAACTGGAACGATCCGTCGCGGGTATAGGCGGTCTCCCCGGTGGGCAGCGTGACCTGGAAGTAGCCCTTGCCCTGGATCGCGAGGTCGAGCGTGTTGTCGGTGTTGGTCAGGCTGCCCTGGTTGGTCAGGCGATAGACCGCGACCGTCTTGACGCCGAGGCCGATCTGGATGCCCGACGGCACGATCGTATTGTTGTCCGACGAATTGGTGCCGACCCGCTTGAGGTTCTCGTAGAGCAAGTCGGTGAACTCGGGACGGCGGTCGGAATAGGCCGTCGTGTTCATGTTCGCGATGTTGTTGGAGATGACCTCCACATTGGTCTGCTGCGCCTGCATACCGGTCGCAGCAATGTCCATTGCCATCATGATGGCGATTCCTTTCCTAAGCCTGCGCCTGGGCGCCTGAGAGCGCATCGATTGCCTTCATCTGGCGGTCATGCTCGCTCTGGATCATGTTCATGACGCCCTCGTAATTCCTGAGAATGTTGAGCATGCCGGTCATTTCCCCGATCGGCTGCACGTTCGACTGCTCCAGCATCCCCTGCACGATGCTGGCATGGGCCAGCGGCGTCGGGGTCTGCGTGGTGGAATAGGTGCCGTCGCCGAGCGGCTGGAGTTCCTGCTCGTTGGCGAAGTTGACCACCTGGAGCTGGCCGATCTGGCCGTTCTCGGTCGAAACGGTGCCGTCGCCGGCCACGGTGATTGAACTCTCGCCGGGGGCCAGTACGATCGGATTGCCGGAGGCCTGCATCAGCGGATAGCCCGACGAGGTGACGACCATGCCGTTCGAATCGAGCTGGAAGTGGCCGTCGCGCGTGTAGCGCGGTCCGGCCGGCGTATCGACGGTGTAGTAGCCCGGCCCATGGATGGCGAGATCGAGCGAATCGCCGGTCTGGGTCAGCGGACCCTCGCGCGTATCGTGCAGCACGCCGAGATCCTGGACGAACGACATCGAGCGGCCGAAGGGCGAGGTGTCGCTCTTGGTCTTGGCCAAATACGAGGTGAACATCACCTGCTCGGCCTTGAATCCCGGCGTGTTGGCGTTCGCCATGTTGTTGGCGACGACCGCCATCTGCCGCCACAGGGCGGCTTCGCGGGACAAGGCGACGTAAGATGTGTTTTCCATGGCTCGTGGTCCAAACCCAATCCTTCGGCCACCCATAAGCACGAGCTGTGCCAGATCGGAAAAAGCCGATAAAACGTCGCATTTTCAATGTATTGAATGAGAGGTCACGCTCGACTCCAACGTCCCGCTGGGGAGCGTCGGGAGGTTTGGTGCCGGGCAGTTCTTGCCCGGCCGGTTGCCGATCGCGACTCCGGTTGTTAAGGTGGCCGTGCCGCCGCTAAAGGCCGGAAACGATGACGATCGCAGGGGCGGGACGGCCTTTTTCGTCAAGGTGTTGTTAACAATAGCGGCCTACATTCAGGGCTGACCTGATCGGGGTGCCGGCCGTCCCGGCCCGGCGGGGACGGAGAGCATGGCCGAAGATCTCGAAGACGACTCCGCAGAAGCGCCGGCCGATGGCGAGGCGCCGCCCCCGCGCAACCGTCGCCGGTTGCTGATCTTCATCGGCGCTCCCATTCTCGTGATCGTGCTGGCGCTCGCCGGCGCCTATTTCAGCGGCTTGCTCAACTCGCTATTCAAATCCAGCAAGCCCGCCGAGACAGCCGCGCAGGCGCCCGCGCCGGTCGGCGAAAAGCCCGGTGCGCCCGGCGTTCCCGGCCAGGGCGCGGTGTTCTACGACCTTCCCGAGATTCTGGTGAACCTCAACAGCCAGGCGCCGGGGCGGAAGCAGAATTTCCTCAAGATCCGGGTCAGCCTGGAATTGCAAAGCCCGCTCGACGTGCCCAAGGTGGAAGCGGTAATCCCGCGCATCATCGATAATTTTCAGGTATACTTGCGTGAGTTGCGCGTCGACGATCTTCAGGGATCCTCGGGCATGCTGCGACTTCGCGAGGAACTCACGACACGCGTCAACCAGGCGATCAAGCCGGCGAAGGTGAGCGACGTGCTGTTCAAAGAAATTCTAGTGCAGTGACAGGAAAGCTGCGCGATGGCCGAGGGTGAAGAACAAGGCAGTGCTCCGGCGGGCGACGGCGTAACCGACGCCGCGGCCGCCGAATGGGAGGCGATGCTCGGCCAGTCCGAGGCGGCGCAGGGCACGGTTGCCCAGCCGGCCGGCGGCGGCGGCGGCGCGCAGTCGACTCGCGTCCTCAACCAGGACGAAATCGATTCGCTGCTGGGCTTCGACGACGCGCGCGACGGCGACAACGAACGCGCCGGCATCCAGGCCATCCTCAATTCCGCGCTGGTCTCCTACGAGCGCCTGCCGATGCTCGAGGTGGTGTTCGACCGCCTCGTGCGCATGCTCTCGACCAGCATGCGCAACTTCACCTCCGACAACGTCGAAGTCTCGCTCGACAACATCCTCTCCTTGCGCTTCGGCGACTATCTGAACTCGATTCCGCTGCCGGCGATGCTGGCGGTGTTCAAGGCCGAGGAATGGGACAATTTCGGCCTGCTCACCATCGACTCGTCGCTGATCTACTCGATCGTCGACGTGCTGCTGGGCGGCCGGCGCGGCACGGCGGCGATGCGCATCGAGGGCCGGCCCTACACCACCATCGAGCGCAACCTGGTCGAGCGCATGGTCCATGTGGTGCTGGCCGATCTCTCCTCGGCCTTCGACCCCTTGTCGCCCGTGACCTTCCGGTTCGACCGCCTCGAGACCAATCCGCG
>Ga0181537_10001689_pt1 | contig 20058 bp, 13 predicted proteins | sample PEATcosm2014_Bin_39_FD_119765 | JGI IMG/M metagenome (GOLD analysis project Ga0181537, IMG submission 119765) | Peatland microbial communities from MTU Mesocosm Facility, Houghton, MI, USA - PEATcosm2014_Bin23_10_metaG | ecosystem: Environmental > Terrestrial > Soil > Wetlands > Peat | place... | reverse complement strand
TCATTCAGCACACTGGCGCCGGCGCTCGTTCACCGAAACCTTTTGGTTCTTTACAGTAGCGACTTCGTCAAGGCCGACTCGTTGGAACTCATCAAAGACGTCAAGGCGGCGGGCGGCACCATGATCTCTGAGAAATACGTCGCTACGGACCATAGCTGGTCCGATCACCGGATTGCTCTGGAGTCGTTGGTGATCAATTGGCTCGAGGCGTTACCGGGCGTTCGCTGACTCGATGCGCAGCCTGCGGATAGGAATTTCAAACCACCAGTCCGAACCAAGTCTGCCCATCTCGATGCGCTACAGGTCTCTCCCACCCGGGCGCCTGCCGACCGGGCGAACGTAACCATCACGATTTCTCCTCGCTCGGCGATCCATTGGATGGCGAGATAAACGACGATCAGCAGGGCCGCGACCGGCAGCGCCCAGATCAGGGTCGCCCAGCGCGTACGCCGCGTGCCGGCCTGTGGCAGAGTCTGCGCCTGCGGCGAGTCAGCCACTTTGCCTTGCCGCCCTATCCCACATCACGCGTGGATCGAAACATTTGACCGCGAGCGTGGTCAAAATCACGACGGCGGCGAATGGCGTGGCAGCGGGCCCTGCGCGTCCGTAGAGCAACGCGTTGAAATCCATGACGGGGACGAAGCAAGCGATGGTGAATGGATCGATCATTGACCAGCGTCCGATCCCTTCGAGCAGCCGATAGACCCGCGTCTTACCGACCAGCCGCGTGTTCGATCGGCGCATGCTCGATACGGCGCACCACGAAAGACCGGCCATCTTGAGAATCGGAATGGCAAAGCTGGCGCAAAAAACCAGAAATGCCAGACCGAGAAGCCGCGAATGGGACAGATCGATGATGCCGCCCATCACCGTGTAGGCGGTGGGCGTCAATTCGATGGGAATGGTGGCGATTGAATACAGGTTCGCGGGAAAATAAAGCAGCACGGCTGCGAGAAGCAATGCCATCGTTCTGGAGACGCTTTCTGAACGCCGCGCGTGCACGACCGCGCCGCACCGTGGGCAGCGGGCGCCTTCGCATTGGTTCCCCATCGATCGATCGCAGCCCGGGCACACGATGTCTGCGCCCGTCGGATCGGCATCCGCCGCGATACATCGCCAGACGCGCCGCTTGTCGAGCGTTGCGCGCACGACGAGAGATAACACCGCGGCCCCACAGAAGCAAATCGCACCTTTGTCGATGGTCACCTGTATGGACATATGTAGCCGGGCGTACGCCACGGCCATGCCCAGAAAGAAAACGTCCAGCATCGACCAAGTCTGCAACGCGTTCGCCACGCGAAAAGCAGGTCCCAGCCAGTGCGGGCGAGCTCCGGTACGAATTGCCAGCAGTACGGCAGTCAGGGCCGTAAACCGCACCGGCGGAAATACCAGGACGAAAAGACAGAAGACGATGGCGAGCCACGGCCAGCCTTCATGGCACAGCACGATGGCACTCGAGGGCAGGATGCTGCTGCGCGTGACGCCGAAGGCGGAAGTCGTCAGAAAGGGTTCACACAGGGCCGGAATCAGCAGCAGCAGCGTCGCGCCCGAGCACGCCAGCGCAGCACGCAGACTCTTGCCGGCGCAATGCACGAGCGGTGTCCGGCAACGTCCGCAGTACGCGAGTTCGGTACCCGCGCAGGGTGCCGCCCGTTGAAGCAAACCGCAGCATGGACAGCCGATGACGTCGCCCGTTGCTTCGACCAACCGTCGTTCTCCGCATGTGGGCCATTCACGTAAGAGCCATCGTCGCCGCCGCTGATGTCATTGTGAGACCGGCGATTCGCATCGTCTGTGCGCTATCGGACAGAATGACGGGAGAGACTTTTTTAATGGGAAACACACGACCCGTCCCTTATATTCAAGGTCAGGCCACCGAAAACCATCTGCAGCCCCGGGGACGATTGACTCATGTGTTCTTTCCGCCCGATGCACCGGCGATGACATGACCACGGCGCTGTCCTTCTGCGACCGCTCGATCGCCCAATCGGCGCCCACCGCCTCCGGGGGCGCGGCAGTAGTTCACCAACGGCTCATCCTCGCGACCACGGTGCTCGCCTCGAGCCTGGCCTTCGTCGACAGCTCGATCGTCAACGTCGGTCTGCCGGCGATCGCCCGGAGCTTTCCGGATCACGGGGTCAGCGTGTCGTGGATCGTCAGCGGCTACCTGTTGCCCCTGAGCGCGCTGCTCCTGCTGGGGGGCGCTGCCGGCGATCGCTTCGGACACCGACGGCTCTTGCTCGGAGGGGTCGGTCTTTTCCTGGTCGCATCGCTGCTGTGCGCCATGGCGCCGACACTGGAGTGGCTGCTATGCGGCCGGGTGCTGCAAGGCGTCGGCGCGGCGATGCTGATGCCCACCAGCCTCGCCATCTTGGGCGTCAGCTTCAGCGGCAAGGCGCGCGGCCGGGCGATCGGCATCTGGGCGGCGGCCGGCGCGGCGGCCGGCGCGATCGGGCCTCTGGCCGGGGGATGGCTCATCGATGCCGTCGGCTGGCGCTCGATGTTCGTGGTCAATCTGCCGATTGCACTCGGTGCGCTCTACCTCGGCGCCCGCTACGTCGAGGACCTCCCGCCCAAGAGAGTGCAGCCGTTGGACAACATCGGCGCTCTTTTGGCAACTGTCGGGCTGGCGGCGATGACCTGGGGGCTCACCTTGGATTCCGCGGCGCACGGATGGTCGGCCCTCGCCGTCGCAGGCAGCCTCATCGGCGCAATCGTGATGGCGATCTTCGTCGCGGTGGAGCGAAAGCGCAAGGCGGCAGCCATGGTGCCGGTGCTGCTTTTTGCTTCGCGGGAGTTCACCGGATTGAGCCTGGTGACCTTCCTGCTCTACGGTGCACACGGGATCCTGCTGGTCCTGCTGCCGTACCTGCTGATCGACCTGAAACAATATTCCGCCACACAGGCCGGCGCCGCCCTCTTGCCGATGCCTTTTGTGATCGCGCTGACCGCGCCGACGATGGGCCGATTGGCCGCCAATATCGGGGCCAGGTTGCCGCTCACAATCGGGCCCACGGTCGTCGCAGCCGGCTTCCTGCTCGCGATGGGCATCCCGTCGGGAACGAGCTACTGGATGGCGATCCTCCCATCGATGTTGCTGCTGTCGCTCGGCATGGCCGGCGCCGTAGCCCCGCTCACCACCGCCGTCCTGGCCTCGGTAGAGCCGAGCCATTCGGGCGTTGCCGCGGGGCTGAACAGCGCGCTGGCGCGCACAGGCGGCCTTCTCGCCACGGCTCTTGCCAGCGCAGTGCTGGTGTCGCACGGCGCCGCGCTGGCTGGCACATTCAGATGGGCGATGGCCCTGGGTGCGGCGACTTCAGCTGCTGCCGGAGCGTGTGCGTTTATTTGGTTGGGAAAGAAGACCCCGGTGACGACAAAACCAGTGCGCGTCACTCGAGTATGAACCCTCGCGCAATGCCGGTAGCTGCTGCGCGAGTGGTCACTTTCGGTGGTTGCGCCGACAACCCTCGATATGTGCGCTAACAGACAGTGGCGACCATATTGATCAAGTAACCTCGTTCCAGTCAGCGCCCCCGACGGTAACGATCCCGCCCTCACCCAGAGGGCGAACTCGCGGCTTGTCATCCCCATGCCAGGAACTGTTACCTCGATGGCTCACTTTCGGTGGCCATCGAGGTCTTTTTTATGCATTTCGTCAGGCGATTCGGCGGCGGTAGAGCCCGTCGCACTGTCGCCCTCCTCGCCGCCTGCATCGTCGCAGGCACCGCGACGACAGGGTGTCACAGCAAACAGCCCGCGCCAACACCACCGGTCCCCGGCGTTGCCGTGTTCGCGGTGATTGCGAAACCGCTGGCGCTGTTCACGGAGCTCCCCGGCCGCACGTCGCCATATCAAGTGGCGGATGTTCGGCCGCAAATCGACGGAATCATATTGAAACGGCAATTTCGGGAGGGCAGCAACGTCAAGGCGTTTGCTCCCCTGTATCAAATCGACGCCGCCGCGTACCAGGCGCTGTATGACAGCGGCACCGCCAGCCTGGCCAAAGCAGAGGCGAATCTCACGACGGCGCGCCTTTTGGTGGACCGCTACCGGGAATTGGCGGCGATCCATGCCATCAGCGCCCAAACCAACGACAACGCGATCGCGACTGCACTGCAGGCCGCGGCCGATGTGGCCACCGCCCGCGCCGCGGTCGAGAGTGCGCACATCAATCTCGAGCGTACGCGGATAACCGCGCCCATCGCGGGGCGCATCGGCCGCTCCACGGTGACCGTGGGGGCGCTCGTGGCCGCCAATCAGAGCACTGCCCTCTCGACCATCCAACAATTGGATCCCATGTACGTCGACGTGACGGAGACGATCACGGAGCTGCTGCGGCTCAAGCGGGAATTCGCGCAAGGATCTCTCACGGACGGCGGGGCCGCACAGATCACGGTCAAACTGCTGTTCGAGGACGGCAGCGCTTACCCCATCGATGGACGACTGGAGTTCTCCGACGTCACCGTCGATCAGACCACGGGCTCGGTGACGCTGCGCGCGAAATTCCCGAATCCGAAGGAGGAGCTGCTGCCGGGGATGTACGTGCGCGCGGTCCTGCAGGAAGGAGTCCGCCAAAAGGCCATTCTCGTTCCGCAGCAGGGAATCACCCACGATGCGGCCGGCAAAGCCACCGCCTTGGTGCTCGGAACCGACCAGAAGGTGGAGTTGCGCGAATTGACCGTGAATCGGGCGATAGGCGATCAGTGGTTGGTGGACTCGGGCCTCAAAGACGGCGACAGGGTCATTGTCGACGGCCTGCAGCGCGTGAAACCCGGCGTGACGGCCAAAGTCATGGCGCCGGTGCCGCCGGGCGCGGCACCACCCGGCGGTGCGCCCGTCGCCAAGATTGCCGCATCCGACGCCGGCGGCTGATCGGCCCTCGCGTCCTTCTCCCCCACCATGTCACACTTTTTTATCGATCGTCCCATCTTTGCCTGGGTCATCGCCATCGGCATCATGGTCGCCGGCGCACTGTCGATCCGCGCCTTGCCGATTGCGCAGTATCCCAGCATTGCGCCGACCGCGATTTCCATTACGGCGAACTATCCCGGCGCCTCCGCAACCACTCTGGTCAATACCGTCACCCAGGTCATCGAAGAGCAGATGAAGGGGATCGACAAGCTCAGCTACATGTCATCGACCAGCGACCTGACCGGCAGTTCGGTGATCACTCTGACGTTCGAGGAAGGCACTGACCCCAACATCGCGCAGGTTCAGGTGGAAAACAAGCTGCAACTCGCAACACCGCTGCTGCCCGCCGAAGTGCAGCAGCAGGGCATCACGGTCGTCAAGGCGGTCAAGAATTTCCTTCTCGTGGTCGCCTTGCAATCCACCGATGGCAGCATGTCGGGTCCGGAACTCGGCGACTACATCGCCTCCTACATCCAAGACCCCGTCAGCCGGGTGGCCGGGGTCGGCGACACGACGCTGTTCGGCTCCCAACACTCGATGCGCATCTGGCTCGATCCCGGCAAGCTCAACAGCTACCGATTGACCGCCGGCGACGTGACAGCGGCGATTGCCGTGCAAAACGCGCAGGTCGCGGCCGGACAAATCGGCGCATTGCCGGTCGTCAAAGGACAGCAACTGAACGCCACGGTCAACTCCCAGACACGAATGCAGACTCCCGATCAGTTCCGGCGGATTCTGCTGCGCACCGGAACGGGAGCCGCCACCGTCTACCTGGGCGACGTCGCGCGCGTCGAACTCGGCAGCGAAAGTTATAGTCTGGCGGCACGCTTCAACGGCAAACCCGCTTCCGGGCTCGCGATCAAACTCGCGGTGGGCGCCAACGCCTTGAGCACGGCCACCGGCGTCAAGAAGGAAATTGATCTCTTATCCCGGAATTTTCCTCCGGGTGTCAAGGCCGTATATCCCTACGACACCACGCCGTTCGTGACGGCATCCATTAGCGAAGTGGTCCAAACCCTGTTCGAGGCCATTGCGCTGGTATTCGTCGTGATGTACCTGTTCTTGCAAAGCTTTCGCGCCACGCTGATTCCGACCATTGCGGTGCCCGTGGTGCTGCTCGGCACTTTCGGTGTCCTGAACCTCTTCGGCTACTCCATCAACACGCTCTCGATGCTGGCTCTCGTACTCGCGATCGGGCTGCTCGTGGATGATGCCATCGTGGTCGTCGAGAGTGTGGAGCGCATGATGGAGGAAGGCGCGTCGCCGCGCGATGCGGCGATCAAATCGATGGAGCAGATCACGGGCGCGCTGGTGGGGATCGCGCTGGTCTTGTCGGCGGTTTTCGTGCCCATGGCATTCTATGGAGGCGCCTCCGGCGTCATTTACCGGCAATTCTCCTTGACGATCGTGGCCGCGATGCTGCTGTCCGTGTTCGTCGCGCTGGTGCTGACGCCCGCCCTATGCGCAACCCTGCTCAAAGCGGCGCCCAAGAAAGATACCGCACAGGAGCGCGGCTTTTTCGGATGGTTCAACCGCCTGTTCGATCGGGCCAATAACGGTTATCGCAACTGGATACAAAAATTGTTGGGACGGTCGGTGGCCGCCGGCATCGTCTTTGTCGCGATCGTCGCCGCAGTCGTCTTCCTGTTTGCGCGAATGGCGACCGGTTTTCTGCCCAATGAGGATCAGGGCATTCTGTTCGTACAGGTCCAGTTGCCCGTGGGCGCGACCCAGACGCGCGCCACCGCGGTTCTCGAGAAGGTGGAGCACTATTTCCAGACCCAGGAAAAAGCCACGGTGGAGGATACCTTCACGGTTGCCGGCTTCAGTTTCGCCGGCAGCGGCCAGAATGCCGCGATCGGATTCATCAAGCTCAAAGACTGGGGCGATAGAAAGGGCAAGGCGGCATCGGTGACAGGGATCATCGGCCGTGCGAGCGCGGCATTCGCACAGATCAGCGACGCAAAGATCTTCGTGTTTGAGCCGTCGGCCGTCATCGAGCTCGGCAACTCCACCGGGTTCGACATGTTTCTGGAAGACCAAACCGGCGCCGGACACGAGAAGTTGCTGGAGGCGCGCGATCAGCTGCTCGGACAGAGCGCCAAGAACCCGGGCCTCATGGCGGTGCGACCCAACGGTGAGGAAGACACCCCACAGTTGAAGGTCGACATCGACCAGCCGAAAGCCGGTGCCTTTGGACTCGCGCTGGGAGACATCAACGACACCCTCGGAACGGCGTGGGGCAGCACTTACGTCAACCAATTCATCGACAAGGATCGGGTCAAGAAGGTGTTCGTCCAAGCCGATGGGGCGTTCCGGATGCTTCCCGAGGATTTGAATCGCTGGTACGTGCGCAACGCCACGGGAAGCATGGTTCCCTTCTCGGCCTTTTCGACATCCCACTGGAGTTTCGGATCCCCGCTGCTGGAACGCTACAACAGCACCCCGGCTGTTGAGATTTTAGGTCAGCCCTCGCCGGGCAAGAGTTCAGGTGATGCCTTGAAGACGATGGAAGGCCTGGTGTCCAAGTTGCCCGCCGGGTTCGGCATCGAATGGACCGGCCTGTCCTTCCAGGAGCGCTTGGCTGGTTCGCAAACCCTCGAGCTCTACGCCATGTCCTTGTTGGTCGTGTTCCTCGTGCTGGCTGCCCTTTACGAGAGTTGGTCGATTCCGCTCGCGGTGCTGCTGGTCGTGCCGCTGGGGGTCCTTGGCGCACTCGCGGCGACCACACTGCGGGGGCTCGATAACGATGTGTTTTTCCAGGTGAGTCTTTTGACGACCGTGGGATTGTCCGCCAAGAACGCCATCCTGATCGTCGAGTTCGCCGAAAACCTGATTGCGCGGGGCGAGGAGACGGTCGCCGCCGTGCTTGACGCGGCACATCAGCGGTTGCGCCCGATCCTGATGACCTCGATAGCGTTCGGACTCGGTACGGTGCCGCTCGCCATCGCGAGCGGCGCCGGAGCCGCGAGTCGCGCCGCGATCGGCACCGGGGTGATCGGAGGAATGCTCACCGGCACCCTGCTCAGTATATTTTTCGTGCCGCTGTTCTTCGTAGCCATCCGCAAGATCTTTAAAATTAGGGCGAAACCCGCCGCCGATGCGGCGCCGTCACCAGCCGGCCCGGCTGCCGCCGCTCCCGCTCCTTAAAATGCGCACACGATCTCTTTGTGTGGCATTCGGGCTTGCGCTTTCCCTGACGGGATGCGTGAGCATGGCGCCAAAGTATCACCGGCCGGAACCTTCCGTGGCACACACTTGGCCCGACGGACCCGCCTACGCGGCACCGGTGGTGAACGACGCCACGGCGGCACAGGTCGGCTGGCGCCAGTTCTTCGTCGATGCGAATCTACAAACTCTGATCGCACTGACGCTCGCCAATAACCTCGACTTGCGCGTCGCGGTGCTCGACATCGAGAAGGCCCGCGCAGAATTCCGCATCGTACGCGCCGCCCTGCTGCCGACGATCAACGCGGACGGTTCCGTCACCCGCGAGCGGCTGCCCCCCGTGCTATCACCGACGGGGATGCCGTTGACCGCCAACATATTTACCGCCTCCGTGGCTTTGAGTTCCTACGAGATCGATTTCTTCGGCCGCGTGCGTAGCCTCAAAGATCAGGCGCTTCAGCAATATTTCAGTACCGAACAGGCGCGTTCTGCGGCTCAAATCAGCTTGATCGGCGAGGTCGTGACGACTTACCTGACGCTCGCGGCCGACGGCGAGCGACTGGCGCTCGCCCGGCAGGCACTCGCCAATCGAGAGTCTTCGTACCAGCTGATCAAACGCACCTACGAATTGGGCGAAGCAACGCAGCTCGATCTGAGGCAGGCCGAAACACTGGTGGATTCGGCGCACGTCGACGTAGCGACTTTCGTGGCCCAGGTCGCGCAGGATGAAAACGCCCTGACCTTGCTCGCGGGCACACCCATTCCGGCGGAGGTCTTACCAAAAACCTTGCCGCAACTCATGGCAATGATCGCCCCTCTGCCCGAGGGCATTCCTTCAACGGTTCTGCAGCGAAGACCGGACATCCTGGAAGCCGAGCACACGTTGCGGGCGGCCAATGCCAATATCGGTGCCGCGCGAGCCGCATTTTTCCCGAGCATCACACTCACCGGGTCGTACGGCGCGGCGAGCGCGTCCCTTGGCGATCTGTTCAAACATGGCTCCCTCAATACCAGTCTGGAGCCGCAGATTACGCTGCCGATCTTCAATGCCGGGGCGAACCGGGCGCGCCTCGCCGCGGCAAAAGCCGATCGTGACATCGATCTGGCGCAATATCAGCACGCGATCCAGACCGCATTTCGTGAAGTCGCCGACGGATTGGCGGACCGGGGAACCATCGACGAACGCGTGGCGGCCCAGACTGCGCTGGTCGAGGCGGCGGGGGACAGCTATCGCCTGTCGGATGCTCTGTTCGAAAAGGGTATCGACAGCTTCCTGCAAGTGCTCGATTCGCAGCGTTCGCTCTATACGGCGCAGCAATCGCTGATCACCCTGCATTTGGCGAAACTCGACAATCTGGTAACGCTCTACAAGGTACTCGGCGGAGGCACGCTGGAGAACACGTCCAACATCCAATCGCCGTCGAGTCGCCCCTGACGACTCACCACTCCATGACCGCTTGACTGCGCCAATAGGCGAGAGCGGCAAGGCGAATGGCGCCGGATTGCGCGGGGTACGTGTGCACGATCCGCACGAGATCACGCATGCCGATCCCGGCGTGCATGATCACCGAAACCTCGTTGATCATCTCGCTCGCACGCGCAGCGACGATGGTGGCGCCCAGGATCTCATCACCCCCGTCGCGCACGTAGAGCTTGAGGAATCCCTCGTGGATCCCGTCGGTGACGGCGCGGTCCATGTCGTGCATCATGATCGTGAAGCTCTTGATGGGAGTTCCGCTCCGCCTCCCGCTTCGATTGTCAAGACCGATTTGGGCAATTTCCGGCGTGCAATAGGTGCAGCTGGGAATCAACAGACGGCTGTGCCGGCGACGGCGCCGTGCAAAAGCGTTCCCGATCGCCATGCGCGCGGTCGTCTCGGCGATGTTCGTGAACTGATCCGCAATACAGACATCGCCGGCGGCATAGATATCGGGAGCATTACGTCAATATAGGGTTACGAACCTTCACCGCCGCAAATCGTGAAAAGTCCCGATCGGCTGACCATAGCTCGCGAACTCCGTGAAAGCGGCAGATCGCGGCAATTCTGGCGTCGTGGATCGCTCCACCTTGCACGCGTGCAGAAAGTGCGATTTCTGAAAGGCTATCGAGGTAGCCATCTGCCTCGCCGATGAACTCAAGAGTCGGGCAGGCATTCAGCTCTGCGAGCGCCTCGAGAGCGCGCTCGAGCGGTGTGGGCGTTTTGTATATTTTGGGGTGTGTGACTATCGCGATGAACTCATGCACACAAGGCCACGGGACCGCCCATCGCTCGGTTCCCACCGCGAGCTTCACGAGCGCGGCATTCGCCTCCGCATGAAACTTCGCGTCCTCCCGATGCGCGTACACCAATAGGTTGGTGTCGACCGCAATCATGATTCTTTGTGCGTCGCTTCGCTGTAGATTGCGGTCCGGATCTTTTCCCAGTCAGCCGCGCCAAATTCAGCATTCAGTCCACCCTTGCCGAATGTCGGAAAGCGAAATGGCCGGGAAGCAGGCGTTCGGCGGTCTTTGAGAACCAAACGCAAGCCTTCTTCCAATACGGCGCGCAACGTCGAGCCTTCACGTTTAGCTAATTGCTGGGAGCGTTTCAAAAGATCGTCCGCAATGTCTATGGTTGTTTTCACTATGGGTCACCCATATATGTCAGTATGGGATGTAAGGGTATCATCTTTCGCGCCAATTTTCAAAGGGATTATGACAATTGCCGATAGACTTGGAGCAAGGAGGAGTTAGTCAATGCCAACCGATTCGCTGCGTCAGCTCGCGAAATTTCGCTTCGCTCCGCAAGCTCGCGAAGGAGGGGTCGCGAGTCAGCTCAATAAGATCCGGGTTGTGTTCCTGGTAGGCTCTCTCCAGCCATTCGAACGCGCGTTGCTTGTCGCCGATCGCCGCATACGCTCTCGCGACGTTGTACGGTGAAACATAGCGATGGCCGCTTTTGGCGAGCTCCTGCACGATCCTCGTTATGGCGAGCCTGTCGCCTGCGACGCCTTGCGCCTGCGCCAGTCCCACCAAAGTCTCGGTGCTGCCCCCGGAATGCACCACCGCTGCTTGCATGGCGTCGATCGCTTCATTCAGCAGATTTTTCTGTAAGCACACGAGCCCCACGCGCAGATGCGACACGAAATGTGTGGGATCGATGTCAAGCCCTCGCCTCAAGGCTGCCAGCGCCCCATCGTAGTCGTGACCCAGATAGCGAATCACGAAGTGGCCGTTCAGGACGCGGGTGACATCACTTCCGACCGAGGCGTTGATCACGGAGTTTAGCGGATCCAGTTCCCAGCAGTGCTGTACCCTTCCGACTGCCTCCGTGGTCCTCTCCATCGCCATGAGGTATTCCGCGTACCAATAGTGAGCGATGGCGTATCCGGGTTCGAGCTCCACCGCGTGCCGGAAGTCACTCTCCAAGCCCACCCAGTCCCAGTCGTGCAAGCGCACGTGGGCAAGCGAGGCGTATCCTTCACCCAGCTCAGGACGTATACGCACGGCTTGTCGGGCCGCGACCTTGGCTTTGTGGAAAGACTCCACAGCAGGAGTTATACCCCGGCATGCCAGCATCGTGTGGGCGTCGGAAATCCCGTCATAGGCCGCTGCAAAGCTCGGGTCGTATCGCAGAGCTTCCTCAAAGCACTCGATACTCTTGTGCAAGCCCTCTTCGGTACGCCGGTACCAGAAGTGCCGACCGCGAAGATACAATTCGTGCGCCTGCGGATTGATGGACCGCGTCTTGCCGGGGTCCAATCGCTGCTTTTCGTGCGGTGTCAATTTGATCTGGATCTCCCGCGCGACTGCTCGAGCCACTTGCGCTTGCACCTCGAGCACATCATGCAGGCCCGGCATCCACGCCAGTTGTAATGTTCATTCACGGGGGCGGCTGGATAAGGCACGACAAGGAAGGAGAGGTTCTGTCACTCTTGCCTTATTTGGAAATGGGGTGGGCCGCAGTGAATGTTGAGTACCGCGTAGCGAAAGTTTCGCTCGCTCCGGCAGCGGTTGAGGTCTGTCGTTGCGCGCTGCACTGGATCGGACGTAACGCAGCGAAGTACAACTTTGACGTCAGCAAGGTAGTGGTTACGGGCGCTTCCGCCGGCGGACACCTTGCGCTTACCACCGCGATGATCCCGGCCTCTGCTGGCTTTGACAATGGCTGTGTCTCCGAAGATGACCCGAAGTGGTCCGGCCCGTGGCCTGACGTTACGCCAAACGTCGCAGCAGTGATAAATTGGGTTGGACTCACAGATGTCGCCGATGCGATTCATGGACCCAACATTCGCTCCTGGGCAGTATCATGGCCAATTCGAGTCCAATACACCTGTTTTTCCAGTGTTTTGACCCGAATACCGTCCCTCCCCGATCGTTGCCGATCGTCCCCGAACATCGCAAATTGGTGGGCCCGCTCGGACTCGAACCGAGGACCAAGGGATTCACTTCTGCCCCGCCGTTTCCGGAGGGAGTGGACTATCTCTTCACCCCGGTGGGGTGCGGGACGCTCTAGCCTGTCATTAAGCGCGACTGTAGCGCTCAGGTAGTCTCTGCACCTTCCGGCGGTGTACCGCCGGCTTGGCTCAGGGTTGCCAGCAGCGTAGGGCTGTTAAGGTTTCCCTGAATTCATCCCGTCCACTTCGCACCTTGCGATGCGAAGGCACCATTGTTGATGAGTCCCCTGCTCTAACCAACTGAGCTACAGGCCCGACGGGGCGCATGTTATCACGGGTCAATGGACTCGCGGGCGGACCCGCGGACGGTCTCGCAGAGCGGCGGACTCGCGGGCGAGGGCGGCCTGGCGTGGCAACCCGCTGGTGCCCCCGCCTGCCCCTTGAGCTATCTTAAGGCGCTCGTGACGCCGCCACCGCTACCCGATTTGCCGATCAATGAGGCCCTGGCTGCATTGGCCGACGCCCTGACAAACCGGCGCAGCGTGCTGCTGGAGGCTCCGCCAGGCGCGGGCAAGAGCACCATCGTGCCGTTGGTCCTGCGCGAAAGCTCCTGGCTGGGTGCGCGGAAGATCCTGATGCTGGAACCCCGGCGCCTCGCGGCCCGCGCCGTCGCCGGCCGGATGGCGCATTTGCTCGGCGAGTCCGTCGGTCAGAGCGTCGGCTTTCGCACGCGGCTCGAGACGCGGGTCGGCCGCGAAACACGCATCGAGGTGGTCACCGAGGGCATTCTCACACGCATGCTGCAGGAGGACTCGGCTCTCGCCGGCATCGGCTGCGTCATCTTCGACGAGTTCCATGAGCGCAGTCTGAATGCGGACTTGGGATTGGCCCTGTGCATCGAGAGTCAACAGAACCTGCGGGAGGATTTGCGCCTGTTGGTGATGTCGGCAACCCTTGATCTTAAGCCCATCGCTCGGATTCTGGGCGATGCGGTGCTGGGCGACGCTCCGGTGGTCTCGGCACGCGGCCGCAGCTTCGAGGTCTCGACCGAGTACATCGCAAGACGCCCGGAGATCCATCTGGAGGCGCAGGTTGTCCAGGTGATTCGCGCGGCCTTGCGCGACCACGGCGGCGATATTCTGTGCTTTTTGCCCGGTGCGGCTGAAATTAGCCGGGTGCAGCGCGCCCTCGAGGATGCCGGTCTCGACGGCGGCGCGCGCGTACTGCCTCTGTACGGCGATCTTGCGGCGGCGGCGCAGGATGCGGCCCTCGATCCCGCGCCCTCAGGCCGGCGCAAAATCGTGCTCGCCACCAGCATCGCGGAAACCAGTCTGACCATCGAGGGCATCCGGGTGGTCGTCGATTCGGGATTGCGCCGCTACGCCGAGTTCGATCCGGCGACGGGCATGAGCCGCCTGGCCACCACCAAGGTGTCGCAGGCCGCGGCCGACCAGCGCCGCGGCCGCGCTGGCCGTTTGAGTGCGGGACACTGTTACCGGCTTTGGTCGGAGGGCACGCAGGCAACGCTCGCGCCGCAGACGGCGCCGGAGATCCTGCACGCGGATCTGGCCCCGCTCGCGCTGGAGCTCAGCTGCTGGGGGGCCGTCGATGCCGGAAGCCTGTCCTGGCTCGATCCGCCGCCCGCCGCCCCGCTGGCGCAGGCACGCGATTTATTGCGGCAGCTCGAAGCCGTCGATTCCGCCGCGCGCGTCACGCCGCATGGCCGGAAGCTCGCGAAGCTCGGGATGCACCCGCGGCTCGCCCACATGCTCCTCGAGGCGCGCACGCACGGAGCGGCGCGTTTGGCCTGTGAACTCGCGGCCATCCTGAGCGAGCGCGACATCTTGCGCGCGGGCGCCGGGGCGCGCGACATCTTGCGCGCGGGCGCCGGGGCGCGCGACGCGGACCTGCGGCTGCGAGTGGCGGTCCTGCGAGGCGACGTGCGCGATCTACCCGCGGGAATCGCGGTGGACAGCCGCGCCATGACCCAGGCGTCGCGCAGCGCCGGGCATTGGTGGCACGACTTTGCAGAGGATCGCGCCGACTCGGCCGACCCGCACGACTGGACCGGAATACTCCTGGCGTGGGCTTACCCCGACCGCATCGGCCGCGCGCGCGGCGAGAGCGGCCGATATCTGCTGGCGAATGGCCGGGGCGCGCATTTCGCGGAGCCGCAGGCGCTGTCCAAGGCCGAGTATATCGTGGCCGCCGAATTGGACGGCGGGGAACGTGAGGGGCGAATTTTCCTCGCCGCGCCGCTGCGTCTCGCGGATCTCGAGGAGCATTTTTCGGCGCAGATTCGCGATCACGCCGAGATACTCTGGGACGCTCGCGAAGGTGCGGTGCGCGCGCGGCGCGAGCGCCGACTGGGCGCCCTGCTGCTGCAATCGAGCGAGATCCGCCATCCGGACAGCCAGGCATTACAGGACGCGGCAATCTCCGGGCTGCGCCAGCTGGGCATCGCCGTCCTGCCCTGGACCCCGGAGTTGCGGCAGTGGCAGGCGCGCGTGATGCTGATGCGGCAGTACGCCGTCGCGTCCCCGGAGCCTTGGCCGGATGTGAGCGATGCGGCGCTCGCCGCGACCCTCGAGGAATGGGCGCCGCCGTGGATTTCCGGCCTTACCCGCCGGGAGCATTTTGCGCGGTTGGACTTGCGCGGCGCCTTGCGATCGCGTTTGAGCTACGCGCAGGGCGCGATCCTGGAGCGGGAGGCGCCCACACACTTCACGGTGCCCAGCGGCTCGGCCGTGCCGATCGACTACCTGGACGGCGAGATTCCCACCTTGTCGGTGCGCCTGCAGGAAATGTTCGGACTGCACCAGACACCGAATGTGGCCGCCGGGCGATTACCCCTGCTGCTCAAGCTGCTCTCGCCGGCGCGCCGTCCGGTGCAGATCACCCGTGATCTCGTGAGTTTCTGGAATCGCGGCTACCATGAAGTGAAGAAGGATTTGAAGGGCCGCTACCCGAAGCACTACTGGCCGGACGACCCTTACACCGCGCTTCCCACGCGCCGCGCACGCCCGCGCGCGCCGACACTGAAGTGACGCCTCCTGCGCCCTCTGTATGGCAGCGACGTTGCGGAGACGGCCCCGGTGCTCAGTCGCTCGCTCCTGGTTGCTCTTGCGGCAGGTATTGCGTTGATCGTGCGGATATGGCGGCGCGCCGTGCCGGCTTGAAGCATCGCTACCCCCCATTTAAGATCCAGGCCACGAGCACCGCTGATTCCGGTGAGCTCTTGGGATGGAGTCGCCGATGGTAAAATCGAATCGGTTATGCGTGCTCCTGGCGGGCATCGGCATGCTGCTGGCGCCGTATGCGCAAGGCGATTCGGGCGGCGGGGAGTCCGATTTTCCGCCCGGGGTCGACACGTCGGGGATGGATCCGTCGATCGCTCCGGGAGAGAGTTTCTTCGCGTACGCGAATGCCGCTTGGCTGCGCAGCCACGAGATTCCAGCCGACAGAAGTTCCTACGGCACCTGGGATGTGATCGAGGAGCTCGTCCAGCGCCGGCTCGGGGATTTGATTCAGCATCCCCCGCAGGACGCGCGCTCGGCCGAATCCGAAGTGAGGATGATCGGCGACTACTACGCGAGCTTCATGGATGAGCATCGAATAGAGACGCTGGGGCGCAAGCCGTTGGATCCCATCCTGCGCAAGATCGCGGCGATTTCCAATCGCGCCGGGCTGGCCAAATTCCTCGGCGGCACGCTGCGCGCCGATGTCGACGCGCTGAATGCCACGAATTTCTACACAGACAATCTTTTCGGTCTTTGGGTCGCCCAGGACCTCGACCATCCGGACCGCTACGCGCCATTCCTGCTGCAGGGCGGCCTTGGCATGCCCGATCGCAGCTACTACCTTGATCCGTCCGCCCGGATGGCGGACATCCGCGCGAAATATACCGCTCATGTGGCGGCCATGCTGAAACTCGCCGGCATATCCGGCACGGCAGCGCGCGCGGCGCGAATCGTCGATCTGGAACGGCGGATCGCGGACGTACACTCGAGCCGCGAGGCGTCGGAAGACGTGCTGAAGGGAAACAACCACTGGCGGAGAAGCGAGTTTGGCGCCAAGGCGCCGGGTCTCGATTGGGAGGCGTTCTTCGAGGCGGCGCAGCTGCCCGGGAGCCAGCAGGATTTCGTTGTCTGGCAACCGAGCGCGGTGACGGGGATCGCCGCGCTCGCAGGGAGCCGGCCGCTCGCCACCTGGAAGGATTACCTGGTGCTGCATGCGATCGAGCATCGCGCGGCGTACCTGCCGAAAGCCGTCGTCGCGGAGAGTTTCGCGTTCCATGGCACCACGATCGACGGCACGCCGCAGCTGCGTGTCCGCTGGAAGCGCGCCATCGACGCCACCAACGACGCGCTCGGCGATGCGGTGGGCAAGCTCTACGCCGAGCGCTACTTTCCGCCCGACGCGAAGGCCCGTGTCGAGGCGATGGTCGAGCAGCTGCGCGCCGCGTTCGGCCGGCGCATCGACAATCTCGACTGGATGGCGCCGCAAGCCAAGGCGAGCGCCAAGGCGAAGCTGGCAACGCTCAAGGTAGGTGTCGGCTATCCTGAGCACTGGCGCGACTATTCGGCGCTGCGTGTCGCGCCGGACGATGCGTTTGGCAACGCCGAGCGCTCCGCGATGTTCGAGTACCGCCACCAGCTGAGCAAGCTCGGACACACGGTGGACCGCTCCGAGTGGGTGACCGAGCCACAGACGGTCAATGCCTTCAACCTGCCGGCCATGAATGCGCTCAATTTCCCGGCCGGCACGCTGCAGCGTCCCTTTCTCGATCCGGAGGGCGATCCGGCCCACAACTTGGGCGCGATCGGTGCCATCATCGGTCACGAGATCTCGCACAGTTTCGACGATCAGGGAGCGGCCTTCGATGCCGCCGGCCGTCTGCAGAATTGGTGGACGCCCGAGGATCTCGCGCACTTTCATGCCGCGGGAGCGCGGCTGGTGCAGCAATTCAATGCCTATCGTCCCTTCCCCGACCTCGCGGTCAATGGGCAGCAGACATTGAGCGAGAACATCGCCGATCTGGGCGGTCTCGTTGCGGCTTTCGACGCCTACCGCCAGGAAGTTCGCGGGCGCGCCGACGCTGTTGTGGACGGATTCACCGGCGAGCAGCGCTTCTTCCTGAGCTATGCGCAGAACTGGCGCGAGAAATACCGCGAGCCCGCGCTGCGCCGGAATGTGCTGGCGGATGGCCACGCGCCCGACGAATATCGAGCCAGCACCGTGAGAAATGTCGGTGGCTGGTACGAGGCCTTCGGCATTCAAGCGGGTCAGCCGCTGTATCTTGCGCCGGCGGCCCGCGTGGCCGTCTGGTGATGGCCGGCACCGCCCAGGCGGGACCCGATCCGGCAATCCCGGATCCGGCTCAGCTCGGCCGCCTGGCTCTGTTCGGATTCATCCTGACGTTCATCGCGGCGCGCACGGTGGTGCTGCTGATCATGTCGCACCGGATGCCGAATCTTTACTTCTTTCTTCGCGGCACGCACGTCCATCATTTGAACTACGGCATATTTTTGCTGGCAGGCGTCGGCGCATATCTGCTGTTCCGCGCGCGCGCCGGGCGGGGCCTGCGCCTCGCCGCCCTGGCCTATGGCATCGCCATGGCGCTGACTTTCGATGAGTTCGGCATGTGGCTGCATCTCGGAGGCAGCTACTGGCAGCGGGCGAGCGTCGACGCCATCATCGTCGTTGCCGCCCTGCTTGGCTTCATCGGATTCGCCTCCGCGATCCGCAGCTTCGAGAGCCGCCACATCAGGGCGTTCATCGCCCTCGCCGCCGCCGTGATCGCCTTCGGGGTCGTCCTGTACGACACATCGCTGCACATCGGCAGGGTGGAAGGGCCGCGGCTGGAGGCACTTGAACTGTCCTCTTCGCCGTGAGAATTGCGCCTGGCGATCGAATCCAAGTCAGTCGAACGAGTTCACCGCGCCCGTGGCCACGGCGTGCATGGCTGTCAAATCTTCGATTCCGGCGTCGCCGGGCTGCGTTCCGCGGCCTCGATCGCCGGCGTTCGCCAACCGCTGCGCACACCCCAGAAATAGAACAACAATGCGGCCAGCGCGACGCAGAGCTGATCCCAGCCGTAACCGATATAGTCGTGACCCTCGAATTCCTTGCTGCCTGCCCAGGATAATCCGGTCATGACCAAGAGGTAGGCGATCAACCACCAGGCGGCACGCAGCTGCCGGCCGAAATTCGGCCACCCGGCTTCGCCCTGGTAGTAGAAGTACACGGGCAGCGGCAGGATCAGCAGCAGCATGATCTCGCCGGTATGCGGCCAGCGGGCCCAGAACAGCATCAGCGTGGCGAGCACGAAGGCCATCGGTGCGAGGACGTGTAAGCCCGGCACCCGCAGGGGCCGGTGCAGGTTCGGCGCCGTGCGCCGGAGCACGATGACGCTGATCGGCACCACCAGGTAGGTGATGATGGTGGCGACCGAGATCACAGCCGCGAGCTTGCCCCAGCCGCGGAAGAAGAACAGGAAAATGAAAGAGACGATCAGGTTGAACCACATCGCCGGACGTGGGATTCCGAAGCGCGGATGCACGCGGCCGAATGTCTTGGGAAGCGTGGCGCTGCGCTCCATGGCGTAGATCATGCGCGCGGTGGTGGCCGTGTACGTGGTCCCGGTGCCGCTCGGGCTCACGAAGGCATCGGCATACAGCAGGATGGCGAGCCAGTTCAGATTGAGCGCGAGGGCCAGCTGCGCGAACGGCGAGCTGTACTCGAGCGCCGCCCAGCCTTCGTGCAGGTGCTCCGGCGCCACCGTACCCAGGAAGGCGGCCTGCAGCATGAGGTAGACGACCGTGCTCAGTGCAATCGAGCCGAAGATGGCAAAAGGTACGCTGCGCCCCGGGTTGCGCGCCTCGCCCGCCAGGTTCACGGGACTTTGGAAGCCGTTGTAGCTGAAGACGATGCCGCTGGTGGCGACTGCGGTGAGGATCGCGGCCAGATTGCCGACGTGCCGGCCCCCATGGATGCCTACTTGGAAGTTCTCCCAATGAAAACCCGTGCACACCAGCGCGATGGCGGTGGCCGCCGGAACGATGAGCTTGAAGAAGGTGATGGCGCTGTTGGTATTGGCAAATACCTTCACACTCCAGAAATTCAGCAGAAAATAAATCACCACCAGCACGGCGGCGATGGACAGGCCCGGTACCGTCAACTCGCCCTGGCCATTGGTTGCGTGCACGTACAGCGCGTGCGCCCAGTCCCACGGCCACGAACTCATGTACTGCACCGATGCCTCGGCTTCCACCGGGATCACCGAGACAATGGCGATCCAGGCGGCCCAACCCGCGACGAACCCTACCAGCGAGCCGTGCGAATAGTGGCCATAGCGCACGGCGCCGCCGGATTCCGGGAACATGGCACCCAGCTCGGCAAAGGTGAACGCGACGAACAAAATGACCACGGCACCGATGATCCAGGCGTATAAGGCGCCGGGACCCGCCAGCTGGGCGGCGCGCCAGGCGCCGAACAGCCAGCCCGAGCCGATGATGGACCCCAATCCCGTAAACATCAGAGCAATGGCACCGACTTCTCGGCGGATCGCACTTTCATTCGACATGCATATCTCTCCCTGGAC
>Ga0181537_10001688_pt1 | contig 20082 bp, 21 predicted proteins | sample PEATcosm2014_Bin_39_FD_119765 | JGI IMG/M metagenome (GOLD analysis project Ga0181537, IMG submission 119765) | Peatland microbial communities from MTU Mesocosm Facility, Houghton, MI, USA - PEATcosm2014_Bin23_10_metaG | ecosystem: Environmental > Terrestrial > Soil > Wetlands > Peat | place... | reverse complement strand
GTACGAGTCCATGGCGATCGACGGCAGGCGATCGAGACCGCCGCCGACCTCCATGGCCGAAAATCCCGGTTCGCCGACGATGGCCAGGCAGGCATCGACCGCGTCGGGCCAATATTTGACGCCCCGGCCGGCGCGCAGTTCCTCGATGGTCTGGTCGAGCGTAAGGCCCGGCCGGTAAGGACGGTGCGAGAGCATGGCTTCGACGACGTCCGCCACCGCCAGAATCCGCGCTTCCAGGCATATTTCATCGCCCTTCAAATGATCGGGATAGCCGCTGCCGTCGATGCGTTCGTGGTGCTGACCGATGATCTCGGCGAGCGGCCATGGAAACCGGATTTGGCGCACGATCTCCCGGCCGATCCGGGGGTGTTCGCGCACCACGTCCATCTCGGCCTTGAGCAGCTTTCCTGGCTTGGCGAGGAATTCGGCCGGCACGCCGATTTTGCCGATATCGTGCAGGCTTCCGCCCAGCATCAGCCCATCGAGCTGATGGGGCGTGAGGCCCAGATGCCGACCAATGCGGACGGAAAGATGCGCCACGCGCAATTCGTGGCCGGCCGTGTACGGGTCGCGTGCCTCGACCGCAGCTGCCAGGGCGCGGACCGAGTTGATATTGGCCTCTTGGAGGTCCTGGAGCGAACTGTCGCGCGCGACTCGGGCCGCTGCCGCGGCGTCGGCCGCCGCGAACGCCTGCAACGCGTGGGCGACGTCTTCGCCCAGATTGAGCAGCACTTCGCGTTCGCGCTCGCCGAGCGCGGTCGGCCTCAGCCCGTGCACTACCAAAACGCCCCACGCGTTGGCCCCGGTGCCGATCGGAATCGCGGTGGTCGAGGAAATGCCCGACTTCGCATAAAGCGGATGCCAGACCGCCAGCCTGGGGTCGCTGTCGACGTCGGAGGTGAATTGCAGTTCACCCGAACGGATCGCACTGCCGACCAGGCCCCGGCCCGACGGGACATTTTCGTCCCAGGTGATCGTCACCTTGTCGGTATAGTCGGGCGCCGATCCCGCCCATGCGAGCCTCCGCACCGTGCGATTCGCGTCGTGGACGGCTGCGCCGATCCAGGCCGCCTGCAGCGGCAGCGCTTTGACCAGCGTATCGCAGACTTCGCGGACCAAGGCATCGCGCGATTTGGTCGTCACCGTGACGCGATTGACCGCAATGAGTGCGTGGAGCGCGGCGTTGGCGGCGTGCAGATCTTCGTCGCGTTGGTGCAGTTCGGAAATGTCGCGCAACGTGCCGATGGCGCGGTGCTGGCCCTTGGGGCCCCTGCGGTCGTACCCGCCGCTCGACATCAGCCATCGCCATCCGCCGCCGGTCCGCCGCGTACGGAAGATCAGTTCGTAGCGATCGGCCCGACCTTTGAACAGATCGTCGCGCATGCCCGTCACCCGGTTGCGGTCCTCCGGATGGACCAGATCGAGGAGCTGGGCGGCGCTCATGTCCAGCCGCAGATCGTCCAACCCGAACAGATTGCGGATGCCGGGCGAGAGATGGACCGAGCCGTCGCTTTCCCACCATTCCCAGGTGGCCTCGCCGGCGCGCGCCAGCGTGTCCTTGAGTTGGTCCTCGGTGATCACCAGGGCGGCGGAGGTGGCCCGCAGCTCGTCGAGATTTTGCGCCAGCGCGGTCCGTCCGGCCTCCAGCGAGGCGACCATGCGCGTCATCAAGAGGTAAATCACGCCCGCCGAGGCCAGCGCGAAGAACCAGTTCTTGGCGATGTCGATATAGGACGCCATCCGATGGTCGGAGGCCAATTCGTCGACCAGCGGATCGGTCACCGCGATCCACAGCAGACTCGCGACGGCGTAGAGTGCCGCGATTTCCCAAGGCTTCCTGCCCATCGCCTGCCCTTCCCGCGGCAATCGGGGCCCGCCCCAAACAATCTAAAAAAAGCTACCGAATCATTTTTCCGGTCAATTTATCGGGCCATTACCTGATTTTTTGATGATCAAGCAATCAATAACCGAAAACACATACAAGTGTATGGGGATTATTATTGATCTATTTTTCCAGTTAACTTCATCACAAACTTGGCAACTTGTCACGAATTCACTGATTGGGCTTTCCGCAGCAAGTACATTCGGATGGCGCATATACATAATGGGCCCGTGTATCGCCCCAATCGTTGGGCTTGCCCACCGCCGCCGGTCTCGCCATAGTCGTGGGAACCCAAGCGGGGGGAGCCGGAAGTCCGGCTGAGAGGCTTCAACGCGGAAGCGACCCCTAGAACCTGATCCGGCTCGTACCGGCGTAGGGACGCATTCCGTGACCGAACCTCGAGCCTTTTCCGCATCCTCTCGACACGCAGCGCCCGGCGTTGCGGTCCGTGGCGCGCGCCTGATATTCGAGGGCGCGGCCCTGTTCGACGCGCTCGATTTTGCCCTCGACGCGGGGCGATGCACCTGCCTGCTGGGCCCAAGCGGCGTCGGCAAATCGAGCCTGGTGCGCCTGATCGCCGGGCTAGCCACCGATTCCGCGGGCACCGTCGCGGCCGATGACGGAAAACCGATGACCGGCCGCATCGCCATGATGGCGCAGCAGGATCTGCTGCTGCCCTGGCTGTCCGCCCTCGACAATGTCGTGCTCGGCTATCGGCTGCGGATGTCCCCGCCGCCGCGCGCCGAAGCCCAGGCGCTGCTTGAGCGGCTGGGCTTGGGCGCGGCCACCCATCTGCGGCCGGCGGCCCTGTCGGGCGGAATGCGCCAGCGCGTCGCCTTGGCCCGCACCCTGATGGAGGATCGGCCGATCGTGTTGATGGACGAGCCCTTCTCCGGGCTCGACGCCATCGCCCGCATCCGGATGCAGACCATGGCCGCCGAGGAATTGCGCGGCCGCACAGTGCTCCTGGTGACACACGATCCGCTCGAAGCGCTCAGGCTGGGGCACCGCGTATTCGTCATGACCGACAGGCCGGTGCGGCTGTCGGCGCCGATGACCCCGCCGGGCGAACCGCCGCGCGACGTCGACGATCCCGAGCTGCTGCGCCTGCAGGCCGAACTGCTGCGCCGCCTGGCGGCCGAGGCGAACTGACATGCGCACCGCGCTCGCCCGCCTCTCCGTGTTGCCGGTTGTGCTGGCGCTCTGGCAGTTCGCCGCCTGGGCCGCGGGCGGCCACAGCTACATCCTTCCCGGCCCCCTGCTGGTCGCCGAAGCCTGGGTTTCGCGCTGGGACATTCTGCTGCGACAGGCCGGCACCACCGCGTTCGAGATCCTTGCCGGGCTCGTGCTCGGCGCGGCGCTGGGCATGGGCAGCGCCTTGACCATGGCCGCATCGCCGCGGCTGCGGCGGACGATGCTGCCCATCCTGGTGGCCAGCCAGGCGGTGCCGGTGTTCGCTTTGGCCCCCGTGCTGGTGCTGTGGCTGGGCTATGGGCTGGCGTCGAAGATCGCGATGGCGGTGATCGTGATCTATTTTCCGGTGAGCGCCGCGTTCCTGGACGGGCTGCGCCGCGCCGATCCCGGATGGATCGAACTGGCCAGCACCATGAACGCGCGGCCGACCGCGATTCTGTTCCGCCTGCGCCTGCCCGCCGCCCTGCCCGCGCTGGCATCGGGACTGCGCGTGGCCACGGCGGTCGCGCCGATCGGCGCGGTGATCGGCGAATGGGTCGGCTCCAGCGCCGGGCTCGGCTACACGATGCTGCAGGCCAATGCGCGCATGCAGATCCCGTTGATGTTCGCCGCCCTGCTCACGCTGGCCGTGTTCGCGGTCGCCCTTTACCTCGTCGTCGACGCGCTGCTGCGCCGACTCATCCCATGGCAATCCGAGTCGCTTCCCACCAACGATTGAACAACAGGAGGTTCACATGAAACATCGCTCGCTTGCTCGTTACGCACTCGCCGCCGCGCTCGCCGCCGGCGTATCGCTCGGCACGGCCCCGGCGCGGGCCGCCGACAAGCTCACGGTCATGCTCGATTGGCTGGTCAATCCCGACCATGCCGCGCTGATCGTGGCGCAGGAGAAAGGCTACTTCGCCGACGCGGGTTTGGACGTCGATCTGATCGCGCCGGCCGATCCCAATGATCCGCCCAAGATGGTGGCGGCCGGCAAGGCCGATCTGGCGGTGGACTACCAGCCGCAATTGCAGATGCAGGTGGGCGAAGGCCTGCCTTTGGTGCGCATTGCCACGCTGGTATCGACGCCGCTCAATTGCCTGATGGTGCTGAGGGACGGGCCGATCCATTCGATCGCCGATCTCAAGGGCAAGAAAGTCGGCTTCTCGGTGGCCGGCTTCGAGGACGCGCTGTTGGGCACCATGTTCGAAAAGAACGGCATGACGCTGAAGGATGTGACCTTGGTGAACGTCAATTTTACCCTGACCTCGCCGGTGATCGAAGGTCAGGTCGATGGCGTGATCGGCGCCTTCCGCAATGTCGAGGTTAACCAAATGGCGGTAGCCGGGCATCCGGCGCGCGCCTTCTATCCCGAGGAGGAAGGAGTGCCGGCCTACGACGAACTGATCGTCGTGGCCAACAAGGACAAGCTGGCCGATCCGCGCTTCAAGCGCTTCGTGGCGGCGGTCGAGCGCGGGACCCTGTTCGTCGAGAATCATCCCGACGAGGCCTGGGCGCTGTTCATCAAGAACCACAAGGACCTCGACGACGAACTGAACAAGCGGGCCTGGGCCGACACGCTGCGCCGGCTCGATTCCGATCCGGCCGCGCTCGACCGCGACCGCTACGCCAAGTTCGCCGCCTTCCTGGCCGCGCGCGATCTGATCAAGAATCCGCCGGCGGTGGAGAGCTACGCGGTCGAGCCGCGCTGACGCGCCGCGGGTCGGGTCTAATCCGTGCCGGGCGGCTCCTTGGCGTTGCCTGCCGATGCGCGTAAGGTCATCGGCGGGGACGCCGGGGGCGCCCGGGGGCGCCCGGTCCGGGCGAGCGATGAAAAGATGAGAACCGCGCTGCTTTTCATTGCCCTTGCCTTGTTCCCGATCGCCTTTCTGTGGTCGGTGCCCGCGGTCGAGAACAATTGCCTGCATACGCTCAATCTGGGCGCGGGCGCGCATTTCGAATACATCTGCGACACCAACTCGATCATCGTGGCCGCCGACCGGCCCGATGTGTACCTGACGACTTCAACGCCGTGGCGGATGCGTCCGGCCTATATCGCGACCGCCGCGCTGATCGCGGGCGGCGTCCTGCCGATTCTCAAAGTGACGGATGTGCTGGGCTCGCAGGCGTCTCCCGCGCAAGTCCGCGGGCTGGCGGCTGGGGTCGCGCTGCTGATCATCGACTGGCTGGTGTTCGGCGCGGCGATGTGGTTCGCATTGCGCATCGGCGGATGGCCCTTCGCCATGGTGGTTGCCAGCTGCGACCTGGTCCACGGATTCATATGGTCGATGCATCCGGCCGAGTTCAATTTGATCATCGCGCTGGGAGCCATCTGGTTCTACATGCAGGGCGCGGCGGGACGATACGCGGTGCGGTGCGCGGTACTGCTCGGGTTCGTTCTCTGCTGCTACCAGTCGGCCGCGATCTGGTGGGCGATGTACGCGGCGGGATCGTGGATGGGGCGAGGCGCCCGTGCGTAATTCGGCGATTGTCGCACTCGGATTCCTGCCGCTCGTGCTCTGGAGTCTTGCCTCAACCCTGGTATTCCACGTGCCGGTGAGCTACGAGGCCGACCAGTACGGCCAGTTCGTCTGGCTGCTCGACCATCCCGATATCGGCGCGCACCTGGCGAGCTGGTTCCCTCAATCGGTCTGGTGGCTGGGCTGGCCGGCGCTGTGGTCCGCCATCGGCATCGTGGCGCTGTGGCGCGCCGAGCCCCTCAAGGCTGATCGCCTGCTGATCGGCATCGCGCTGGCCGCTGCCGCGGTGCTGGCGTTCAATTTTCTCCAGGGCTTTTATCAGGCCCGCCTGGTCAACGGCGTCACGCTGTGCCTGTTCGCCGCCGTGGCGCGGCTCGGCGTTATCAAAAAGCGGCGCGGCGAAGCGACCGCGATCATGCTGATCGGAGCCGCCCTGCAGACGGTGCTGGCCTTCGCCGCGCCGAGCTTGACCTTGCAGTAGAGCGCTACGCCGTCGAGTCGTTGCGAGCCGGAGGGGGTCTCACTCGGCCGCGGAGGCCGACGACTCGACGGCGAGCGGTGCGGCGCGCCGCGTGGTTGCGTATAGCAACCCCAGCGCCACCAGATCGAATCCGACGCTGACCCAGCCGAGCTGGTGGATCGCGCCGCGCGACACCACGGCGCCGCCCAGGGCGGAACCGACGGCAACGCCGACATAGATCGCCGACGCGTTGAGGGACAGAAGCACCGTCGCGAGCGCGGGATTGAGCCCGACCAGCCGCGCCTGCTGGATCGGCATGAAGCCCCAGCCGAACATGCCCCACAGCGCGATGGCGACCGGCAGGATGATGGCGGCCACGGCATGCGGTAGTTCGCCGGCAATCGCCACCGACGCCGAGGTCACCGCCAGAATCGTCAGGATCGACGCGATGGCGCGGCCTGCGGGAACCTTGTCGGCAACATTGCCGCCCACCAGGTTGCCGATGAAGGCGGCCACACCGAACAGCGCCAAATAGGCCGCCACCGAATCGGCGCCGACGTCGAGTTCGCTCTCGACCAGCGGCGCGAAGTAGGTGAACACCGCGAAGGCTCCGCCCAGCGCGAGTACGGTCAGGCCGAGCACCGGAGACACGCCCGGAGCGCGGATGGCGGCGATCCGCGCGCCGATGCCGACAACCGCCGAGGCGGCCTGGCGGCGCAGCGCCACCGCGACGCCGACGATGGCGAAACCGGAAAGGACAGCAACCATCTCGAAGGTCGCGCGCCAGCCGAACCGGGTTCCGATCGCCGTGCCCAGCGGCACGCCTATGACCAGCGCCATCGTGAAGCCGGTGTAGACCATCGAGATCGCGCGGCCGCGGTGATGCGGCTCGACCGATGTAGCGGCATAGGCGGTCGCGGCCGGCATGAAGGCCCCGGCGGTCAGCGCCAGCAGGGCGCGGCTGGCCATCAGTCCGAGAAATCCGCTCGACCAGGCCGCCAGCAGATTGGCGAGCGCGAAGGCCAGGAGCGCGCCCAGCAGCAGGCGCTTGCGCTCGATGGTGCCGGTCAACACCGCGACGACCGGCGATCCGATCGCATAGGTCACGCCGAAGATGGTGACCAGATAACCGGCCTGCGCCACCGTCACCGACAGATCGCCGGCGATGCGCGGCAAAAGTCCCGCAATCATGAAGCCTTCGGTTCCGACCGCGAAAGCGCCAAGGGCAAGCCAGAGCAAGGACCGCATTTCCCACACCGAAGCTGGAGAATAGTTCAATAACTGTTGAACTATGATGCGGCGCAGCGAGAGAGTCAATGAATTTAACAAATGTTGAACTCTCTCGCCTATCGCGTTATGTCTGAGGTAATGATCAAGGCACCCTTCCATCCCGACACCGATAAGATCGAATTGGCGAGCGTGCTCGACGCATTGTCCGACCCGATTCGGCTACAGATCGTGGCACGCCTGGATGCCGAGAGCGAATCCCGGTGCTCGGGATTCCTCGATTACGGACAAAAGACCAACCTGACCTATCACTTCGCCCGGCTGCGCGAGGCCGGCGTGACCCGGACCAGGACCGAAGGGCCGTACCGTTACATCTCACTGCGCACCGAGGATCTCGAGGCGCGGTTCCCTGGCCTGCTCAAGGCCGTGCTGGCGTCGATCCGCCCGGCAGCCGCAGCAAGCGAGGTCCTACTCCCGTCCGCGGTGGAAGCCCAGTCCGCGTAGCAACAGCGGCATCGTCACGCCCTGGGCGACCACCGAGAAGGCGACCACGCCGAATGCCGCCAGGATGATCTGGTCGCGCATGGCGAACGACACGGGAAGCGACAACGCCAACGCCAATCCAAGCGCGCCGCGCAATCCGCCCCACCAAAGGACATGCTGCTCGCTCATCGAGACCGCGCGCGCCGATCGCCGGAACGGCAGGCAGAGCGGGTAGACCGCCACTGCGCGCGCGACCAGCACCAGCAGGTTGACGGCCAGGAGCGTCGCCAGCACGGCGAGGTTGAGGGCGATGCCGGCCACCGCGATGCCGATCAGCAGGAACACCAGCGAGTTGGCCAGGAAGGCGATGAACTCCCAAAGCGACAGTACGAATTCGCGGGCCTGGGGCGAAAATCCGCGCTGCGCGCCCGCGCTCAGGATGCCGCGATTGCCGAGGATCAGTCCGGCGATCACCGCGGCGAGGACGCCCGAGCCGTGGAAATGCTCGGCGCCCAGGAACGATCCGTAGGCCACCACGGCGGTGAGCGCGGCCTCGATCAGGCGATCCGTGGTCTGCCCGGCAATCGCGATGCCCAAGGCGCCGACGCCCGCGCCGATCAGCGCGCCGACGCCGATAATGGTCGCGGACTGCGCCAAGATGGCGGCCGCGCCCGGCGGCGGGGCGCCGTCGCCCGCGGCCTGGGTCCAGGCGAGCGCGAGCACGAACAGCACGGCCGCGACGCCGTCGTTGAACAGGCTTTCGCTTTCGACCAGGAGGCGCATCCGCCCCGCGATGCCGTTATCCTTGAACATGGCGATCACCGCGACCGGATCGGTGGCCGCGATCAGCACGCCGAAGATGATCGCCGCCGGCGCCGGCCAGCCCAGCAGGTAGATCATCCCCGCGGCCACGGCGGCGGCGGAAATCGCGGTGCCGAGAATCGCCAGGGTGAGGACCGGAACCAGGTCGCGCCGCAATTCGGGCCAGTGGATGTTCATGGCCGCTTCGAACAGAAGCGGCGGCAGGATGAGGTCGAACACCAGATCGTGGGTCAACCGCAGCTCGATGTTGACGCGCGTGGCCGCCAGCGCGATGCCGGCGATCACCAATCCCACCGTGTAGGGAAGCGACAGCAGCCGGGCGACCTGCGCGACCACGATCGCGGCCACGAGCAGGCCTATCGTATTGGTGAGAATGCTATCCATCGCGAATGCGCCGACGGGATTGCTAGGGCGTCGGGATGGATCGGACGACTAGATGTCGGTCTTGCCGGGCATCCATTTCTGCACCGAGACCGGCTTGCCCGTTTGGGACTTGAGCACCTTCGGCCGGATCACCTCGGAGACCGGCAGCACGCCCTGCGCCTTCGAGGCCTGCGTCGCCCGCTTGCCGTAGAAGCCGACCATCGCCTGGATCGAGATGATCGTGCGCGGCCCCTCGTTCATCGCATCCTTTACCGGTTTGTGGCCAGCCACCATCTTGTTGATGTAGTCGGTCGAATGCTGGCCGAAGCGCCGCCAGATGCTGTCGAGGAAGTGCGTGACGTCGGCCGGCAGCTTGCGCGGCTCGAGCTTCGGCCTTGCGAGTTCGCTCGCGCGATAGACCGCAGGCTCGACCGGCCCGTCGATATCGGCGATGAACATCGCCGGCATCAGCGGACGGCCGTTATAGGCGACCGCGTAGTAAGCCTGCGCCAGGAACAGCAGGCGGTGCAGCTTGGGAGGCTGCAGATATTCGCCGTCGAGCTGAGCGCGTTCGATGAACCACTGCGCCGCGTCGAAACTGGATTCGATGGTAGCCGCCGGCATGTGCCCCCCGCCACTCGCGCGCAGCATAGCCGGGCCGGCCGCGCTACGCCAAGCGCAACCGGCTAGGAGAAGCGATTGACGTGGCTGCCCTGGTCGCGCTGCGAACCCGAGGTGATCCGCATGTTGTATTCGTACATGCCGACCGCCGCCTGAAGGTCGGAGGGAGTCAGGCGCTTGGGCGCGGCGTCGGCTTCGGCTTCGACGCTGGTGATGGCGGGAAAGCTCGCCGCAGCCATCGACACGCGCGGCGTGACCACGATCGGGGCGGCCGCGCCGCGCAGCCACTGCTGCAGGCTGCCCTGGTTGGAATTGGGGTTGTTGCCGAGACGCCACGCGTCGGCCAGCCCGGCGAACGGGCCGCCGAACATACCCTCGAGCGGCTGCTCGCCCGAGCCGGACCGACCGCCCATGCCGGTACGATTCGGCGCGGAGGCAGGCGCGGCCGGCTGGGTTGCAGCGATGCTCGGTTCGATCGCCATGATCGACCTACACTAACCCTCAGTCTACGTTACGCTAATTCGCATCATACGCGGGATCGCGACCCGCGCAATGATTAAGCGGCAAAATTTGCCTAGTCGGCCGGGGCACGGATTCAAAGGGCGAAAGCACCGCCGATTGGGATCGGCGCCTGCCGGTCAGGGCCGGTTTGCGTGGGCCACCGATGGCGGAACATGGCCCAAAATGCGATCGCGGCGCCGAAGCGCCGCGATTTGAATTGCCGAATAACGCGCCGATCAGGCCTGGGCTTGAGGCGGCTCCGTATGTGCGCGAGGGGGTCGCGCTTGCGCGTGAGGGGGCTGTGCCGCAGCCCTTTTCACCGCCGCCTGGACCTTGGCAAAGGCCCGGTTTTCGATCTGCCGCACGCGTTCTCGGCTGATGTGGTACTTGGCGCCGAGTTGTTCGAGGGTCAGCGGCTCTTCGCGCAACCGACGCTCGGTGAGGATGTCGAGCTCGCGTTCATCGAGCGCCTTCATCCCGTCACTGAGCCAGCGGTTGCCGAGGCTCTTCTCCTCGCGGTCGCCCAGGGTCGATTCCTGATCGGGACGGTCGTCGACCAGGAGATCCTGGCGCTCGACCATCACATCGGCGGCGACCGGCGCATTGAGCGAGGCGTCGCGCGCGGCAATGCGCGAGTTCATGTTGCGCACCTCAGCCTCGGGAACCTCGAGTTCATGCGCGATACGCTCGACGTCGTCTTGGGTCAGCCCGTTCGATTCGAGGATCCGCAGCTTGGTCTTCACGCGGCGCAGGTTGAAGAACAACTTCTTATGCGCGGCCAGGGTGCCGAACCGCACCAGCGACCAACTGTTGAGGATATGTTCGTGCAGCGCCGCCTTGATCCACCACATCGCATAGGTGGCGAGGCGGAAGCCCTTGTCGGGGTCGAATTTCTTGACCGCCCGCATGAGGCCGAGATTGCCTTCGCTGATCAGATCGGCGACTGGCAAGCCATAGTGGCGGAAGCCAAGCGCCATCTTGGCCACCAGGCGCAAATGGCTGGTGACGAGCTGATGGGCGGCGTCGACGTCCTGATGCTCCTGCCAACGCTTGGCAAGGCAGAATTCTTCCTCCGTGGTCAGCACGGGGAATTTCCGGATGTCGCGAAGATATTTGGCCAACCCTCCGTCAGCGCCGGACGGAATGGGAAGGCGCGCAAGGGTGGTAGTAGCAGCCATAGCGTGATTCTCCGGGAAAGCGGTTAGACATACAAATGCTGTTCGCGAATGCCTGCGAACCGCGTCCTACCCCGGAACACACCGAATACGGATGATCCTAGACATGGTCACATTCTCCATCGAGCAACATGACAGTCGCCCACCCACTGGGTCGGGCGGTCCCTCCTCGGCCCCTCCGGCACCGAAGCTGAACTTGGCGTGGAGACTGCCATAACCGAGTAGATTAGTCAAGTTCTCCGTTAACCCCTTCAGCGTCACGGCCCCTCGGTTCAGGGATCGACCAGCACCGCTTCCCGGTCGAGAACGCCGTTTTGCTCTGCGGCGGCGAGGAAGCGTCATCGGCCGGGCCTCACCTCAACTTCTCCTTATTTCGGCCCGATCGCGGCCCGAATGCCCCTTCACCTTTCCCGGCAGGGCAGCGCCGACCGTTAATGGAGGGATAGGGTCATGAAGTTCAATTTCATCGCGCCGGTCGTGGCGATTTGCGTCGCGCTGGCCGCCTGCGGCACCAATCCGACCGACCGGGCGATCTCGGGCGGCGGGATCGGCGTCGCCTCGGGGGCCGTGATCGCCGCCGTGGCCGGCGGTCCGATCCTCGGCCTCGCCCTGATCGGCGGCGCGGCGGGTGCCGCGGCCGGCGCCTTCACCGACCCGGCCAAGATTAATTTCGGCAAGATGCCCTGGGAAAACTGATCTCGCCCCTCGCTCCCTTCGCACATCGCTGTATGTGATCGGCCTCAGCGGCTCGCATGATCACCTAACTCACTGCAAACAAAGGCGATTGCGTGGCCCCGCGGCTTCACGTAGTCTTTTCGGCGGCCAAGTGGGGCGACGCGCGGCCGCGTCCAATCAATTCGGACGCGAGGCGGGAGGGACGCGCTCCTCTGTGGTCGATAGACCGGAGGACTAGTCGTAATGACAAAAATCCTGGACTCATTGAAGCTGACGATCCTGGCGGGCGTCGTGCTCACCGTGGTCGTCATCCTCGTCGCTCACGCGATCAGCGGGGCATAGGAGGAACGCCATGACAGAACTCGTCACTGCCGAATGGTGGTCCTTCTTCTTCCGCTGGCTGCACATCATTGCCGGCGTAATGTGGATCGGCCATCTCTGGTATTTCAACTTCACGCAAGCGCCGACCATGCCGAAAATCCCGGCCGAGCTTAAGCCGGCAATCGGCAAATACATTCTGCCCGAAGCGTTGTTCTGGTTCCGCTGGGGCGCGATGGCGACGATCGTCACCGGCTTGATCGAGGCCGGCTTCCTCAAGCTTTATCCGTCGGTGATCTGGCTGGGCATCGGGGCGGGAACCCCGAGGATCACGTTCATCAGCTTCGGCATGTGGCTGGGACTGATCATGTGGGCCAACGTCTGGTTCATCATCTGGCCGAATCAGAAGAAGAACATGGGACTGGTCGAAGTCACGCCGGAGCAGAAGGCCAAGGCGGCGCGCATCGCGGGACTGACCTCGCGGGTGAACACGATGCTGTCCATTCCGATGCTCTACTGCATGGCGTCGGTGCACCAGTACATGTGAGGAATGCGGCGCTATGACGGTCGCGCGATGCGACTGATAAGGTTGAGCAAAGCTGAGACAAACTGAACGGGGCCGCGAGGCCCCGTTTTCTTTTGCGGGATGCAGCCATGCGTCATCGGCGCGGCCAGCGCCCCTGAATTGTCACTATCGGCAGCTACACTGGTTGGATTCGATTTCCGATTTCACGACCAACCGAGAGGTAGCTCCGATGGCCATCGAACTCGCCCCCCTTCCCTTCGACGCCAAGGCCCTCGAACCGCATATGTCGGCCAACACACTGAGCTTCCACCACGGCAAGCATCACGCGGCCTATGTGCAGACCTACAACAACCTGACCAAGGACACGCCCTATGCTTCGAAGCCGCTGGTCGCGGTGCTGAACGAGATCGCCAAGGACAGTTCCAAGACCGCCATCTTCAACGCCGGCGCGCAGGCATGGAACCACGACTTCTTCTGGCAGTCATTGAAGCCGTCGGGTGGCGGCAAGCCCAGCGGCAAGATCGCGGCCAGGATCGAGTCCGATCTCGGCGGCCTCGCGAAATTCGCCGAAACCTTCAAGGGGGCGGCCACCGGCCAATTCGGCAGCGGCTGGGCCTGGCTGGTGCTCGACAAGGGCAAGTTGGCCGTGACCAAGACAGCGAACGCGGACACGCCGTTGGTTCATGGGCTGAAGCCGCTGCTGACCTGCGACGTCTGGGAGCACGCCTATTATCTCGACTACCAGAACCGGCGTCCCGACTTCGTCCAGGCCTTCCTCGACCACCTGGTCAATTGGAGCTTCGCCGAACACAATCTCGAGACGGCGACGCACGAAAAGGCGGCGGAGTAACGGACACCCTGGCGCAACCTCCTTCGTCATTCCCGCGAAGTCAGGGAATCCAGTCGTTTGCTGGACCCCCGCCTGCGCGGGGGTGACGATTTCATTGGACAGGCTTGGCTAGTTCACTCCAGCGCGATCAGCGCCGCGGCGACTCGGCGTTCTTCCGCCATCAGCACATTGAATGTGCGGCAGGCCGCGCCGGTATCCATCGAATCGAGCATGATGCCGAGGGCGCGGAAGTGCGCCCGCATCGCGGCCACCACCGGCACCATGACCGCGCCCGTACCCAGCAACAGAATCTCCACCTTGGGAACGGCGGCGGCGACTTCGGCCAGGCTTTCCGCCGTCACCGCGGCGAAGGATGCGATCGGCCAGGCCAAGCTGCGATCGGGGAACACCAGCACCGAGCCATCGTGGCGCAGATTGGCGATACGAAAACCGCCCGGACCATAGCCCTGGATCAACTGGCGGCCGGCGGGAATCTGGGGAGTGACGTCCATCGGTCAGAGATAGCGCAGCTTCTCCCGCCCGTCACCCCGGAAACCCGAAGGGTTATCCGAGGTCCAGCGGCGCCTCATGGTTCGAGGCCCACGTCGTGCTTTGCACGCAATCGCGTGACGTGGGCACCTCACCATGAGGTTGAAATTCAATCCTCATCCTGAGGCGCGAGCGGTCATGCGAATGCATGCAACGCATGACGCGAGCCTCGAAGGATGGATTCCGGATCATCACGGCGCTTTCGCGCCGCCGGTCCGGAATGACGGCGAGAAAACTAAGACTTCGCTCCGACAACCGGCGCGGCCGGCGTGTCGGATTTGACGAAATGGGCCCGCGTGGCGCCCAGCCAGAGCACGATCGGGCTCGACACCAGCACCGACGAATAGATGCCGAACAGGATGCCGATGGTCAGCGCCAGCGCGAAATTATGCAGCGACTCGCCGCCGAACAGCAGCATCGACAGCACCACCATTTCCGTACAGCCGTGCGTGATGATGGTGCGCGATATGGTGGCGGTGATGGCGTTGTTGATGATCTCGGCGACGCCCGCCTTCTTGAACTTGCGGAAATTTTCGCGAATCCGGTCGAACACGACGACCGATTCGTTGACCGAGTAACCCAGCACCGAAAGCACCGCGGCCAGCACGGTCAGCGAGAACTCCCAGCGGAAGAAGGCGAAGAAGCCGAGGATTATGACGATGTCGTGCATGTTGGCGATGATCGCCGCGATCGCGAAGCGCCATTCGAAGCGGATCGCCAGATAGGCCATGATGCCGATACACACCAGGGCGAGCGCGATGGCGCCGTTGGTGACCAGCTCCTTGCCGACCTGCGGGCCGATAAACTCGACGCGGCGGAGCTCGACATGCGCACTGCTCGAGTCGAGCGCCGTCAGAACCTTGGTGGATGCCTGGGCGCTCGATTCGCCCGCCACCAGCGGCAGCCGGATGATGAGATCCTCGGCCGTGCCGAAATTCTGCACCGAGGCTTTGACGATGCCCGCCTTCTCGAGCGCGGCTTGCGCGAGGCCGGGATCGATCGCCGCCGCGTAGTGGACCTCGATCACCGTGCCGCCGGTGAATTCGACGCTGAACGCCAACCCGCGCGTGAACAAAAAGAAGATCGAGAGCAGGAACGTCACCAGCGAAATGATCGTGGTGGTCCTGGCATAGGACATGAACGGGATGTCGCGCTTGATGCGGAAGAATTCCATCGCTCGCTCCCTGCCCCGCTAGATCGAGATGCGGGCCAGCCGGCGGCGGCGGCCGTAGGTCAGGTTGACCATCGCGCGCGACACCACCACGGCGCTGAAAATCGAGGTCAGGATGCCGATGCACAAGACCACCGCGAAGCCGCGCACCGGCCCGCTGCCGTAGGCGAACAGCGCCATGCCGGCGATGAAGTTGGTGACGTTGGAATCGAGAATGGTGGCGAAGGCGCGCTGGTAGCCGGCGTGGATGGCGGCATGCGGCGTCTGTCCGCCGCGCAACTCCTCGCGGATGCGCTCGTTGATCAGCACGTTGGCGTCGATCGCCATGCCGACGGTGAGCGCGATGGCGGCGATGCCGGGCAGCGTGAGCGTCGCCTGCATCATCGACAGCAGCGCCACCAGGAACAGCACGTTGATGGCGAGCGCCGCGGTCGAGAAGCCGCCCATCACGTTGTAGTAGATCACCATGAACACGGCGATGGCGAGGAAGCCCCACAGCACCGAATGCTCGCCCTTGGCGATGTTGTCGGCGCCCAGGCTGGGGCCGATGGTGCGCTCCTCGATGATCTCCATGGGCGCGGCCAGCGCGCCGGCGCGCAACAGCAGCGCCACGTCGGACGCATCCTTGGTGGTCATCGCGCCGCTGATCTGGACGCGACCGCCATCGATCTGGCTGCGGATCACCGGCGCGGTCACCACCTCGCCCTTGCCGCGCTCGACCAGGATGATCGCCATCCGCTTGCCGACGTTTTCGCGCGTGAGTTGCGAGAAGATGCGCGCGCCGAGGGTGCTGAGATTGACGTTCACCGCGGGCTGGCCGTTCTGATCGAAGCCGGTCGAGGCGTTGGAGATTTCCTCGCCGGTCAGCAGGATCTGCTTCTTGATAAGGATCGGCCTGCCTTCGCGGCCGCCGGTGAACAGCTCGTCCGAGGGCGGCACGATGCCCTTCATCGCCTCGGCGATGCTCTGGGCGTCGGCGTGTTCCTCGTCGACCATGCGGATTTCCAGGCTGGCGGTGCGGCCCAGAATGTCCTTGGCCTTGGCCGTGTCCTGCACGCCGGGCAACTGCACCACCACCCGGTCGGACCCCTGCTGCTGGATGATCGGCTCGGCGACGCCCAATTCGTTGACCCGGTTGCGCAGGGTCAGGATGTTTTGCTGCAGGGCCTGGCCCTGGAACGCGGTGAGCGCGGCCTGGTTGAGCGTGGCGGTGACTTGCGTGTCGTCGAGGTTGGTCACCGCCATCTCGCGCAGGGCCTTGGCGAGCGCGGACTGGCCCTGTTCGCGGGTGGCGGAGTCTTTGAACTTGATCACCAGGTGATCGCCCTGGCGGACCACCCCGGCCAGCGGCACCTTGGCTTCGCGCAGCGCGTTGCGCACGTCGCCGGTCTGGCGGTCGAGCTGCTTGTTGAGCGCCGCCTCCATGTCGACCTGCATCAGGAAGTAGACGCCGCCCCTGAGGTCGAGGCCGAGATACATCGGCGCCGCGCCCAGGCCGGCGAGCCAGGCCGGCGTGGCCGGCAGAAGGTTGAGCGCGACCGTATAGCCGTCGCCCAAGGATTTCTGGATCGCTTCCCTGGCCTTGAGCTGCGTGTCGGTGTCGGCGAGGCGAACCTTCACGCCGGTGGGGTCGAGGGTGGCGCCCTGGTAGTCGATCTTGGCGGCCTTCAGCGCGTCCTCGACCCCGCTCATCAGCGCCTGGTCGACGGTGGCGACCGAACTGGTGGGCGACACCTGAACCGCCGGCACCTCGCCGAACAGATTGGGCAGCGAGTACAGCACGGCGAGCACGATGCACACCGCGATGACGATATAACGCCAACGGGAATAGCGATTCATGGCGCGTTACCCGGCAGGAATGGGTGCCGCCTCACTTACCGCCGATACCGCCGAGGAAGCGTTGCAGAAGCCCGGCGATGCCTGGCAGGGGCGCGGGCTTGGTCTCCGGCGGGGCCGAATCGTTGGCGGCGTCGTCGGAGGCATCGCTCGAGGCCGCCTCGTCGCCTTCCTTGGCCGAAACCGGCTCGGTCTTGGCCAGAACTTCGGTCACCGAGTTGCGCAGGACGCGGATGCGCACACCCTCGGAGATCTCAACCTGGAGTTCGCCCTCGTTGATGACTTTCGACACGGTGGCGAGCAGCCCGCCCGAGGTGACGACGCGATCGCCGCGGCGCAGGTTCTTGATCAGCTCTTTATGGCGCTTGGCCTTGGCCTGCTGCGGCCGAATCAGCAGGAAATAGAACACGACGATGATCAGCAGGAACGGCAGGAATTGCTGGATACCCGCCCCCGCACCGCCGCCGCCGCCCGCCGCCTGGGCCCACGCCTCACTGATAAACATCGATTTTCCTTCGTCTTCGCCCCGAGAAGCCGGGACTATACCGATCTAGGGCGGGGATGCAACGGAAAGGGGGGAATCGTCAGCCGGAGCACTTCAACTTGGCGACCCGCCTCATTCCATCCATATTTATGGAAACATGCAACCGGGCCGAATGCGACTAAGCTCGCGATAGGATTTCAACTCGGCTGGCGAAAAGCGCCTGCGGATTTCGGCCTGCTTAACTTTGAGGGCCGGGTTCTTGCGGTGCTTTTGTGGGCAAAACCAAACAGACCAGACATCGCCTGTCCAAGCGTTGACCGCAAAGTAATTAACCGAGCCGTCGGCACCCGGAAAAGTAGTGACTTCGTCAACAATATAAAACCCGTGTTCGGGCTTGTCGGTATCGGCCATCAATCCGCCGCCGATTTCGTTACGCGTGAATGCCAGTTCGATTAAGAGGTATGCTTCGCTGACGTCAATTTTCGTTGAAATGTCCGTCGCTTCTGAAAAGGCGTTGGTGGCGGAGTCGACGGCACTCGAGACCGGGGCGTCGATGACAGAAATGGCCACGACAAGGCCCGCTAGGATCAAAAATCGCACAGCGATATTAGGCCCTCCGGCGCGCGACGCGCACCCGAAATCCGCGAATAGTCGCGGCAACGCCAGGGACATACTCCTTCCTCTTGCTTCCATCCGGGTAGATGCCGAATCCATTGGAATTCTGCAGCAGCGTGGCGAATTGCGCCGGATCCGAAATGCCGTAGACGAGCTTTCCGTATGTTTGGGCAAATGAATCGAGGCAATCTTGATAGCTGGCGAATGTAGCCACTTTTGCCTTACTTTCTCCAGCGACAATATACCCTGTCGCAAACGGTGCCGGATAGTGGATGCCGAGAAGGTTATTGCCGTCGATCGCGAATCGAGACCGTCCCCAATCGGATTCCAAGGCGCTCAACCCGAGAATGTTTTCGACGGGTACGTGAAGCTTATCGGCCAGCTTTTGTGCGTCCTGTAGGTGATCGTCAATGAACTTCTCTTTCTCGGCTTCCGTCGCGGGGGGATGGTAGGCGACGAGATCGATATCGTGCGAAACCACGTTGCCGGTCTGGGCGTCCTGTCCACTTGAAATCGTTCCGGCGCTTTCCCCGTCGGTCCAGCGGCCGCGCTCGTCGCGCGGTTCGTCGGGATTGTATTCTTTCGCGTACTCAAGGTTTGGGACGAGCTTGGCCAGTACGGCGCGCGGGGCGATTCCCGCCTTGAGCAACACGTCCGCCTCGAACAGGCGTTCGGCCTCTGGCCCGTCGATGGCGTCGAACCGGCCGCCCGACAGCGCGTCCTCGGCGGCGCACGGCCGTCCCGCCAGCAGCGCAAGGACGGCTTCGCGGATCGCGCGGACCGGCCGGTCGGTCGGTTCGATCCTCCTTCCATAGGCGGCGGAGAACATCGCCGCCAGCGCCGGGTCGGAAGGCGATTCGTCCTGCCACAGGCCGGCGCGCGGGGCGATGCGCGCCAGCACCCCGCCTTGTCCAAGCCTGACGGTGTGACCGACCACGACCGGAACGGGATGGAAGGATTCCAGGATTTGCGTAAGTCGCCAATCCTGAGGAGTGCCGGTGTCGCGCATGACCGCAATCATCCTTGCTGCTGGCTGTCAAATTACACTGGCGATTTACGCAAGTCAACATGAATATGCGCATATCGCAATATCCGCAATCTCCCTCAATCATGCTTCAATCCGGCGAGGCGCCAGTCTAATCTCCGCCCGCCATGGCCTTCGACGATGAGGCCCACGGGCTTCTGCGCCGCATCGCCGCGGCGTTGGAGCGGCTGGGTCCCCCTCCTCCGACCGCGACCGATTTCGCCGCCGCCGACGCCTTCGTGTGGCACGCGCGGCGCGAATGGCTGGAGCCGATCGGCCACGTCAACCGCGTCGATCTCGATCTGCTCAAAGGTATCGAGCAGCAGCGCGAATCGCTGCTGGCCAACACCAAGCGCTTCGCCCAGGGCCTGCCCGCCAACAATGCGCTCTTGTGGGGCGCGCGCGGCACCGGCAAATCGTCGCTGGTCAAGGCGGTGCACGCCGCGATCAATGTCGAGAAGCCGGGCGCGCTGGCGCTGGTGGAAATCCATCGCGAGGACATCCCTTCGCTGCCGCGCCTGCTGGGCTTGCTGCGCGGCGCGCCGCGCAAGTTCCTGCTGTTCTGCGACGATCTTTCGTTCGAGGGCGAGGACACCAGCTACAAGTCGCTCAAGGCGGTGCTCGAAGGCGGCATCGAGGGCAGGCCGGCCAACGTGGTGTTCTACGCCACCTCGAACCGCCGCCACCTGATGAGCCGCGACATGATCGAGAACGAGCGCGCCACCGCGATCAATCCGGGCGAGGCGACCGAGGAGAAAGTCTCGTTGTCGGACCGGTTCGGCCTATGGCTGGGCTTCCACAATATCGACCAGGCCACCTACTTCTCGATCATCGAAGGCTATGCGCGCGCCGCCGGACTGGAGGT
>Ga0181537_10001687_pt1 | contig 20093 bp, 15 predicted proteins | sample PEATcosm2014_Bin_39_FD_119765 | JGI IMG/M metagenome (GOLD analysis project Ga0181537, IMG submission 119765) | Peatland microbial communities from MTU Mesocosm Facility, Houghton, MI, USA - PEATcosm2014_Bin23_10_metaG | ecosystem: Environmental > Terrestrial > Soil > Wetlands > Peat | place... | reverse complement strand
GTGCGATGCGCCGCTCGGAAGCCGGTACACCGTCTCGACGCTGCTCTGGAAGATGATCACGCAGAGCGACAACACCGCAACCAATATGCTGATTCGGCTCGTCGGCCGCCAAAACATCAATACGAGAATGCACGGCCTCGGCCTCACGAACACGCACGTCGCCGACTACATTCGTTCGGACGGCGACATTCGCTCGCTGCGTTCGAGTGCTGCGGACATGGCGCACCTGTTGGACGCAATCGCACGCGACCAATTGATCGATCAGTGGAGCTCGCGCCAGATGATGCTGATTCTGGAAGGCCAGACGCATAACGGACTGCTGCCCGTTCCGCTACCGCGAGATTTGAAGATCGCGCACAAGACCGGCGAGCTGCACGATACGCTCAACGACGTCGGTATCGTCGAAGACGATCGTGAACCGTACATCATCGCCGTCATGACGACGGCGCTGCCGACGCTCGATATCGGACGCAGCTTCATCCAGGGCGTTTCGAAACTCACATACACTGCGATGGAGCAATTCGCGAGCTGGCGCCAAGAGACAGGTCTTACGCCGGTCGATCATTTCATGCGTCCCGCGGATACGCCGCAAGCACCGCTCTCGCCGGATTTGCGCATGTGGCTCCCTGCAGACGGCTCCAACGCGGACAGCTCAAAGGAAGAAAGCCCCGGCGCCGACTGATCTTCCCGCGCGTTATGCGCGGATGGCACTCGAGCTGCAGCTCGACGAACTGGAGCTCGCGCTCATGCTCGACCCGGACGCGGACGGCGAGAAGGCGTTCGAGCGCGCGTGCATTTTCGGTGCGCTCGGCCGGATCGACGAGGCGATGCACGCATATTACGACGTCTTGCACCGCCGCCCCGATCACTTCGGCGCGCTCAACAACCTCGCAGTTCTCCTAACGGATCGCGGCTTGCGGCGGACGGCGCTGCAAGCCTACACCCTGCTGGTGCAGCGGCATCCCGACAGTGCGATCGCACACTCGCATCTCGCATCGGTCCTTCACGCCGAAGGACGCTCCGACGAAGCCGTCGCGCACTACGAACGTGCGCTTGGGCTCGATCCGACGGCTGCCTCCGCGCATCATGGATTGGCGACGATCCTCTCCGAACGCGGTGACGAACAAGCGGCCACGCGCGAGCGCCGCCTCGGATACACCCACCGTCCCGTGACGTTCGGACGGTTTCGCGGCGAAGGCGAACCCGTTCGTCTGCTCGTGCTCGGCGTCGACGGCGAAGGAAACGTTCCGACCAAGAGTTTCTTCGACGACCGGATCTTCGCGATCGCCTCGCTGATCGTCGGATTCTACGACGCCGAGAAAGAGCTGCCGTCGCACGATCTCGTGTTCAATGCAATCGGCGATGCGGATCGATGCGCGCTCGAGCTCACCGCCGCCAATACGTTGCTTGCGCGCACGACCGCACCGGTCATAAATCCGCCGAGCAAAGTGCTCGTGACCGGACGCGTCGCAAACGGCGACCGGCTAGGCGCGCTGCCCGACGTGATCGCGCCGCGTTTCGGCATCTTTCCACGCTGGCTGCTCGATCGCTCGAACGCCGCGGCGGCGCTCGAAGCAAGCGGCTTTGAATGGCCGTTGCTGCTGCGCGCCCCGGGATACCACACCGGGCAACATTTCCTCAAAGTCGAGGAGCCGGGCGCGACCGCATCGGCCCTCGCATCGCTGCCGGGCAGCGCCGTAATCGCGATCGCGTTTCTCGACACGCGCAGCACCGATGGCGCGTTTCGCAAGTACCGCATCATCACGGTTGACGGTGCGATCTATCCGCTCCATCTTGCGGTTTCGAAGGACTGGAAGGTCCATTATTTCAGCGCCGACATGGTCGAGGTTCCGGAGCATCGCGCCGAGGACGCGGCATTTCTCGAAGATCCGCGTGGAACGATCGGCGCACGTGCCTATTCGGCGCTTGAGCAAATCGTCGCAACGCTCGATCTCGATTACGGCGGCGTTGATTTCTCCATAGATGCCGACGGCAGAGTCGTGTTGTTCGAGGCAAACGCGACGATGATCGTCCAAAAGCCGCCGGAGGGAGCGATCTGGGATTACCGTCGCAAACCCGTCGAGCGCATTATCGCCGCCGTGCAAACGATGCTGCGCGAACGTGCTCAGGGCGGACTCGCCCGCCGGGGTTGAGAAGTCCCTCCCCGCATGACAATGGCTGAACCAGCGCGCGCGCTCGTCGCCGATGATCTTCGCAAGCGTTATGGCGCGCGATGGGTCGTCGACGGCGTCAGCGTTCGTGTCGAGCCGGGCGAGATCGTCGGACTGCTCGGTCCGAACGGTGCCGGCAAGACGACGAGCTTCGGCATGATCGTCGGCAACGTCAAAGCCGACGCCGGCCGGATGGTCGTCGACGGTACCGACATCACCGAGATGTCGATGTCCGAACGCGCACGGCAAGGTCTCGGCTATCTCTCGCAAGAGCGTTCGATCTTCCGGCGCCTCAGCGTCGCCGACAACCTGCGCTTGATCCTCGAAATGCGCGACGCCGATCCGGAACGGCGTGTCGCGATCTTCGAACGCGTCGTCGAGCGCTTCAATCTCCAGCCGATCATCGATTTTCGCGGTGACACGATCTCGGGCGGTCAGCAACGGCGCGTCGAGGTCGCGCGCGCACTCGTCACCGAACCCTCGTATCTGCTGCTCGACGAGCCGTTTAGCGGCATCGATCCCTTGACGGTTTCCGAATTGCAGCGGCTCATCGCCGAGCTGCGCGGTGACGGTTACGGCATCTTGATCACCGACCACAACGTTCGCGATACGCTCGCGATCACGAACCGTTCGTACGTGATCCATAATGGAAAAGTCATCGCGTCGGGCGTCCCTGAAGAGCTCGTCGACAATCCCGACGCGCGGCGGTTTTTTCTGGGCGAAAACTTCCGTATGGCCGGCTAACAGCCTTAAGGTAATCTTAGCCTTTGCCGGTAATGATTCTCGATATGCGAGTGTTTGTACGTACCGCCGTTCTCTTTGTATTTGCGTTCTTCGTTGTCGCCGTCGATACGAGCGCGGCGCCGATGGGCGAGTCCCAGCTTGCGGGCTTACGTTCCAAGATCAACCACATCATCGTTATATATGAAGAGAACTGGAGCTTTGACGGGCTGTACTCCGAGTATCCGGGCGCGAACGGCGCGCACGGCAATGCTACACCGCAGTTGCAGTGTCCGTCCGGCACTGCGACGTACGCGCCGATGACGGGCTTACCGCCCGCGCTGATTCGCTCCGGTCGTCCAACGGGTCCATGGCCCTGCGGATGGCAAGGGCTGGCGGGCGGCGAGCAAGATCCGCACATTCCGCTCGGAATGCCGGTCCGTCCGTACGATTTGACCGATTTTATTCCGACGTCGGCTCTGACCGGCGATCTCTGGCACATCTTCTGGCACGAGCAGCTGCAAATCGATAACGGTGCGCTTGAGGACGCGGGACCGATGCCGATGGACAAGTTTTCCGAATACTCCAGCAATCCGGGACTCGTGTTCGGCTATTACAACGCGACGCATCTTCCTGAAGGCGTGATTGCGCAACACTACACGCTTGCCGACAACTTTTTTCACAGCGCATTCGGCGGCTCGTATTTGAGCCATCAGTGGCTGATCTGTGGATGCACGCCACAATGGAATCAACCGTTGCCTGCGAACGCTCCGTCGTTCGTTTCATCGTGGGATCCGAAGACAAAGACGCTCAACGACTCAAATCTCACGACGATGCCGCGTCCGGGCGGAACCGGTCAGCTGTGGGTCGTCAACACGACGTTTACGGAAAATAGCCCGCACCCCAGCGGCGTCAAGCCCGATCAGCTGCTCAAGCCGATTCCGCCGTCGCAAAAAACGATCGGCGATCTGCTGACCGACCACTCGCCGTCGGTTTCATGGAAATGGTATTCCGGTGGATGGGATCTTGCGCTCGCGCACGATCCGCGCGCTAACGGCTGTCCGAACCCGAGCGCTGCCGATCCCAACCCGCCGGCGACCGGCCTCTGCTTCCAATATCACCATCAGCCTTTTGTGTACTTCCAACGCTGGGGCACCGACGGTTCGCCTGCGAAAGCCGAGCATTTGCAAGACGAAACGAAATTCTTCAACGATTTGCAGAACAACGCGCTGCCGAGCGTCGTCTTCGTAAAGCCAGTTGGCGTCGACAACGAACATCCCAACTATTCGACGTTGCTACAAGGCGGTCAGCATCTTCAAAAACTGATCAGCGCCTTGTGTGCCTCGTCCTATTGGAAAGACACCGTCATCATCGTCACCTACGACGAGAACGGTGGCCGTTGGGATCACGTCGCCCCGCCTAAGATCGACCAATGGGGTCCAGGTACCCGCGTTCCGGCCGTCATCATCTCACCGTACGCCAAACCGCACTTCGTCGATCACACCGAATATGAAACGGTCTCGATCCTCTCGTTGATCGAGAAACGATTCGGTTTATCGTCGCTCAATGCGCGTGACGGCGCAGCGAATCCGTTGCTGAACGCCTTCGACTTCGAACAAGCGCCATTGGCTTGCCATTCGTCCTAGCGTTTCTGCTCGCCGTTACCGCGCTGCTGGGTTGGCGCGGGCCGTCGACGCTGAACGCTCCCGATCTTCCGCAAATACCTGAAGTCCGCAGTCAGGGCGGCGTCGCCGCTCTGACATTGCGCGCCGCGCTCGATGCGCAAGACCGTCCCGCTTTCTTTTGGCGCGGACGTGAGATCGCTCCGACCATCCGCGTTCGTCCCGGTGACGTCATCCGCGTCCATTACGTCGATGCGCTTCCGGAGTTTTGCGGACTCGGCATGGTTTCCGATTCGAACCTGCATTTTCACGGTCTAACGACGTCGCCGCGGCCGCCCGGCGACGACGTGCTCACGACGATGGTTGCGCCGTCGCGAACGTTCGACTACGTCGTTCGCGTCTCGCGCGATCAACCGCCGGGCTTGTACTGGTATCATCCACACGCGCACGGACTCGCGAATTGGGAGCTTGGCAATGGCATGGCCGGCGCCATCGTCATCGAGGGAATCGCAGACGACGTACCGAGCCTCAGTGGAATACGCGAGCGCGTCATCGTGCTGCGCGACATACCGCACGATCCGTCCGTTGGTTCCGCCGAAAGCAAAACGCAATTAACGGCGGGGCCGCTCCCGGCCGCGCACGCACAAACGCATGCGGGCATGGACGAAGAAGACTATCAAGGCGATACGCCGTGCGGCGTCGATTCGGATGCGCAGTCGACGATCAACGGCGTTGCAAGCGCATCGATTCCGATTGCGCCGGGTGAACGCCAATTGTGGCGCGTGCTCAACGCGTCGGGGAAGCGTCACTACGACCTCGCGATTGCGGGCGTGCGCATGCAGCTCGTCGCACGCGACGGCATTCCCATCAAGCTGCTCGAGAAAACGCCGCAGCGCGACGTCGATCACGTCTTACTGCCGCCCGGCGGCCGCGCCGAAATCGTCGTCACGGGCGCGGCGCATCCGCAGCTTTTGCTTTCGCGCTGTTACGACGGCGGCAAAGCCGGCGAACCGAATCCGGGCGTCATCTTCGGCGAGCTCGTCGACGATCGCGGCGAGGGGCCGTCCGAGCGTGTTTCCGCGCCGATTGGGATTGCCGGCGATCGTGCGTATACGATGCTGCCCACGCATCCCGCTGCGCGCCGCACGATTGTGTTCCGTGAGGACGCGAAGGGCTTTTCCCTCAACGGGCAGCGCTTTGCTGCGAGCGATCCGCCGATGTTCGTCGCGCGCTCCGGAACGACCGAAGAATGGACGCTACGCAACAATAGCGATGAAGTCCACGCCTTTCACGTCCATCAAGTCCATTTCGTGGTCGAGTCGACGCGCGAGTGGCGCGACGTCGTCGACGTGCCCCCACGGACGACACTGCGCATCATCGTCGACTTCCGCGATCCCGTCATCCGCGGCACGTTCCTCTTCCACTGCCACCTGACCGATCACGAGGACGGCGGGATGATGGCCAAGGTCAAAGTCATCTAGCGCCCCTGGCGAAGGTCTGACCCGGCAGCTCAATGAAGCGGTTCAATCGAGCGCACACTTTCCGGGAGGGGCACCATTGGCTAAGGTGACGCGGGGAGATTTCTTCAAGTTCGCAGGCGCCGGCGCCGGAGTGCTCTTAACGACCTCCGAGCTTGGCTTTGACGTCGCAAAGGCGACGGAGATCAAGAAGCAGCTGAGGATCGCGGGCGCGACCGAAGCGCACTCGGTCTGTCCGTACTGCGCCGTCGGCTGTTCGATGATCGCGTACACGCGGCAAAACACCGACGGTACGGTCAAGATCCTGCAGATCGAAGGCGACCCCGACAGTCCTATCAACGAAGGTCGACTCTGCCCGAAGGGTGCGACCGCGATGCAACTGGCGGTCTCGAGCCGCCGCGTCGATTCGCCGCTGTATCGTCCGGCCGGCGCGACCGAATGGCAGAAAATCTCGTGGGACGATATCCTCGATAAGATCGCGCGCCACGTCAAAGACTCGCGCGACCGTACGTTCGTACAAGTCGACAAGAAGGGTAACACCGTCAATCGGGCAGACGGCATTTCGTTTGCCGGCGGCGCCGCGTTTTCGAGCGAAGAAGGCTACTTCGCTGCGAAGGTGATGCGCGGGCTCGGCCTGACGCATCTGGAGCAACAAGCCAGGGTTTGACACGGTCCAACGGTGGTCAGTTTGGCCGCCACGTTCGGACGCGGAGCAATGACGAACCACTGGCGTGACATCAAGAACGCCGATGTCATCTTTATTGCCGGTGCGAATCCGGCCGAAGCACATCCGGTCGGCTTCCAATGGTTCATGCGTGCCAAGCTCGACCCCACAAAGGGTCCCGGCAAAGGCGGCGGCGCCAAGATCATTCACGTCGATCCGCGCTTCTCGCGAACGTCGGCCGTTTCGGACATGTATGTACGCATCCGTACCGGCACGGACGTCGCGATGTTCGGCGGCTTGATGAACTACGTGCTGCAGAACAACAAGTTCCACGACGAGTACGTGCGCAACTATACGAACGCGAGTTTCATCGTCGCGGAAAAATATGGGTTTTCGGACGGACTCTTCAACGGCTACGACCCGAAGAAGCGCAGCTACGAAGCGACGGCCTGGAATTACGAGCTCGGAGCGGACGGCTTCGCGCAACGCGACATGACGATGCAGCATCCGCGCTGCGTCTTCCAACTCATGAAAGCGCATTATGCGCGTTACACGCCCCAAATCGTCGAGACGATCACCGGAATACCCCAAGCGGATTTCTTAAAGATCGCCGAGGTCGTCGGGGAAATGGGCCGGCCCGACAAAGTGATGACGATCGTGTACGCGGTCGGTCTTACGCAACATACGACCGGCGTACAGCTGATTCGATCCGGGGCGTTATTGCAGCTGTTGCTCGGCAATATGGGACGTCCGGGCGGCGGTATGAATGCCGAGCGCGGACACGCCAATATCCAAGGCAACACCGATCACGCGATTTCTTGGGAACTGCTGCCGGGCTACCTCAAAGTCCCGATGCCCGGACAGAAGACAACGGACGACTACGTCAAGGCGAGCGCCGCGAAGAAGCTCGATCCGAATTCGTGGAATTTCTTGGGAACAAACTACAAGAAGTTTTTGGTCAGCCTGCTCAAGGCGTGGTGGGGCGACGCTGCGACCAAAGACAACGACTTCGCGTTCAGCTATCTTCCCAAGCCCGACGGCAACTCGTCATGGATCACCATCTGGGATCAAGCGATCCAAGGGAAGATGGAGGGCGTCTTTCTCTCGGGGATGACGGCGACCAGCATCGGGCCCGACACGAATCAGGTTTTGCAAGGGCTTTCAAATCTGAAATGGCTCGTGGTTATGGATCCGTTCCCGACGACGACGTCCGAGTTTTGGCACACGGCCGCCGACATGGATCCGGCCAAGATTCAAACCGAAGTCTTCTTGCTGCCCTCGACGCATTGGATCGAGAAGTCCGGGAGCTTTACCAACAGCGGACGTTGGGCGCAGTGGAAAGATCAAGTCATTCCGCCCGAAGGCCAAGCAAGACACGATCACTGGATCACCGCCGAGATTTTCCAGCGTGTCAAAGCGCTCTATCAAAAAGAAGGCGGCAAGTTCCCGGATCCGATCACGCATCTGACGATGGACTACAAGGACCCGCGCAAACCCGATTTCGACGAGCTGGCTCGCGAGATCAACGGTAAGGATCTCAAGACCGGCAAGCAGATGGTGACATTCGCCAAGCTGGCGGACGATGGCTCGACGTCATCGGGTGATTGGATCTACGTCGGAAGCTATACGCCCAAAGGCAACATGATGAAGCGCCGCATGGGCATTTCGGATCCGGCGAAAAACGATCCGACCGGGATGGGCTATTATCCACAGTGGTCGTGGAGCTGGCCGCTCAACCGGCGCATCATCTACAATCGCGCATCCGCGGACACGAACGGCAATCCGTGGGATCCGAAGCGTCCCGGCATCAAATGGAACGGTGCCAAGTGGGTCGGCGACGTCCCGGATTATCCGCCGGCGATGAGCCCGCACGATCCAAAAGCATGGCTCCCGTTCATCATGAACGGCGAAGGTACGGGTCGACTGTTCTCCAACACGTGCGTCGACGGTCCGCTTCCGGAACATTACGAGCCGATGGAATCGCCGGTTCAAAACGCGCTTCATCCAAGCGTCCAAAACGATCCGTGCGTGTTCTTGTACGATAAGAAAGCCGGACGTCCAAATCGCTTCGGAACCAGCGCCGATTATCCGATTATTGCGACCACATATCGCCTGACGGAGCACGAGCACTATCTCACGCAACAGGTTCCGCTGCTCGTCGCGCTGCAGCCGGAACCGTTCGTCGAGATGCCGCCCGGCCTCGCGCAAGAAAAGGGCATCAAGAACGGCGATCTCGTCACGATCAAGTCGAAACGCGGACAAATGGTCGTGCGCGCGATCGTCACCAATCGCGTCGGTCAGCTCACGCTGGGCGACGTGAAGGCGTGGCAAGTCGGTATTCCGATCCACTGGGGTACGGTCGGCATCCAGGCCGACAAGAACCCCGACCGCGCGAAATACTGGCTCGCTAATGCGCTCACGCCGTTCGTCGGCGACGCGAATTCACGAACGCCCGAATTCAAATCGTTCCTCGTCTCTATCGACAAGGCATGATGCAGCTGCCGGTTCTCGACAAACGATGGACCGATCGGCGTGAACGCGCAAGCGCCCTCGCCGAGCGGTGGAGTTTTGCGGCGGAAGTGCTCAGCTTCTACCGTGCGCTCCTCGACGTGCAAGAGCGCGCGTTCGATGCGGCGTTGACCGACCAGCCAAAGCGCGAGCAAATTGCAGCATACGCAGCAGAACGCGTGCTCCCGGCCGTCATCGAAGCAAGTGTTGCAAGCGGACCGCCCGCGATGACGGAATCCGTCTTGAGTGCGTTTCACGAAGCCGAGCTCGAGCCAATGCTCGAGGCATGGCTGCGCGGCGAGAGCCTCATCGCCGTCGAGCGCTACTTGGCGCGTGCATCGGCGGGCCCGGTCCTCGAAGCCGTTGCGCCGTCGTTCGAACCCGTGGACTCACGCGAGGATGGTGTCTGTCCGCAATGCGGGGGACTTCCACAACTCAGTTACTTTGCGCCATCGGACGAGGATCTCGTCACGGCGCATCGACATCTGCTCTGCTCGCGCTGCGCATGGACGTGGAAGTTTCCGCGACTGATGTGTCCGTCGTGCGGCGAGACCGAAACCAAAGCGCTCACGATCTATGGCGAGATCGGAACAACGCAAGCCGAGCTTTCCGAGAACATCATTAAATCACGTGGCAACCCGGCCGCGTCCAAGCTCCCGCCGGCGCAATTTCCGCACATGCGCGTCGACGGATGCAAGTCGTGCTCGACCTTCACTCTATGTCTCGATCTCGAACGCGACGGTCGCGCGGTGCCCGTCGTCGACGAGATCGCCGCAATCCCCCTGAGTCTCTACGCCGTCGAACGTGGTCTGAACAAAATCGTGCCGAATCTGATGGGGTTTTAAGCAATGCCTGAACAGGTTGGATTCTTCACCGACACCAGCGTCTGCATCGGCTGCAAAGCCTGCGAAGTCGCATGCAAGGAGTGGAATCAGCTGCCCGGCGATCCACCCAAGTTCCTCGACAGCTTCGACAATACGGGGAAGCTCGACTCGGAGAACTACCGGCACGTCAAGTTCATCGACTTGGTGCCGGAGTCGGCCAACATCATTACGGGCAACGGTGCTGCCTGGCTGATGATGTCCGACATCTGCAAGCACTGCACGAACGCCAGCTGCATGGAAGTCTGCCCGACGAATGCGATCATTAAGACCGAATACAACACGGTTTACATCCAGCCGGAAGTCTGCAACGGCTGCCGGGATTGCATGTCGGCCTGCCCGTACGGCGTGATTGGCTTCAACGAGCAGGCCGGCGTCGTTTCGAAGTGCACGTTCTGCTACGACCGGCTGCAAGCGAACATGACGCCGGCATGCGCGAAAGCCTGCCCGACGCAATCGATTCAATTCGGTACGCTGAGCGATTTGCACAAGAAAGCCGATGCGCGCGTGGCAACATTGCAAGCGCAAGGTTACGATAAGGCGCAGCTATACGGCCGCGACGATTCCGTGTACGGCGGCCTAGGTGCGTTCTTTCTGTTGATGGACAAACCTGAAGTCTACGGATTGCCGAACGCGCAGAACAGCGGACTCCCGAGCCGCAACAACTTCAAAGGATATCTGGGCGCGTTCGTTACCGCAGCGGTCGGCGTGCTCGCCGGCCTGATCGCGATACGGCAAAGTTCTGATGATTCACAGAGGGGCGCGTAATGGCCGAGCATTTCGCTGTATCTCCCCATTGGGAAGTCTGGATCACGCTCTACTTCTTCCTGGCCGGCGTCGCGGGCGGATCGTACACGCTTGCAACGATGCTGCGGCTCTGGGGCTCGCCGCGCGACGAAGCAACTGCGCGCATTGCCTTCATGTGGGCGTTTCCACTTGCCGTCGTTTGCGGCGCGCTGCTGACGATCGATCTCGGCAAGCCATTACGCTTCTGGCACATGATGATCAACACGACGCCGGGAGCGGTCGGACTGAATTTCAAGCCGTGGTCGCCGATCTCGCTCGGAACCTGGGCGCTGCTGCTGTTCAGCCTGTTCGCGTTCGTTTCGTTCTTGGAAGTCATCACCAAGCGCGGTAACGACCGCAGCGTTAGCGGCGGGATGATCGTGTGGAACGTGCTCGGCTCGCTCGTCGCGCTGTTCCTCGCGTCGTACACCGGCGTCGTGCTCAGCGTCTCCAACCAACCGGTGTGGAGCGATAGCTACGCGATCGGCGGACTCTTCGTTGCATCCGCGCTCAGCGCGTCTGCGGCGTTTCTCGCGTTCATGTCGCGCTTCCGCTCCGATGATGCGCTTCCGACCGAAAGCCGCCTCGCGCTTGCGGATGGATATTTCGTAACTCTCGAGCTGATCATGATCGTCGCCTTTTTTGTCACGCTTTCCAATGCGGGCGCGCTCTGGCGCGAGACGGCGATGCCATGGGCCATCGGCTGGGTCCTCATCTTAGCGAGCTTTATTCCGTCGCTTTTGGCGCTCAGCGGCCGTGGCCGGATGCAGTATTCAACAAGCGGTGGGTCGGTTGCCGCGTCGCGCGCGATCGTAGGAACGGGAACCGGCGCCATTATCGTCATAATTGGCGTTCTCATCCTGCGTTTCGTGGTGATCTATAGCGCGCAATTCTGATGACCTAACCTGGGACCCGGAGCGTCCGGGTCCAAAAACCGAAGTTCGCATCGATGTCGTCGAGGACGGCGCGACGCGTCAACGTTTTGATGAGGTAGCCACCGAAGAGCCCCTCGAGATTCGGCTTGTGCTCGGAGGCGAAAGCCGCACTGTTGCGGTCACGATGCGTACGCCCGGCGCCGACTTCGAACTCGTCGCGGGCTTCCTCAACAACGAAGGCGTCATCTCCGGAAAAGCGGAGCTGCGCGGGCTGTCATACTGCGTCGATCGTGACGTCGCCGAAGACCAGCGCTACAATATCGTCAACGTTGATCTTGCCCGGAGCGCGTGGCCGCAGATCGACCGGCTCGAGCGCCACTTTTTGACGACGAGTGCATGCGGCGTCTGCGGAAAGGCCAGCATCGAGTCGCTGCGATTGCGCAACGTTGCAGATCTCGGCAGCGGGCCGGCTCTCAACGCTGAGCTCATTACGTCGCTGCCCGACAAACTGCGCGCCGCGCAAGGCGTCTTCGCCTCGACGGGAGGATTGCACGCGGCCGCATTGTTCGATGCGAATGGAACGCTGCTTGCGCTGCGCGAGGACGTCGGCCGCCACAACGCGCTCGATAAGCTCATCGGCTGGAGTCTCATGAACGAAAAACTCCCGTTGCGCGACGCGATCGTGATGGTCAGCGGACGAACAAGCTTCGAGATCGTCCAGAAAGCGCTGGTCGCGGGCGTTCCGGTCGTGTGTGCCGTCTCGGCGCCGAGCAGCCTGGCGGTCAATCTCGCCCGCGAGTTCGGGATGACGATGATCGGCTTCTTGCGCGGCTCACGCTTCAACGTCTATTCGGGGACCGAAAGGCTGCACGCCTGATGTTCGATCAGTTGAATCTGATCGTCGAGGACGTCGACGCCATGATCGCCTTCTATCGCGCGCTCGGACTGAAGATCGATGACGACGGTCGTGAGTGGCCACCCGGCAGCGGCGCACGCCACATCGAGCTTGAGTTTCCAAACGGCAACCGCATCGAATTCGACAGCGCGTCGATGGCGAAGGTCTGGCGCGGAGATTCGAAGCCGGGCGTCGTCATTGGATTTTCCGTCGAATCGCGTGAAGCTGTCGACACTTTGTACGAAAAGCTCATCAGCGCCGGACGCAAAGGCGTGAAGCCGCCGCATGACGCATTTTGGGGTGCGCGTTATGCGATCGTCACTGATCCGAGCGGCAACGACGTTGGTTTGATGAGCCCCATCGATCCGTTGAAACGGTCGAAGCAGCCCGACCCTTAACCGGCCGCTGCTTTCACGCGACGAGTCGCGTATACGGCCGTAACCCAGCCGCGATATTTTGGTTCCTTGCCGCGAACCGCGCGATCGTAAACGTCCATGATGGCCTTCGTCATCTTGCCGGTATTGCCGTCGCCAACCGGCCGGCGGTCGATCGATTCGACCGGCATGATGCCGGCTGCACTTCCCGTCAAGAAGACTTCCGTCGCGGTGTAGAGCTCGCTGCGATCGATACCGCGCTCGATCACGTTGAAGCCGAGATCGCGCGCGATCGTCATCGCGCAGCGGCGCGTAACGCCTTCGAGAATGTTCTGCGTCGGATCGGGCGTGATCAAGTCGCCGTCTTTGACGATGAAAATGTTTTCAGCCGAACCCTCGGAGACGTGTCCATCTTGAGACAGCATGATCGCCTCATCGAAACCGTTGGCGAGTGCCTCGCTTTTGGCGAGCGCCGAATTGATGTAAATGCCGGTCACTTTCGCGCGCGCGGGTGCAACCGTGTCATCGATGCGACGCCACGAGCTCAAGCACGTGCGTAAACCTTTGCTCTCGCCAAAGTAACCGACGAACGGAATCGCGACGATCGCAAACTCGTCCTTGACGCCCTCGAGGCGGACGCCGATCGCTTCATCAGCCTTGTAGACGAACGGACGGACATAGACTTCGCACTCGAACTTGTTGCGCGCGCAGAGTTCGGTCGTGATCTCGACCAGCTCGTCCGGCGATTTCGGAACCTTCATCATCAATATCTTTGCCGAATCGTGCAAGCGGCGGTAATGATCGCGGGCGTGCAACACATAGAGCTCGCGCTCGTCCTGATCCCAGAAGCCGCGCACGCCTTCGAAGCATCCGGTTCCATATTGCAGAGCGTGCGTGAGCAGACCGATTTTGGCGTCGGCGTATCGTGTGAAGCCGCCGCGCGCGTATACGATGAGGTCGTCAAGTTGCATCCGTCGGCTTTCGCGTCTCCGCTCGGCCGGTCCCCGGAAAGCAAGCATCACGCGCCTGTCATAGCGAAGAGTCCGGCATGAGGGGACCAACTTGACCACCGTAACGCCGGTGGATTTGATCCTGCGCCTGATCGTGGCCACGGTTCTCGGCGCGGTGATCGGGATCGAACGCGAACGAACCGAGCACGCGGCGGGCTTGCGCACGCATGCGCTCGTTTCGCTCGGCGCCGCGCTCTTCATGCTCGTTTCCGCATACGGGTTCGACAGCGTTCTGAACGATCACGTGATCCTCGATCCGTCGCGCGTCGCGGCGCAGGTTGCGAGCGGCGTCGGTTTTCTCGGTGCCGGAACGATAATTCTGCGCCGCGAGATCGTACGCGGGCTGACGACGGCGGCAAGCATCTGGATCGTGGCAGCCATTGGCCTCGCGGCGGGCGCGGGGTTGTTTGTGGCGGCGGTCATCGCATCGATCTTGGCGTTGATCGTTCTTGCGGCAATGCGACCGCTCGAAAAGCTATTCACCTCTAAGCGCCGCATACGCATTATCATCGTCTGCACGGCGCACACGTTCGCGGAAGAGCGTGTCCGCCAAATCGTCAGCGACGCGCACGCCACCCTTCAGCGCATCGATTTGCGGTTCGACAACGAGAAAGACCGCGACCGCGTCGAGCTCGTGATGCGCCACGATCCGGCACGGGCAGCCGTCGTTGCGGAGCAACTGCGTACACTTGATGGGGTGCGAGAAGTTCGCACAAATTTCGAAGCGCAGACTGCTTTTCAGCCCAGGGCTACACATTAACTAACGAGAAGACGCGTGGTCAGGATTAGGGCGAGGCGGCCCGGCCGGACTTGCAACGACCGGGTCGTTTCGCGCCTAGACCTTTTAGGTAGCGCGCACCTGACGTTCGACCGCGGACTCGATCGCCGCGAGCAGATCCTTACTGAGGAACGGCTTGCCGAGAATGTTGTCCCAGCCTTTTTCGGTCGTCGCGCCGATTCGAATGAAGGCAACCTCGCGCCGAACACGGCGCGGCACTTTCTTGAGGATCTCCTCATCGTCGCCGTCGATCAGCGCCGCATCAAAGCGCTCGTCGGCCAGCAGCACGAGAGCTTCCCCGACCGACTGGACGACGCGCAGACGGTAGTGTCCCCCGCGCAGCGCATGCGCTGTGAACGAACGCGTCTCGCCTTCCGGATCGACTAGCAGTAAGCGGTTCGTCCGGTCGTCCTCCTCGCCCAGGATTGCAGCGGGAAGACGGACGACGAAGGTGCTCCCCTTACCCTCGACGCTCTCGACGCCGATCGTGCCGGCATGCTTCTCGACGATCAGTCGAGCCAGATACAGGCCGAAGCCGGTGCCGGTGATGCCCAGACGGCGGGCGTTGGAGCCGCGCGCGAAGCGCGAGAACAGATTTGCAACCTCGGGTTGCGGGATGCCGATGCCGCGGTCCCTGACCGAAATTTCGATCCAACCGTCGACTTGGTGCACCTTGACGGCGACAGGCTCGCCGTTCGGCGAGTACTTGATCGCGTTTCCGAAGAGGTTTTCCAGGACTTGGCCGAGGCGCTGCATGTCGCCCGTGACCAGCGCATCCTCCGTCTCGATCTCGACATCGATCTGACGCCGCTCGCTGAACGTCTGCGCGACGTCGCGGACCAAATCACCAATCTCAATCGGCTGTCGCGCAAGCGAGAAGTCGCTGCTTTCCAAACGCGAGAGTGAGAGTGTGTCGCTCGCAAGATTCGAGAGACGCATTGCGTTTTGCGTAATCGTATCGAGAAACTGACGCGACTGCGCGTCGAGCTTCGGGTCCTCGGCGAGCACCTGCGCGAACCCGACGATTGACGTGAGCGGGCCTTTGAAATCGTGTGCGAGCATCGCGATGAGGTCGGCTTTGACCTGATTCAGCTCGACGACCGCGCCACGCCGCGCATCGAGCTCACCGTACAGCTCGACGTTGCGAACCGCGACCGCGGCATACTGCGCCAGCAATCCGAGCGCGAATACGCTGCTCGTAGCAAGCGGCTCGTTTCCACTGGAGCGCGCCTCCAGCAGCCAGCCCGGACCATCCGGAGTCGGAATACGCGCCACCGCCCGATGCGCGGCGTCGTCAACCAGGACGACTTCCGAGACAAGCGCTTGGTGCAAGAAATCGTCGCCCTCGTCTGCCGTGTCCGGAGCAACGCTGAGGTCCTGACTTTGTGCGACGCCGCCGCTCGACAAAGCGACCCAGAAGCGAACCGTCGTTCCAGTCATCGCGGCTGCGCCGACGAGTAAGCGATCGACGAGCACGCGCGGCACGAGCGCCGCAAAGAGCTCGCGCGCGACGCTGGTCAGCGCCGTCAAAATGTCGTTTTGCGTCGCGAGCGCGGTTTCGTGCATGACGTCGGAGGTGACGTCGCGCCGAACCGCGATGATGTGCGATACTTTTCCGGCGGCATCGACCATTGGGCGCAGCGATTGCTCGCTCCAGAACGTCGAGCCGTCTTTGCGATACGTGCGCGTGCGGAATCGCGCGGTTTCGCCGCGCAACACGCGCGCGCGAATGTCATCGACGACCTTACGGTCATTGCCTTTTCCAACGAAAAGCGCGCTGCTCTTCCCGATTATCTCGTCGCGCGTGTAGCCGACGCTTTGCAAGAACGCGTCATTGACATAGACAACGGTCGACGGCTTCTTCGGGTCGGGCGGATCGGACGGCGCGTAGATCGCAACGGCGTCGCTCGCATTTTCCACCGCGGTCGAGAGCAGCCGAATCCGGTCTTCGTTCGCACGGCGCTCCGACAGGTCGACGCCGAACACGTACACGAGCGGCCGCGAAAACGAACGAACCAGCTCAACCCGCAGTTCGATAGGATAGACCGAGCCGTCTTTGCGCCGGGCAACGGTGTTGAGCACCATTGGCTCGCCGTCGCGCGCGGCGATGCTCCGCATCAAGCGCTCCGTCGAAAACGGCGACTGCAGTCGCGGCAGCAACGACTCGACAGGTAGGTCGCGCATCTCTTTAGCGGTGTAACCGAGATTGCTGAGCGCGCCTTCGCTCGCGAAGACGATGCGCTGCGCCGAAAGGTCGAAGTGATACAGCTCGCTGCGCGACGCGTCGACGAGCCGCATCAGCGTACGGCGTGCGTCCAGTTGTTCGATGACGCCCGCTGCAAGCGTACGCAACACGCCGCGCTCGGCTTCGGTGAGCGTGCGCGGCTGCTCGTCCATCACCTCGAGCGTCCCGATCACGTAACCGCCGCGGGTCACGAGCGGCATTCCCGCATAGAAACGCACGCGGAAATCGCGCACAAGCGGCGTGCGGCGAAAACGCTCTTCGGCTTTGGCGTCGGGAAGCTCGAACAGGTCGGCGGCCGCAAGCGTTGCGGCGCTGAACGAATCCTTGCGCGGCGTCTCGCTTAGGCCGGCTACTCCGACCACCGATTTGAACCACACGCGGTCATCTTCAATCAGCGAGATGGTCGCAATCGGCGCCGCGCACAATTGCGACGCCAACCGGGTGAATACGTCGAAGACTTCCTCAGCCGGCGTGTCGAGGATTTGGTAATCGTAGAGCGCCTCGAGCCGAGCCGACTCCGAGGTAAAAGTACCCGAGATCATACAGAGATTTAATGCTTATTCGCAGGGAGAGCCGCCGAGGCCCGTTTTCTCGTCACGAACGTCAGGACGTCGTCGAGCGAACGTGTGTTCAGGACGTCTCCGGGTTCGAGCCAGGCACGCCTGGCCTGCCCAACTGCATACGAAACGTTGGCTAGGGCGTCGACCGAGTGGGCGTCTGAGTCACAGGTGAAGGTCACGCCGAAGCCCTTGGCACGCCGGGCCAAGACGCTGGGAAGGTCGAGGCGAGCGGGGTGGCCGTCGATCTCCAGGGCTGTCCCCGTCCGGGCGGCCGCTGCGAAAACCGCGTCGTAGTCGAATTCATAGCCGCCGAAGTCCGAGTAGGCGTCGACATAGCGTCCGGTCGGGTGGCCGATGATCGAGACGAACGGATTCTCGCAGGCTGCGATGATCCGGCGCGTCATCTCGTCGCGCGATGCATTGGTGCCGGTATGCACGCTTGCGATCACCAGATCGAACTCCGAGAGGACGCCGTCGTCAAAGACCAGCGCTCCGTCCGGACGGACGTCGACCTCGGTCGCGCAGAGCGTCCGGATGCCGAACCGTTCGCCCAGACTGCGGACGTGCTCGCGCTGCTTGCGCGCCGTCTCGGGAGTAAGTCCGACGCTGCCGCCGCGTGCCGGGTACTGCGAGTGATCCGAGACGGCGTGATACGCGTATCCGCGTGCAGCGCACGCCGCAATCATCTCTTCGAGTGTGTTGGCACCATCGCTGTAACTCGAATGCATGTGAAACTCGCCGCGCAAATCGCTGAGCTCGAGCGACTTCGGAAGCGTTCCGTTACGCGCGGCGTCGATCTCGCCGAGTCCGAGCCGAAGCTCCGGCGGAATATACGCGAGCCCCAGGACGGCGTACACTTCCTCTTCCGTCGCGCACGTGATGTTGTCGCCCGTTTCGAGATTGAGGATCCCGTTTTCGCTTACGCGTAAGTTCTTGCGAACCGCCATCTCGCGCAGCTGAATGTTGTGCTCGCGGCTACCGGTAAAGTGTTGCAACAGATTTCCGAACAAATGTGCCGGCAGCACGCGCAAATCGATCTGTAATCCCGTTTCGAGCCAGATGCTGCCTTTGGTCGAGCCTTCCGCGAGTACCGCTTGCGCGCGAGAAAACGCGCTGAATGCTTTGATCACAGCGTCGGGCTGGTCGGAGATGCAGATAATGTCGATGTCGCCGACGGTCGGTTCGGCGCGCCGCAAGCTTCCGGCTGCGATCAGCGTACGCGCGGGCGCGTTTGCACGGAGATACTCGATCAGCTCGTCGGCGATCGGTTTTGCAATGCCGAGCGGCCAGCGCCGCTGCCGGCCCTTCGAGGCCAAGATTCCACGGCGCAGGTTCTCGAGTGATTTTTTCCCCAAGCGTGGCGCGCCGGCCAATATTCCATTATCGAGTGCGCGCTCCAGATCGGCGAGCGACCCGATCTCGAATTGCTCGAAAAGCATCCGCGCGGTCTTGATCCCAATCCCCGGGACGGTTAGCACTTCCATCAGGCGCGGCGGATATTGCGCGCGCAGCTCCTCGAGGTAGTCGCAGGTGCCAGTATCGAGGATGGCTCCGATTTTCTCAGCAATCGACTTGCCGATGCCCGGCAACGCCGTCAGCTCACCGGCCGCGATCAGGTCGGCGAGCGGCGGCGCGTTGTAGACCGCATCCGCGGCGCGTTCGTACGCCATGAATCGAAAGTAGTCTTCGCCTGCAAACTCCATGAGCGCGCGAATCTCGCGCAAGCTTCGCGCGATATCGGCGTTCGAGCGCGGCTCCCGCGGTAGGCTGTCGCTCGTGCTCACAACAGGACCTCATTCGCCGCAAGCGTAGAGCCGTCCCATGCCGGCTAGGCAACGTTTGTCACCTGCGATCTTTCAACTTCCTGTCGAGAAAATGCGCGAAGGGTACTATTCCGACACGTATTTCAATCGCGCAAAAGAGATCATGATTGCGGACCATTACTGGCCGCACGTGCGGATGCAAGTCTTTCAGCGCAACCACTCGTATCTCGGCGGAATCGACGAAGCGCTGGCAATCTTGCGCTTGTGCAGCGGTCGCACCGAGGACGGCAAGTGGATCGACGGCTGGGATCAGCTGACCGTGCGCGCGCTGCACGACGGTGATGCCCTCGGTCCGTACGAGACCGTTATGACGATTGAGGGCGACTACTCGCTCTTCGCACATCTGGAGACGCTCTATCTCGGCGTGCTGGCCCGCCGCACGCGCATCGCAACCAACGCGCGCGCGATCGTCGATGCGGCGAGCGGAAAGGACGTGCTCTTCTTTCCGGCGCGCTTCGATCACCATACCGTGCAAACGGGCGACGGCTACGCCGCGTACATCTCCGGAGCACTCGGCGTCTCGACGGACGCGAATGCGGAATGGTGGGGCAGCCGCGGCATGGGAACCGTGCCGCACTCGCTGATCGCGGCGTACGGCGGCGACACGGTCCTCGCGACGCAAAAATTCGCGGAGTATATGCCGGCCGGCGTCAATGTAATCGCACTCGTCGACTTCGACAACGATTGCGTCGGCACGTCGCTC
>Ga0181537_10001686_pt1 | contig 20103 bp, 12 predicted proteins | sample PEATcosm2014_Bin_39_FD_119765 | JGI IMG/M metagenome (GOLD analysis project Ga0181537, IMG submission 119765) | Peatland microbial communities from MTU Mesocosm Facility, Houghton, MI, USA - PEATcosm2014_Bin23_10_metaG | ecosystem: Environmental > Terrestrial > Soil > Wetlands > Peat | place... | reverse complement strand
TCAAAACGGTCGAGGGAAACAACTTGAGGTTGTTGCTGACGGCCAGCGTGCTGGCGCTGATGGTGAGCGGCCCGGTGTTGAAGACGTTGGTGTTTTTCAACGAACCCTGCGCGTTGTAAAAAGCCATCGTGTTGTTGGTCAACACGCTGCCGGAGATGTTTGCCGTCAATCCGTCAAAAGTGAACAGCGTGTTGGTCGGAACGCTGTTGCTGACGATCACTTGCGCGTTAAAAAGCTCAAAAGTAGGGTCGCCAGCATTGTTGGTGATTTGGCAGTCAATGAACTGGATGCCGCTGGCGTTGTAGACATCGAATGACTGCGGCCCGGAAATGTTGACGCGGTCAAAAACAATGTTCGTGGCGGGCACCTCCATGCGCCCCCAGATGATGCCGGAGACGCCGCCGCTGGCCACGGTCGCGGTCACGTTGCTGATGGTGATGTTGCGCCAGACTGGGATGGCGTTGGCGCCAACCGTCTGGGTGGAAGCAATCAAGGGCGTTACGCTCGTGGGCGTGCCATATATGCCGCCAAGACTGCTGCTGTAGTAGCTGTAAATGACAATCGCACCGTCAACGATGTTCGTCATGCCGAGGTTCAGATAGGAGAGGTTCTGGGCGATGCCGCCCTCGCCGCTGCCGCCGCTGCTGTTGGTGCAGGACTTCATGCGGATGCCGTAGTCCGTGCCGTTGAAGGTGCAGTTAATCACCGTCAGGTTGGAAACCGAACCGGCGGTATTGCTGCCGATGGAGATGCCGTGGCCGACGCCGAACGCGCAGTTGGTCACCAGAATGTTGGCGGAATACGCTGATGCGCTGCTGCTGCCCAAGGCGATGTTGTCATCCCCGGCATTGATGGTGCAGTTTTGAAACAGACAGTTGGTTCCAACCAGATCAATCCCGTCGGTGTTGGCCGCATTGGACGCCGTGGTGTTGATGGTCATGTTTTGGAACGTGATGTTGCCGTCACCGCTGTTCTTGAAGACAAAGTGCATTATCGGCGGGTTTTGAACCGTCACGCCCCGAACCAGCACCCGGTTGCATTTGCCGTTGAAAAAAATCATGTATGGCCGGTCACTGAATATGGAACCGCTCGATGCCCACCAGTCCGCTCCATTGCCGTCAATTGTGCCAGATCCACTAATTTCAATATTCGTCACACTGGTGCCGTAAATCAGATCGCCATACGTCAAGTTTTGCGGTGGCAAAGTGATCCAAACGCTCTCGGGCAGCATTTGCAGGGTCGCTCCGGCATCAATCTGGATGTTCACGTTGTTCTTGAGGGTGAGCGGGCCGCACATATAGGTGCCTGGTGCCGGAATTTCCACCGTCCCGCCAAACAAGCCGCCCACATTGCCTCCCGCCGCCGCCGCATTTATGGCGTTTTGAATGGCGGTGGTGTTTGTTGTCACGCCGTCGCCGACCGCGCCGTAAGTCACGTTGGTGACGTTGACAATGAAGTTGGTGTTGATGTTGGGCAGCGTCGGCACAGGATAAGCGCCTGTGTTCATGTTTTGCGCGTCTGACAACAATGGAAAAATGCAAGCCGCCGCCAATAACGGCAGAACGCGAAGCAAACGATAATTACAAGGCTTCATGATTTGTTTAGGGCTGCAGGAATTATACCACAACTTGGACTATTTTGCCTGTTCCAGCGAACAATTCACCAGCTTCACGTCGGCGTCCAGCACCACGTCCGGCTTTTTGATCTGCTTGAAAGTCGAATTGTAAATCCGCACACCGCTGATTTCTGCGGCGGCATATCCGCGCACGTCCAGCACGCGCGGAGCCTGTGCGACCTTGATGTTTTCCATAACGACATTGCGTACGACCGGATTGTAGACGCCGTTGGTTTCATTCTGATAAAGAAAATCAATCTGCAAAACTGAATTCGAAACGATTCCCACGTTCACATTCCGCATGAAAATGTTTTGAATCACGCCGCCGTGAACGGAGTTGGATTTCAGGCGCAGCGCGCAGACCAGGTTTGTGCTGCTCATCTCGCAATTTTCCACGAACACATTGCTGCAACTCCCGGAAATCTCGCTGCCGATGGCCGTGCCCGCGTGTCCGTCGCGCATTGTGCAGTTGCGGATGACCAGGTTCACCGCCGGCAAGCCGATGCGCCGTCCGTCATCGTTGCGGCCGGATTTGATTGCAATACAATCGTCGCCGGTGTCAAAAATACATTTATCAATCAGCACGTCGCGGCAGCTTTCCGGGTCGCAACCGTCGTTGTTCGCACCGTGCGAATAGATGTCTACGCCGCGCACGGTGACGTTCGTGCAGAGCAGGGGATGAATCTCCCACATCGGCGAGCGGCGGATTTTCACGCCTTCAACCATCACATTGCGGCAGCAGTTGAACTCGATGAAATCAGGGCGCAAATCATCGCCTTCTCCAAACTGGCGTTGCTCGACAGGCACATTGTCATCCGACATCTTCATTAATTTCACGCGCTTGCCCGTTTTTTTCCACGCCAGCCAGTTTGAACTATCGGCCTGTCCGTCCAGCATGCCTTCGCCCGTCACTGCGATGTTTTTCTGGCCTAGCGCATAAATCAGCGGTGAGTAATTGTAACATTCCGTGCCCTCAAAGCGCGTCAACACGACCGGCAGATACGCCTTCGGGTCGGTGCTGAATTTCAAAACGGAATTCGTCTCGAGATGCAGGTTCACGTTGCTCTTCAGATGGATTGGGCCCGTTAAAAACTCACCGGCGGGGATCACCACGCGTCCGCCGCCTTTTTCGGCGCAGGCGTCAATCGCCTTCGCAATTGACGCCGTGCAGTCCGTCTTGCCGTCGGCCACTGCACCAAAATCGGTGATGACAAAATCCTGCGCGGGAAACTTCGGCGCGACGATGCGTTTCAGTATTTTCGGGACTTGCGACCATTCTGGCTGGTCGGCGCGGGTGGCAATTGAAAAAAACGCGACAAGGAGAAGCGAAAGAATAATTTTCATGCAAGGTAATGTATCATTTTCAAAACTTATACTGTAGCAGGGTTTTATGAACGTTGTTTTTGGCTGCGGGCAAGTTTATTACCTTATACAAAGGATGATTGCAACCATGCTTTTATTGTTTTATCCGCCAGTTTTATGGCGAACGCTGAACCCGGTAAAATCGCTTGCTGAAATTGCTGGCGGCGGTGTCGCTCCAGACGAACGGCGGAACCGGCGAATGATTCGTAAAAATGTTCACCCAATCAACCAGATTCGTGGATGCCTGCACGATGTAGTCCGGCCCGGAATTTCCATTAATGGTCAGGCTGAAAGTTCCATTGCTGAACGTAAAATCCGACAGCTGCGGCGTAGTGTTCGCGCTGGATGCGGCGAGAATCGCGTTGGTGCTGGTGACGGAACCGGCGATGTTGGTCACGGTGACAGAATAGGTTCCGGCATTGGTCGTTTGGATATTGTTTATTGTAAGGGCAGAGTTCGTCGCGTTGGCCACCGGAGTGTTGGTGTTATAATACCATTGGTAGGCCAGCGGCCCGGTGCCGCCAACAACAACCGTGAAGGTCGCGCTTTGACCGATCGTGTTGGTTGTATTTTGCGGCTGGGCAACGACAAAGGGAGCCGTGGCGGGATAGGTCGTCATCAACCAGTTGGTTTTGTTCCAAGTCAATACACCCGCGCCCGCGCCAGCCGTCGGGCTGGTGACGATCGCCTGAAGCTGTGCCGGATCGTCCGGCGTGTAAGAGTAGGGCAGTTGGTTGCCGGGCAGATTCCATGAGAATGGAATCACCGGCGCTTGAAGCGGTCCCATCGGGTTGCCGGGATCGGTGCTGTTGCCGCGCACGGTCGTGCTGTCGAATTGATAAATGCTGTCCAGCGATTGGATTTTCCCAGTGTAAGCCGGATTTGAAGGATCAGTCTGATTGTTGCGCAACGGCCAGAGGCAATCAATGTAGACCGACTTTTCAACCAGCAGGGCACCGCTTTCGGTGGAGATTGCGCCGTTGACAGGTGGTTCAAAACTGTAGGTGTTGTTCAGCGTGTTTTGATTGGCGGTGCTCATGGTGGCCGCAATCGCATTGCGCAGGCGCTCGGCGGCCAGCACCAGGGTGTCATCCACATAAATGTTGTAATCATGCACGTTTCCGCCGCGCAGGCGCGGCACGCAACGATCCCACACGCCCATATGCAGGTGGTGAAAGGTCATATCAATGGTCGCGTTGTTCGGGTCGAGATCGTTTTGACCCGCCAATTGAGCCTTGTCATGCGCCTGCATGATGGTGACGATGTTGGTGGTGCTGAAACCATGGGTGCGCAGGAAATTATACATCGGATAACTGGACGGACTCTGTTCCAAATAATTGATCTGCTGCCAGACCCAGCTGTTGGTGTTGGTGGCACCGTCGTCGCCGACGTAGTTGCACCACGAAATGGTGATGTCCGAGCAACCGGCCTTGGTGTCAAGATTGCCATCGTAGGACTTCGTGAATGTGCAGTGATCCACCCAGATGTTGCTCACCGCGCCACCGTCGCCCAGCGTGATGAAGTCCCAGTCGTTCCGGTCATATTGTCCCTTGGTCGCCTCGTCCCATTCGAAGAGCTGGTCAAATTTGAGATTGCGGACGATGATGTTGTTGTCGCTCTTGATGTTGAATTTGGCGTGCCGGATGGCCGAGCCATTGGCCGAAAAAATCGTCAAGCCGTTTTTCTTTTGGATATCAACGTAACTGACGCCAGTCTGAAGCAAAACGGGATGCGTCAGCGGTGCGGAGGGAGCAGTGCGGAAAGGCTCGCTGGTGGCTTTCGCAGTGGACTCTATCTCGTTGTAACCGAGATCGAGATTGGTCATAATCTCAATAATTTTCACTGTCTTGCTGTTGAGCGCGTTCGCCAAGTCGGTGGCGGTGTAAACTTGGGCATAATTTGGATCCGTGCTCGGCAATATGCCACCGCCAGTGCAGCCTGCACCAACCGTGGCGAAGCCGGTCAGGTTATACTCGGAGTTGACCACCGGCACGGTGGCGGTCACGGTGAGCACGGCACCACTGCTGGTCACGCTGTTGACGCTGTTGGACGCCGTTACCGTATAGCTGCTGCCACTATCGGTCACTTGCACATTCGTCACGTTCAGCGTGGATGAAGTTGCACCTGAAATCGGAACGCCGTTTTTGTTCCATTGATAATTGATCGGCGCGGTGCCGTCGGCCGTGGCGCTGAAGCTGGCGGTGCCGCCCACCAATACAATCTGCGAAGCAGGTTGTGAGATGAAAGTCGGCGCCACGGAATTGGTGTTGACGGTAAGGAAAGCATTGGTACTGATGACTCCGCCGGCGGTGTTGCTGACAGCAACTGAATAACTTCCCGCGACCGCCAATTGAACGTTCGTGATGATCAGAGTGGAATCCGTGGCATTGGCCAGCGGCGTGTTCGTGTTGTAAAACCATTGGTAGGTCAGCGGATCGGAACCGCCGGCGACCACGGTGAAGGTGGCGGTTGCTCCCGGCAGAATGTTGGTCTGATCCTGCGGCTGTGTGCTGATCGAGGGGGCAACTGGAGTGCTGACGGTCAATTGCGCCACGGCGCTGGTTACCGAGCCGCTTATGTTGGTCACCACGACTGAATAACCACCGGAATTCGTGAGCTGAACATCGGGGAGTGTCAGTACAATATTGGTCTGGTTATTCAACACCGTGTTGGTGTTGTAATACCATTGGTAGCTCAATGGCGCCGTTCCGCTATCCTGGACAGTGAACGAAGCAGTCTGTCCTACTAGGACGGAGTCGGGTTGTGGATCCAAATCAATCGATGGCGGAGTGTTTCCGGGAGTGAACTCAACTTGGAAGAGGCTGGTGTCGAATTGGGAAGCTGATTTGGCAGCGCTATTGGGCCGCAGGGAAAAGGTGTCGAACGTATAGGCGCCGCCGTTGGGCGTGGAGTCGGTGTAGGAAGCCGACGCGACGCCTGAATTATTAAGAGTGCCTCCACTCATGGTGGCAACGATGTCCAGTCCGGCGGACGCGTTGCGCGTAATCGTCATCACAAAAGTGTATTGCGTCCCGCTGTCATATCCGTGGTTGCCATTAACAGCCCCGTCCGCCACTCCGGTCCAAGCGCCACTGCTGCTTAGCAACGCGGCGCTTCCAGAGTTTCTTGTCACCAATTGGAACGCGTGGGCGTTGCTGAGCGTCGGGGCCATGTTCATGAAAACGCCATAGCCGGTATAAGCCGCGCTGCCCGGGGAATTGTCAGAGGTTAGTCGTGAAGCAGACGGAGTATCAACGAGAGCAATGGGAAATCCCTGACTGGTGTTGGCAGTGAGGGTGGTAGGGGTAAACACCCATGTGACCTTGAGCTGATCTCCCGCACCGGACAGGGTGACCGGATTCGACTCCGGTGTGAAATACGTTGTCCACGAGGCGGAGCTAGTGGTATAGCCGGTTCCTCGCAATGGGCCGCCAGCCCCCACCGGCTCCAGCGTCCCGCTACCGCCCTGAAACCACGCGGACTCCAGATCGCCGCTGTTGTTATAGTCAACACCCATTTCAGAGTAAGGCGAGTTTGGATCGTTGTACGCCGGATAAGTGCGAACACCGGTGTTCCAGACGTTGCTGACCAGAATCGTGGCTTTGGTGGGCAAGGTAAAGCCGAGCACGAGCACGGCAACAATATAAAATGGCTTTTTGATGAAAGCGGTCATGATGAGTTCCTCATACTAACGGAAAAAACACATAAGTCACCAAGTATGTTCTGCAAATACATTTGAAAATTGAGCATCAAGCACTGAAATGGTTTCAGGGCCAGCCAAAAATCAGAAGAAACCACACCGCCCCGTTCACTTTTCGTTCGCGGATGGCAAACCTTCAACTTCCGCATTCTCGCCGTTGAAGGCTGCGCCGCTTTCCACCGTCACCGAAGAGTTTTTGAATTGGATTCCCCTGGCATTATGAATTGTCAGACCGGTGGTGGCGGAAATTTTTACGTTTTCAAAAACCACGTCGGAAATGCAACTCTCCGGCAGGCCCTGAATCACGCCAGCCGATTTCTGGCAGGTGGCCGTGAGATTGCTGATTCGGATGTTGCGGTAGATTGGGATTTTTTCACCCGCGGGCGGCGCGGAATTCGTCTGCGCGGCGGATGGCTTGGTCGTATCTCCGGCGGAATTGTTCATGTAATAGCAGGTGAACGTGATGGCCGGGGCGACGTTTGACATGCTAATGTCGCTGTAGCTGATGTTCTCCACAATGCCGCCGCGTTTGACATCAGACTTGATACGGATGCCGTTCTCCGTGTTTTCAAACGTGCAATTTTTCACCGTCACATTGCGCACGCCGCCGACGGTCTCGCTGCCGATGGACATTCCGTGCCCGTGCAAAAACGTGCAATCCGTGACCGTGATATCTTCGCTCTCAAATTCATGGCCCGGAATTTTTTTTCCAGCCTTGATGGCGATGTCGTCGTCGCCGACATCAAACCGGCATTTGGTGAAAAGCATCCGTCGTCCGCTGGGGTCAATCGCGTCCGTGTTCGCCGCGTGTTCCGGTGCCAGGATGGTCACGTTGGAAACGACGACATCCTCGCAATCTATCGGGACGAAATGGAATTTCGGCGAGTTTTGCAACGTGACGTTTTCCAGCCGCAGGTTTTTGGATTTTTCAATCACGATCAAATTTGGCCTGGGCAAAGTATAGCCGGATTTTATCTGCCGAGCCTTTTCCGCCTCGCCCCACCAGACCGAACCGTTGCCGTCAATCACGCCGCCGCCGGTGAACGTCACGTCCGTTAAATGCTTCCCACCAATGAATGGAATAAAATCCCCGCTGGTTTTGGCTGCGAGCCAGTCGCCGGGCGTGTACATGAAATCCATTTGGTTCGTGCTCGCCTGCAATGTAGCGCCGGCGTCCAATTTTACAGTTGTTTCAGAGTGCAGCGCCAGCGGCTTGCTCAAGTAAGTCCCCGCCGGAAATTCCACCGTGCCGCCGGAATTTGTGCAGGCGTCGAGCGCGGCCTGGATCGCCGCGGTGTCAAAATTTATTCCGTCGCCTTTCGCGCCGAATTCGCGGACGTTGAAAATTTTTGCGGATATGCCACCGGCTTCGGCGGCGCAACCGGCCATGGCGAACGTCAGGACGAACACGGACAACAGTCGCAGGATTGCGACCATCGCGGACTTGGGATTCGTTTTTTTCATAAATTTAGATCTTCACTTCATGGTTCTGGGATTCCAAGTGTCGTGATACGACAACACTTTGGCCGGATCGGACAATTCAGCCGCTTCTTTTTTTGTGAGTTGCCGGGAAGCCGGAAGCCGCTGGCTCACGTCCACGGGTTTTCCCTGCGCGTCGGTGCTGTGAAATTCCACAAATTGCAGATGGCTGACATTCGTGCCCTTCGCTTCCCAGCCGAACGGCGGAACTTGCACGCCCATCTGGCAATTGATGAACGCCGCGCCGCTGCAAGGAAAGCGGTCAACATCAATCCGCGCGAGCAGGCACTTCGTGACATTCGTCGTCGCCGTCAATTTGCATCGGAAAAAAACATAGCCCGGACTTTCCGCCGGATTGCGCGCCTGCAGATAATAGCCGTTATGGACCGCCTTGATTTCGCACTGGTCGAAAAAAACAGTGCCTTGTCCCCAGATAAAATCCACGTCGCCTTCCACGTAGCAATTCGTCGCATAGACGCGCCCGCTCAACAGCAGCGTGTCCTGAAAACTGTAAAAGTCGTCGTTTCGCAAAATGCAACGGTCGCTTTTGACGCGCAATGCCTCGGCCTGCGAACCGCCATAAGGCGTCGTGTTGTGCAGCGTCATGTTCTCCAGCGTGAAATCATTCGCGTCCACGCTCACAAGCGAGCGTCCGATGCGGCCCGAATTGAAACGGTCGTTGTTGCGGCCGGCGATGATCGTGCCTTTGCGGTCTTCGCCGATGAAATGGATGTGCGCCTTGTCCGGCATGATATAAATCATCCCATAATAAACGCCCTTGCGGACAAAAATCCCGACCGGCGACTGGTTGTCGTCCGGAACATAATCCACCGCGCCCTGCGGCGTGCAGAAATCGCCCGTGCCGTCGGTGGCCACGACAAGATTTGTTTTGCCTCGCGGCAGCGCGTCGCGCGTGGAAAATTTCCACGCGGAATCGTTCGTCAACCCGGCAAATCCACCGCCGTTCGTGTCCTTGAAAACGTCCGGCTCAATGCTGACATAATAACTTTCACCGGGATTCAGCGCGTGCGAATGCAATTCAATGGTCGCGACGTTGTCTGAAATCTGAAACGGGTTGTAGCGCAGCGTTTTGCCGCCGAAATTATTCGTGAATCCGGCGTCGCTCAAATCAAACGTGTCCGCCAGCTTGTTGTCCGAGGCGCGATACACCGCGATTTTGCCGCTGCTTCCCAAAACAACCGGCTCGTTGAAAGTCAGGCGCAGCGGCGTGTCGGCGCAGACATTCGCAGACTGGTTTGCCGGCCAAAGTGTCGTGATGACCGGTTCTGCGCCGCAAAAGTTTGAAATCAAGACGGAAAAGGACAGGCTGGCGAGGACGAATTTTGCAGAACGGAGGCGCATGACTGGATTTGAGGATACTTGCCGCCGTGCCGGTGTCAACAAACGGGTGAAATCAAATGCCGCAAACTCACTTTGATTTCACGCCGGGAAAATTCATGTAACTCTCCGCGTTCGCGTAGCAGATGTTTTTGATCATCGAGCCGACGAGTTTTTCGTCGTCGGGAATCTCGCCGTTCTCGATGTCGCGTCCGATCAGGTTGCAAAGTGTGCGGCGAAAATACTCGTGGCGCGGATAGCTCATGAACGAGCGCGAATCGGTGATCATGCCGACGAACCGCGAGAGCAGGCCGAGGTTGGACAGTGAGTTGATCTGCCATTCCATCGCCTCCTTCTGGTCGAGAAACCACCACGCCGCGCCGAACTGGATTTTTCCCGGCATCGTGCCGTCCTGGAAATTTCCGATCATCGTGGCGAAGGCGTAATTGTCCGCCGGATTCAGATTGTAGAGAATCGTCTTGGGCAGGGAATTTTCCGAATCCAGCTTGTCGAGATACGACGCAAGCGCCTGGACTTGCGGAAAGTCGCCGATGGAATCGAAGCCCGTGTCCGGCCCAAGCTGTTTCATCAGGCGCGTGTTGTTGTTCCGCATCGCGCCGAGGTGGAGCTGCTTCGTCCAGCCGCGCTTCGCGTCAAGATGGCCGAGCAGCATCATCATGCAGGAGGCGAACTGTCCGTGTTCCTGCGCGGAAACGGCTTCGCCGCGCCGCGCCTTGTCGAAAATTCCGGCGGCAACTTTTTCGGAAGGAAAATCGGCGAAACAATGGTTCATGCCGTGGTCGGACAGGCGGCAGCCCTGCGAGTGGAAAAAATCGTGACGCTTTTTCAAAGCGCTCTGGAACGCGCCGAAGCCGTTGATGTCAATGTTCGCGGCGGCGGAAAGTTGCTCGACCCATTTGTTGAAGCTTGCAGGTTGATTGACGGTCAATGCCTTGTCGGGACGGAACGCCGGCAACATTTTTGTCGGATGGTTTTGCGACGCGAATGCGCGGTGATGTTCCAGATTGTCCGTCGGGTCATCCGTCGTGCAGACGACTTTCACTTTGAATTTTTTCAGGATGCCCTGCGTCGTGAACGCGGGCGTGGCGAGCTTCTCGTTCGCCTTCTTCCAGATTTTTTCGGCGGTTTTTTCGTCGAGCAGTTCCGTGACGCCGAAGTAGCGCTTCAGCTCGATGTGCGACCAGTGGTAAAGCGGGTTCCGCAGCGTGTGCGGGACGGTTTTCGCCCACGCGAGAAATTTTTCGTGGGGCGTCGCGTCGCCGGTGCAGAATTTTTCCGCGACGCCGTTGGAACGCATCGCGCGCCATTTGTAATGGTCGCCTTCCAGCCAGATTTCAAAAAGGTTTTTGAACTGCCGGTTTTCAGCAATGTCCTTGGGTGAAATGTGGCAGTGATAATCGAAGATCGGCTCGGCCTCGGCGTATTTGCGGTAGAGCGTTCGGGCCGTTTTTGTGCCCAGCAAAAAATCTTCGTGGATGAAGGCCATAATTATTTGCCGAGCAGCAGCGGTTTCAGGTGCCGCTCGAAAAGGTTTTCCGTCACATTTTTGGCGATGACCGCCTCGTGCTTTTTCAGCGCGTTCAGGTAGCGGTCGCCTTTTTTTGCGGCGACCTTGAAGCTGACGTGCAGCAGCTGGCGGAAACTCAGGTTGAACGCGGGGTTTTTCTGATCGTGCCGCAGCGCCGACACAAACTGCTTTGAACTCCAGCCGTTGACCGTCGCGGCTGGCGGCAGTTTCTTCTTGTCGATGTCAATGACGCTGGCGTAAGGCGCGGTGAATTCGTCAACGTGCTCCATCGCGTAGGCGTAAATTTCCTTTGCGATCTCCAGGCCGTCGCCGCCCGCTTCCGCAAGGCCGATCAATTCCTCGAGCCATGTGGTGCCGGCGGTTTTGATGTGGATGCCCGCGCCGAATTTTTTCATTGCGCGTCGCATCGGCTCGTAAATGGAAAACTTGTCGCTGCCGGAATGGACGCTCAACTTGAGCGGCGCGGGCAGGCCGTATTTTTTGATCGCGAACGCGATGACGGCAAGGTCTTCGTTGAATTCCTTTTCAAATTGTTTCACGTCGCCGACGTAATCCACGCCCTTGTTGAAACGTCCGGTGAATTTCGGCGCGATGGTCTGGATCGGGATTTTTTCGTCGGCGATCGCGGCAAGGATGATCAAAAGCTCCGGCGGCGTCTGCGGGCTGTCGGTTTCGTCCATCGAGACTTCCGTGATGAAATTTTCCGCGCCCTTGGCCTTGGCGATGTGCCGGTAGATTTTTCCGGCGTCCTGGACCGCGAGCAGAAATTTGTTGGCGACGCGTTCGACTTCCGCGCGCGAAATTTCGAGCGGATGGTCAATGTGCGGGACGGAAATTTTCCCGATGAGTTCGGGATGACGGTCCAGAAAAGCCTTCACGTCCTTCGGGTCGGCCGGTTTGCCGATGCTGTCGGCCACGTCAATCGTGAAAAAATCCGACGGCGCGATGAAACGGTCGACCGTTTCGAGCCGGATATGGTCGGCGTCCACATGATAGCTTTTTTTCCAGCCGAGCGATCTGACCGCCTCATCAGCCTCGGCGCGCAGGCTCGACGGTTCGGTGCCGACGAACGTGTGCTCGCGGTTTGATTTGTTCCAGACCGGCACGACTTCCGCGCCAAGCTCGGTGGCGAGGATGCACGCGCGCAATTGAGCCTTGCCCTGATGTGCAAAACGATCACCCATCCCAAAAGATATTTTTCCCAAAGGCAAAAATTTAGTCATAAGTCGGTTGAATTGAGCAGAGTGTAATCAATCCCCGCCGGAAAAAGCCACATTCTTTTGCAGATTTATGTGAAAAATCTGCACTGTGTCAAATGCGCTGAAAATCAAGTTTACAAGCGGAATTACACTTGTTTCAGGCTTTTGGCCGGATTTTTTTCCAGAGCCAGCCAAGCGGGTCGTAATATTCGTCCACCACGCGTTCCTTCAACGGAATAATCGCATTGTCGGTGATGGTGATGTGTTCGGGGCAGACCTTGGTGCAGCATTTGGTGATGTTGCAGAAACCGATGCCCTGCGCCTGCTTGAGTTCCGGCAGACGGTCCTCGGTGTCGAGCGGATGCATTTCCAATGCGGCGGTGTAAACCAGAAAGCGCGGACCGATGAATTCGTCGTGCTTGTGATGATCGCGCAAAACGTGGCAGACATCCTGGCAGAGAAAACATTCGATGCATTTGCGGAATTCCTGCACACGATCCACGTCTTCCTGCTGCATCCGCCACGAGCCGTCCTCGGCGTCGGGCTTGCGCGGATTGAATTTCTTGATCTTGGTTTTGACGCGGAAGTTCCAAGACACGTCGGTCGCTAGGTCGCGGATGCTCGGAAACGCACGCATCGGCTCGATGGTGATGGGCTTGGTGATGTCGAGCGTGTCCATGCGCGTCATGCACATGAGCTTGGGCATGCCGTTGACTTCGGCGGAGCAGGAACCGCATTTGCCGGCCTTGCAATTCCAGCGGACAGCGAGGTCATTCGCCTGTTCCTTCTGGATTTTGTGAACGACGTCGAGCACCACGAGGCCTTCGGTGATCTCGGTGGTGTAATCCACGAACTTGCCGCCGCCGTTTTCATCCGTGCGCCAGATTTTGAAAGTGACTTGCTTGTTCATCGCGTGAATGGGTTAATTCTTCATCTCCTCGATGACTTGTTTCAAATCTTCCCGGATCGCCGGAATCGGTTCGCGGCGCAATTTCATGGAACCGTCCGCCGTCTTGGCAATGACGCTGTTATATTTCTGCGCTTCCGGATCCTTGTCCGGGAAATCCTCGCGGAAATGTCCGCCGCGGCTTTCCTTGCGGTCGAGCGCTGAAATCGTGATGGCCTCGGAAACCGTGAGGAGATGCTTCAAATCAATGGAAGTGTGCCAGCCGGGGTTGTATTCGAGGTGACCTTGCACGGCGACTTTCGCGGCGCGCGTCTTGAGCTTCTGGATGCCGTCGAGCGCGAATTCCATTTCCTTCTGCAAGCGCACGATGCCGACGTTCGCCTGCATCATGTTCTGCAAATCAGCTTGCACGTGATACGGACCTTCGCTGCCGCTGCCGGCGGGATGTTCAAAAGGTTCGACCGCTTCTTTGTAAGCTGCCTCGACTTGCGCATCGCTGACGGTGCCGGCGGGATTTTCCTTGGCATATTTCGCGGCGAATTCGCCCGCGCGTTTGCCGAAGACGATGAGGTCGGAAAGCGAATTGCCGCCGAGCCGATTCGCACCGTGCAGACCAGCAGCGCACTCGCCTGCGGCAAAAAGCCCTGGCACATTCGTCGCCTGCGTGTCGCCGTTCACGCGGATGCCGCCCATGGCGTAATGCGTGGTCGGGCCGATCTCCATCGGCTCCTTCGTGATGTCGAGATTCGCGAGCTGCATGAATTGATGATACATCGAAGGCAGCTTGCGCTTGATGTGTTCCGCCGAGTTCGGGATTTTTTCCTTGATCCAGGAAATGTCGAGAAACACGCCGCCGTGCGGGCTGCCGCGACCGGCTTTCACTTCGCGATTGATGCAGCGCGCGACGTGATCGCGCGTCAGCAGCTCCGGCGGACGTTTGGCGTTCTTGTCGTTCTGCGTGTAACGCCAGCCTTCTTCGGGGTCCATCGAGGTCTGCGACTTGTAGTTGTCCGGAATGTCGTCATACATGAAGCGCTTGCCGTCCTTATTGCGCAACACGCCGCCTTCGCCGCGCACGCTCTCGGTCACGAGAATGCCCATGACGCTCGGCGGCCAGATCATGCCGGTCGGATGAAACTGGATGAACTCCATGTCGAGCAGTTCCGCGCCCGCGTGATACGCCAGCGAAACGCCGTCGCCGGTGCCTTCCCAGGAATTGCTCGTCACTCGATACGCGCGACCCAGTCCGCCGGTGCAAACCACGACGGCTTTCGCTTTGAAAATGCGGAAACGTCCGCGCTCGCGGTCATAACCAAACGCGCCCACCACGCGCTCGCCGTCTTTCAACAGCGAGACGATGGTGTATTCCATGAAAACCGTGATGCCCTGATGAATGCCGTGATCCTGTAACGTGCGGATGAGTTCCAAGCCCGTGCGGTCGCCGACGTGCGCGAGACGCGGATAGCGGTGACCGCCGAAATTGCGCTGCGAAATTTTGCCTTCCTTTGTGCGATCAAACACCGCGCCCCACGCTTCCAGTTCGTGAACACGCGCCGGCGCTTCCTTCGCGTGCAACTCGGCCATGCGCCAGTTGTTGACGTATTGGCCGCCGCGCATCGTGTCGGCGAAATGCACTTTCCAACTGTCGCGGTCGTCCACATTGCCCATGGCTGCGGCCATGCCGCCTTCAGCCATGACGGTGTGCGCCTTGCCGAGGAGCGATTTGCAAATCAAACCGACTTTGACGCCAGCCGCCGACGCTTCAATTGCCGCGCGCAAGCCCGCGCCGCCCGCGCCGATGACCAGCACGTCGTATTCGTGAGTTTCGTGATTGGTAGCCACAATAAAAAATCGGTTCGGAAATTAGAGTTTGAAGAAGACGAAGTCGTGCCAGATGCCCATCGCGCAAAGCCGGATGTAAACGTCCGTGAAACCGACCCAAAACAGACTGATCCACGCCCACATCATGTGACGCTTATTCAAACAACTCACGCAGTTGTAAGTTTTCGCACACGACGGCGCTTTGGGTTTGGAATCCAAAAATCCGCCAACCAAATGCCGCAACGAATGGCAACCGCAGGTGTAAAGTCCGAGAAAGATTGCGTTCAACACCATCACAATCGTGCCGACGCCGACGCCGACGTGTTTTGTGCCATCCACCGTGAACCGCATTGCGAGAAATGCGTCATACGAAAGCAAAACGACAAACGCCAGCGCGAGATAGAGAAAATAGCGGTGAATGTTTTGGATGATGAGAGGGAAATATTTTTCCCCAAGATAGGATTTGCGCGGTTCGCCGACGGCGCAATTGATCGGGTCGGCCCAGAACGCCTTGTAATACGCGCCGCGATAATAATAGCAGGTGAAACGAAATCCGGCGGGAATCCAGAGGATCAAAAACGCCGGCGAGAACACCGGCAGAAAACCTGGCCACCAGCCCGGTTGCGTGCCGAACATGGCGTGAGGCGAACTGCCCCAAAGTTCCGGCGAGTAAAACGGCGAAAGATAATCCGCGCCGCCGCCGCCATACCAGTAGGCGCACGCGCCGTGATATGACGGATTAAAAGCCGCCCACGTCGAATAAATGATGAATGCGGAGAAGCCGAGGAACACGAACAGCGGCTGCACCCACCACGCGTCGGGCCGGGAAGTTTGCCCGAAGTTGCGCTGTTGCGGCAGGGAGTTTGCGTTGGCCATACTTCATTAAATTAAATAATGAGTTTCGGGGGACGTCAACAAGCTTATAGGCTATAAGCGCGGCTTGTTTCAAAAATGAGACCGCTTATTTCGTCGCCGACGTGAAACCCCATTCGTTCAACGCGCGCTCGTTTTCCGCCGCCGGGGAAAGCCCGAGCAACACCAGCGCCTCGCCGACGAGATACAGCGAGCCTGTGACGACAATGAGATTTTCAGTGGAAATTTTCCGCAGCGCCTCGCGCAACGAATGGCAAATAAAAATTTCTGCCGCAGGATTTGCGGCTCGACAAATTTCTGCCAGCTCTTTTGGGTTTGCCGAACGCGCGCTTGGAACTGGAACGGTGAAAATTTCAGCGGCTAGCGGCGAAAGGATTTCGCAAATCTCCCGCCAATCCTTGTCCTGAAGGATTCCGAGAACGAGTGCCCGATTTTTTTCTGAAGGAAAACCTTTTTTAATTGCTTCGCGCAAAACTTTCGCGCCGGCGACATTGTGCGCGCCATCAAGCAATATTTTCTGTCCGCCCGTCTTTTCAACCAATTGCAAACGCCCTAGCCAGTTGACCTTTGCCAAACCGTCGCGGATATTTTCTTCGGCGACGGAAATTCGTTTTTGCAAAACATCAACCGTTGCCAGCGCAAGTGCGGCGTTTATTTTTTGATGTTCTCCGGGCAACGGTGGAGCGAGCGTCCCCGAGAGTCGGCTCACGATTTTCAGCGGCGCATTTTTCTCCTTTGCGATTCTTTCGATGACGGCCAATGCTGATGGTTCATTAGTCGCCGTCACAACTGGAATTCCCGGCTTGATGATGCCCGCTTTTTCCGTCGCGATTTTTTCCAGCGCGTTGCCGAGCCATTGCTGGTGGTCATAGGCGATGTTGGTGATGACGCTGGCAAGCGGCGTGACGATGTTCGTTGCGTCGAGCCGTCCGCCGAGGCCGGTTTCCCAAATCACGAGATCGCATTTTTGCTCGGCAAAAAATTTCAGCGCCATGACCGTGACGACTTCAAACAGCGTCAGGTGATTGTCGGCGGGAAATTGTTTGAGCAGTGGCTGAATTTCTTCAACGAGCCGGATAATTTCCGTTTCAGGAATCAGCTGGCGGTTGACCTGGATCCGTTCGCGGAACGAAACGAGATGCGGCGAGGTGAACAATCCGACGTGCAATCCGGCCGCGCGATAAATGCTTTCGAGCATCGCACAGGTCGAGCCTTTGCCGTTTGTGCCGGCGACGTGGATGAAACGGAGTTTTTCCTGTGGATTGCCCGCAAGTGCGGCGAGTTTGCGGGTGTTCTCCAGCGCGAAATTCGCGCCGAACATTTGCAGGCCGTAAAGAAACTGGATGGCTTCGGGATAGTTCACGGCTCGCGCCGCGTCACAGCGGCTTGTGATGGATGTTCTGGTGCGCGGCGGCGATGAAGGCCTTGAACAGCGGATGCGGCTGGTGGGGCTTGCTCTGGAATTCAGGATGGAACTGGCTCGCGACAAAAAACGGATGGTCTTTCAATTCGATGACCTCGACGAGCTTGCCGTCGGGTGAGTTACCGCTGAAAACAAATCCGGCCTTCTCGAATTTCTCGCGATAGGAATTGTTAAACTCGTAACGATGGCGATGACGTTCGTGGATCACAAATGAGCCGTAGAGTTCGGCGGCTTTCGAGTTCATCGTCAATTGACATGCCTGCGCACCGAGCCGCATCGTGCCGCCCTTTTTGGTGATCTTGCGTTGCTCGTCGAGCATCGCGATGACTGGATGCGCCGTGTTTGTATCAAATTCCGTCGAATGTGCCTTCGCCAGTTTCAAAACGTTGCGCGCGAATTCAATCGTCGCGATCTGCATTCCCAAACAAAGTCCGAGGTAAGGGATTTTATTTTCGCGCGCATATTTTGCGGCAAGGATTTTCCCCTCGATGCCGCGTTCGCCGAATCCGCCGGGAACCAGAATGCCGCCGAGACCGCGCAGCATTTTTTCCGCGCCGTCCTTTTCGATTTCCTCGGCGTCCACCTGCACAATTTCCACGCCGCAATCATTGCCGATGCCGCCGTGGATGATCGCCTCGTAGACGGATTTATACGCGTCCTGCAGGCCGATGTATTTTCCCACGACGCCGACGCGCACGCGGTGTTGCGGCGCGATGAGCTTGCGGATGATTTCCTGCCAGTGCGCCATGTTCGCGACCGGTGTGTCGAGATGCAAGAGGCGGCAGACCAGATCGTCCACGCGCTCGCGTTGCAACATCAGCGGCACTTCGTAAATGGAATGGTCAACGTCCTTTTCCTCGATGACGGCTTCGAGCGGCACGTTGCAGAACATGGAGATTTTTTGCCTCAATTCCTTGTCGAGCGGACGTTCGCAGCGGCAGACCAAAACGTGCGGCATGATGCCGATTTCGCGCAGCTTGGCGACAGATTGCTGCGTCGGCTTCGTTTTCAATTCGCCGGCGGCCTTGATGAAAGGAACGTAGGTGACGTGCAGAAAAATCGCGTTGTTGTAGCCGACTTCCAGCGCGAACTCGCGGATCGCTTCGAGGAACGGCAGGCCTTCGATGTCACCGGTCGTGCCGCCGATCTCCGTGATGACGACGTCAGCCTTGGATTTTTCCGCGAGAAGATGAATTCGATTTTTGATTTCATCCGTGACGTGCGGGATGACCTGGACCGTTTTGCCGAGATACTTTCCCTCGCGCTCGTTGTTGAGCACGGTCTGATAAACCTGTCCGCTCGTGAGATTGTTCATGCGCGTCAGCTTGACGTTCGTGAACCGTTCATAATGGCCGAGGTCCAGGTCGGTCTCCGCGCCGTCGTCGAGCACATAAACTTCGCCGTGCTGATACGGATTCATCGTGCCGGGATCAACGTTGAGATATGGGTCGAATTTCTGGAGCGTGACCTTGAGCCCGCGATTTTCGAGCAACGTGCCGAGCGCGGCGGCCGTCAGGCCCTTGCCCAACGAACTTACCACGCCACCGGTCACAAAAATAAATTTCATTTCAAAAGTTTTTCGACTCGCGCCACGTCTTCCGGCGCATCCACGCCGATGCTGTCGTAATCCACTTTCACCACCGCGATCTGGATGCCGTTTTCCAGCGCGCGCAACTGTTCCAGTTTCTCCGCGTTTTCCAGCGGCGACACCGGGAATTTCACCAGCCGCAACAGCGTTTCACGCCGATAGCCGTAAATGCCGAGATGCTTCAAAAAAGCAAACGCCGCCAACTGTTCGCTTGAACCACTGGCGGCCTCGCGCAGATACGGAATCGTGCGCCGGGAAAAATATAACGCGCGACCGGCGGCGTTGACAACAACTTTCACGACGTTCGGATTGTCCAGTTCGGCGGGATTTTTGATGCGCGTCGCGGCGGTGGACATTTCATTTTGGGCCAGCGCGTTTGCCACCATGTCAATCACCGCCGGGTCAATCAGCGGTTCGTCGCCTTGAATATTCACCACCGCGTCGCAGGAAATTCTTTCCGCAACTTCGGCAATCCGGTCCGAGCCGCTCGGATGATTTGGCAAGGTCATCTCCACACGGCAGAAATTCTGCGCCACTTCCAAAATGCGCGTGTCGTCCGTCGCGACGATAATTTCTGAAAGCGATTTCGCCTTTTCACATTGCTCGACGACGCGCTGTAGAAGCGGCTTGCCCGCGATGAGCGCGAGCGGTTTGCCGGGAAACCGCGTCGAGGCAAAGCGCGCGGGAATGATGCCAACGATTTTCACGGGGCTTTATTAAGCCACAGCTTGCCACAACGAAGCAAGCAGCGAAGGTGGAATGAAATGCAGAAAAAGCGCAAATTGTTGCGCTCTAACGACCGTTTCGGCAGGCAGCTTAACGCAGTTCCTGACGAAGCATCAGAAAGGCAAAAACCAGAGCCACGCCAAACAGCGTGGTAAAAACCAATGCACTCATGTCCTAATCATACCACAATCAGGTCAATTGCAACAATTATGTTACGATTGCCTCACATTTACGTTACCAAGCGGTGGGATTAGCTTGTCGGGAAAGCACGGCGAAGAAAGCGGGAATGATGCCAACCATTGCGATTCAGCCAGTTCAAAATCCACCGCCATAGATTCAGCTAATTTTTCACTCCACCGTCACGCTCTTGGCCAGATTTCTCGGCTTGTCCACGTCGCAGCCGCGCGCGACGGCGATGTGATATGCGAAAAGTTGCAGCGGCACGCTCGCCAGGATCGGATAAATCGGTTCGAGCGCCTTCGGCAGATAAATCACGTCGTCGGCCACTTTCTTGATTTGTTTG
>Ga0181537_10001684_pt1 | contig 20110 bp, 19 predicted proteins | sample PEATcosm2014_Bin_39_FD_119765 | JGI IMG/M metagenome (GOLD analysis project Ga0181537, IMG submission 119765) | Peatland microbial communities from MTU Mesocosm Facility, Houghton, MI, USA - PEATcosm2014_Bin23_10_metaG | ecosystem: Environmental > Terrestrial > Soil > Wetlands > Peat | place... | reverse complement strand
TCCAATAACTCGAGCGGATGGCCGTCGGGATCCTGAAACTTGAAGGCGGTCACGCCCCCCGATCGTTGGGGTAAGCGCTGTGGGCCGCGAGTCGAAATCGCTGTCCAGCCTGGCGTGCGCTGCAAATGTGATAAGCCGAGTTCCATATCGCTGACGACGATGGCAACGTGTTGAAATGTCGTGTCGTAAGGCGAGGTCGGGCGAGGGTAAGCGCTGCCAGGGGTATCGAACTGCAGAATGTCGAGCGGTTGGTCACCCAGTTGCAGGGTGTGGCGCAGGGCCCCGCCGCCTACGCCCATCGAGCGCTCGACTTGCGTCGCGGTCAGGCGTTCGCTCGACACGTGCCGAGCGCCAAACGCCGTCTCGTAGAACCCCGTCAACCGAGCCGCGTCTGGAGAGTTGACGCCGAAGCCGGCGATTCGGCGGGCACGGATGTCGGTGTCGCGCACGTTCGAATCAGCGGCCGATGGTTTCGGCGGATGATTCGGCCAGGGCGGCGATTCGATAGGGATGCGACGAGTCGAATGGGCGGTGCAAGAATTCGCCGACGCCCACCGCATTGCCCCCGAATGCCAGGCTGAGGAATCCTCCGGCCAGCGCAAGGTTCTTGAGGAAATCCCAAAACGTATCGCGGCCGCGGCTCGCGCCGCGCAGTCGAAAATCGCCGCTCTTCCAAAATTGTTTCCACAACAGCGCGGTTGCGGCGCAGTAGACCGCGAGAACGAGCGCCGCTGCACGATCCGCGACACCGGAGACGACCCCCGCCGACATCACTACCTCTACTGTCAAGCCAGCGAGGATCGCCAGCCGCGAAAGCGCTCCGCTGCGGAGGGCGAGGGAGGCCTGAGCCCGGGCGTCATTGAAGTTCAGCACCTTGTCGAGCGCGCTGAAGGGGAGAAACAAGAGCACCAGAAGGGCGCGTGAAATGGCCACAAGGATGATGTTGAGCAAGGAGCCTCCGGCGCGGGCGGGTTCCGTTACGTATCAAGATACCGGTCAATGGGGTTTATCGCCAATGATGTAGCACTTACAGCATGAAGCCGTGCGACACTTCGCGGATCCATCGTGGTTTCGAGGAGTGCACCGTGAGCGAATCGTCACAGGACCCCGCGGCACCGGCCCCGCCGGATTCTCGGCCGGTACCGAAGGTACCCTATCCGGTGACCCTGGCGGGACAGACGGCGCTGGTCACCGGGGCGAATTCCGGTATCGGCAAAGCGGTTGCCATCGGACTGGCGCGGGCGGGCGCCGACGTCGTCGTAAACTACGTCGCCAATGCCGCCGACGCCGACGACGTGGCTCATGAAATCGTGAGTCTGGGGCGGCGTGCTGTGGCGATCAAAGCCGACGTCAGCAGGGAAGACGAGGTCATCGCGATGTTCGCGCAGTCGGTCAATCACTTCGGCACGCTCCATGTCGTCGTCAGCAACGCGGGCCTGCAGCGCGATTCGGCTTTCGTCGAGATGACCTTGGAACAATGGAATACGGTCATCAACGTCAATCTCACGGGCCAGTTTCTTTGCACGCGGGAAGCGGCCCGAGAATTCAAGCGCCGGGGCGTCGATGAATCCATCTCGGTGGCGGCGGGCAAGATCATCTGCATGAGCTCGGTGCACCAGGTCATTCCGTGGGCCGGGCATGCGAACTACGCCGCTTCGAAGGGCGGCATCGACATGCTGATGCGAAGCATCGCACAGGAGCTGGCTCCCCATAGAATCCGGGTCAACAGTATCGCGCCGGGTGCTGTCCGTACGCCGATCAACACCTCGGCGTGGAATACGCCGGAGGCGTACTCCGACCTCATGACCCTGGTGCCTTACAAGCGGATCGGGGAGCCGGACGACATTGCGCGGGCCGCCGCCTGGCTGGCATCCGACGCATCCGACTACGTGACCGGCGCCACCTTGTTCGTCGACGGCGGCATGACTCTCTATCCGGGATTTGCCACCGGTGGCTGAGCGGTACGATGTCATCATCGTGGGATCCGGTCCCGGCGGCGGGACGATGGCCTGGCGGCTGGCGCAGACCGGAAAACGAATTCTGCTGCTGGAGCGGGGCGACTATCTGCCGCGCGAACGAGAGAATTGGGACGCCCAATCCGTCTTCATCGACGCCAGGTACCAGGCGAAGGAGACGTGGTACGGCGCCGACGGCACGAGTTTCCAGCCCGGATTGCACTACTTCGTCGGCGGCAACAGCAAAGTGTACGGCTCGGTTCTGCTGCGATTGCGGGAGCGGGATTTCGAGGAGATCCGCCATCCCGACGGGATATCGCCCGGATGGCCCGTCAAATACGAGGCTTTCGAGCCCTACTACCAGGCGGCCGAGGAGCTTTTTCACGTCCATGGGTTGCGGGGCGAGGATCCCACGGAACCGCCGAGCGCCAAATCCTACCCCTATCCGCATATTTCCCATGAGCCTCGAATCCAGCAGCTGTTCGACGGCCTGAAGAAGGAGGGACACCATCCTTTTCATCTACCCGTCGGAATTTTGCTCGATGAAGCGAACGGCAAGGCTCTGCCGCATTCTCCTTGCATTCGCTGCGATGCCTTCGACGGCTATCCCTGCCTGACCAATGGCAAGGCCGATGCTCAAGTCATCTGCGTCGATCCGGCGCTTCAGATGCATCCCAATCTGACCCTGTTGACGAATACGTACGTCGAGAAGCTGCTCACCGATTCGGGCGGTCGACGTATCAGCGGCATCCAGGCGTCGCATGCGGGTGAGCCCGTCACGTATGCCGCCGACCTCGTGATCGTCGCGTGCGGGGCGCTTTCCTCCGCCTTGCTGATGCTGCGTTCGGCCAATGATCATCACCCGAACGGACTTGCGAACAGTTCCGGCCTGGTGGGCCGCCATTATATGCGCCACAACAATTCGGTCCTGATGGCGGTATCTCATACGCCGAACCCGACCAAGTTTCAGAAGACCCTGGGTTTGAACGACTTCTACTCGAGGTCTGACGATTGGGATTACCCTCTTGGGCACATACAAATGGTCGGCAAATCCAATGCCGTGCAAATCCGGGGCGAAGGACTGCCCAGTTTCATGCAATGGTTTCCGGAGAAGCCGTTCGACTGGATCGCCAGGCATTCGCTCGATTTCTGGCTGACATCGGAGGATCTGCCACGGCGGGACAATCGCGTGTACTACGATGGAGATCGCGTTGTTCTCGATCTGAAGCAAACCAATGTGGAGGCGCACCAGCGGCTTAGGGCCAAGCTGCAGGCCTTGTGCAGCAAGCTCGACATTCATCCGCATCTGTTCGACCGATCGCTCTATCTGGGACAGAACATCCCGATCGGCGGTACCGCTCACCAGGCCGGCACCCTGGTGTTCGGCAGCGATCCGGCGACTTCGGTCCTGGACGTCAACTGCAAGGCCCACGACGTCGATAACCTGTACGTCACCGATGCAAGCTTCTTTCCCTCGATCGGAGCCGTGAATCCGACGTTGACCATCATCGCGAATGCATTGCGCGTAGCCGACATTGTTATTTCGCGGCTCGGCTAGCCTGACCAATCGAGTTTCTGTGAGTCAACGATTTGCCTCGGACCTGCACGATCGGCGGCGAGGCGCCAGTCAGCGCCCGCAGCGCCGTGGCGCCGAGCGCCACGATGACCCGGGGGGCGAGCGCGTCGATCTCGGCCAAGAGCCAGACACTGCAGGCCTGTCCCTCACCCGGCACCGCCTGGGTAGCGAGCTCCCAGAGCTCACAGCGCCGGCAGGTCTGCGGGGTTTCACCCTTGGCCGGCAAGGGGGGCTGCGGCGGAGTGCGTGAAGCCATGCCGTCTTATACATTTCGTGCAACCGCCTGGCTGTAGGAGTGACTCGTTGGGTTCTCGTGCATGACGTGCGCTGCGGTTCTGCAATCGGACCCAAACAATGCTGTTTGTCCTACAGCGATTCGACCGGCTGCCTGCCTAGAGTGTCCAATGCTGCACTCGCAGCTCGATCAGGGGAAATGCCAATGCCAAGTATGAATCCCAGATCGACGGTGAGCCTCGGCGGTGTCCCCCTTCACGCGATGCTCGCGCCGATAGTGGCCGTTTGCTTCGTGGCTACACTGATCACGGACATCGTCTACTGGCAAACGGCGGCGATGCTGTGGGCGGACATGTCCGCGTGGCTGCTGGTCGCAGGGTTGATAGTGTCGCTGTTCGCAGCGCCCCTAGGAATGATCGACTTCTTCGGCGATCCTCGCATACGCGAGCTGCGCGCCGCCTGGATTCACGGCATCGGCAATGCCCTGGCGGTCATCCTCTCGATCTTCAACTGCTTGATCCACACGCGTGACGCGTATACCTCGGTTGTCCCCACCGGCTTGATCCTCTCAGCGCTCGTCGTCGCGATCCTGCTGGTTAGCGGCTGGAATGGCTGGGCCCTGGTATACCGTTACGGCGTGGGTGTGCGCCAGAAGGAGCAGCAATGAAGTCCCCTCGTTTCGAAGCGCCGGCGATCGCCGTCCTGGTCGCGTTGGCCGGCTGCGGGCCCGCGCCGATCGATCCGAGCCGTCAGGTCGGCGCCAACCCTTATCTTCCGCCCATCCATCAGTACCTGTTGCCGCCCATGCATGTCGCAAAGGTGGTGGGATGGAACGGTGCGACACCCAGTGTCCCGGCCGGCTTGAAAGTGCAGTCATTTGCCACCGGCCTTGCGAACCCGCGCTCACTGTATGTTCTGCCGAACGGCGATGTCTTGGTGGTCGAGACCGGAAATCCGCCGGGGCCGGTCAGCCGGCCGAAGGAACTCGTCATGAACTGGGTCGAGAAGATGGCGCACTCGCGCACGAAACCCGGACAGCGCATTTTGCTGTTTCGTGACACGGATGGTGACGGTGTCCCGGATCAGAGAACCGTGTTCATCGATCACCTGAACTCGCCCTTTGGCGTCGTGCTGGTCGGTAGCGATCTGTATGTGGCCAATACCGATGCGGTGCTGCGCTATGCCTACACCACCGGACAAACTCAGATCACCGATCCTGGCGTCAAGCTGTGCGATCTGCCCGGCGGGCCGATCGACCATCACTGGACCAAGAGTCTGACCGCAAGCCCGGATGGATCGGAACTCTATGCAGGCGTCGGGTCCAACAGCAATATCACGGAGAACGGTATTCAGGCGGAGGTGGGCCGCGCGTCAATCTGGCAGATCGACCGGGCGACCGGCGCACACCGCGAATACGCCACCGGATTGCGCAATCCGAACGGACTTCAGTTCGAGCCACAGACCCACACGCTCTGGGCCGTCATCAACGAGCGCGACGAGCTGGGCCAGGATCTGGTACCCGACTATCTGACTTCGGTCCGGGACGGCGCCTTCTATGGCTGGCCGTACAGCTACTACGGCCAGCATATCGATCCACGCGTTCAACCGCAGCGGCCGGATCTGGTCGCAAAGGCCATCGCACCCGACTATGCGTTGAGCTCGCACGTTGCTCCGTTGGGGCTCGTGTTCTATTCGGGGACCAATCTACCCGCGCACTATCGAGGGGGCGCCTTTGTCGGCGAGCATGGGAGCTGGAATCGCGCGGTACTGAATGGCTACAAGATCGTCTACATACCGTTCGCCGACGGCCGCCCTTCGGGGCCACCGGAAGACGTCGTCACCGGCTTCCTTGTCGATGGCGACAAAGCACGGGGAAGGCCCGTCGGCTTGGCCGTGGACGGCCAGGGTGGGCTGTTGATCGCCGATGATACGGGCAACAGCGTTTGGCGGGTGTCGGCAGCTTCCCCCTGAGGGTGGGCCCCGAGGGTGCCCGTGCGGCCGCGCCGCGCGGGCAACTCCGTCGGGGGTTCGTTTGAAAAGCAGGGCAAACGAATTACTTACACCTTCACGCGCCGCTTGGCCGCAAAGAACGCCGCGTTCATTCTTTTGCGTTCCTCTTCAGAGAAGTGCTCCTTTACATCCGCCCATACATTGCGCTCTTCCTCGTCGATGTGATGCTCTACGAGTTCCTTCAATACCTTGCCGGCGGCCTTATGCTCCGGCGAAGCGGCATTGCTGATGGCTTCCAGACGCTGTAGCGTTTTCGCCGCCCACTCGTGCTCCAGATAGCCCTCATGGCCATCCATTTGCGCATCTTTGTCTTGCACCGCGATGACGGCGTCGTATACGACCTTCTCCTCGGCCTTGGTGTGAGGAACCAACGCCGCTTTGATCTTCTGGACCAAACTACGCCGCTGCGCCGATGTCTCAGCGTCGCTCAAGTCCTCCAGAAGGTCTTTCACCTCATCGTGCTCCTTCTTCAGCGTGTCGAGGATGTCAGTGGACTCCACATCGGCATCGCCCGAAGAGAGGGTGTTACCGATGGCACGCGCCGCTTGTCTGACGACTGTCTTGACTCTCATAGATCGCCCCTTCGATGATGGGTTATCGCCGTGGCTGCATGGATCTGGCGGCACTGATCAACAGCGCGCCTGCGCCCACCGCCAGTAGCAAGGCCGTGAGCGGATTCTTCTTGGTGTAGGAAATGATGCCTTTGCGAAGATCGGCGGCAGTTTCCCCGGCACGGGTAGTGACGGTGTCGATCAGCTCGCCGGTTTGGTCGAGCAACATGCCGGTTTGGCGCCTGCCCTGTTTAATCGCCGGGGCCACCGCGCGCTGGAGCTGACCGAGCGCGCCTGAAGCTGAATCGCGTAGGGTATCTGTAGTGACGGAAGTCATATACATCTCCGGTTAACTGTTCATCAGGCGAGGTGCCCGGTGCATGGGCAAAGTATGCGGACGCGCCGCCTGCCGTGAAGCTAACCGGCGGCTCGAGTGGCTGTGGGACAGAGGCTGTTGGTCGCGTCAGATAACGAGGACGACGGACTCGTGGTCATCGGGTGCCGAATCATCGGGCTGTGCAACCCCGGCTCCGAACTCCCCCGCAGCGTAGCGCCATGGCGGCGCGCTTGTTGAGATTGAACCGCGTTACCCTTCATTTGTCCGTCCGACAGGGAGTTCCTACAGGCGATCACAGCACTAACCGGGCGCGGATTCACGCGGGCACTCTTCAAAGTAAAAGCGGGGTTATTCATGTCGGCTTATCAACTGCTTTATCAACTGTAAGAAATTCTGCAGATGGCAAGCAAACACAGCGGCGATTCGAAGCAAAATGAAGGATCGGAGCGTGGGGGCTCGGGCAGTTTCGCGAACGATCCACAACGGGCGAGGGAAGAAGGCAAGAAGGGATCTCAGCACTCACAGCAAAGCACGCCTTGCTCCGCTACGAGGTGGACGCCGCTTCGCTTCTGACTCGCGGTAGCACCTCCCTGCCGTAGAACTCGATCACCTTCTTCTGGTCTGCTTGACCGGAGTGGATATTGACGATGGTGGCGCCGCTGTCAAAGAGCTTCTTGATGGTTTGAACGTGCGCATCCGGGTTGGAGCTGACGGTCCAATCTCCAAAGACCTTCGGCAATGGGAGTTCGGTTTGAGCTCGATGTTCGATCTGTGCCGGGTCCGGAATGTTTTGGTATCCCTTGAAGGCTCGAGGAATGAAGTTCCACAGTTTGGCTGCCGCCTGGGCGTCGTTCTGATCGCCGACCACAACGAATGCTTCGACGAGCACCGGCATGGCGCTTGGATCCTTTCCGGCGGAGCGGGCTCCGCTTTCCCATTCCTCCTTATGCAGCTTCCAGGTCTGCGGATCGGTGACGAGCCCGTCTCCGTGTTGGCCTGCGAGCTTCATGGCTTTCGGACCGTTTGCAGCCAAGAGTAACGGAATTGGCTGAGCCGGTGGATCGTAGAGCTTGCCATCGACCGTGTAGTGCGAGCCCTTGTGTTGCAGCGCCTGTCCCGTCCAAAGTTGGCGGATGATCGAGACGGCCTCGATGAGCCGATCCCAGCGCTCGCGCCACTTCGGCCATTCACCGGTTGCGGCCTCCTCGTTCAGTGCTTCGCCGGACCCGAGCCCGAGGAAAATTCTGCCGGGATACAGCAGACTCAAGGTCGCGTATGCCTCCGCCACGACGGCAGGGTTGTATCGCAAAATCGGACACGTCACTGTCGGCCCCATCCAGATACGCTGAGTTCGCTGCCCCAGGGCACCGAGCGTCACCCAAGCCTGTCCGGCGTGGCGCTCGTTGGCCTGCCAGGGCTGGAAATGATCGCTGGTCGCCACGAGATCGAACCCGGCGCTTTCCGCCGACGCCCCCAGGCGAACCAAGTCGGGCACCGGAAACTGCTCGTGGGCGAGCATGAATGAAACCATTCCTTTTGACAGCCGAGCGGAACGGTTGGTGCGCAAGGCCGCTGTTGCCGATGAGGTGCCGCTGGCACCGGTGCCCTGTGCTGCCGCGGCACCCGCCGCCGGCAGGCCGGCGCAGACGGCGGTTAGTAGAGTGGACTTCAACATCTGGCGTCGGGAGGCGCCGGCGAAGTCCCCGTCAACTATGTCTGATTTCATCATGGTCTACCTCTATTCGGCAGTGAGATCGTTGAACGTCGACGCTCGCGGATCATTGACACTCGCGAGCATTGATGCTCGCGGATCTGAGACGCGGATCATTGAGACGCGGATCATTGACACTCGCGATCGTCGACGGTCGATTTTTATTCGGGCATTGCGAACCGCCTGTAGGATAAAGCCGCAAACGCGGGGGGGACGACAACCCAGTCGGCGACGTAACTGCTCCTACACTTACCTCCCGCGACAATGCCAAGCCTTGCTTAGCCGCAAAGCCTTGCTTACACACGGCCATCCTGTGCGCGGCGCTGTGTGAAGAGACGTTGGCCTACGCCGATGATCAACGCGTGCTGACGGCGCCGAGCAGGCGATTCACTAAAGTGGATGCCGGCTACCTAGGAGATCGGACGTGAACAAAAATCTTCCCGCCGCAATAGTCACCATGTACTGATCGCAGCCAATTGCGCGATCGCTCAGACTGGGTCGCCCGGCGCGCCCGGAGCGTCAGGAACGCCGGGGTCACCCGGAACCCCCGGCAGTCCCGGAATTCCTGGTAATACCGGATCACCCGGCGATCCCGGAACACCCGGTAACCCGGGCACGCCTGGAAATCCTGGAAATCCTGGAAATCCAGGCTACAGCGGAACTCCGGGTAATCCCGGAACTCCTGGGAACCCCGCAACCCCTGGTAATCCTGTAACGCCGGGCACTCCCGGGACGCCAGGTGTGCCCGGATCGCCGGGAATTCCGAGCCAGCCCGGAACCCCAAATTCACCGAGCCCGGCAACGCCGGGACATCCGTAAGCCCGGAAACTCTAAAGGTCGCCGTGCCCGCAATGGATACTTGGCTGAAAAGTTTCACCGCCGCCGCGATGCTATCGGTGCTGAGCGCCTGCCAAGTCAGCCCGACGATTCGCTCTCAAACCGAGCCGCAAGCGAACTTTGCGGCCTACAAAACTTATGGGTATTTCGCCAAGCTGGGTACCGACCAGAATGGGCATACGTCAATTACGAGCGTATACATTGAGCAGGCGGTGGATCGGTAAATGGCGCACCCGCCGATGTCGGTGCCCCATCTCGACACTCGTATCATCGATGAATACCTGTAGCGTGCGCCGCCGCCTAGCCGATACCATGCTAACTTTCGATCCGGCCCGGGCGCTTTGAATAGGACGCGCGGCCGGCGGCGTAGCGTCAGGGGCATAAATCGATGCATGGCATCTTTTCGAGGGACCGGTAGATCGCTTTCATCCGATAGGGAACGCTGCGTATGGATCTTGGCCGGTTCTCGCACGGAGCATGACAACAGATGACTGAGTACCTGATTCGCAGCGATGTGTGGAAATCCCTGGCTGACTTTCAGTTGCCGGAGTCACTCGGCTTCGGTCTGGTCCCCGCGCCCGTCATGTACAGCGCGACCTTCGAGAACGGGCGATGGAACCGGGGAGAACTGCTGCCCTACGGACCGATCGAGATACTTCCCGGCGCTCGTGCGCTGCATTACGCGGAACAAGCCTTTGAAGGCATGAAGGCGTACCGGGTGGGGCGCCCTGCCGCGAATTTGTTCCGGGCAGGCGACAACTATGCGCGCTTCCGGCGATCGGCCGAACGCATTGCCTTGACGCCGGTGCCCGAGCCGTTGTTTCTCGAAGGGATCGATGCGGTCGTCGGCGCATGCACGCCGTTCGTGCCCGACAAGAGCGGTCAGTCCTTGTATGTCCGGCCATTCCTGTTCGGCACCGAACCGGGCTATGCTATCCGCGCATCGAATACCGCCCGCTTCATGGTCATCGCCAATCCATCCGAGGCCTATGCCGCCGGCGCCATGAAGGTGTTGATCGAGCGAAAGCAAGTCAGAGCGGCTGCGGGCGGTGTGGGAACGGCGAAGACCGGCGCGAATTATGCCGCATCCTTGCTGGCCTCGACTCGGGCGGTGCAGCAGGGGTACGCGGTTGCGCTATGGCTCGATCCGGCGACGCGCCAGAACATCGAAGAGCTGTCGGGGATGAATCTGTTCGCCGTGATCGGTGACGAATTGCACACGCCGGCTCTGAACGATTCGATCCTTCCGGGAGTGACCCGCGACTCCCTGATCGTACTCGCGCGTGAATCGGGCCGACGGATCATCGAGAGAGCGATGCCCATCGCAGATCTGCTGCGGCAACTGTCGAGCGGCGAGTGCAGCGAGGTGTTTGCCTGCGGCACGGCCGCCATCGTGTGCCCGATCAGCGTCATCGCCGACGCTGACGGCCGCGAGTACCGGCCGGCGGTGGTCGATCAGGAGGCACGGGTCCTGCGCGAGCGGCTGCTCGCCATTCAAGAGAGGCGTGCGCCCGATGCCCATGGCTGGACTCGCGACGTGGCGCCGCTCGCCCGGCCCGATTCGAACTGACGCGTGAGACTCAATTGGTCAGGCAGGTCAATTGGTCGTTTTGACCATTCAATTTTGATCATTCAATGTGGAGAGTGAAGTGAACAGTATACGAGCCGCTGCGATCACCGCGTTGTCCGCGCTTCTCTATGCGGCGCCGGGCTTTTGCGACCCGGCCACGAGACCCAACCTGAACGAGATCTATGCGGCGCTGGCGTCGAAGCGATTCGTCGATCTCACGCACACCTTTGGCCCGACGACGCCGCACTGGAAGGGGTTCGGCGAGGAGAAGGTGACGACGCTGTATACGATCAAGAAGGACGGTTTCAAGGTCCAGCAGTTCACTCACGTGGGGCAATGGGGCACGCACATCGATCCGCCCGCCCACTTCCACGATGGACTGCGCACCGTCGACCAGATTCCGATCGAGGAAATGGTGCTGCCGCTCGTCGTGATCGACGTGCATGCCAAGGTGGCCGCAAACCCGGATTACACGCTGGCCGTCGACGACGTGCGGGACTGGGAGTCGAAGCACGGCCCTATTCCCAAGCATGCATTCGTCGCGATGCGCACCGATTGGTCGAAGCGCTGGCCCGATCAGGACGCGATGCAGAATCGCGACGCGGCCGGCGTGGCGCACTACCCGGGCTGGAGCAAGCCGGTGCTGAAGCTCCTCTATGAGGAACGCGGGATCACCGCCTCCGGGCACGAGACCACCGATACGGATCCCGGCCTCGCCACCACCAAGGATGATTACTCACTCGAGAGCTACATCTTGGGGCTCAATCACTACCAGATCGAAATGCTCGCGAACCTGGACCAGGTTCCCGAAGCCGGAGCGATCATCATCGTCATGTGGCCGAAGGCGGAGGGGGGTACCGGGTTCCCGGCGCGCGTCATCGCAATCGCTCCATGATGGACGCGGCTTGGGTTGCTGACTCGCGGGCAGGCTGCTCCGAGCAGTCGAGGTGAGCAGCCAGCGCTGGTCCTCGGATCTGGCATTCTCTTTGAGCGCGGTCGGCGCCGCCGTCGGTCTCGGCAGCATCTGGCGCTTCCCCTATCTCGCGGGCGCCGGCGGCGGATTCGCCTTCATCCTCGTTTTCGTGATCGCCTGCCTGGTGTTCGGCGCACCCGTCCTGGTCGCGGAAATCGTGATCGGCCGATGGTCGCGGCGCAGCCCGATGCAGGCGGCTGGCGACATTGCCGCGCGGTTCGGTTTCTCCCGAGGTTGGAACGTCGTCGGCTGGACGGGCTCCGCTGCCGGCTTCCTGATCGTCACGTACTACACGATGATTGCCGGATGGGTGCTCGCCTACACCTGGTTTTTTCTGTCCGGGAACTACGCCCGCGGCGGCACCGCGGCGGCCGTCGGTAAGTTTCATGCCTTCATTGCCGATTCGCGCGCCGTCTCGCTCTGGCAGCTTGGTTTCTTCGCGCTGGTTGCGCTCACTTCGGCGCGGGGCGTGAATCGCGGCGTCGAATGGGCAAACCGCTGGCGCGCACCGGCGCTGCTCGTGATCTTGCTGGCGCTCGTGGCGTACTCGCTGGCTACCGGAGATGTGGCGCAGGGGCTCAAGTTCGCATTTGCGCCCGACCTCAGTCGACTATCGCCGTCGATCGTGCTCGGCGCCGTTGGCCAGTCATTGTTCGCGCTCGGCGTCAGTGCCGGCATCATGATCGCCTACGGGGCGTACATGCCGGCCGGAGAGTCCCTCTCACGGGCGGTGCTCGCGGTCATCGGTTCGATATTCGCGGTGTCGCTGCTGGCGACCATAGCCATTTTTCCGCTGGTGTTCCACTACGGCCTGAATCCCGCCGGGGGCCCGCAACTCGTTTTTGAGGTGCTGCCGGTGGCGTTTGCCGAAATGCCGGGCGGGAGGGTCATCGGCACCCTGTTCTTCGCGCTTCTCATTCTCGCCGCGTTCACGCCTTCGGTCGGACTGCTCGAGCCCTGGATAGCGTGGCTCGTCGAGCGTGGTGGAATGCGGCGGCCCCTGGCCGCATGCCTCTGCATGGGCTCCTGTTGGATGGTCGGGCAGGGCTCCGTGCTGTCATTTGGACGATGGGCCAACTGGCATCCATTGGCTTCGGTCCCGCGACTCGCGGCAATGAATCTGTTCGGTCTTCTGGATTTCCTGAGCTCGAATTTGCTGATGCCGATGTCTGCGCTGCTGGTCAGTGTCTTCGTCGGCTGGAGAATAAGCCGCCTCATTCCGGAGGCCGAGTTGAGCGGGCTGTCCCCCGCGTCACGGCGGCTGCTGCTCATCGCGCTGCGCTACGTTTGCCCGCTGGGGATCGCCCTCGTCGTCATCGTCGGATTCTTTGAGTAGATGCCACTCGACGCTCGGCGCACCTAGATCCTCTAGGAAGGCGTTCTTTACCAAGATCCTCCGTTAGTAGTAAAGAAACATTTGCTGGTGACAAAGGCCAACAACCGGCTACCGCAGCGCGGCGGCGTGTGCAGTGACGCCCGCGCGGGTGAACTCGAAGTGCAGCATCCACGCCCGCGAATTCTGGTCGCCGGCCTGAACGAACTTCCATTTCTTCGCGGCATCCATCGCGGTGCGGGTGAAATACCGGCTTGATCCGCGGCTATCCAAGGCCGCCGATACGACGTTGCCCGAGCGATCGACCTTCACGCGAACCGCAATCTTGATGATGCCGCGAATCGACCCGCGCGCACCGTGCGATATCTCTGGAATCTCTTGATGGAGCACCCCGGGCAGCGCGTCGGCGATATTCTCGCTCGGGTTCTCCACGGCGGCCGGCGACGCGGCAGGCAGCGGCGACGCGGTCGGCGGTGAAGCTGCCGGTGAAGGGCCCGGCGGTGAAGTTGCCGGTGAGGCAGCCGGCGGGGCAGCCGGCGGGGCAGCCGGCGGGGCAGCCGGTGAGGCAGCCGGCGGGGCAGCCGGTGAGGCAGCCGGTGAGGCAGCCGGCGGGGACGGGGTCGGCGCGGCCACGGTCGGTGGTGAAATGGCCGGCGTCAAATCCGTCGATGGCGAAGAAGCCGCCGGCGGCTCAGCGCTGACGGCAGCAGCCGGCTCGACATTGGCGTGCGCACGAAACAGGTGTAGCCCGGTCCAAACCGCCCACAGCGCGATGATGCCCACCGTGATGGCGGTGATGAGATACCGCATTTTTCGCGAAGTCTGTGTGGATAGGGTTTGGACCAAGGGCTCGTTCACTAATGGCGGCGCGGCGGAGGGCGGCGCGGCGGAGGGTGGCGCGGCGGAGGGTGGCGCGGCGGAGGGCGGCGTCGCCGGCGGCGCCGGTTTGAATTGTGCGAGGAGGTCGGCGATCGCGGGCCGCTGGTCAGGGTCGCGATTCAGGCATCGCTGTATGGTATCCACGAATTCCGGCGGAAGATTCGCGGGCAGGGAGATGCTATCGGAGCGCTCTCGGGACCACGCCGGCGGCGTCTGGGTGAGGGCTTCGACCAGCGTGATGCCGAGCCCCCAAATGTCGCCCGCGGTGGATACCCTCCCGTTCTTGGCCTCCGGAGGGTCGTACAAGGAAGGCCGGGCGGTGCTTGCGGTGCGTTCACCGGCGGGTCGGATCGTGTCGCTCGCCAGCTGCAATTGATCATCGACGACCAGAAAGTTGGGTGGCTTGAGCCCGCCGTGCGCCAAATTCTTCTCGTGCAGATACGCCAACGCATCGAGGGTTGGGGTCAGCAGATCCCTTGTCTCGTCGGCAGTCAGGGGCCGCGCGGGAAGAATTTGAGCGAGATTCTGCTCCGCGAGATCCATCACGACGAACAGAAAGTTGTGCCCTCCGAGTTGGCAGCGGCCCGCGTCGAGAACGCGGATCAGGTGAGGATGCGACAGCGTGGCAACCCTCGTCCAATGATCGAGCTGCGCCTCGGTGCGCGACGGGGTGGTAGGTAGGATCTTGATCACGGCCTGGGCGACGTTTTGCGCCGTGAATTCGGTGAGAAATACCACACTGTGGTTTGATCGGCCGAGGAAGCGGCGCAGCGGATACACTCCGTTGACAGTCCGGCGCTCCCACTCCTTCATCCAGTCTTCGGCCATCGTCAGCGGCTGAGCGTAGCGCCGCCGCCCGCACGCGCCGATATGGCTCGAGTACTCGCCGCCAGAATAAGAGACGCCGCGATAATCGCCGCATGTCGGTCCATTGAGCGCTCCCTTAAAGTCGGCACAGTGTACATCGAGGAAACGCGATTGATATACGGCGTAAGCCTGTAAAGCCCTGCGGCACGGTACCGGTCGCTCCTGTCATGTGGTTTGACCGCGTGGCCCATCGCCGCGGCCCTCGTGCTTTGTGAGGAACTCAGCGAGAAGGCGCGCCGTCTCCTGCGGAAACTGATCGACAAAGAAATGGCCGCCCGGCAGGGCGGCCTCGGTCATGTGGACAAGCCGCGTCCTCCACTCGGCGGGCAGATCGAACAGACGCGCCATCACGCCCTTCGAGCCGTAGAGCACCAGCGCCGGGCACTGCACCCGTCGGCCCAGGTCCTGCGTGTCGTGCTCGAAATCCACCGTGCCGGCCGCGCGGTAGTCGGAGCAGGATCCGTGAATCATTTCTGGACTGCGCCAGGCGCGGCGATACTCCGACAGCATCCCGGCATCGAAGTCCTCCGCCCGGGCGGCGCCCCATCCGAGCAACGATCTTTCGTAGAAGAAGTCGGGGTCTCGTCCAATCAGCGTTTCAGGGAAAGGTTCGGGTTGCGCCAGGAAGTACCAATGCCAGTAGGCCTGCGCTAGGTGGCGGTCTGTTTGCATGAACATCGTGTAGGTGGGGGCGATATCCATGACCGTGAGTGTTTTGACGCAGCCGGGATGATCTAGGGCCATGCGGTGCGCCGTGCGGCCGCCGCGGTCGTGACCCACGGCGTGGAAGCTTGCGAATCCCAGGGTGCTCATCAACCCCACCTGATCGTCGGCCATCGCCCGAAACGAGTAATTCGAGTGATCGGGCGCGCTGTGCGGCTTGCCCGAGTCGCCATACCCGCGCAGGTCCGCGCACACGACGGTGAACCGCGCCGCAAGGAGCGGCGCTACCTTTGCCCACATGGCCTTGCATTGTGGAAACCCATGCAGCAGCAGCACGGGCGGACCGGCTCCGCCGATCACATAGGAAATCTCGACGTCGCTGGTAGCGGCCTTGCCGTGCGCGAATCCTTCGAACATGGCTGCCATTATCGGCCGCGCGGGGTCGTTGAGGAAACTGAAAAATGAGACAATTCGTCATGAACTTCAGCGAATGGGTGGACTGGGATCTGCCGGCACCCTACGTCGCGCTGCTCGCCGTCACACCGGCGGACATCGACGCCTATGATCATGTCAATAACGCGGTCTACATGACGTGGTTCGACCGCGCCGCCTGGGAGCATTCCGCGGCGCTCGGTTTGCCGATCGAGAAATGCCTGCAGCTCAACCGGGGCATGGCGGTTCTGCGCAGTGAGATCGCTTACCTGCGGCCCGCCGTGCTGGGCGACACGATTGCCGCGGCCACCTGGCTCCTGCCGGGCGATGGAAAATTGCGCATCCGACGGCGCTTTCAGGTGCGCCGCGAAACAGGGGGTGCCACCCTTGCGCGCGCCGAGATCGAGTATGCGTGCATCGAGCTGTCGAGCGGGCGTCCCGCCCGGTGGCCGCCGGTGTTTCGTGAACGCTACGTGGCGCTCGAGGAGGTGGTGCGCGCCGCGCAGACGCTCGCCAAGGTTTGAAGGGTGGCCGTCGCCGGCGCCGGCCGCGGAGTGCGCCGGTCGCCTTGAATGTATTTCGTTGAAATGTTAATCTAGTCAGCATGACTAGAAAATCAAAACACCTGGCGCCGCAGGCGCGAAAATTGCGCCCGACATCTCAGCCCGGCCACTGGCTTCTGCAAGACGCCAAGGCGCGGTTCAGCGAACTCGTGCGCAAGGTGCGCAGCGAAGGGCCTCAACACGTCACCGTGCACGGGCGCGACGAAGTGGTCGTTATCGCCGCTGAGGAGTTCCGCCGTCTCAAGGGTGATCACACGGGCGGCGCGCTCATCAAGGCGCTGCAGGCGTCGCCGTACCGTGACATCGTCATCGAGCCGAGACGTGGCCCCATGCCCGTGCGTGACGTGACGTTGTGACCGGATGGCTGCTCGACACCAATGTGTTGTCTGAACCGCGCCGCCGAAAGCCTGAATCCAAGGTGTTGGCCTTCATCGCTGCGCAGCCCTTGGAACGGCTCTACATCAGCAGCGTCACGCTGGCAGAAATTCGCTTCGGCATAGGGCTGCTCACCGACGCAAATCGCCGCGCAGAATTGAACGAGTGGCTCGCGCATAAGATTCGACCCGTGTTCCAGCAGCGCGCTCTTCCCGTCACGGAAGACATCATGCTCAGGTGGAGGCAGCTCGTGGAAGACGGCCGCAAAGCTGGGCACAGCTTTTCGCAGCCGGACCTCATCATCGCCGCAACCGCCCTACAGCACGGACTGACAGTCGTGTCCCGCGACACCGACGACTACGTGAAGGCGCGCGTGCCCGTGCTGAATCCCTGGGTCGAGCCCCTGCCGGCAGGCTGAATCCCACATGGCACGCTCCAAACGGGCTCGCCGGAGACTCGCGCTCATCCTTGCGGGCATCGTACTCGCAATCGCCGCCGGCATCGCCATCTGGGTGGTGCACCTCGACAGCGTGGTAACCCGGGAGTTCGAGGGGCGGCACTGGTCGGTGCCGGCGCGCGTTTACGCAGCGCCGCTCGAGCTGTACGCGGGCGCGCCGGTGGCGGCGGATGACCTCGAGGAGGAACTGCACCGCCTTCACTACCGCGTCGGCGATCCCGCGGCGGGACCCGGCGTGTATCAGCGGCGCGGCGGCTCCTTCGATTTGCACGCGCGCCGCGTGCGCTTCATCGATGAGTTGCGCGAGGCTGCGAGGGTGTCGATCAGCGCAGACGGCAAGTCCATCACGGGCTTGCGCCAGGCCGACGGCAAGGATCTGCCGGTGTTTCGCCTCGATCCGCCCGTGGTGGGCAGTGTGTTTCCCATTCACGGCGAGGACCGTTTGGTGTTGTCGCCCGCCGACGTGCCGCCCTTGCTGAGCGCCGGCATCAAGCTGATCGAGGATCGGCGCTTCGACGAGCACCATGGAGTCGATGCGCTCGGGGTGCTGCGCGCGGTCTGGGCGAACCTGCGGGCCGGCAGGGTGGTGCAGGGGGGCAGCACGCTGACGCAGCAGCTGGTCAAGAATTACTTTCTTTCGGACGAGCAGACCTTCGGGCGCAAGTTGACCGAGGCCGTGATGGCGATGCGGCTGGAGGCGCACTTCTCCAAGGAAGACATTCTGGTGGCCTACCTCAACGAGGTGTACCTGGGTCAGGATGGCGCGCGCGCCATCCACGGCTTCGGTCTCGGCAGCGAGTATTTCTTCGCGAAGCCGCTCACCGAACTCGATCCCGGGGAATTGGCGCTGCTGATCGGGCTGGTCAAGGGTCCGTCGCTGTACGATCCGCGCAAGCATCCGGACCGCGCGCGGGCACGGCGCAATCTGGTGCTGCAGGAATTCGCCGATGCGCACCTGATCGACGCCGCGGCCACGAAGCGCGCCGCCGCGACTCCGCTGGGGCTGCGGCCGCCGGGCGGCAGCTACGTACCCGCGTATCTCGATCTGGTGCGGCGGCACCTGAAGCGCGACTACGCCGAGGCGGATCTGGCTGCCGCGGGTCTTGCCGTATACACGAGCCTCGACCTGCGCGCGCAGGCGGCCGCGGAGCGCGCGCTGAGCGTGAACCTGAAGCGCCTGGATGCGGCGAGCCGCCTCCGCGATGCGCACCTCGAAGGCGCGGCCATCGTCGCCGAGCCGAACAGCGGCGATGTGGTCGCGGTGGTGGGCGGGCGCGAGTTCGGCACCGACGGCTTCGATCGCGCGCTCGATGCGCGCCGGCCCATCGGCTCGCTGGTGAAGCCGGCGGTGTACTTGACCGCGCTCGAGACGGGCCGCTACAACGCGGCCTCGCTCATCGAGGATGCGCCCCTGGAGCTCAAGCTCGCCGACGGCAGTATCTGGGCGCCGCAGAATTTCGATCATCAGACCTACGGGCAAGTGCCGCTGGCGCGCGCGCTGGCCGAATCCCTGAACCTTGCGACCGTGCGGCTCGGGCTCGACCTCGGACTGCCGGCCGTGGCCGACACCCTGCAGCGGCTGGGATTGGAGAGACCGCAGGTCCTCAATCCGTCGCTGCTGCTCGGCGCCGTGGACATGACGCCGCTCGAGGTGGTGCAGGTGTACACCGCGCTGGCGAACGGCGGCTTTCGCGCCCGCCTGCGCGCCGTGCAGGCGGTGCTCGACGAACACGGGCGGCCGCTCAGGAGTTTCAAGGTGCAAGTGGAGGCGGCGGCGCCGCCTGCCGCCGTCTACCAGCTCGATCGCATGCTGACCTTGGTGACCACTCACGGCACCGGCCGTGAGGCCGCCGCGCGCCTGCCGCGGGGCACGGTGGTCGCCGGCAAAACCGGCACCTCTTCCGATACGCGCGACAGTTGGTTCGCTGGGTTCACGGGCAGCTACCTGGCCGTGGTGTGGGTGGGTTACGACGACAATCGAGTGACCGGGCTCACCGGCGCTGCCGGCGCGTTGCCGGTGTGGGCGGACACTCTTAGCCGGCTCAAGGCCGCGTCCTTCGAACCGGTGCCGCCGGAACTGGTCGAGGACCGTTGGATCGATTTCGGGGACGGACTCGAGACCACCCCGGCCTGCAGCAGCGATGCGGTGCTTATCGCCGTGCCGGCGAACACGGTGCTGCCGGGCAAGCCGGATTGCAAGTCCTCGCCACCCGCGACGGTGGGTGACAAGATGAAGGCATGGATCAAGAACCTCATTCGCTGAATCGGCTCGGCGCCGCGCTGACGATGGCGGTGCTGCTCGCGGGCTGCTCATTGTTCGCGCCGCACTCCCCGCAGTCGCCGACGCCGGCTGGCGCCGGCCCGGCTGCGCAGTCCCCGGGTCCATCCTCGCCCGGCGCGCCGCCGCCGGCGTCGCCTGAGACGGCCCCGGTGCCGCGCGCGGTGCCGCCGCCGCGCGAGAATCACCTCTCGCCCGCCACCCGGTCGCTGGTGACGCAGGCGCGAACCTTGGCGGCGCACGGCGATCTGGATGGTGCTTCAGCGACGCTCGACCGGGCGCTGCGCATCGAGCCGAACAATCCCCTTTTATGGATCGAGCGCGGGCGGCTGCGCCTCGCGGAGAACGATGCGCACCAGGCGGAGGGCTGCGGCCGCAAGGCGCTCGCGCTCGCGAGCGGCGATCGCAGTGCGCAGGCGCAGGCGGGCCGGCTGCTCGCCGACGCGCTGCGCGCCCAAGGACGCAATCAGGATGCGGTCGAGATCGAGAATCGGCCGTTCATGCGCTAG
>Ga0181537_10001683_pt1 | contig 20112 bp, 18 predicted proteins | sample PEATcosm2014_Bin_39_FD_119765 | JGI IMG/M metagenome (GOLD analysis project Ga0181537, IMG submission 119765) | Peatland microbial communities from MTU Mesocosm Facility, Houghton, MI, USA - PEATcosm2014_Bin23_10_metaG | ecosystem: Environmental > Terrestrial > Soil > Wetlands > Peat | place... | reverse complement strand
CGATCTCCGGCAAGCTTGCCTCGGTCATCTGCTTGGCCAGGTACATGGCAATCTGCCGCGGCACAACAACATTGCGCGAGTTGTTCTTCTGCTTCAGGTCGCTGACCCTCATACCAAACTGCTCGGCAACCGCGCGCTGAATCGCCTCGATCGTAACCTTCCGCACCTGCATGTCGATGAACTGCTTCAGGCACTGCTGCGTCGAAGCCAGAGTGATCTCCATGCGGTTCATCTGGCACCACGCAATGAGCCGCGTCATTGCGCCTTCCAGCTCACGCACGTTGGTCCGCACATTCGATGCCACGAACAGCGCCACGTCCGTCGGCAGCTGCACCTGCTCGGACTCAGCTTTCTTTTGCAGGATCGCCACCTTGGTCTCAAGGTCGGGCGGCTGAATGTCCGCAATCAATCCCCATTCAAACCGCGACCGCAGCCGGTCTTCGATCTCCGCCAGTTCCTTCGGCGGCCGGTCTGAAGCAATCACAATCTGCTTCATGCTCTCGTGCAGCGCGTTAAAGGTGTGGAAGAACTCCTCCTGCGTGCGCTCCTTCTGCGCAATGAACTGGATATCGTCGATCAGCAGCACATCCACTGAGCGGAAGCGGTCGCGGAAGCTGGTCATACGGTCGTTCCGCAGCGACGTAATCATCTCGTTGGTGAACTTCTCCGCCGAAACATAGCAAATACTGGCCACCGGCTGCCGGCGCTTCACCTCGTGACCGATTGCATGCATCAGGTGCGTCTTGCCCATACCCACGCCGCCATAGAGGAACAGCGGGTTGTAGGCCCGCGAAGGCCTCTCCGCGACAGCCAGAGCGGCCGCGCGCGCAAACTGGTTACCGTTGCCGATCACGAATGCGTCAAAGGTGTAACGCGAATTCAGTTGCGCCGCTGTCGACCAATCGAAGCGTGCCTGTTCCGGCGTGCGAGACGGCGCGGGCGGGGGCGCGGTGGGCGCATGAGCCGGCACTGGCCCAAACCCTCCATCCCTGCGTTGCGGCGGAATCGAGGGGTCGTCCTCCGCCGTCACAAAGCTCACGTCGTCGAACTCCAGCGCCTGCTGGTCAATCGCCTCTTGAATCAGGTCGCCGTATTTTTCGCCAATGTGCTGGAACTCCGGCGATGGCACGCGTACATACAGCGTGCGGCCCGCGGAATGGCTATATCGGGTGGGTTTAAGCCAGGTCTCGAAGGTCTGGCGGATAACCTTCATTTCGAGTGCTGCCAGAATCTGGAGCCAGGGGTTGAGTACCGTTGCCGGTGAAGTTGCGAATGCCATCGAGCTGATCCTTGCCTGCGTCGCCTGTATTAGGCTAAACGGTTCGTCGGCGGCTTTCAGGCAACGGCTCTCTAACGGCGAGAGATTCCTGGTGCCTCTCTCGTCCTGGTTCAAGTTGCCGAGTGCCTGACTGCCGCTTGTCTGCTCCTGATTGCGGCCTTGGAGCGTGGATTTATTCCGTTCAGCGGGACGCGGGATTCTTTTGTTTAACGGTCCCGATAGTAGCACATTTCGGGGTCATTGCAATGCCTCATTAACATATCTTTCTTTGCCTCTTCCGATGTTGCACCATCGATGGTGAAACTCCCCATCGATGGTTACCAGAGTGTCTCGGAGGATACCTGTTGACAGGTACTTTTCGCCTCCAGGGCGCGTGCTTTCACCGCTTGAAGCAACCCCACGCAGCAGGGTTGTCAGCACCTGAGGTTCGTCATCATGCTGGTCATTCCCGCACTTGCCGCTGGATTCCTGGCTCAACCTGCGATACACTTAAATCTTGCCGTCAAGGCACAGATTCTTAACAGGAAACAGGAGCGCACTTTTATGCCCAAGCGCACATTTCAACCCAACCGCCGCAAGCGTGTCAAGACACACGGCTTTCGCGCCCGCATGAAGACCAAGAGCGGCGCAGCTGTATTGAGCCGCCGTCGCGCCATCGGGCGCAAGCGCGTCACCGTCAGCGCAGGCTTCCGCGACTAGTTTCCGCCCGCCGTCGTGTTTCGGCCGGGAGCTGTTGCGCATCGCATGCATCGCATCTGTCCCCGGCTGAACACTCTATCGGCAAAGTCATGAGCACTCTCCTCAAAGCGGTTCAGCACACCCTGCCAACTCAATCTCTCACTGGTGTGCGCCTTGCCAATCATGCCGATTATCAGCGCGCCTATGCTGCTGGACGCAAGCGCCAATCCGCATCCATGAGTTGGTTCCTCGCCCCGCGACCCGACGCATCCATCCCCTGCCCGCGCGTTGGCCTCACCGCCGGAAAAGTCCTCGGCAAGGCTCATGATCGCAATCGCATCAAGCGCCGCATGAGAGAGGCCCTGCGCCGCCATGTTGGCCTGCTGCCTCAGGGATGCGATCTCATCTTCCATCCCCGCCGCGTCGTGCTCACCATCGAATTTGCGAAACTTGAAGCCGAGATTGTGCGTATCCTTCAGCAGGCCAGAGCCGAAGCGGCCCGCATGACGGTTCAGACCGCATCTCCGTCTCCCGCCATCATGCCTCCAACGGTTGAGCCTGCATTATGACGCGCCTGTTGCTCGCCACTCTCGATTTCTACCGCCGCTGGCTTTCCCCGGCCGTCCACACGCTCCATCCGGGAGGCTGCCGCTATCAGCCCACTTGCTCCGAATATGCCCAGATAGCCATTGCCACCCACGGCCCGACCCGCGGAGTCGCCCTGGCTCTCTGGAGGCTGCTGCGCTGCCATCCGTTCGCCCGCGGAGGACTCGACCAGGTGCCGCCCGCCGCCATTCCCCGCCCCGTCCCGCACGAACCGTTACCATAGAGATAGCGGCGGCATAGAATGCCGCATTCCAGCGCCTGCCAACAGGCCTTGAACGAACAGGAAGTATCCTTTGCCCGAAATTCGCAATCCTAATCTCCAGACGCCTGGAACACCCGGCGGCAGCGGCAGTGGCGGCGATATGCGCTCCACCATGGCCTTCTTCGTCCTCATGCTCGTGGTTCTATTCGGCTATCAGTATTTCTTCAAGCCCAAGCCGCCGCAGAACACATCTATCTCTCAAACCCAGCCCCAGTCCAAGTCTCCACAGGCCAGCGCGCCCGCTCAGCCGCAGACGGGCTCACAGTCCGCGCAGGCTTCTAACGCCACTCCAACCGTCACTGCCGCCGCAGAGACTGAAACCACGGTCGAGAACGAGCTCTACAAGATCGTCTTCACCAATCGCGGCGCACAGGTCAAGAGCTGGATCCTCAAAAAGTACAAGGACACCGAAGGCAAACCGCTGGACATGGTCCAGCCACAGGCTTCCGCGCGCTTCGGGTTCCCACTGTCGTTCTTTACCTACGAGCCCACCCTCACCACGCAGTTGAATCAGGCGCTCTATCAGGCCTCCGCCACCGGCTTTCTTGCCGCTCCCAACTCGCTCAGCTTCCATTACGTCGCCTACGGTCTCGACGTGATCAAGACCATTCGCTTCGACTCCAGCTACGTCATCGCCGTCGAGTCCCAGGTGAAGCGCAATGGCGCTCCCGTCCGTACCCTCGTGCAGTGGCCCGCCGGCCTTGGCGACATGGAGGAATTTGTTCCCGGAACCAAGGTCACGGTGCCCACCATCTCCCAGTTCGGCTGGTCCGTAGATGGCAAAACCGACCAGATGCCCTCCGCGAAAGTCCGCGGCAACGACACCCTCAACCAGCCCTACCAGTACGCGGCCATCAGCGATCTCTACTTCGCCGCCGCCTTCCTGCCAGACGCGCCGGAAAGCGCCTCTCTGGTCACCCTCCATAACTCGATTGACCTGCCAGGCGACCTCAGCGACCCCAATAGCCAGAAGAAGCCGCACGACGTCATCGGTCTTGCCATCGGGGACCAATACGGCTACTCCCGTGTGCGCCTCTATGCCGGTCCCAAGCAAATAGATGTGCTCTCGACCATCCACTCCATCGGCTCTGACGGCAAGCCGGACGGACCCTCCCTCGAGCCCATCATTCACTACGGCTGGCTCGGCATCGTCGCCAAACCTCTTTACATCGCCCTCCGTTTCTTCGACGGGCTTCTTGGCTCCGGAATCAATAACTGGGGTTGGTCCATCATCATCTTCACCGCCGCCTTCAATCTCCTAATGCTGCCCACGCGCTTCATCATGATGAAGTCTTCATTGAAGATGATGCGCGTTCAGCCCAAGGTCGACGCCATCAAGAAAAAGTATGCGCATCTCAAGATGAACGACCCCAAGAAAGCTGAGATGAATAATGAGATCGTGGCCCTCCACCAGGCGGAAGGCATCAACATGGTCGGCGGTTGTCTCCCCATGCTCGTGCAGATGCCGCTCTTTATCGCCTACTTCGAGGTGCTCTCCAACGTCATTGAGCTGCGGCAGGCCCACTGGTTCTGGCTCACCGATCTATCCCAGCCGGACTCGCTCCACATTCTCCCCATCCTCATCATCCTCAGCATGTTCCTCACGCAGTACATCACCCCCTCGCCGGGGATGGACCCCGCGCAGCGCCGCATGATGGCATTTATGATGCCCATCTTCTTCGGCTTCATCCTTTGGCATTATGCATCGGGCCTGGCACTTTACTGGGGCACCAGCAACCTCATCAACCTGGCGCTTCAATTCGGCATCAACCTATCCCCCATGGGCAAGGAGATGCATGACATCGCAGCCAAACGCGCAGCAAAAAGACCTGGAGGGGGCAACGGCAATCAGCGCCAGCGCACCATCCAGGGCCGGCGTTAATCGCGCCTGCGCAGCAAAAAGGGACGGGCCGATGCCCGTCCCTTTTTGCCTTGTTCGAAACTTCGTCAACCCGCATGAACCGGCTGGCCCACAGGCTGTTTGATCGAAGGCTCCTTGTACCCCTCATCCGCCAGGTGCCGGCCCATCCGCGCATACATTTCCGGGTCGCGAGGCTGCCACGTGCCCAGCCCGTCCACATACCGGTTGAACATGCTGAACGCCGCCGCAATCAGCACTGTGTCGTGAATCTCCTTGTCGGTCGCGCCTTGCTTCCGAGCCGCCTCCACGTCCTCCGCGGTCACCAGCTTCCCGTCCTGCTGCACCTTGCCCGCAATCTTCAGCAGCGCCTTCAGCTTTTCGCTGACCGGCGCGGACAGAAAGTCCGTCTTCACCTGCTCCACCACCAACGGGTCGCCCAGATGGCACGTAGCCGCGGCACCATGGCTGGCCTGGCAAAAATGGCAGTCGTTCTTTGAAGACACATAGGCGGCAATCAGCTCCCGCTCGCCCGATGTCAGGGTGTTCTCGTCATGCAACAGCACATGCGCCAGTTCGCGCATCGGCTTCGCCGTCTCCGGCCGATACGTAAACCCGCCGCTGATTCCCGGAAATCCCTCCGGCAGTTCGATGTGCGCCATAACTCCTCCCCATAACTCCTACTTAGTGTGCCGCCGCGTGCGCGTTACTCGCCAGATACTCCTCGCTTACCGTCACATAACCATCGCGGGCCACGCGCCTTCCGCGTTCCCGATAGAGCGCCTCATCGTCCGGCTGATCCGTCCCCAGCCCATCCACGTAACGGTTGTACATGCAGAACGCCGCCGCAATCAGCACCGTGTCGTGAATCTCAATGTCGCTTGCACCCAGCACCCGCGCAGCTTCCACGTCGACGGCCGTCACCAGTTTGCCATCCTGTTGCACCTTGCCGGCAATCGTCAGCAGCGCCTTCAGTTTGGGGCTGATCGCCGCCTGCATGAAATCCGTTTTCACCTGCTTCACCAGCGCCTCGTCGCCGCCAAGGTGCGCCGCCGCAATCATTCCGTGAATGCTGTGGCAATAGTGCGTGCAGTTTCGGCTTGAAACATACGTGGCAATCAACTCGCGTTCGCCGCGGGTCAACGTGCTCGGTCCGGTCAGCAGCACCTCAACCAGCGCATTCAACGGCCGCGCCGTCTCCGGACGAAAAGCCATCGCCCCGCGAATGCCGGGCAGATCGGGGGAAAGAGCGATGTGTGCCATAACGAAATCCTCCAAATTCGATTTGAGTGAAATCAGGAAGCCGCTGTCTCCTGGGCCAAGGACGAAGCTGCCGCGTTTCCGCGCACCAGAAGCCAGCGCACCGGCAATCCGGCCAGCACCACCGCCGCGCCCAGCAGCGACGGCCACAGATTGTGCAGCAACAGCATCATCGCCAACAAGCCGCTGCCAACCAGAAATATTACCGGCGCCACAGGGAACCACCATCGCCGCACCGGCACAACGAACCTGAACAGTGTAGCCACCGTCAGCGCCAGAAACACGACTGCGGAAAAAATAATGAATGCCAGGATGCGGTCGAAAGCGCCCAGACCCAGCACGGCCAGCGCCATTCCTGTCTGCAGCAGAACCGCATTCGCCGGCGACCCATACCGCGGATGCAACTTGCCGAAAAACGCCAGCGGGGAATTCGATTTAGTCACTCCGTCCCCGCCGCTCTCTTCGCGCGCCAGCGCGTACGTCACCCGCGGCACAGCCATGCTCAGCACCATCAGCCCGCCCAGCACGCTCAACACCACGCAGGCCGACATTACACGCCCACCCGCCGTTCCAAACAGCGTCTGCCCAAACTGGGCCACAAACGCGGTGTTGCTTTGAATCTGTTCCAGCGGGACGACTGCAACGAACGACAAACTCAACAACAGGTAAACCACCGTCACCACCAGCACACCGCCGGTAAACGCAATCGGCAGTGTCCGCTCCGGGTTCCTTACCTCGCCCGCAATCTTTCCCGCTTCCCACCATCCGCCAAAGCAGAAAAACGCGCTGATCGCCGCACCGGCAATTGCCTCGATTAGCGGATCGGACCCCGCGCGCCTTTCCGTCAGAGGCAAAAGATGAGTCATCGCCGCGTGGCTACCGTTCAATGTCCATACCAGCGCCCATCCCACCAGCCCCAGCAGCACCGGAACCTTCATCCAGTTCAGCGTCGTCATCAGCCCGCTGCTCAGACGCGTTCCGGCGTAATTCATTGCGCCCAGCGCCAGCAGTATCGCCGCAGGCAGCAGTCGCACCATCCAACCGGGCAAAGCAATCAGCGCCTGCACATAGGGCGCCGTTCCCACGCAAAGCGCCGCCGCCACTCCGGGATACATCACCACGGCGGCCATCCATCCGTATAGGAACGCCACCCGCCGCCCAAATCCCTGACGCAGGTAGACATACTCCCCACCCGCCTGCGGAAACCGCACCGCGAGCTCCGTAAAGCAAAGCGCCCCGGCCAGCGTCATCACCGCCATGCCGCACCACACCGCGCCCAGCAGAGCCGGCGACCCCAGCGACTTCGCCATTCCCGCGGGAGTCAGAAAGATTCCAAGCGAAATGGCCTCGCCTGTGACAACGGCCGTCGCCGCCCACACGCCCATTTGCCGCCCGCGATCAAGGCCTGTTTCCATTGTTCCAAAATCCTACCGAGGCCTTGCCCCGCAGCGCATCCTCCCTTTGATGGAGACGAAAACCTGCGCCGCGCCGCCCCTTAGACCCATGCATCCCACACTTCGGGCCGTCTCGGCTGTTTGATTCGATGCAACCCGCCCGTTTGGTGTATCGTCCAAAGCGTATGGCGACCCAAACCAGCACCGTTCCCCATCCCGCGGCCGAAGCGGAAGAAGTCTATCGCCGCTGGCTCCAGTTTCTCGACGATGAGTTCGTTCGCCACAGTTCGCCGGAGCGCCGCGCGGAGATTGTCCGCGACCAGCTCTATCAGCTCTATCTGGGACGCCCACACGGCGGAAAGCTCAATCTCACCCTCACGTCCGAGCTGCCAGGCAACGTTCTCAGTCTTTCGCTCGATCCGGAAAACGTTACCCTCGAAGCCGGCCACTTCCCCGAGGTCGACCGCGAGCGCTTTGCAAGGCGCAAGCCCCTCCTCTGGTTCTGGCAGATGTTTGACCGCTCGCCCGTCGGCCTCAACCACTGGCTGGGTCTGCGTTTCCGTTGCATGTTGGGCCGCCATATCTTTGACCACATGGGCTCGGGAGTCAAAATCCATCACGGCGTCGATCTTACCTACGGCTACAACCTCTCCATTGGCGACGGCGTCACCATTCGCCAGGGCGTCCTGCTCAACGATCGCGGCGGCATCACCATCGGCAAGGGCGCCATCGTCGGCTCCTATGCCCGCATCTATTCCCAGACCTACGCGCCCGACAATTACGAGCACGCCACCCTGGTGCCCACCGTCATCGGCCCCGGCGCACGCATCGCCAGCCACGCCATCGTGCTCGCCGGCCACTCCGTCGCTCCCGGCGAAGCCGTTGGCAGCTTCCCCGCCGACCGCGCCTGAGTACCGCTTGAAAACACCGCCTGGATACCTTAACCGGCCAAGCGGTTTTCTTCGTTTCTCTGGCACTTAGTGCTATATTTAGTTTGTGAGTTCAAATGGTCTGGCGCGATTGGCCGTCTACAAGACCAAGCCGTTTACGCGCTTCGCCCGCGAGGCGTTTATCAGTGATTTGGACCTTTGGAAGGCTGCCCAACTGGCCAATAGCGGGGTTATTGACGCCGATCTCGGCGGTGGCGTAATCAAGCAACGAATTCCCCGCATTGGAGAAGGTTCCCCGCGTTGGAGAAGGCAAGTCCGGTGGTTCACGGGCTATCATTCTATTCCGCTTCAGAAGCCGGGCGGTTTTTGTATACGGATTCGAAAAGAAGGACCTCGGCAATATCAAGTCCGATGAACTTGAAGCGTTTAAGGAACTGGCAAAAGTGATCCTGGGTTACAGCGAGTCGGAGATCGCCAATCGGGTTGCGGCCGGAGCGCTGATCGAAATCAAGCGGCAAGTGGAGAGCTAAGATGCCTAAGAAATTCCGCAGCGACGCCATGGCAACGATTCATGAAACGGCAACCGATTTGTTTGCGGTTGGCGGCATGGACCGCAAGACGATGCGCAAGTTCGACGTGCTCTGCCTCACTCGAGTCGAGAAGATGACGCCGCAGCGAATTCGTGCTCTACGCACCCGCGAAAAAGCGAGCCAGGCCGTTTTCGCTGCTTACCTGAACGTGACCCCAAGCCTGGTAAGCAAATGGGAACGCGGAGAGAAGAACCCGCAAGGAGCCTCTCTCAAGCTGCTTTCTCTGGTTGAGAAAAAAGGGCTGGAAATCATCGCTTAAAACAGTCCAGGCCTGTAATTAAGGCTCAGTGCATGTTCCTTGGAACGAAAGTGTCTTGACTCCGGCCTGCGATCTCACATTGAGCGCCCACCATGCTACTCTGAGCTTTCAACCTCGCGGGGCCCTCATTTGGAATCCGGCGCATTCGTCGTTGCCGTCTTCGAATTCGTGCTTCTCCTTTTCTCGCTCAGCGTCCACGAATGCGCCCACGCCTGGACCGCGTCCCGTCTCGGCGACAACACCGCCCGCGAACTGGGCCGCGTCACACTGAACCCCATTGAGCACATCGACCCAATCGGAACCCTGCTTTTCCCCGCACTCATCATCTTTGGCCCCTTGGTCGGCTTCAACTTCTTCAGCGGTTTGCTCATCGGCTGGGCAAAACCCACCCCTGTTCTGACCCGGAACTTCAATAAAATTGTCCGCGACGACAACCTCACCACTCTCGCCGGCCCAGCCTCCAACCTCCTCCTCGCTTTCATCGCCTTTCTCGTCCTCACCGTTATTTCCATTACTTCACGCGGTGCCCATCTGCTCGTTCTCTACGTATTCAAGGGCAGCCTGGTGCAGGGGGTCCCATCCGCCCTCCAGGCTGTGATCCTGCTCTGCTCGCTGGCCATCCAGATCAATCTGTCTCTCCTGTTTTTCAATCTTCTGCCCATTCCTCCCCTGGACGGCAGTCACCTGCTGCGCAACATGCTGCCGTACAATGCCGTCCAGACTTACGACCGCATACCCATCTGGGTCAGTTACCTCCTCATGATGGTGGTGGGCGGCACTTTGATCTGGTTGCTTCTCGCCCCTGCGCTTGCAATCGTGTTCTGGGCGCTGGTTCACGTTTAGCTGGACGTGTAGTGGGCCAAGGGCGGCGGTTCGCGGTTACCGCTACAATGAATTGAGCCCCCTTTTAAGCATTTCCTGAAGAGCGGCGGCACACTCTCGGCAGAATCCGGAATCGATAAGCCTAATGTCTGAATTCCCGCAGTCCTCATCCCGCCCGCGCGTCCTCAGCGGCATGCGTCCCACCGGCAAGCTCCATCTCGGCAACTACATGGGCGCCCTCGCCAACTGGGTCAAGCTCCAGAACGACGGCCAATATGAGTGCTACTTTTTCATCGCCGACTGGCACGCCCTCACCACCGACTACGCTGACCCGAGCCGCCTCAAGCTCAACACTCTCGATGCAGCCCTCGACTGGCTCGCGGCCGGGCTCGATCCGGAAAAGTCGACCATCTTCATCCAGAGCCATGTGCCCCAGCATGCCGAACTGCACCTTCTCTTTTCGATGATCACGCCAATCGGCTGGCTGGAGCGCGTGCCGACTTACAAGGAACAACAGGAAAACATAACAGGAAAGGATCTGAGCAACTATGGATTCCTTGGCTATCCGCTCTTACAGGCTGCCGACATTCTTATCTATCAGGCGCAGTTTGTTCCGGTTGGTCAGGACCAGGTGGCGCACGTGGAACTGACCCGCGAAGTGGCGCGGCGCTTCAACTCGATGTATAAAACCAATGTCTTTCCGGAACCGGAGGCACTGCTCACCCCGTCTCCCAAACTGACCGGCACCGATGGCCGCAAGATGTCCAAGAGCTACGGGAACACAATCGGACTGTCAGAAGCTCCCGCCTTGGTCGCCAAGAAAGTTTTAGATATGTCGACGAACGGCCAAAGGATCCGGCAGACCGATCCCGGCGACCCCGATCTATGTCCGGTGGGCGACCTTCATAAGGCATTCAGCGCTGCCGAGGTCATTGCATCGACGCAAAATGGTTGCAGGACTGCGACTATGAGGTGCGAGTTCTGCAAGATCGATGCCGCTGATTCGGTCTGCGCCGTAACGGTGCCCATTCATGACAAGCGGATGCGGCTCGAAGGACAAATCGAAGAAACATGGGAGATGCTACAGGGGCAATCCGTGAAGGCGGCAAACCGCGCCGAGCAGACCATGGTTTCTGTGCGCACGATATTCGGTGTCTCGCGTGATCTGGGGCCGGTGAAACGGCACTTTCTCGCCTCTGCCGAAGTTCGTCAGCGCGCACGCGATCTTAGTCGATTCTCTACCTGGTGGGACCTGCCCTCGAATCAACAAGATAAACTGCTTCGCGAATACTGGCGCGAGAATCTCTTGCCGCGCGAGGTCCAGTTCAGTCAGGAGGGTAATCGCGTTTTCTCAACTCTCGATAGAGAGTTGGAAGAGCCCCTGATTACCGCAAAGAAAAAACGGGTGTTAGTTACAATTCCAGCCGCTGGTGAAGAACCCAACGGGTGGCATTTTAGAATTCCCGTGAAAACCTATGAGGTTTGGGCACTTCTCTGCTGGGATCGAAATTATTGGCTCAACGATTTTATTATTCCCCAGAAGTTCTACGCTCAGCCATTTGCAAAAGCGAAGAAAGTCTCAAGGGAGGAAGCGATCCATGTGCGCATTTGGAAATCTGGTGAAAAGTGGAATCTTGAGTTTGTAAGCTTGATCGAGCGTAAAGAGGTTGGCGGGGCGATCTCGGTTCAGGCAAACGACCCAATCGACATCACGGAACTACTCGGCAACTACGAGCCATTGCAATAGGAGAAGAAGGATTCCGCACTTCGATTTCGCAGTCTGCTCCGATCGAAGACTGCTCCAGTCGCGCACGCGACGTCATGCAATGGGCCCAAGCGCTTTCGACCTCGCCTCTAGCCGTGCTTCCACAGTTCCTAGTTCAATTCCGCTACAACATTCGGAAGACTCAACTGACACTTTAGTTCGCCTCTCTGACCTTGAAAACTTTGCCCAAGTGCCCGTTAATGAATACAGTGCTCTCGCTTTAATGGGAAGACGAGGAGCCTGAACTGTCTGGAGAATACACATGGCCAAAATCGCAAAATCCTGGTGGCCGAAGGCACTCGACGACGCAATCAAGAGCATCGGCTCTGACCTCGGCCTCTTCCACCGTGCTCCCGAGTCGCCAGCCGTCGCTGACCAGCAAGAATTCTTGGAAAGGCTCGAAGAGGTTCTGGAATTCAAGACCCCCCTCGCCGCCCGGACGCCCGCTCGGTAGGTCAATCTCGCGGCCAACTGAGTCGATCCCGCTGGATCCGTTGCCGCGCCAGACTCTTCTTACGGTTTTGAGCTCCCGAACCAGCCGCAGCCGCCACGTGGGTTACGCAATAAGCCTCCGCCATCCAGACGACGGCGGCGAGAGCGAATCCGCAGGCTAAGCCGCAGATCAATAACTGGTTTACAATCGATGTGCATCTCCATTTGGCCATCCCGGCTAGCCGTATGTGATGAGAATCTGTCATCACCAGGTCGAGCTCTGCCGGCAACATCGGAATCGTCACGGGGCTACCATTTCTGGTTACCCCGAATCACATTCACTCAATGGTTTTTCCCTTTCACTGAGGCTGAATCTGTACGGAAACTGGGGAAGAACTCTCATTCGGGCTGTAAGCAACGGCATTGAGCCTCCGGGCGAGCAATCATGGTCGAATCGACACTTCCATCGCTGCGAAGGGCCCTCAGTCAAGCATGGAGAGGACTTCGATCGGCATTTGGTCTCTTCGCCCCGCCCCCGCAGACCCCGCCCTGTGATGTGGAGGCCTTTATCGCACGGCTCGAACAGGTCCTGGCGCATGAGCTTGCGCCAGTTACCCCTCCTCCCGATCCGTGGCTGCTGCTGGAAGGCTCAACCGGCACCGCGACTCACGTCGCCATTCGGCTCCCGGCGCCCGCCCCCGTCATGGAATCCGCGACGGAACCCGAGGCTTTTCCAGAGTATTCTTTCAGCACCGCGATGGTCGCGCCGCGACTGCCTGTCTTCGATCCGGTGTCATACACCGTCCCCGAACCTGCTGCCCCGTTCATCCATTCGCCCGTGATCGAATCCAGCTCCGCGCCAGAGGCCGATCCTGCATTTGAGATCGGCCTGGCGATGGCCACGCCACCTTTGCCAGTCTTCGATCAGATCCCAGACGCCGTTTACAAACCGGCCGTCCAATTCCCACAGACGGCTTCGGTCGAATCCCTTCCCTCACCCAAGCGGAAACGAAAGTCCTCCTCGGAGCACGCCGCGAAGCCGGCGGCAAAGCGTACCCGGTCCAAGAAGCCAGTCACAAATCCTGTAACAGCCTCTGCCAACGATACTGGCCCTTCCGCGCCACGCAAAGCCAGGAACTCCGCCGCCCGGCCGGCTGCAAACTCAACGTCCCCGCTCGATTCAATTACCGCAGTCGCCACGCTCCAAAACGGTGCCCCGAAGCCCGCATCGGGACGGAAGAGACAAGCCCCCGCGCCGCGGGCTACACTGGAATCCACTGCAATGGTTCATGATCCCCAGGTCAAATTCGCAGCCGCCGGCTATGCCTCTCGCGCCAGAGTCTCTCGAATGGATCAGCCGCTCCCTGACCTTTACGGCGCCGAACAGACAGCAATCCCTTTGTACCAGCACGCCCCCGAGCAGATACAGGCCCAGGCGCTCGCCGGTCAGGTGCCTCCAAAGCAAAAAAAAAACGACGGTAACGCTGATTCCTCGCCGTTCTCCGTCTCCGTGGGTGAGGTCTACGACGGCCCCCTCGATCTCCTGCTCGACCTCATTCGCCGCCAGGACATCGACATCTACGACATACCCATCGCCACCATCACCGCCCAGTTCCTCAGTTACGTCAATCAGCTCAAAGCCACCGACGTCGATGTAGCCGGGGAGTTCATTTACACCGCATCCCTCCTGATCCACATCAAGAGCAAGATGCTGCTCCCGCGCTCGCCCGCCGGTCCCGATGAAGCTCCCGAGGATCCCCGCCGCGAACTGGTCGAGCGGCTACTTGAGCACGAGCGCTTCAAGAACGCCGCCCAGATGCTGCAGCAAAAGCAAATGCTCGAAGCCGCAACCTGGTCCAACCCCGGCTTCCGCGAGTTCCAGGACGATGTCGCAGCCGAGCCTGAAATCGCCGCCGATACAACCGATCTCGTGCGCATCTTCCGCGACATCCTCGAGCGCGCCCGCAAGCGCCCCGTTCTTGACCTCCAGGAAGACTCCGCTACAGTCGGTCAGATGATTCAGTTTCTCGCCCGCCGCCTGTCCATTGAAGATAAGCCGGTCGCCCTCCGCCGCCTCCTCAGCGGCACCCGCTCGGAAAAGGCGCTGGTCGCGATTTTCCTTGCCCTCCTTGAACTGGTTCGCCTCCAGGCCATCCTGCTTCGCCAGGACCGCGCTTTCTCTGAAATCTTCATCAAGAAAAGCACCGGCTTTGATGCCGTCATGAACGAAGGCCTGGCCAATGCCCAGGACGACTGGCGCTAGATTTTTACGTTATAACTTATGTTATACTGAAGGCCGAGCAGGAGGTCTTCATGCCTACAACCACCAAAATCATTGCCATCGGGAACTCCGCCGGCATTATTCTACCCAAGGAAACACTTGCCCGCCTGAATGTTGACAAGGGCGACACGCTTTTTATCACAGATGGTTCTCAGGGCGTTCGGCTGTTGCGCTTCGACCAGGAATTCGCCACGCAGATGGAAGCTGCGCGCGAAGTAATGCGTGAAAACAGGGATGTCTTGCAAAGGCTCGCAGAGTGAGAGAGCCAGTTTGGGTCAGGCAGGACGTAGTCCTGGCAATGCACGAGGAAGCTCTGTTGCTTCATGGTGGCCCGGAAGGCGTCCGCGATCTGGGCCTGCTCGAGTCAGCTCTGGCGCGTCCGAAGAATCTACTGGCATACTCCGAGCAGCCTCCATCAATCGCACAGCTTGCGGCCTGCTATGCGAAGGGAATCGTCGCAAACCATCCCTTTGTAGACGGAAACAAGCGAACCGCCTTCACCGTCTCTGTCACATTTCTTCGACTGAACGGTTTTCAGCTGACTGCAACGAAGGAAGACCGTGTTCTTACCTTTTGGAGCCTTGCGGACGGAACATTGTCTGAAGACCAACTAGCCCAGTGGTTCGAACGCAACATCGTCCTTCGCTGAACTCCCTAATTTCACCCCATCCTCAACAATTCATTTCCCTTTCACATGACTCGTATATCCATTGCTGAGTCTGGTTTTTGCTGCCCCAAGCACGCTGGACAGAAAACCATCCTAAAGTTTGGAGCATCCGACCATGCCCGAATTGGCGACCGCACCACCCCGCCCACCAGCCTCGGCCCTGCTTGAAAAGCCAATGAACAAAACTCACGCCCTGATCAGCTCGATCGTCGTTTTTGGCGCGCTGATTGTCGGCATCGGCTTCATCGGCTTCCACATCTCACAGGACTTCAACGGAGTGATCCTCGGCAGCATCTGGCCCTATCTGCTGCTGATTGTCGCCCTCTTCATTGCGCTCGCCTTCGAGTTCGTCAATGGCTTCCACGACACCGCGAATGCCGTCGCGACCGTGATTTACACCCACTCCCTGGAGCCGAACCTCGCCGTCGTCTGGTCGGGACTCTGCAACCTCATGGGTGTGCTCACCTCCACCGGCACCGTAGCCTTCGCCGTCATCACCCTTCTGCCCGTTGAACTCATCCTCCAGGTCAGCTCCGGCGCCGGATTCGCCATGGTCTTCGCCCTGCTCATCGCCGCTATCCTCTGGAACCTCGGCACCTGGTGGCTCGGCCTGCCCGCATCCAGCTCGCACACCATGGTCGGTTCCATCATGGGAGTCGGTCTCGCCAATCAAGTCATTAACGGAATTACCGGTACCTCCGGCGTCGACTGGGAACAGGCCGCCAAGGTCTTCAAGGTCCTGCTCATCTCGCCCGTCGTCGGATTTGGCTGTGCCGCCCTGTTGTTCCTGGCCACCAAGTTATTGGTCAAGTACCCGGCACTTTACGATGCTCCCAAGACCAGTGAGCCCCCACCATGGCCCATCCGTTCGCTGCTGGTCCTCACCTGCACCGGCGTCAGCTTCTTCCATGGCTCCAACGACGGACAGAAGGGCATGGGCCTCATCATGCTCATCCTCATCGGCACCGTCCCCACTGCCTACGCCCTCAACCATGCGGTCACTGCTCACGATATCGAGGACTTCATAGCCTCCTCTCAGAGGGCCAGCCATATCCTCGACCGCCACGTCGACCCATCCGGCATTCTTGGCGCCGATCCCAAAGCTACGGTCACCAACTACATCCGTACCAAGAATCTCCAGCCCGACACCATTCTGGCGCTGCGGGAGCTCGTCTCGGACGTCAACCAGCAAGTGTCCCTTTACAAGGAATACAAGAACGTTCCCGCTAACCAGCAGACCAACGTTCGCAACTACATGTATCTCACCAGCGAAGCCATTCGCATCATGCAAAAGAGTGGCAAGCCTGCCTTCACCGCCGACGAGAACAAAGCCCTCAAAAGCTACAAGGGGCATATCGACGACGCCACCAAGTTCATCCCCGTCTGGGTCAAGGTGGCTGTCGCGCTTGCACTTGGCATGGGCACCATGGTCGGCTGGAAGCGCATCGTGGTTACCGTCGGCGAGAAGATCGGCAAGGAGCACCTGACTTACGCACAGGGCGCCTGCGCCGAGCTGGTTGCCATGCTCACCATTTTCGCCGCCGATAACTTCGGCCTACCGGTGAGTACCACGCACGTCCTCAGTTCGGGCGTGGCTGGCACCATGGTGGCCAATGGCAGCGGTCTCCAGTGGGACACCTTGCGCAACATCGCGGCGGCATGGGTCTTTACCCTGCCGGCAGCGGCACTGCTCTCCGGAACTCTGTTCTGGGCCTTCAGCCATATATCACACTAAGCTGCTTTCAACCCTGTCTTTCTTGGGCGTTCGCCGCGGCGAACGCCCTTTTTATGGTTATAGGACTCCCCGTGCTGCTCCATCCGCGCAGTCTGCTTCTGTTTCCGGTACCATACTTGAGGTACCTATTGCCGAATGAGCCTGAAAGCCAAGCTGGAAGCTGTCATCTACGCCGCCGAGGAGCCGGTCACACTGGCTCAGCTCGCCACCCTTTTCACCTCGGATGCCCTCGACTGGAAAGCCGAACAAGCCGCCGCGTCCGCGCAAACTCCGCAAGCCGCCGACTCGTTGCCGCTTCTGCCCCAGGAATTTGAGCCCCTTGTTCAGGATTCCTCTTCAACCGCGTCCACGCCAACCGATTCGCCTGCGGAGACCGCTGATTCCGTCTCTGAAGCAATCCCCGCCCCTGACCAGTCTCCCACTCCAGATGCAAGTCCCGGCACGAGCCCGGAAACAAGCGCGGAATCCCCTTCTGAGGCCCTGCCGGAAGCTCAAATGAACCCAATTCCGGACGCCGGCTCTCCCGTCGCAGCCGAACTCGAAGAAAAACGCCTCGCCCGTCTGCGCGACCGGGAAGTTCGCGCCATCCTCCGCCAGCACCTCGACGAACTGATAGCCTCCTACGCCTCCGACTCAAGCGGCATCGAAATACGCGAAATTGCCGGCGGCTACCGCATGGCCACCAAGCCCGAATGCCACGACGCCGTCCGCGCCTTCGTCAAAAGCCTGAAGCCGCCCCTCAAGCTCTCCCTGCCGGCTCTTGAAACCCTGGCCGTCATCGCCTATAAGCAGCCCGTAACCGCTCCTGAAGTCAATGAGATTCGCGGCGTCGACTCGTCCGGTGTCTTCGGTTCTCTGCTCGCCCGTAAACTCATCGCCGCCGCTGGCCGCAAGCAGGTCATCGGCCGCCCCATCCTCTACAAAACCACGCGCGAGTTTCTCCTTCGCTTCGGCCTCAAAGATGTTGCCGAGCTCCCCTCCATGGAGGAATTCGAGAAGATAGCGGCCATCGAGCTCGACGAGCCAGAGCCATCCGGCGAGGATCCCGCTTTCCAAAACGCGCCCGATTCAGACGTGAGCCTCGACCTCGACTTCAACGAATCCGCCGAGGAAGATTTGACGGACGAAGTTGTAGACGGTTCCCCAGTCCCAGACGCATCCCCCGAAACCCCTGCAACTCAGGAGACCGCCGTGACGGCGGCCCGCTCCGATTCCCCAACCCCCGAAGAGGCCGCGCCTGCTGCGCCTCCGGCCACAGAGCAGGCAGAAACTGAGACACTTCCCCATGCCCAGGAAGACCAAGAAGTCCACTGAGTCCGACAGCCCAGAGCCCGTCCGAGCCGAACCCGAAGTTGCCGCCGAACCAAAAGCCGCCAGCAAAGCTGCGCCCAAGCCCAAGGCTGCGCCCAAGCCGAAGACCCCGTCCAAGCCAAAGTCCAAAAAGGCGGTCAAAGCGGCCACCATGGCCGACCCCATCGGCGACGAAACCGACGGCGAAGCCAAAGCCGCGGTCGAACCTGACTCCGGCCCCGAAACACTCCCTGAAATCGAAGCCGCGGAAGTCGAGGCCCTTGCCGAGGCTGAAATTGAAGACGGCCCTTACGCCGGCTCCGATCCCGCGACCATCCCTCAACCCGAATTGCCCCAAACCGAATTAGAAGGTGAATCCGAAGGCGAGCTGGAGTCTGAGGACGAATTCGAAGACGAACTTGAGTCTGAGGGCCAATTCGAAGGCGAATCTCCGTCAGGATCTGAGCTGGAGTCGGAAGACGAATTCGAAAACGAATCTCCGTCGGAAGGCGAGCTGGAGTTGGAGGACGAAGCCGAACCTGAAGCCGCTCCCACCCCTCGTCCCCCCGCAAAGCTCGAGCGGCTCCAGAAAATCCTTGCTCAGGCTGGCATCGCCAGCCGCCGCCGCGCAGAAGACCTCATCACCGAGGGCCGCGTTCAGGTTAACGGCAAGGTCGTCACCGAGCTGGGCAGCAAAGCCGACGCGGGCCGCGATCACATCCGTGTCGACGGCAAGCTCCTTCATGGCGCCGAACGGCTCCGCTACTTCGTCCTCAACAAGCCGCGCGGCTTCGTGACCACCGTCAAGGATCCTGAAGGCCGCCCCACCGTCATGCAGTTTTTCGAGAAGATGCCTGAGCGCCTTTATCCGGTAGGGCGCCTCGATTACATGAGCGAAGGCCTTCTACTCGTCACCAACGACGGCGAGCTCGCCAACCGCCTCACCCGCGCCGCCGCCGGCGTCGAAAAGACCTACCTCGTCAAAGTCGCCGGCCAGCCCAGTGAAGCCGAGCTCGATATTCTTCGTGCCGGTGTCGCCATCGAAAAGGGCAAGCCTGGCTCACCCAAGGTCCGCACATCCCCTGCCCGCATCCGTCAGGTCCGCCAGGGCGACAATCCCTGGTACGAAGTCGTTCTCATTGAGGGACGCAACCGCGAGCTGCGCAAAATGTTCGAAGAGGTCGGTCACTTCGTCGAGAAGATTCGCCGCGTCGGCTACGGCCCGCTGGTACTCGATCAGGAACCGGGTAAACTCCGCGAACTTGACCCGCAGGAACTGGCCCTCCTGCGCAAGGCTGCCGACGGCACGCTCCGCACCCCAAAGGCGAAAGAAGTCCGCCGCCGCAACCTCATTGACGCCGAGCTTCCCACCGTCGCGCCTCGCCCGACCACCCACCCGCGGCCTGCGAAGCCATTCGCTGCCAAGTCGTTTGAAGAGCGTCCGGCGCCAGGCCCCAAGGATTACCTTCCCAGAAAGCCATTCGATCGCGACAGCGGCGGCGGCGGGGCCAGTCGTCTAAATCGCCCAGATCGTCCCGCCCGCCCGACCGGCAAGAACTTCGGTCCCGCGCGTCCAGCCTGGAAAAAGGACGACCGGGCCGACCGGACCGACCGTCCGCCCTTCAAGCGCTCCGGCCCGCCCAGCGAATCTCGTCCGCCTGCCGCCAGGCCTTTCGGAGAAAGACCATCCACTCGCCCTGCATTCGGCGCGAAGCCGCCTGCGGATCGTACCTACGGCGCCAAGCCTGCATCACCGCGCCCCTTTGCCGGTAAGCCGTCGGAAAACAGGAGCTTCCGTCCCAAGCCGGCCTTCAATAAGCCAGCCCCAGGACGATCAGACCGGCCCAAGCCAGACTGGTCCAAACCATCCGGCGGCGCGCGTCCGCCCTTCAATCGTCCAGCTCCTCCACGGCGCGAAACCCCTCGAGACGACGACTTCGGCCCCGTCCGTCCGCCCAACCTCCGCATTGAAGAGATTCACGGCCCCGACCGTTCCGGTTCTGCCCGTTCCAGTTCAGACCGTCCCAGTCCTGCCCGTCCCAGT
>Ga0181537_10001682_pt1 | contig 20119 bp, 13 predicted proteins | sample PEATcosm2014_Bin_39_FD_119765 | JGI IMG/M metagenome (GOLD analysis project Ga0181537, IMG submission 119765) | Peatland microbial communities from MTU Mesocosm Facility, Houghton, MI, USA - PEATcosm2014_Bin23_10_metaG | ecosystem: Environmental > Terrestrial > Soil > Wetlands > Peat | place... | reverse complement strand
CTGGTTCGTCGGGGGATGTCGCAACGCGGATGCCCCACCCCACCGTCGCGAGGAAGCGGCGGCAGGGTGGGGGTTTTGACGTATGGTCTAGTGGGTGGTTGTGATGGTGTTTCAAGCGTACCGTCGGGGACACCTGCCTACCGTCTGGAGTCTTTTTCGCACCGTCTACTTCTGATGTCTTGACTTGGACGGCCACTGTGCGGATCATAGAATAGAGTGGCAGTCGTGGGCGAGAAGCAGGCGAGCCTCGGAACGCGGTCGAGAGCAGTCAACCACAACTGAATCAAGATTTTACGGTCGCAACCTAAAGTCGACGACTTATTCCCAAGCACTTACACTTATGGGAATGAAGTAACTCTTTTCGTTTCAATATTTTGCCCGTAACTCATTAAAGGCAAAGATCGAAATGCGCAGTTTTTCTCCAACCCAAAGATTCCATTAGACCAGACAGGGGGAGGGGTACCCCACACTCAGATCCCGATTCCCAAAATGAAACTGCTTAGACTTCCTCGCCGCTGAATTGTTTTACACTTTCCAGAGTTCCCCTCCGGAGGATTTCTTGTCTGCCATTCGAGCCATTTTTTGGGACGTCGGCGGAGTTCTGCTCACCAACGCCTGGGATCACAACGAGCGAGCGCAAGCTGTCGATCGATTCCATCTAGATCCAGCCGACTTTCAGAGCCGCCACGAAACGCTCGTCTCTCCGTTCGAGCGCGGCAAGATTACGCTCGACGAATACCTCGATCGCACAGTCTTTTACCGCGAGCAGCCCTTCACGCGCGCCGCCTTCCGCGATTACATGCTCTCGCTTTCCAAGCCCTTTCCGGATGTTCTCGAATTCGCTCAGGCGCTCAGCGCCTCCGGCAAGTACTTCATGGCAACCATCAACAACGAGTCGCGCGAGCTGAACTACGACCGGATGGAAAAGTTCGGACTGCGGAAGATCTTCCGCCTATTTGTCAGTTCCTGCTTTGTGGGCTTGCGCAAGCCGGAGAGCGAGATCTACCGCATGGCTTTGGAATTAACCCAATTCCCCGCCGAAGAATGCTGTTTCATCGACGATCGCGCGCCAAACCTGGAACCGGCTGCGAAGCTGGGAATACACACGATCGAGATGAAAGGATTGGAAGGCCTGCGCACGGCCTTGGCGAATCTTGGAGTGAGCGTGTAACTAGGTAGTCTTGCGCGCTTGCGCGGTCTTCACTCCAGCGTTCGCCGGAACGTCAGATTCGAGCGTCGTCAGCATCAGGTCGCTGGACCAGCAATCCGCGGTCAGCTTCCATTCGCCATTGGTCTGCCGCGAAAAGACCCACAGATACTTGCCGCGCTCTTCGCGGCGTTTCCCGGTCGAACTGGGAATCAGCGCCTTGCAGCGTCCCGCTTCGTAAGCTAAATCTCCAACGATGTCGACGCGCAACGGTTCGACTTCCACTTCGCCCAGGCCAGCGTCCAGCGCACCGAAGAAGAACTCTCTCACCGCGGCGGCTCCGCGAATTGGCGGATAGTTCGAGCGCAACACCATCGCATCTGAACTGTACAACTCCAGAAGGTCATCGAGATGCCGCGTATTACAGGCCAATACCCATTCTTGTGTCACGCGACGCACCGCCGCTTCCGCGCGGCTCATGTCCCCGCGCAGCGCGGCATTCGGACGCATCTTGTCTTCGCGCGCGGGTTCTGCTCCAGCCCGGGGAAAGTTCCCGTCCGGAGCCCCAGCAAAGTAGTGATGGTGGTAGTGGTGATGATAATGATGGCTCTCGTTCGCTCCCGGCTGCGGAGTTGGTGGAGCAACAAACGCCTGTCCTGAGGGAATTCCAGGCTGTGATGCTACGATCGCGCCAGTTTCGGCGAGCGATCCACCGCACTTACCACAGAAGCGATTGCCTTTGCGATTGCGATATCCGCACGCGCTGCAAATAGCGAAGCCTGCATCGAGCGCGAGATTCGGCGTCACATCTTGTGCCGCGTTCTCAGCATCGAGTTCCGCAGCTGATCTTTGTGCCGCTTCCACCGCTGCGGCGACAACTGGCTCCGCACCAGCTTTCGGACGGCGACCTGCAGGCTGAAGCCTGCGATAAAGTTCTTCCATGTCAGCGCCGCGAACAGGCGTGTCCATTGGCGATCCGAAAGGCCCAGTAGCTTTTTTGTCTTTGTCCACGAATCGATCACTCACTACTGAGGCAATTCTAGCCCAAGTGCTCGTGTTCATCGGCTGGAAAACTCGATCTTCCCTTCGGTCTCGGTCGGAACGCCATTGCACGTGGCAGGACGATATCTCCACGTGCGTACCGTCCGCAGCACATGCCAATCGCCGAGCATGCCAGCGCTCTCGAGAATCAGCGGGCTATGCACGTGTCCGTCGGTGCCGATGATGAAGCTCACCTTGACGTTCCGGCCGCGCGCAGCTGGAGTCGCAAGAGGATTCGGTGTCGCCAACGCCTCTGGCGGTTGAACGTCTTCACAGGATGGACGCGAACTGACGTGCGGAACGCTCGCGAACTGCGCGGCAGGCTTGAGAGCTCCCGAGAAGTGACTCTCGCGCTGCTCAAGAATGGCAGAGCGCGAAATCGCCGTCGTGGTGGTCATCGACAGCGCAGTGACAGGTGCCAAAGCCAACAGGATCGCAGGCCAGTTGCGACGAACCATGATAATGACTCCATAAGCAAGCCTTGCTTGCTTGTACCTCTGCTAGGGCATGTTTGCCACCATGCCGCAAGGCATCGATCCCATTGCGCATCAATGGGTTACAGATGGGCGTTCAGGGGATAGTTAGAGGCAGGTGAAACAGGTTGCACACGTTCTCCCGAGCGCTGTCGCTTCTCTTCCATTCGGCTGTACCAGGCTAAGCTCGCCGGAGGGTTAAAAGGGTAACTTCTGGTGGGCAATTGAGCCGTATGGGAACCTCGACTGTACCCAATCCTGGATTCGTGTAAAGCGTCAGACCGCCGATGTTGTACAGGCCCCAGATGTATTTTCTGGCCAAGTCGGGTAAGTACAGCGGGCGGACAAAGGGCAACCGGACCTGGCCTCCGTGGGAGTGACCGGAAAGCTGGAGATCGATTGGATAGCGCGCGGCTCGATCCGCGAAATCGGGCTCGTGAGCCAGCAGTATGGTGGGCTCTCCGGCGGGAATCGTTCGAAGCGCAGCTTCAAGATCAGCACCTCCTCCGAGCACGTCGTCGATTCCGCTCAGCCAGAATCGCGCTCCATTGCTCTCAAAGGGAGTGGATTGATTGGAGAGCACATTGATCCCGACTGCGCGCAACGCTGCGGTAACTCGGTCAGGGTTAGTGAAGACGTCGTGGTTTCCCATCACAGCCCAGAGGCCATGAGGCGCTTGCATCTTACTCAGGAGTTGAGCGCACGGCTCGGCAGAGTCAGCGCCTTTTTCGGGATCTCCAAAATCCGGAACTGAAACGAAGTCTCCCGTGAGAACGATGATATCGGGATGCAGCGCATTCACCGTGCCGATCGCGGAACGTAATGGATGAACAGAAAAGTAAGGGTCGTAATGAAAGTCGCTCAGGAGTGCGATGGTGAAACCATCCATCCGAGCGGGCCAACGCCGAAGGCGAATTTCCTGGTGCACGAGGCGCGGACGATTGGGCTCAATGAGGACGGTGTCCGCAACGAGCGCGCCGAAGCCTGCGGCAGCGGCGAGCCGGAAAAACTTGCGTCTGTTAGTGGGAAGCAACGCCAATCAATCTTCGGGCTTTACGGTTGTCGGATGCACGCCCAATCTCAGGATAACCCGAGACCGTTCTCAGCCCTATTACGACAAGCGTGCCTTCTTCGAGTTGTACCTCAAAAGTTAAAGGTTGCCACCAGGTCGATGCGGCGATTCGCCGTGGTACCCGGAGAAAACGGAAATCCTTGAATGTTGTTCGACACGTCAAAGAATCTTGAACCCAGGGTTCCGCCGGGATTACTCAAATTGAGGTTGTTGAATGCGTTCCGGAAGCTCACGCCGAGGGTAAGGTTGTAGCGCTTTTCGGTAGTTGACGACATCATCATCGGTCCGCCACCTCCGAACAAAGGACCGCCTCGATGCCCACCGCCTCCTCCGCCGGGTCCTCCGGCCCCTCCGGTTGCGCCTTTGGTACTCGGACCGAAACCGAAAGTTTTTGTGAGGCGCAGGTTCATTACAAAGTGATTTGGTCCAGTGCCGTAGTTGATGGGAAGAAGCTTTCCCGTCGCTCCTGAAGCATCGAATGTCCCCAACGGCGTGCAGTAAATCATGCCGGTTGGAGCAGTGTCCAAGGGGCAAGTCGCACTCGAAACTAAGCCTGGACGATCGTTGTATTGGGAGTCTCCATTCAAATCGAACGGGGAGTTGATATTGAAGGGACTGCCGGAACTGAACACCATGAAGGGGCTTAGCCGAAACAAATACGGCAACGAAATGCTGCCACCCAGGAATAGCCTATTTCTTATATCGAACGAAGCGCGGCCATAATCTTTGCTGATGTTAAAAGAATCAGACGGAAAACTCGAAACACCGGAAGTGTCGCTGTTGGCAGAACTCAGAGAGTAGTAGCCGAATAACTGGAGCTTCGAGCCAATCCTTACATTCGAGTTCACCATCAGCTGGTTCTGTTTGAAATTGCCCTCGGAGACATACCGATAGATGTTCTGGCTGGGAATCGGGCAACTCGGATAGCACGGCAGACCAAAATTCGGTGCGGTTGTATTGATCGTCAGAAATTGATCGAAGCCGCGCGAATTCAAGTAAGTGACGGCGACGGTTGCGGACTTCGTAACCTGGCGCTCCACGCTTATGGCACTCTGCAAAGTTCCGGGAGCGTGCAGCTTGGGATCGATCTGATAGATGCTCGAAGTGATCGTACTCGGCACGCCGCAGCTTGAAATCGGTGCAGTCAGAGGCTTGTCCAGGCCTGGAAAGCAGAGGGGGTTGGGATTGGTGACGATGTATTCCTGCTGAGAGATGCCGTTCAAATGAGCCGCCTGCAGAAGCGGCGTGACTTGAAACCGGTCGTAGAAGATACCCGAACCGCCACGAATGACAACTTTGGGCGGCCCGCTGCGTCCGCCGACCCCCCAAGCGAATCCGAAGCGGGGAGCCCAGTCATTGTGATCATGAATATCGTTTTGTGCTTCGTACCGAAGGCCCAGGCTGATCGTGATATTCGGCCGGACCCGCCAGTCGTCCTGCACATAGGGCTCAGCGTCGAAATAGGTGACGTTCGCGCTCGGGGAACCCTGAGTGATTGTCAGTTGGGTTGGCGTTCCTGCCGAAAAGTCTTCGTAGGATGGAAATACAAAGTTACCGTTAAATCCCGACGTCGAAACATCTGTGGCTTGAGTCGCACGGAAACGTGCACCGAACTTGAGCGTGTGATTGCCGTGGATCAGCGAAGTATAGTTCTGTACTTCATAACCGTTCTGCACATCGTTTAGCGTTCCTTCGTTGTTCCCGCCCCCTGTAAATGCACCCAAAACACTGACCGCTGGATTTGTGTCCACCGGACTTTGAATGTTGCGATCGCGGTTGTATTGGAAGCGTGTCTCATTGACGATCTTGGAGCCGAAGACCTGCGTGTCGCTGAGTTGCAGCGTATTCTCTGTGCTGGTGGGCGAGTAGGCCTGCGTCGGCAGACTGAATTGGCCGCTTAATTCGCCGGTTTGGGTATCGCGGTAATACTGATAGCGTGCGGTTAGAGTGTTGTTCTTGGTAATCGCCCAGTCGAGACGCGGACCGATGTTGGTCCGCTGGCGCGGATTCGGAATGGAACTGGCAAAAGTTGGTAAGCCCGTTGCCGGATCGGTGGCGTTGATGACGGAGAGTTCGTTGATGTCGCGGCGGTCGATGTTGAAGAAGAACGACGCCTTTTTGTTGATGGGACCACCGATGTTTCCGTTGAACTGAGTCGAATAATACGGCGGCTCCGAACCAGCGAAGGGGTTGGGAGCGTTGAAGGGCGAATCGTTTCCATCCGCCATGAACTGACCATGAAATTTGTCGGTCCCGGGCTTGGTGAAGATCTCGATTCGACCATAGCCAAGCTTGTCGTATTCGGAAGAAAATGGATTCTGGTTGATGCGGATTTCGCGAATCGAAGACTTCGGCGGAAGCTGGCCGGCGGTGAAACCGTCGATATACATTTGGCCGCCATTGGGTCCGGCCGAGGGCCCGGCGAGAGCTTCGAGGTCAGACTGTAGCTCATCGGGATCGTCGGGGAGAGCCTCCAACTCTTTTCCCGAAATCGTAATTGCCCCGGCGTTGCTGGCGGGATTGACGTCAATCGTCGGGGCGGTGTCGGACACCTGAACCTTTTCCTGCTCGACGGCGATCGTCAGCGCTACATTCAGCCGCATAGGCTGATTCGCAATCACAACATTGTCGTTTTCGAACAGAGTGAACCCCGTGGCAGAGACAGTCAGCGTGTATTTGCCCGCGGGCAAAGTTTTGAACTCAAACAAGCCTTGGGCATTGCTCTGCACGACGATCGGAGATCCAGTCGCCGGTGTCATCACCACCGCTGCACCGGAGACTGCCGCGCCGGAAGGATCAGCCACTTGTCCACGGAGAGATCCAGTAGCATCTTGGCCGAACGCAGAGAGCGATAGCAAAACCAGGCCTAAGATCACGAAATAAAGGTATTTCTGAAGCGTCATCTTCCCTTCCATTTCTTGAATGAATAAGAACGAAAACTTATTCGCTCATCCAAAATTGCCGACTGGAGACGAGCCGGTCTATTGAGCGTCACCGCTTGGAGCACCACCGAGGCTCCAAGGCGTCAGCATCATGGCCTGACTGGCGCTGGGAGCAGCTTGTAGTATCGGTTCCACACCACTGAGGAGAGTTATTGCTGTGCCTCCGGCCGCGGAGCCTTCGGTTGCGACAATCAGAACCGCGTCGCCTTTATGAAGATCGGCAATCGTCACCGCAGGCATACGGCTCAACATTTGTTGAAAGTCTCCGCCACCCTGGCGCATGCCTCCGCCGCTCGGTGCGGGTGCGCCCATCCCTCCGTTGGCAGGGGCACCAGCAGCCGGTGGAGCGCCAGCAGGAGCACTGGGACCAGGCGGTGCACTGGAACCGGTGGCTCCCGGCGTACCGGGAGGAAGGCTGCTTTTCAGCCGCATCGCTATGCGCTGCGCAAGTTCCGGCGGCAGCTTGTGAAGCTGTGATTCGGGCGTAACCTTCACGACCACGGCTTTCTTCGTCAATAAGTCCTGAACGTTGATTGTGCCCGCACTTGCATCCACCGAATTAACCGTACCCGCAATGTTGCGGAAGCTGCCGGCGACAATTTCTTCGGCGGTCATTTCGGAACCGTCTGGGCTGCGATCGCCACGCGCGCGCAGTTGATCTCCCGGATGAATTTCCGCAAGTGTGGAGGGCTTGGCATCGTCAAACTTGACGGAGTCGGGAGCGTAACGGCGGATCACGGTGCTCTTTGAGGTATGAACGGTAATTGTCTTTTTCCCGCCGAGACCGGTTACGGAAATGGTAACCGTGCCCGTTGCTGGATCGACGCCGCTGACGAGGCCGCCCGTGCCGCGCTTCTGCCAATCCTGGCGAATCTGATCGCGAACCGCGTCGAGAGTGGAACTTGTAATGACGAGAACTTCCAAGGCGTCGATGCCAGCGCCAGCCGAGCGACCTCGCACTCGGACGGTGTCTCCGACTTTGAGATCCTGCAACTGGATGGAGGTCGCATTCTTCAGATCTTTGTCGCCCGGGGCCATTCGGAGAAGCCGAGCGTTGGGCTCGACCGTCACGGCGATATCGGGACCGGATTCGCTTGATAGCGTGATCGCAGTCCCACTGATCGATTTGATCGCGCCAATGCGCTTGGCAATCGCAGGCTGAGCGGCGTCGGACGTTTGGCACAACGAGACGCCAGCGAACGTCAAAAGAGAGCTTGCGACCGCCAATACGGCGGAAAGAACAGCGATCATTACCGGGCTTTTTGTCTGCATATCTCCTCCTTTACTTTACAACGTCAATTGGGCTGCAACTGGATGATTTACAAAGTTTTACCCAAGGCTGCCCTTTCAGGGCAATAGGCGAATGGCAGGCATAACATTTGTATTTCTGAGGGAGCAGACTCGAGTGCAAGGGCACCCAGACTGCTAATAGACGGCCAGTACACGCCCAGTTAGGATTTCTGTTGGAGAGTTGTGGAAATAGGGCCTCGGATGCGTGTTTCTATCTTACGTTTCTTCCTATGCTGGACGATGGTAATGCTGATCCCTCTGTCATTGCTGGGGCAAGAAGGCAATGGACAACCGGCGGGAGCGATCCTTCATACGCAAGGTGGCGTTTCAGTAAATGGTTCTGACGCGAGGGATTCCGCCGCAGTCTTTGCCGGAGATTTGATCGAAACTAAAGCCGGGTTCTCGGCAAGCCTTACCTTAGGCGGCACGACGATCCTTCTGGGTCAGGAATCGTTGGCAAAATTTCAGGACGAGTTCGTCGAGTTGGATCACGGAACTGTATCGGTGGGAACGTCAAAGAGTTACCGTGTCCACGTAAACTGCCTTCGGGTTATACCTGTACGGAATGAATGGACGCAATACGAAGTCACCGACGTGGATCGTACGGCTCATGTCTCAGCCCATAAAAACGATGTGAACGTCGAGCACGAAATGGGTACGCATAAGCCGACACCGGAAAGCGCAGCGTCGCAGAAAGCGTCAGTTCACGAGGGAGAACAGAAGGGCTACGACGAAACCGAGATCTGCGGCGCGCCGGGACCTTTAAACAGCGCCAAACCCCTGAGCCCGAAATGGATTGCCGTCGAAGCGGGAGGTGGAGCGGCTATACTGTGCGCGCTCTTATGCCGTGGAAGTAGTGGAAGCACAAAAACAAATATGAGCCAGTCCTCCCCGTAGGAATGTACGGGCCCAACTCTTCCTACAAAATTCTTTCGTGAGTGTAGCCTGCTGAGACAAGTGCCGCTAACAGTTCAGTGATGTGATCCGGGCCGCGGGTTTCCATGGTGATGTCGATCGCCGTGTCTCCCAAATTCACACCGTGGTAAGCGCGATCGTATGCAGTTTCGACAATGTTAGCGCGATGATCTGCGAGGATGCCGGTGAGACGATGCAACGCGCCGGGATAGTCGGGCAGATGGACGCGCAGGCGAACGAGTCGGCCATCTTTTACTAAGCCGCGCTCGATGATGCGCGAGAGCAGGGTGACGTCGATATTACCGCCGCAGACCAGCACGGCGACACGCTTCCCTTGCAGGGGAAGTTTGCGATTCAGCACTGCCGCAATGGCTGCGGCTCCGGCACCTTCCGCGAGAGTCTTCTCGCGTTCCAGCAACAAGAGAATCGCATTCGCAATCTCTTCTTCTTCAACGGTAACGATGTCGTCGACATACTTCTGAACCAAAGGCAGCGTGCGCTCGCCGGCGCGGCGAACGGCGATCCCATCGGCGATGGTCTTGGCGGAATCGAGCGTCACCGGCTTGCCTTCCGCCACAGCTGCCTTCATCGACGGAATACGCGATGGCTGCACTCCGAAGACCTTCACCGCCGGCTTCATTTCTTTTACAGCACAAGCGATTCCGCCGATGAGGCCTCCGCCCCCGATGGGAGAGACGATGACTTCAATTTCAGGATGCTGCTGCAGAATCTCGAGACCGAGCGTTCCCTGCCCCGCGATAACGGCATCGTCATCGAAGGCGTGAATCAGAGTCAGGCTGTCTTGGTGACTTTGTTCTACGGCCTTCTCGTAAGCTTCATCGTAATTTGCACCGTGCAAAACGACTTCTGCGCCATATGCGCGAGTCGCTGAAACTTTGGTGAGCGGCGTGGGCAAAGGCATGACGATGCGGGCTCGAACCCCGTGGCGTCCCGCATGATAAGCCACTCCCTGCGCGTGGTTGCCGGCGGAGGCTGCGATCACACCGTGAGAACGCTCTTCAGAAGTGAGAGTCAAGAGCTTGTTCAGCGCGCCGCGCTCTTTGAACGCGCCGGTGCGCTGCTGGTTGTCGAGCTTCAGGAAGATGGAATTATTCGTGATGCCGGAGAAGGTTTCCGAATGAGTACACGGGGAGATGCGAATGTCGGATCGGATCCTGCCTAACGCGGCCTGGATGTCGGAGAGTTGGATCATGAGGCACGCACAATCATTGTGCTGCGCTCCATCTTAGCCTGCGGTAGCGGCCAATTGTCGGGATCACGATGCGATTTGTTTTCCAGTGGAAACCGAGGAAACAACAGGGCGAAGCGCAGGTGCCTTCAGGTATGCATCTACGCAGGCGGCGGCTTTGCGGCCTTCCGAGATCGCCCAGACGACAAGCGATTGACCGCGGCGCATATCCCCAGCAGCAAACACTCCAGGCACGGACGACATGTAGTTATTGTCGGTCGCGACATTGCCACGGTTATCGAGCTGGACCCCAAGCTGTTCGATCATTCCGTTGCGGACCGGACCGACGAAACCCATCGCGATCAGGATGAGATCGGCATCCATGGTGAATTCGGAGCCAGCAATGGGTTCAAACTTCGGGGGAGGGCCGACCCTAACGGCGTGAAGTTGTTTGAGGTTGCCCTGATCATCGCCGGTGAGTCTAGTGGTGGCGATGCTCCAGTCACGGAGGCCGCCCTCTTCGTGTGCGGCCTCAGTTCGCAGCTGCAGCGGCCACAGCGGCCAAGGTGTGAGCGGCGAACGCTCGTCGGGCGGCTTCGGCATAATCTCGAATTGATGCACGGAGAGCGGCTTTTGACGATGGCAGGTGCCGAGACAATCGGCACCGGTGTCGCCACCTCCGATGATGATCACGCGCTTACCCGTCGCAAGAATTTCGATGGAAGAGTCGACCGTGTCGCCGTGGCAGCGCTTGTTTTGCTGGGGCAGGAATTCCATGGCGTAGTGGATTCCCTTGAGTTCGCGGCCAGGAATGTTGAGGTCGCGCGGATGCTCGGAACCGCCAGCCAGGACGATGGCGTCGAAGTCACGACGTAGATCTTCAACGGCGACATTCTTGCCAACCTCCGCATTGGTAACGAACTTCACACCCTCGACGGACATTTGCTCGAGGCGGCGGTCGATGATGTGTTTCTCGAGCTTGAATTCGGGAATTCCGTAGCGCAGCAGTCCACCGATGCGATCGGCCTTCTCGTAGACCGTAACCGCATGACCTGCGCGGCAGAGTTGCTGGGCGGCGGCGAGTCCGGCAGGACCGGAACCAACGATTGCGACTTTCTTTCCGGTACGGGTCTTTGGAGGTTCGGGACGGATCCAGCCTTCAAGGAATCCGCGCTCGACAATATTCTTCTCGTTCTGCTTGATCGTGACTGGGGGGGCGGTGATGCCGAGCACGCAGGCCGTCTCGCAGGGAGCAGGACAGATGCGGCCGGTGAACTCAGGAAAGTTGTTGGTCGCATGAAGCTGACGAACGGCGTCCTTCCAACGTCCGCGGTAGACGAGATCGTTCCAGTCGGGGATGAGATTGTTGACGGGACATCCGGTCTGACAGAAAGGGACGCCGCAATCCATGCAGCGCGCTCCCTGCTGTCGGAGCTGGTCTTCTGGAAAATCCTGATAGATTTCGAACCAATCGTTCACGCGTTCGAGTACAGGTCGGCGCGGCGCCAACTCGCGCGAATAATCCATGAAGCCGGTGGTCTTACCCATGCTGCACCCGCTCGGCGTTCGCTAACACGGCGACTTGCTCGCCCGGGATATACGCTTCGTGGCTGCGGGTTACGCCCAAGACTCGTTTGAATTCGTGCGGGAATACTTTGATGAACCGCGAAACGGCATCGGACCAGTTGTCGAGGATCCATTTCGCACGGCGGCTGCCGGTCAGATCCAGGTGGCGCGTGACGAGATCTTTAACTACCTGCACATCCTGCGCATCGAGCAGAGGTTCGAGATCGACGGAATCCAAATTGCAGCGTTCTTGCGTGAAGTCTCCGCGCTCGTCGTAAATGTAAGCAAGACCACCGCTCATGCCGGCCGCGAAATTTCGGCCACAGGAGCCAAGGACCAAAACCAGGCCGTTGGTCATGTATTCGCAACCGTGATCGCCCACACCTTCAACCACGGCAGTTGATCCAGAATTGCGAACTGCAAAGCGCTCGCCGGCAACACCGTTAAAGAACGCTTCACCACTAGTTGCGCCGTAGAGCGCAACGTTGCCGATGATGATGTTTTCTTCGGGAGCGAAGGTCGAACCGCGCGGGGCATAGACAATCAGCCTACCGCCGGAAAGACCTTTGCCGACGTAGTCATTGGCTTCGCCTTCGAGAGTCAATGTAACGCCCTTGGCAAGGAATGCTCCCAGACTTTGTCCCGCTGAGCCCTTTAGGTGAATGTTAATGGTGTCGTCTGGCATCCCTGCGGAGCCGTAGCGACGGGCGATCTCACCGCTCAACATAGTTCCGACGGAGCGGTGAATGTTGCGCACTGGGAATTTGGCTTCAACCGAAGAGAGAGTTTCGAGAGCGTGGTGCACCTGTCCGAGAATCTTGTGGTCGAGGGCCTGTTCCAACCCGTGATCCTGCGATTGAACGCAGCGGCGCGCGACGCGCGATGGGACCGGTGGATTGTAGAGAATCGCTGAGAAGTCAAGCCCCTTGGCCTTCCAGTGGTCAACCGCTTCGGTGGTATCGAGCATGTCGACGCGGCCCACCATCTCGTCCATCGTGCGGAAACCCAACTCTGCCATATACCGCCGAACCTGCTCCGCGATAAAGAAGAAGAAATTGATGACGTGTTCGGGCTGTCCCTGGAACTGCTTCCGCAAGATTGGGTCTTGCGTTGCGATGCCCACCGAGCAGGTGTTCAAGTGGCATTTACGCATCATGATGCAGCCCATCGCAATCAGCGGCGTAGTCGCAAATCCGAATTCTTCTGCGCCTAACAGAGCTCCGATTACGACGTCTCGCCCGGTTTGCAGCTTGCCATCCGTCTGGACTCGGATGCGGCTGCGCAAGTCGTTGAGCAGCAGAACCTGTTGCGTTTCCGCCAGGCCTAATTCCCATGGAATGCCGGCATGCTTGATCGAACTGAGCGGTGAGGCGCCGGTGCCGCCGGAGTCTCCACTGATCAGCACGACGTCAGCGTGCGCTTTCGCGACGCCAGCAGCGACCGTTCCAACACCGACTTCAGCGACTAATTTCACTGCGATCCGAGCATGCGGGTTCGCATTTTTCAGGTCATAGATCAACTGCGCGAGATCTTCGATTGAATAGATATCATGATGCGGCGGAGGCGAGATCAATCCGACACCCGGAATCGAATGGCGAAGGCGCGCGATTACTTCGTCGACCTTATGGCCCGGGAGTTGGCCTCCCTCGCCGGGCTTGGCACCCTGGGCCATTTTGATCTGCAATTCGTCCGCATTGACCAGGTAGTTCGCGGTGACGCCAAAACGCGCCGAGGCTACCTGCTTGACGGCGCTGCGGCGCAGGTCACCATTAGAGTCGGGCTTGAAGCGCTCTTCGTCTTCTCCACCTTCCCCGGTATTTGATTTGCCGCCGATGCGGTTCATCGCGATCGCGAGCGTTTCGTGTGCCTCTTTACTGATTGATCCGAACGACATCGCGCCCGTGGTGAAACGTTTGACGATTTCTTTAGCGGGCTCGACTTCTTCGATGGGAACCGGAGCCTCGCTGTTCTTAAGCTTCATCAAGCCGCGCAAGGTGCAAAGATTGGCGCTCTGCTTGTCTATAAGATCGGTATATTCCTCAAAAGTCTTGGAACTTTCCGTTCGCACGGCATGCTGCAGCTTGCTGATCGTCAAGGGATTGAGCAGGTGGTATTCCCCGTTGACCCGCTGATGATAGCTGCCGCCGACCGTGAGTTCGGTTTCAAATTCGGTCACTGGGCGGAAGGCGTATTCGTGCTTTAACTGAGCCTCTGCCGCGAGGACGTTCAAACCGATCCCCTCAAGTCGTGAGGTCGTTCCGGTAAAATACGAGTCGACGAGCTCTTTGCTGAGACCGATAGCTTCGAAAACCTGCGCGCCCTGATAACTCTGCAAGGTCGAGATGCCCATCTTAGAAAACGTCTTGAGCAGACCTTTTTTCACCGCTTTCAGGAAGTGCTTGACCGCAATTTCGGGAGTAACGCCCTCTCCCAACTCGCCGCGCCAAGCAAGATCTTCGACGCTCTCCAACGCGAGGTAGGGGTTAATCGCACTCGCCCCGTAACCACTGAGCAGGGCGAAATGCATGACTTCGCGCGGTTCACCCGACTCGGTAATCAAAGCAACCTGCGTTCGCGTTTCTTCCCGGACCAGCAGATTATGTACGGCCGCAAGAGCGAGCAAACACGGAATCGGAGCGTAGTCTTTGTCGACTCCGCGGTCGGAGAGAATCAGCAGAGAGTAGCCAGCCTTCACAGCCTGCGAAGCTCTCCGGCATAGCTCATCGAGCGCGCGACGAAGTCCGGCTTCGCCGTCGCTTGCATGAAACAACGTCGGCAGCGTGGTCGCCAGCAAATCCCGGTTCGATACACGACGAAGTTTTTCCAAGTCGCGGTTGGTGAGCAACGGATGCGCCAACTTCAGCATGTGACAGTTTTCCGGCGCTTCCTCGAGAATGTTGCGCTCGCTCCCGATGTAGCTGATGAGCGACATCACCATCTCTTCGCGAATGGGATCGATCGGAGGATTCGTGACTTGAGCGAAGAGCTGCTTGAAATAGTTGAACAGAGACTGCGGCTTGTCGGAGAGGCAGGCAAGTGGCGTGTCCGTCCCCATGGAACCGATGGGCTCTTCCCCCCTCGTAGCCATCGGACCGAGGATCATCCGTAAATCTTCATCGCTGTAGCCGAAGGCGCGCTGGCGACGGAGAAGAGTCTCGACATCGGGATAATGCATACGCGCAGGCTCAGGCAGTTGATCCATCGTGATCTGATTTTCAGCAACCCACTGCGCATACGGTTGCTGTGACGAGAGCTTTTGCTTGATCTCTTTGTCGGAAACGATGCGGCCTTCGACCGTGTCGACCAGAAACATCTTGCCGGGCTGAAGGCGACCCTTTTTCTTGACTTGCTCGGCAGGAATGTCGAGCACACCAGCTTCCGATGCCATCACGACCAGATCGTCGTTCGTGACCAGATAACGTCCGGGACGCAGACCATTGCGGTCGAGGGTCGCTCCAATTACCCGGCCGTCGGTGAAAGCGATCGCGGCAGGGCCGTCCCATGGCTCCATCAAGCAGGCGTGGTACTCGTAGAAGGCGCGCTTTTCCGGCTTCATATGCGGATTGCCGGCCCACGCTTCGGGAATGAGCATCGCCATGACGTGAGGCAAGCTGCGTCCAGCCTGCAGAAGCAACTCCACGGCGTTATCGAAATTCGCAGAGTCGCTGCCGTCGGGCGCGATCACCGGATTCAATTTTTGCAAATCGTCGCCAAACAACGGAGAACGCAGCAGCGACTGGCGCGCGTGCATCCAGTTGACGTTGCCGCGAAGAGTGTTGATCTCCCCGTTATGAGCGATGTAGCGATAGGGATGGGCGCGCTGCCAACTAGGAAACGTGTTGGTGGAAAATCTTTGGTGAACGAGACAAAGCGCGCTGACCGCATCCGGGTCGGAAAGTTCTCGGTAGAAGTTTTCGATTTGTGAGGCGAGCAGAAGTCCCTTGTAGATGATCGTTCGACAAGAGAGAGACGGAATGTAAAACATCTCCGCGTCTTCAATCCCGGACTCACGAATCTCATTTTCCGCGCGCTTGCGGACGACGTAAAGCTTGCGCTCGAACGCGTCTTCGTCCATGCCCGGAGCGCAGCGAATAAAAATCTGCTGGATGTAGGGTTGCGAGGCCCGCGCAACTCGGCCGATAGCGGAGGCATAGACCGGTGTGTCTCGCCAGCCAAGGATGGTCAGACCTTCCTCCTTCACAATGCGTTCGAGAATTCCTTCGCATTGCAGGCGAGGATGCTTTTCGACGGGAAGGAAAATCATTCCGACGCCGTAACTTCCAGCTTTTGGCAAAGCAAAACCTAGCTTCTCGCATTCGCGAGCGAAAAACTTGTGTGGGATCTGAATGAGGACACCAGCACCATCGCCGGTCTCCGGGTCGCAGCCACACGCTCCGCGGTGCGCCAGGTTTAGAAGAACTTGAATCCCCTTGCGGATAATGTCGTGACTCTTTTTCCCGGAAATACTGGCTACGAACCCAATACCGCAGGCATCATGCTCGTGCGCCGGGTGGTAGAGGCCCTGGGCGGCAGGGAGACCGTTTTTCGGGTTTAGGCGCGTCGTCATGGACTTCGTCCGACGGACGGATTTCCTTTCGCAGCAGTCCTTCTGTAGCCTGCATGGCTGGGCGACGGAGCGTCGCACACCTCTGCTCTGGAACACACATTCGCTCTACTTTAATAGCGCCCGCAGGCAAGCTATGTACAATGCAGAATTTCGATGCAAGGCATGCAAAATTCAGGGCCCAGAGAGCCCCCGCGGATTCTGCGTAATTAACCTCAGAAACACATGACTCCGCTATAATTCGCACAACCCAAATGGACTTTGATCAGCTCATCACATTTCTGGAAGTAGCCCGTCAGGGCAGTTTCTCGCGTGCGGGAGAGAAGGTATTCCGATCGCAATCGGCGGTCAGCGCGCAGATCCGCCAGCTCGAACAGGAGTATGGCGATCGGCTACTGGATCGATCAGGAAAGACGGTCAAACTGACGCCCGCTGGCCAGGTATTTTATGAGTATGCGGAGCGCCTGAAGAATCTGCGGGATGAGTCCCTAATGGCCGTGGCCGATCACAGCGGCACGCCGCGGGGTACGCTGCGAGTCGGGGCGAATGAGGCCACGTGTTTGTACGTTTTGCCCGAAGTCTTTGGGGAATATTGCAGAAGATATCCGCCGGTGCAGATCAGTATCTACCGTAACTTCAGCTACAAAATTGTTGAGAAACTGGAGAACGGCATGGTGGAGGTCGGCATTCTCACGCTGCCGATCCAGTCCCCGAGCTTGAAAATCCAGCCGATTTTCCGGGATAAGTTGATGTTGATGGTGAGCCCCAAAAACCCTTTGGCTAAGTTCAAGGTGGTTCCAGTCGCTGAAATCGTTAAGCATCCATTGCTCTTTCCTAAGACCGGGCATACGCGGAGACTGTTAGACAAGCTGTTTCGGCCACATAGCGCGGAACTGCAGGTGCGGATGGAACTTCCTAGCATCGGCATGATTAAAAGCTTCGTGGCCGCGGATTTGGGAGTGTCGCTCATCAGCGCGTCATTTGCCCGGGATGAAGTTGAGGCAGGCCGGGTCAAGCTGATCGATCTCGAGGACGCGGAACTATATCGTGAACTGGGACTGGCTTACCGGCGGGATCGGACTTTGTCGGTGGCGTCGACTGCGTTCGTTGCGCTGCTAAGGCAGTTTGCAACCCAAATGAAAAAGGAAGCGTAGCTCTTAGCTAACCGCATTTTCGATGCAAGCTATCGTAAATTTGAATTTCTTCTGGCGCCTGCCGACGGCTATGCTTGAGCAGTGATTTCATGAATTATTCCATCTCCATCCAGAAGGACACACGAATTACATCGACAGGTACAGGTATGTCGACACGAATTACGTGTCTTCTGGAGGACGGGATCGGATGAAGTAAAGCACTTTTAAGAGATTCAACCGAACCCACCGCCAGAAGCGATCTGGCGGTGGGTTTTTGTTTGGCCGAAATCAAGGAAGGAAACTATGAGCGGACTTCAGCGACAAAGCAGATTCGAACAAGGCGACAACGTGGTGGTAATGAAATTCGGCGGCACGTCGGTAGAGGATGCGGCGGCGATCCGGCGCTTGATCGAAATTGTAGAGGGTAGACTCGGAGCGCAGCCAGTGCTCGTGGTCAGCGCGCTGGCAAAGGTTACAGACCAACTGTTAGACGCGGGAAACGCTGCTGCCAACGGACACCTTGGATCGGCGTTAGCGACCGTGCGTAATATCTATGTCCGACACGAGCAACTGGCGGACTTCCTCGTTGATGGTTCCGCCTACGGATCTCTTGATCGCGCGTTACGATGCGAGTTTCAAGCTCTGGAATCACTCCTTCATGATTTAGAGAGGTCGCGCGAATTCAATCTCCGAGTGCAAGACCTCTTGCTGGGATTTGGGGAGTGCTTTTCAAGCAGGTTGGTAACGGAAGCGCTGTGCCAGGCCGGAGTAAGTGCGGAACACGTCGATGCCAGGGAATGTATTGTCACCGATGCGCGCCACGGTCAGGCAAGTCCTCTGTGGGATGCGACCAACGAGCGGATACAGGAAGCCTTGACTCCACTTTTGGAATCGGGTCGAGTCCCCGTATTGGGCGGCTTCATCGCTTCAACTGTTGATGGAGTCTCGACGACTCTGGGCCGCGGAGGATCCGATTTCAGCGCCGCGATTGTTGGTGCTGCGCTATCCGCTTCGCGGGTCGAGATATGGACCGACGTGGACGGAGTGATGACGACGGATCCGAAGCTGTGTCCCGAGGCTCGCGTCATTCCGAAGATGAGCTTCGATGAGGCGGCGGATTTGGCGCACTTTGGAGCGAAGGTGCTGCATCCAGCTACGCTCGCCCCAGCCGCGCGCGAAAACATTCCGGTCTATGTCTTGAACTCGCGCCGCCCCGACGGACCCGGAACTGAAATCACCGCACGACCGCGAGGGAGCCATTCCGTAAGCGCGATTACCGTAAAAAGAAATGTAGCCGCGGTAGAAATCGAATCGCCGAATGGAATTGGGTCGGCACTCCTGGATGCGGTATTTGCAGCTTTCGAACGATATTCTTGCTCTGTCGATGTGATGGCTACGTCACTGGGAAGGACGTCATTGCTGGTCGGATCGACTTCGGCGTTGCCAAAGATTGCGGAGGAACTGCGTGGACTTGCTGCTGTTCGGTGGGAGACTAACCGCGCGCTGGTGTGCCTGATCGGAGAAAATATTCGCCGACAACCGGAAATCGCAAGCCAAGTATTCGGGGCAGTGTCCGATATCGACGTACACATGCTCTGCCAGGGACCTTCCGACCGGACGATCTCTTTCCTAGTAGAGGAATCGAAGGTCGAGGAGTCAGTGCAACGGCTGCACCATTTATTTTTCCCGAAGGCCGAGACCGGTCGCGACTGGGGTGGAATCTCCGCTGCGTATTGCCAAGCCGGATAGCGTAGTCGCGTCAGTTCCCGAGTTTGGCAGCTTTCGATGCGTATGCTTCCGCCGCTTGCGGCGCGGGTTCAATGATGTGCAAGCCACACTCGGTCTTGGCAAACCCGGACCAGCGGCCGGCCCGCGGGTCTTCTCCAGGGCGGACGGCGCGTGTGCAATGCGTGCAACCGATGCTGGGATAGTCCTGATTATGAAGCTCGTTGTACGGCACGTCGTGATCGTGGATGTAACGCCACACCTGCTTTGACGTCCAATCGACGATTGGATTGACCTTCACGAGGCCGAATTTTGCATCCCATTCGATTCGTTGTGCGCTTGAGCGCACGGAAGTCTGGTCGCGACGAATGCTCGTGATCCAACCACCCAGTTCGCCCAGCTTGCGACGAAGAGGTTCAACCTTTCGCAGATTGCAGCAACGGTCGGGATCGCGGCCCCAAAGTGCCGTTCCATGCGTTCGCTCCTGTTCTTCCGGAGAAAGGAGAGAAAACACTTTTTCGATGGCGATTCCGTAGTTCTCTTCGATTCTGTCCATCAGACTGTAGGTTTCCGGAAACAGGAATTCCGTATCGATGGTGAAGAGGCGAAAATCCTTGTGCAGGCGCGATGCCATGTCGATCAGAACCATTCCTTCGGCTCCGAAGGCAGACGAAATGGCAATGTGATTTCCGAAGGTGTCGAAGGCCCAAGCGAGACTGCGTTGCGGCGTCCAACTTTCAGCGGCTTGCTGAATAGTGGCAACATCGGCTGCTGACGAAATCCTCAGCTGGTCTTGTATAGAGGGCTTCACGCGAGTGGCTCCTCGTCTCCCGCAGTAATCGTCCGGGAGGGATAGTCAGCGAGAAAGGCTGGTGATAATGCGAATTCGGCCTCAGCCGCTGGAAGAATCGTTTCCTGAAGCGTCGGATCGGAGTGGCGGACGACTTCCCCCACCAGCAACAATGTTGGGGACATGAGTTTCGGGGAACGGTCCAATTCGGCGATGGTGGTCCGATGCATTGTCTGGCTTGCAGTAGTGGCCCGCGAGATAACGGCGCAAGG
>Ga0181537_10001681_pt1 | contig 20123 bp, 20 predicted proteins | sample PEATcosm2014_Bin_39_FD_119765 | JGI IMG/M metagenome (GOLD analysis project Ga0181537, IMG submission 119765) | Peatland microbial communities from MTU Mesocosm Facility, Houghton, MI, USA - PEATcosm2014_Bin23_10_metaG | ecosystem: Environmental > Terrestrial > Soil > Wetlands > Peat | place... | reverse complement strand
CTGTCAATACAAAACGGGCGCTGCGAGATAGCCCACCTCCCGGTGCAGTATGTCAGTATGCTGACACGTCGCATAGATCAGAAGGCTAAATGAAAACAGATGAACAATACCTCGGAGAGTTTGAAGCGTTGTTCGAGAAACATCATACGTGGAACAACCAGCGTGTAATGGAAATGTTCAAGGCAGAGCACGGCAGTTTGAACGAAGATGACGTGGTTCGGCTCTTCAACAAATGGGTTCGGAAAAAGAAACACCCCACCTGATTGAATGCGGAGTGGTCTCAATCGACCGAAACCGAAATCGCGGAGGGAACGATGGTCATCGAAAACCGTTTGAGAGAATCGCGTGAAGCGAAAGAGTTGTCGCAGGGAGACATCGAGAAGCGAACTGGTTTGCTTCGGTGTTATATCTCGCGAGTCGAGAACAACCACACAGTTCCAGCGGTTGATACCCTTGAAAAATTAGCCCGTGCCCTTGAAATTCCAATGTATCAACTTTTCCATGTGCGGCGTCTTCCGATGTACAGAACCGAATGCTAGAGGATGAAGACGGTTGGGGAGTAACTGGAAGGGACCACGATTACCTTTCTCAGTTGGCGAAATCTCTCAGCCAGATGACAAGTCGGGACCGCAATCTGCTTTTCGCAGTTGCACGGAAAGCTTCCAAGCGTAAGTGATGACGCGTTCAAAACTGGAGCTATCAAATACCCTGATCGAAGAAACGACCGTCGTAACCTCTTACACACACTATCTCTGACCGCCTTCCTTTTGCGCCACCTAGCATCCAACAAACATACGTATTCCGACCCAGTCCCGCACGACGTTAAACGGAGGATTAAGAAATGAAAGCGAAAATCGCAGCATTTGCACTGGGACTGTTCATCGCTTCAGCTTCAACTCTCTTGGCTCAGGATGAGGCGAAACCGACGACCCATAAAAAGGTACGAACACTCTCTGGTTGTCTTCAAAAGGGCGATAGCGACAAGGAATTCAAGCTGACTGATGCGAAGGGCGACAACTGGGAGATTAAAAGTGACGCGGTCGCTCTCAGCGAACACGTCGGGCATACCGTGAAAGTAACCGGAGTTGTATCGAACGCCGCCGCACACGGAGCAAAGGAAGACGCCAAAGAAAAAGCTGCTGAACACGGCGTCGGCGATCCTGCTGAACATGGCCACATGACGGTCACCGGACTCAAGATGGTCAGTGAAAGTTGTTCGAAGTAGCGCCGTTTCCGTTTGCGTGGAATGAAGATCGATCTTCGCAGCTATGGCGAAAGTTGATTTTGCATCAAAAATGAAGTGCTTAAAATTCTAGGAGTGCATCCATGCTCAACACAAGCAGGGCGTTTAGCAGTTTTTCGGTAAACGATATTCATAAGGCGAAAGAATTTTATGGGAAGACTCTGGGTCTCGAACTTGCTGGCGGCCCGGAGGGAACTCTCGTAGTACCTCTTTCTGGGAGCACCAAGGCTTTGATGTATCCCAAACCAAATCACCAGCCAGCGACCTTCACGGTCCTGAATTTCCCAGTAGACAGTGTAGAAAAGGCTGTGGACGAATTAAGTCAACGCGGTGTGCAATTCGAAGTCTACGATGAACCCAATTTAAAAACGGACAAGCGCGGGATTTCTCGCGGGAATGGTCCGACAATCGCGTGGTTCAAGGACCCAGCGGGGAATCTCCTGTCAGTGCTGGAAACGGCTTAGCAAATCGATTGAATCAAATGGTTGATGCTTTTCACGCGGACAATAGTGAACGCAACGTAAAGGTATAGCCTGAAGTATGGATTACAGAGTTGGCTCCCGAGTCTGCGTGCGTCTCTACAACGGAAGAACCGTGGAGGCTGAAATAACGGCCATCACAAATCACTCGACGGGCCGAAGAGTACAAATTGTGTATGACAACGTCACCGCTTCGATTAATCCCGCGCAAATCACCGAGGTTCTCAGGTAGCCACGGCGTCCCGGAGGTCTGTCCCGTTGTGGACACGTTCGTCACCTGCTTGACATCTCGTGCTCTAAAGACACGATGGAATTGGTGTGCCATTCGCGACAGATACGCAGCATCTCGGGATGGTATCTATAGCACTAGCGATTATCTTCCCTTTATGACCCCGCGATACCTAGCTTCTGATCGCCGGATTGGGATTTCAGCGGAAAGACCTCACCATGAGAACACTGCAGATTATTCCTCTGTTGATTGCCTTCGCAGGTTTCGGAACGTTTCCATCTTTGGCCAAATCGCAAACGATTGGCGCAACCTATTCTTCTACGGATGTAGCTTCGTCGTCCCCTTCCAGTACAACACAACCGCAACTCAACCTGGCCTACACTCGCCCGACCGAGAAAACGAAGCTTCGAAACTACTTCTTCGATGCCTTCGGTCCCTACGCCATCGGCGGCTCTGCCGTTTTGGGGGGCATCAACCAAGCGGACAAGACGCCCCCGGAATGGGGACAGGGCGCGAAGGCATACGGAGAGCGGGTTGGGTCCGACTTCGGCATTGCGACGGTAACGACGACCACGCGATACGCACTGGCGAAAGTCTTCAGGGAAGACACGCTGTATTACCGCTGCGAGTGCAAAGGAGTGTTTCGGCGACTCGGCCATGCGGTGATTTCGACCGTGACGGCACGCTATGGTGATGACGGGCGCCGCCGGCTGTCCTTCCCCACGCTGGTCGCACCCTACGCTGGCACGATGACCGCCGTTTATGGATGGTATCCGAACCGATACGGCGTCAAAGATGGGATACGGATGGGCAATTATACGTTGCTGGCGTTCGTGGGCGGAAATATCGCGCGTGAATTTATTTATGGAGGAAAACACACTCTATTTAGCCGCGTCAATCGCCCGGCGACGGTCCAAAGCAGCTCCGATTAAGGTTAGAAGATAAATCAACGTCAAATGATCTGCGTCGCAATTCCTGCAGTACAGGAAGGGGAACGTCTTCTGCCGAGCAGCTGGCGAGATGGGCTCGCGGCGGAGCGGGATGAGACTACGCGAGAAACGGGGATATCCCTCTCGGCGGCGAAAACACGCGCATTTCATGGGAAATCGGCGCTACGGGAAGCGCTGACGTTGAGAATGAGCAGGACAAGCCTGAGTCAGGAGTAGACACCCCGACGGTCCAGATGAAGACCCGCGGTGGTGATCGCAACTGCGGACAGATTTCAACTGCCCGTCACCGAATTCTGAGGAAGATATGGCAACGACCCCCACTGAACAGCAATGGAAGCCAAAGTTCAATCCATGGATCATTGCCGCAACGGTGGCCATCGCGGCTTTCATGGAGGTACTGGACACATCGATTGCAAACGTCGCTCTGCCGCACATCTCCGGGAATTTGGCCGCCAGTACCGACGAAGGAACATGGGTGCTTACCAGCTATCTGGTATCCAATGCCATCGTTCTACCTCTGGGAGCCTGGGCGTCTAGCGTCATCGGGCGTAAACGCTTTTTTCTGATGTGCATTGGCATCTTCACCGTCTCGAGCTTTCTTTGCGGGATATCCGTTTCGCTTCCCATGCTGCTGATCTGCCGCGTGCTCCAAGGCGCTGGAGGCGGCGGGTTGCAACCGATGGCTCAGGCCATCATGGCGGATTCGTTCGAGGAGAAGAAGCGCGGGCAGGCGTTCGCACTGTATGCGCTGGTAACAGTGTTGGCGCCATCCATCGGGCCAACCATCGGAGGCTGGATTACCGACAACTACAACTGGAGGTGGATTTTTTATATCAATATTCCGGTGGGAATACTTGCCGCGATTCTGGTCACGCGCTTTGTACAAGATCCGCCATGGATTAAAGCCTCTCTCGATAATTTCAAGAAGCTCGACTATCTGGGTCTCGGCCTCCTGACCATCGCCATGGGCGGAATGCAGATCATGCTCGACAAGGGGGAAGAGAATGATTGGATGGCGTCCAACTTCATTCGCGTGTTTGCGGTTTTATTTGCAGCCGGGATGATCGGACTTATCTGGCGGGAATGGAAGGCCAAGAACCCGATCATGAATATCAAGTTGTTTAAGTTCAAGAATTTTGCCGTTTGTGCGCTGCTTATGTTGTTGGTGGGTGGATTCTTGAACGCCAGCACGGTGCTTCAGCCGCAATTTTCTCAAGAACTTCTCGGTTACACGGCAACGGTCGCGGGCGAAGCCCTTACTGGAGGCGGACTCGCGCTTCTGTTACTGGCGCCGCTGGCGGGGGTCCTCAGCGACAAGATCGCGGCTCGAACTCTTGTGGCCGTGGGTTTCGCCTTTTTTGCCATGGCGTTCTACTACAGCTCTACCCACATCAACTTGTCTATGAGTTTCGGCTTTAATTCCTGGATGCGCATGCTGCAGGTGGCGGCCATTCCGTTCTGCTTTATCGCCATCACCAACGCTGCCTACATGGGCTTGCCAAAAGAGGCGAGTAATCAGGTCTCCGGGATCATCAACTTTGTCCGGAATGTGGGGGGAAGCGTCTTCATTTCGATCACGGGAGCGATCGTTATGAATCGTTCGCTGTTTCACCAACATCGTCTGGCGGATTATATGCAGGCAGGAAATCCGGTATTTACGCAGCGGCTCGACGCGCTCACCAACGCGTATTCAGGTGTCTACGGAGGCCAAGGAGCGCCCGCCATGGCGAGCGGACAAATCTACAATCAGCTAAATCGGCAGGCTTCGACAATGGGATATCAGGATGTCTATCGCCTGCTGAGCTGGGTGGCCGCGGGGATGTTCCTTTGCGCTTTTCTGTTAAGCAAGAACAAGCCTGGCGAGAAAGCCCCATCGGGAGAGGGAGCAGGATGATGTCGAACCGCTTGAATGTTGGTTCAGGAGTGTTCCATGGTTTCGTCTCGGGTGGAATTGCGCCGAAAAAGAACACCGCTCCAGCGACCCAGCGCAAGAACTATCGTGGCTCCAGCACGTATCTCAGGCCCGCAGTTGTCTTTATGGGTGCTCTAGCTGTCTTTTGTACTGCCAGCTTCGCCCAGCAAGCTTCACCAGAAATGCCCAAGGCTCAACAGGTGACGCCGTCCGGAAGGACGCAGAGCAGCGGCGTTCAGGTCGAGCAGTCCTCCAACAGCACCGGCAGCAGCGCCACCACCAACACCGTGAACAGCTCAATTCAAGTGTCAGCGCCGTATCAGGGAAGCATTCGCGATCCAAATGCATCGAGCGGCCCACTGATGCTGAACATCGCGGACGCCATCCAGCGGGGATTGCGGTTCAACCTGGGCACAGTCAACGCGAATTCTTCAGTGAGGCAGTTGCGCGGGGAACGGCTGGCGGCGCTCAGTCAGATGCTACCGAATATATATGGGACGCTGTCGGAGACTGGGTCCAAGCTGGATTTGCAGGCCGAGGGGATTAACGGAGCCGTGCTAGGGCCGAGCGTCCCCACCACTGTAGGACCTTTTCACTTCTACAGTGCCTTCGCAAATTTGAGCGAGAACCTCAGCATCACCTCGCTGCACAACTGGCGTGAATCAAAGGCGGCAGAGAACGCTGCGCAGCTGAGCGCCAAGGACGCCCGCGAAATCATAATCCTAGCCGTGAGCGGAACTTATCTTCAAATTCTTGCGAGCCGAGCTAACGTGCTGTCGCAAGAATCGCAGGTAAAACAGGCAGAGGCGACTTTTCAACAATCACAGAGGGAATACCAGGCTGGAACGAAACCAGTCATCGACCGTAACCGAAGTTTTGTGCAGTTTCACACCGAGCAACAGAGGCTTACGTCGTTGCGTGCCGATTTGGTGAAGCAGCTCATGCAACTTGCCAGGCTGATTGGCCTCCCGGTGACTCAGGTACTTACGTTAGGTGAGGAATTGCCCGCGGAAGTACCGCAGGCTGTGCCCGTGGAAGAGGCGGTCAAACTTGCCACGGAAAACCGCTCCGATCTCAAAGCTGCGCGGATGCAGTTGAAGGCAGCGCAGGAGGCCCACAAAGCTTCGAAGGCAGAATATCTTCCTTCCGTGGGCATCAGCGGCTATTACGGCCTGCAAGGGATAAATCCAGACAAGGGTGTTTCCGTTTTTCAGGCCGCTGGAACGATCAACATCCCGATCTTTCAAAGCGGCCGAGTGAAAGCAGATATTGAGCAAGCGGATGCGGCTGTGAGTCAGCGGCAAGCGGAATATGACGATGAAAAGGATGCGATCGAACTCGATGTGCGGCAGAGCTACGTGGACCTGCAGGTGGCCAAGGAGCAGATCGAGGTTGCGGCAGAAAATCGCAAGATAGCGGCCGAAACGCTTACCGAGTCGTTGGACCGGTTCGCAGCCGGCGTGACCAATTCCGTCGAAGTTGTGCAATCGCAGGAGACCGTGGCCTCCGCGGAACGGGATTACGTGAGCAGCCTGTTCACCCTGAACCTTGCCCGCATACGCCTTGCCCGAGCGATCGGACTAGCGGAACAATTCATTCCAAACATGCTGAAAGGAAATTGACCATGCCTAGCGTGACTCAGGAAGATCCGAAAGAAAAAACTTCAAACGATGCCGGCGACCGAACGGATGAGAAAACGAGTTCGTTGAAGCCCGCTGATCAGGGAAATAAGCCGCAGGAGGCAGAGGCGCAAACTGGCGAGCCAAAAAAAGACGAGGGGAACAAGGAAGAGCGGGACAAGAAAAGCGAGACGGAAACAAAGAAGCTCGTTGATCCCGCTACCAAACGCCGCAGGATCATCATCGGCGTGTGCATTGGGATCGTTCTCCTCGCCGGTGTGGTGGCGTGGTGGCTTTATTCCCGCACATACGAATCCACAGATGACGCGCAGGTGGACGGCCACCTCAATTCCATTGCCTCTCGCGTGGCTGGGACGGTTCAGGCGGTGTATGTGGAGAACGATCAGCCAGTCAAAGCCGGCCAACCGATGGTTGATCTAGATCCAAGCGATTACACAGTACAAGTGAACCAGGCGCGCGCGAACTATGAGCAAGCGATCGCGCAGGCCTCTGCGCAAGGTCCCAATGTGTCAATCACGCAAGCGTCGAATAGGACGTTGGTGGATACGGATGAAGCGGAGGTTGTGAACGCGGAAGCCGCGGTTGCTAGCGCTCAACGAGACTACGATAGCAACGCCGCGAAGCTCCGTTTGGCCGAAGCCAACAATCTCAAAAGTCAGGCGGACTTAGTGCGCTTCAAAAAATTGGTGGATAAGGAGGAAATCGCCAAGTCGGATTACGACCAGTACATCGCAAACGCCGGTTCGGGAGTGGCGACGGTCGAATCAAGCCAATTCACTGCAGCATCCTCCGCCAAAGTCGTAGAAGAGAAGCGAGCGCTGCTACTCGAGCAGCAGAGCAAACTTTTTCAGGACAAAACAAATTCGCCCCGCACGGTCGCGATTCAAAAGGCAACCTTCGCCTCCACCAAGGCGGCTGCGGACTCCGCTAAAGCACAACTGGATGCAGCCATCCTGAACCTAAGCTACTGCCATATCGTCGCGCCTGTGGACGGAATCGCCAGCCAACGCAGTGCCGAGGTAGGCGGAAGAATTTCGGTAGGGCAGCAGCTAGTCGTGCTGGTGCAGACTTCTAACGTGTGGACAACCGCGAACTTCAAGGAGACCCAACTGAAAAAAATGCACGTCGGCCAGCGCGTGAACATCGACGTCGACTCACTCGGTGAATCCTTTGAGGGCGAGGTACAGAATATGCCGGCCGCGTCAGGAGATCGATCCAGCCTATTCCCGCCCGAGAATGCAACGGGTAATTATGTGAAGATTGTGCAACGACTGCCAGTGCGCATACTCTTCCGTCCGAATCAGCCGGACTTGGATAAGTTGCGCCCCGGCATGTCGGTTACTCCTAAAGTTCATTTGGACTGACGACACGTCCGATGGAAAAATCGAAACGTACGTCCGCGCATGCGGAAGGAAGCCGTAACTGGCCTTGAGGGTCTACGGACTTGTCGGCCAGAGCTTAAACTCCCAACCCGACTTATCGGGACGAAATTGGTGCCTGCGGGCAAAACAAGCTGAACGCTCACTTATTTGGCGTGGAACGCGTTGATCTCGGCTTCGAAGACCAATGGATCGACAACTCCAGAACCGCGTTGTTGGGCGTCAGGCAACAGCCGCCGCCGCTTTCCCACTCGTTTGCCATTCGCGAACAGTCTCTGCTGCGAACTCCTCGTATCGGCGTGGCGCATGGCCTAGCAGCTTCGTTAGAATCTCAACGTCTCCATCCTCCGCTGCGAAGCCGCGTTCCAGATAGCCTTGAAACATCATGCGGATGTCGAATGCCGACCAGGCTGGTGCACTCTTTCGCATTTGTACTTCAAAGGCGTCCAGATCCTCGCCGGGATATCGAACTTCTTTGCCAAGCAGTTCGCTCCAGATCGATGCCACTTTGGCGCCGCTTAAAACCTCCGGCCCGTTCAGGTTGTAGGTCCTACCCAAGTGGCCTTCGCTCGTTAGTGAAATGGCGGCAGCCTCAGCGATATCACGCGTGTCAACTGCAGAAACACCGGGTGCTCCGAGGGGCGTGGGATACACTCCGGCCTTCGTTATGGCATCCTTCAGCGAGACGTCGTTCTGGTAGAAGTAATTCGGACGGATGATGGTGAAAGGGAGATCGAACTCGAGCAGGGCACTCTCGATCGCAAGCTTCGAAGCGAAGTGAGGCACATCCTTGAATTTGTCCACCTTGAATACAGAGTGATACACGATCTGCTTGAGCTTCTGCTTCTTCGCCAGATTGTAGGCGATCAATCCTTGGGTCAACTCGTCGGGAGCGACAGCGTTCAATAAATAAAGCTTGTCGACCCCATCGAGCGCTTTACCTACCGAGACTGGATCGAGTAGATCTCCCTGGGTTACCTCGACACCTTTCGGCATCTTTGTCGTGGCATCATGTTTGCGAACCAAAGCGCGGACACTCGCGCCGCGTTGGACGAGTTGCTTGATTACCTCTGACCCAACATGGCCTGTACCGCCAATCACTAAAATCTTCATCGCGAACCTCCCGCAGACCCACTTAGTGTTGCACTTACGTTGAGAACGCACTGTCCGGTTCGACACACTCTTCACTTGCTACAACTTGGGGAAGTCAGAAGTACGCCTGTAAGAGATTTGACCGGGTAGCTATACTTAAAATGCGCTGGAAATTAGTCAGTTGAAACCTTTCGGGTGATACCGCGAGCGGGAAATCTCACGACAACAGAGAGTTTTAGAAAAAGATGCTTTCTATTCTGTACTTCACTAACGGAGTCGCGTTTGCCAGCTCATCCTGTCCTATTCGTACTCACACCCCAAGATATGTTGCTGTGCGAATGACGGGCTTAAACCTGCGAGCATGCCAGCGGACGAAGAACCAGGCTCGTAATGTTTGAGACTGTCGGTGGATCCAGGTTGAACTTTGGATCACTGGACAGCTTCTTCCAGTCCGGATCGGCGCCAAACTTTTCCCACGCGGACTCTAGTGAAGCCATATCCGGGAAACTGAGCATATAGGTCAGGTTCGGCAGTCGCGGACCAATTAGCGTATCCGCATAGAACACCCCATGCGCTCCCGCCTTCTCGAAGATCCCGAATTCGCCCTCGTGGAACATCTCCACTTTGCGCACATGGTCCGCGTTGGTCGGCGACTGGTACTGCCGCAGTTGATAGATTCTCTTTCCTTTGTTCGTCGCTGAAACCGGAGGTGTCACCTTCGGATACCCCTCGAAGGCTCTCAGGAGTGAACTCTCAATCTGCACGTACGGTGGCGATGCGGCGGGTGCATTCCAAAAGGCCGCGCCCGCTTTCACAAATACAGGATCCCGCGGTAGTAACAGATCCGCTGTAACCAGCGCCTCCAATTTAGAGCTAGTCAGTAGTAGGTAGTAGGCTGGCGTCTCAGGTCCAAAGTAAACAGAGAAGGCTCCCACAGGCCCTATACCCAACCGGTTCAACGCAGGAATCAGAGCGTCAGCAAAGTAATTTTCGGTAAGCTTGGTCCCCAGTCCGTTCGTTAACTGGTACCGACGGAGATCATAGTAGTCTGCCGTTGCGGAGGAGCCCTGAGTATGGCCGACCCCTTCTGCCGAGCCGGCGAGCGAAAAGGCAGAAATGGCAAGTGAAGATGAAACAAATCTACGTCGATTCATGTGGTCTCCTGGGCGGCGCAAAGAATTCTATCTGAATCAACTCCGTGAAGTTAACAGCACTCGCTCTCTCCAATCCGAGGCGCCCATCTTGGCAGCGCGCGCAACTTCAACTTCTTCCGATTGGCATAGGCACTTCGAGGTCAGTGCGTTGCCAACTCAAAACGTCACAATTCGCCAGTGATGAATTGGGCCCTGCCATATCCAAAGCTCCAGTCAGCTGCGGAGTTCGTGACGATAGACACGATGACATCGCTCGGATCAATGGAACAGTTCTCGTATAGTTCGCGACAAAGTTCCGCATAAAACTTTTCTTTCATCTCTTGCGTTCGCTCTCGGCTGATAACACTCACCACTACCAGATTCCTTGTACGTCTGATTCCCAGGCCGGTGTCTTGCGCGACGAAACGGGAGGGCGGGTGCTCCTGATAAATTTGGTAACGATCCCTTTCCGGCACCTGAAAGGCGGAAAGTACGGCACGGTGCGCAGCATCGAGCAAATTCTTAATCTCGTTATCGCTACGCCCTACTAAGGCATCAAATCGCACCAAAGGCATTTTGTGTGACTCTCCGATCTATCAAGTTATTGTGCCGGATCGATCAGCTTCATACCGGAGAGATCGTCGGCCTTTTTTCCAAGCGGCGTCTTATTGACGGTCATGAACACCTCCACCGTGGGATTGGTAATAAGCTCAAAAACGTGACCGGCGACGGTGCTTCCGTCTGACTTGGAGAGTACGGTATGCATATGGACTACGGGTACGCCGTTAAAGACAGCGATGTCCCCGGTGAGCGACACGACCTCGACCTGCTGCGTGACCGTAATGCGGCGGTACATCTTCTTCGGGATGTCCAGCCAAGCGAGCGTAGCGCCGCTGACCGCACCGATCGCGGTGAAGTGCGCGTCTGAAACTTTGTGGGCAATGGCAAAGTCGGTGAGTCCGCTCAAGACCTCGTCGTCTTTGTAAAAGATGATCGAGTAGACCTGTTCGTCGGGCGTGTCTTTGACAAGTTTGGCCTGCATGGTCGACGCTTTGCCCACGGGAACAGGCCGCGACGGCGAAATGAAAGTGTCATTGGGAGCCGGCGTCGTCTGGGCCATGGCCGGAGTCGCAAGGAAAAGTAGAAGCAATGTTTGTCTAAGTCGCATTTTGAATTCCTCTCTGTCGTTAATCAAAAGCAAGAATCGTGCCAAGCCGCTTCGCCCTTAACTCTGCTCCTTTGAGCGGTAAACGCATCGATCATTGAGGGCGCATGTCAATTCATAGAACGTGTGGTTGCCCGCTGACATCGCACTCCAAATCGCGAGTGCGTCAAGATATTTGCTGACGTAGTAAATGCGGGTCAAATGGGAAGGCTTTGGCGACCTAGCCTGCTCGCCAAATCTTTCTGGATGACTTTCTTGTAGCCGCTCTCAGGAGTTGCCAGAGTTATCGTTGTGACGAGGAACCGGCTGGCGGAGCAGATCGTCTTTTTTCTTCGCCCGTATGCTCGCGTTGCCGCATCGCGTTTTCCAATTCCTTCTGGTGATCCGAAAGCAAGGCATGAATCTTTTGGTGCGTCTCGTCGCTGATAGTGTGATTCTGCGGACCAAGTTCCTGCCGGGACGCTTTTGGATTCTTATCGAGAAGCACTTGAATCCTGTCGTGATGCTCCACAAGCAGGGGCCGCACTCGCGGCTGCTGTTCTCGAGTCAACTCTAAATTTTTAGTAAGACGCGCAAGTTCTTGGTCGATGGATTGCGGCGTATAGATATGTTGAAGCTGTTCGCGCGCTGAGGGCTGCTCTGCCCCGGTGTCTTGGGCTGCGCCGGGACAGGGCATTCCAATCGTGAGGACAAGCAGACATGCAAACGTGAAGGTTCGATTTTGCATGGACTACAGCCCCTTTCTGAGGATCCTCGACGTGAATAACGGGCCGAGACCAAATCTCGAATCAGCACGAATTCCCGCAAAATATTGCTCTAAGTGGACGCGCATCAGGACTTCGGCGCCTAATTCCGATTCGGCGACGCGCGATGGCTTTGGCTCCATACATACGCAGCAAGCGCCGTTATTTGGTCGCGTGTTAGTTGCGCTCCACCCATAGGTGGCATAGCGCTACGGTATTGTTTTGGTTGTGCCACACCATCGGTGATCGTCTTCGCGATTCCGGCATAGCTGCCATCGCTCCACAGCCATTTCTTGCCCGTTAGATCGGGACCCAGAGGAGTGCCCTGACCGCTATCGCCGTGGCATCCCGTGCATGCCGCTCCACCCACTTGCCCACGGTAGATGCGTTCACCGAGCAGGACCATTTCTCGCGTTGCACCCGGAGGAACGGAAAACTTGCTCGCGGTCGCGCCAGCATCGGGATGCGTCCCCTCGGGAGGTTGCGCGCCGACCTGAACGGGATCGCCAGCCGGAGATGTTAAACTCGGACACGCCTTGATATTCTTGGCTCCGCCTTCTGGCCCGCCGTTATACACAATTCGGTAGATCCGTCCTCGTACGTCGTCGGACACGTAGAGTGCACCGTCCGGTCCTACCGCCAAACCACTGGGACGATGCTCTGCTCTGGCGGGAGATTTCACCGCGCCCGCAAAACCGTCCGCAAATATCTCGCACTGACTGGATGCATGGTCCCCGGCGAGTGCCTGAAACACCACGTCGTAGCCGTCTTGCGCATAGGGCGCGCGGTCCCAGGACCCGTGGAAAGCAATGAAAACGCCTCCACGGTAACGTGTCGGAAATTGCTTCTTGTCGTATAGCGCCATGGCATTCGGCGCCCAATGAGCAGGGAATGCGGCGATCGGAGCGATCTTGTTCGCGCAGACACCAATCGTTTTGCCGCCGTCGCCGCCGTATTCGGGTGCCAGAACCAGCTTTTGCGCAAAAGAATCGTAGTAGCACTCAGGCCAGCCGTAGTCCCCTTTTGCCTTCAAAAGCAACAACTCCTCGGCCGGTAGGGTAGCCTCTTGCTCCGGTTTGTACAGGTCGGGCCAATTCGCGTGCAACTGGTCGCGTCCATGTTGCGTCACAAACATTCGCCCCGTTGCGTCGATTGCGAAACCCTCAGCGTTGCGAATTCCCGTAGCGAACCTTTCAGCCGGCGAAAAAGTTTGGTTTGTCTTACTCGCGTCGTACCGCCAGATACCCCCGCGGGTCTCAAGCTCCGTGCACGGCTGTGCGCCGGGCGCCTTGAGTGTCCGATTTTTCGTCTGGCAGGAATTGGTCGCGGTGGCCACGTCCACGTACATTGATCCTGCAGGATCGATGATGAATGGATGCATGGGATGATCGCCACCGAGAGGCAATCCGGAAACAACCGTGTCCGGCGGGCTATTCGGTACGATGGAACCGGCGGGCACAGCGTATCGCACGATGCGATCATTGATCTCGGCGTAGACCCATCCTTTGTATAGGCCGATGCCTGTTCCGCCTGCTCCTCCGCTTTGGACGGTCTCGCCGAAGCGCTCAATCACATCCGCCTTTCCGGACCCGCTCGTGTCTTGCAGGGCCAACAGGAATCCGCCCGCATGCGGCGTATCGTTGCCGTAATACCGGCCAGACCAGGTATTGGCGTAAAGAATTCCGTTCGCCGCGACCACCATGTGACGGACGTGGCCAACGCTGTCAGCGAAAACCGTTGCACAGAACCCGGCGGGGAGCTGCAACCCAGTATCGTCATTCGGGCATGCTTGGCTCTTCACTGCTGCAGCAGGTTTGGATTGATCATGAGCCGGCGCGATCATGCCACCCAGACAGACGGCGGTGAGAGCGACGACAGCAAGCAATAGAGACCTATTTCTTAAGCTATTCTGCATCGGATGTTTCCTTTCCCACTGCAGCATCAAGGTTTACGCTTTTCGAAAACTTTATCGCCAGCGCTCGATCAAATGGCCGTCAGAGACCCTGCAAGATTTCCGACAGGAACCACGTCCGCCGTTCGGTTTGGTCAATCCAGACTTCGATCAAACTGGCGGTCGCCACGTCGTTGTACTTATCGCAAGTTTCGTGGGCAGAACGGAAGTAGCGACTCAGCGCCAGATTATCGGCGTTGAGCTCTTCGAGCATCTCTTTCGGAGCGACGCGCTCATCGTTGTTATCCTGCAGACGCTGATGCCGCGAGATATCGCTGATCGAGTGCAACGTAGTCCCTCCAAGTTTGCGAGCACGCTCGGCAATATCGTCCGTCATGCCGAAAATCTGTTCACCGTGTTCGTCGAGCAGCAAGTGATAGTCGCGAAAGTGTGGCCCCGTCATATGCCAATGGAAATTCTTGGTCTTCAAGTACAGTGCGAACGCATCGGCCAACAAGTGACGCAGGGCGTTGGTGATCTCCAAGACTCCTTCACGGGTAAGGTCCGTTCGTATTTCGTGCGTTGCTAGCGGTTTTTCCCGAATCTGAGTAGCGGCTTCCCTTGACATTGCTTGTTTCTCCTTTATTTTTGCTTTCAATCTTGGAATTGAAAATTCAGCACCTGTTTTGCTTTGGCTAGCCCGGCCGTCATCCGGCTGTAGGCGTCCACTGCTTTCTCAAAGGGAACGATCTCAATCGCGGGCGGTCGCAAGGCACCAATTTCAAAACCGCGCTGGAGCTCGGCGGCGATCTCTCCTACCTGTGGCGCGGTCAACCCGTAACTGTCTACGCCAATCAGACGGGTTAAATTGTGGTAGAAATCGACGAGGTTGAAGCTGACGCGCGGCTCTCCCCGGCTTGAGATGGCCACGTGTCGCCCTCCTGGCCGGAGCGATCGCAACGCCGGCTCGAACATATGGCCGCCTACTGTGTCGAAGACAGCATCGACTCCCCTTCCATCTGTCAGTTCGAGAACCCTCTCACGGAGATCTTCAGCCTTGGTGTTGACGACCGATTCAGTACCCGGAATCGGACCGAATGAAATGTCCGCGCCAATAACGCGCGCTTGCTTCCAGTTCGCGATCTCTGTCGCTGCTTGTCCCACGGCGCCTGCGGCTCCGACAATGAGAATGATTTCACCAGGTCGTATTTGAGCTGCACTCACGACAGATGCCCATGCCGTAATGTAAGGAATTCCGATCGCTGCCGCCTGTTCGATACTCAACGACCTCGGTTTAAGCGACAGAGTCTCCGCTGGGACAACAACATATTCCGCGTGAGATCCGTCACGCTCGATGCCGAGCTTTGGGGCGCTGCCCCAGACCTCTTCTCCTTCGTGCTGCTTTCCCTTCACAACAACTCCCGCGAAATCCCTGCCGGGCGTTCGCGGCAGAGTCGTCTTTCTGAAGCGTCCCGCGACGCCCGCGATGTCGCTGGGATTAATCGCTGCCGCCCTCACCCGAACGAGGGCTTCACCTTCGCGCGGCTCGGGAATCGCGACTTCTTCGATGCGCAATACGGACGGTGCTCCGAATTCAGCAAAACGCAGCGCTCTCATCACGTTGGTATTCACGCCCCTCCTCCAGCACCCTGGATGCCAGATTTGAATGGAAGCAGGAAACTCAGGAAGTCATGGAAAACGGGCTGTTTAAACTGGCAGCACGGAAAGTGAGCGCGAGATTTTGTGTCCAGGGAGTCCAGCGAATTGAACAGTTGTCAGCACGTTGACAGAGAGTCTTCGGCGAACAGCGAGATAATCCGGAAGGTCCATGAAAGGGACTCATACCGCTTGAGCGTGGTACAGGACTGCAATCCAATTTCCAGCGGACTGACAGTGTCTAAACCATTCGACAGACAACCTGCAGCTGCTCAGTGCTGATTTCCTGTTGTTTCACTTCGTATCTTCCTTGCGGTCAACATCTTCCACGAGTACTTGGTTCACCAAGCGAAAAGGTACGAGGCGTGCTTTTAACAAATGTGGAAGTTGAAATCTAAATCGCAACTTGGAAGGCGCTTCAACGTGAAACCAATTACACAGGAAAAAGACAGGCTGGGATTTATCGGGATCGGATACATGGGGCTGCCGATCGCGCGGAGATTACTGGAATCCGGATTCAAGCTGACGGCATACGATCAGGACCACACGAAGGCAGCGGAACTGATTCCGTATGGCGGTAATGTCGCGCAAAGCGTTTCGGAACTTTCCTCTGGTTGCAACGTCGTGTTGTCTTGCCTGCCGAGCGATGAAGCCGTCCTCGACATTTATAAAGGACCTGACGGCGTTTTCGCCAATGGCCGTCGCGGCTCACTCTTCATCGACCTGAGTACCGTGTATCCCGAGACTTCGCGAGAACTCTCGAGACTCGGCCTAGAACGTGGAATGGACGTCCTCGACGTGACCATGTCCGGGAGTACACCGGTGGCTGAAAAAGGGTTGCTGACTCTGTTCGGCGGTGGCGATAAATCAAGCTTTGATGCCGCCGAGTCGATTTTTCGATCGATCGCGCAGAAATATTTTTACCTGGGGCCCAGCGGCTCCGGGGCGACGATGAAGCTCGTCGTGAACACTCTGCTGGGAATCGGAATGCAGGCGATTGCTGAAGCCGTTGCACTCGGCGAGAAGGCCGGCCTTGAACGCAACCGCTTACTGGAGGTGCTGTCCCATACCGCAGTGGTCGCCCCGGCACATCTGGGCAAATTGCAAAGAGCGATGAACCAGAACTATGGACCGCAATTTCCCATTCGGCTAATGAACAAAGATTTCGGGTTGATTCTGGAGCTTGCGGCTACCGTTGGCGCGCGCATGCCCGCAGCCGATGCTGCTTTTGAGATCAATGCAAGGCAATCGGACGAAGGAGCGGAACAAGATTTTTCGGCGGTGATTCTCCAAATGGAAAAACGCGCGCACCTCGGTTCCACCGACAAACGGCAGACTGGAATCGGCGTCGCTCCGACTCGAAAGTAATGCGACTCGGCAGAACGCGACTTTTGCAATCTATGTGGAGCTGAAAGCAGCGCAAATCAGAGGAATAAGCAAGGAGAAGGGACAACATGCTCGACTACATCACTATCAAAGGCACAACTCTCAAGAGTTCGAGAATTGCGCTCGGCACCTGGGCTATCGGCGGCTGGATGTGGGGCGGAACTGATGATGAATTGTCCATTCGCACGATTCATGCGGCGCTCGATCAAGGCATCAATTTGATCGACACCGCGCCAATATACGGCCAGGGGCGCTCTGAGGAAATTGTGGGCAATGCATTGCGCCAACACGGTGGCCGCCATGGAGTCATTCTGGCCACGAAAGTGGGCATAGACTGGACCAAAGGCACAATCGAGCGGAACTCCGCGCGTCAGCGTATCCTTCAAGAGTTCGAGGACTCGCTCCGCCGTCTCCAAACGGACTACATTGATGTGTACCAGGTGCACTGGCCCGATCCGCTGGTCCCGATCGAGGAGACGGCCGCCACACTCCGCGAGCTATACGAAAAGGGAAAGATTCGTGCGATCGGCGTGAGCAATTATTCGCCTGAAGAGATGGCGCGTTTCGAAGCTATCGCACCGCTTCACACAATTCAGCCGCCCTACAGTCTTTTCGAACGGGAAATAGAACGCGATGTTTTACCGTATGCGCTCGGCCATGATGTCACGACAATCACTTATGGTGCCCTCTGCCGGGGATTGTTGAGCGGCGCCATAAACGTAAATCGTCAGTTCGCGAAAGACGACATGCGCAAGACGAGCGACCCCAAGTTTCAACAGCCGCATTTCGCCGAGTACTTGGACGCGGCGGGTAAACTGGACGCATATGCCCGCGAGCACTTTGGCAAACGCGTGATTCATCTCGCGGTTCGCTGGCTACTCGACCAACCGGGCGTTGGCATCGCGCTCTGGGGTGCGCGTCGTCCAGAGCAGCTCACGCCCATCAACGAAGTAAGTGGCTGGTCGCTGACCAAGAATGATTTCGCCGCCATCGACGCCATTCTTCGCGAGAGCATTCGTAATCCAGTGGGGCCGGAATTCATGGCACCGCCGGCACGGCAAATCCGTCGTGTGGCGTAGCGTCGTTCAGCATCCATGAGTTTGCAGACCAAAGAAAATCCTGGAGGTAATCGTGGACAAGAACCCTTCTGCAAGTGCAGCTGGACATATTTCGTTGGGCGGAGAAATTTCCGTAAATCGTCTCGGCTTTGGGGCAATGCGGCTAACCGGCGAAGGCATTTGGGGACCGCCAACGGATCGAAAAGGAGCACTGGCAGTTCTTCGCCGAGCCGTCGACCTCGACGTCAATTTCATCGATACTGCAGATTCCTATGGTCCGCACATAAGCGAGGAGCTGATTGCCGAAGGACTATTTCCTTACTCACCTGGCCTCGTAATTGCCACGAAGGGAGGCTGGAACCGTCCTGGTCCGAATCAGTGGACCCACGATGCTACTCCGTCGCACCTTCGCAAGGCGGTTGAGGGAAGCCTTAAGAGGTTGCACCTGGATCGGATCGACGTCTATCAACTTCACATTCCGGATCCCGTTGTCTCGTTCGAAGCGTCGGTGGAAACGCTAGCTCAGCTGCGAAACGAAGGAAAGATTCGCATGGTTGGGTTGTCCAACGTCACGCAAGAACACATCGAGCGAGCACGGAAAATTGTTCCTATCGTTTCCGTGCAAAACCGCTACAGCTTTGCCGATCGCGAATGGGACTATGTGGTGAGCTATTGCGAACGCAACGGAATTGCTTTCATTCCATGGTTCCCGTTGGGAGCAGGCAAAGCTGCTGGAGCAGTTCTTGGCCACATCGCACAAGCGCATAGTGCCAGCCCAAACCAGGTAGCACTTGCTTGGCTTTTTCGGCGATCACCCATGATACTGCCCATCCCAGGAACGTCCTCGATCGAACACCTTGAGCAGAATGTCGCGGCGGCTTCCTTTTGCCTCACAAAAGAGGAGTTCCAGGAGCTTTCAGGAGTTCCTGAATTGGTGGCCTCACGGTAAACGTCTTTGCCGAAATCTTTTCATTTTCCGTCGAACAAATTTGGTCGCACGTGAATACGATTAACTAATTCTCGACTAAATGCGCTATTTATTTAGATGTTTAAATACGTTGCGCCTCGGCCCCGCCGTACTTGTGGTGGCCTGGAAGGATCCCGGGATTCACGGTCCGGCGCAGCTTCCGGCGCCCTTGGAAAACACGCGCCTTTACCGCGGAAATCGAAGTGCCCAGAATCTCAGCTGTTTCTTTGGCAGATCGTTCTTCGATGTCGCGAAGCCATATGGTTGTTCGAATCGTCGAGCCCAAACAGTTGATCGCTGCGGTTAGGAGTGCCGTGCACTCTCCGCGGAGGTAGGACTCTTCCGGATCGGGCCCGTGGTCAACGAACGCTTCCGAACTGGACATCACGCCATCGTCAGGGTTCTCGGACAAAACCTCCAGAAATCCCCGCCTTCGGCGGAGCAACATGAATGATTCATTCATCGCGATGCGCGTCAGCCAAGTCGAGAAACGTGATTTTTCTTGAAAGTTTTTGAGATGCACGAAAGCCTTGTGAAAACTCTCCTGCGCCACGTCTTCGGCATCCTCTTGGTTCATCGTAATGCGTTGCGCCACAGCGAGAACCTTTTGCCGGTGACGAAGCACCAACTCTTCGAAAGCGTGCGCATCTCCGCGCTTTGTGGCGGTCACTAGCGTTTCATCAGAGTGTTTGTTCGTACGAGACGTTGTCATGAGTCTTATCCTCCACCGCATACTTGCCGACACAGCACTCATCCGATGGACTGCAACATCGTTCAATGATGCGGGTTCGTAGCGGATTCCTTTCAACGGGAAATGCTAGACGCGATTGCAAAGGGCAATCGGCATGCCAGAAACTGTGATCGACGAATGCCACTCAGAAATTGCTATCAGGGAAAGAGATACGTCGATTCGTCGGAGTCTCGGAGGGCGGCAATCAAATGCGATCCTGTCAGAGGGTTGGCACTTCGTCCGTAAGACTGGATGAATGAGTCCGATCTCTTCCGGAGTGAAGACTGAAAGTCGCCATATGACCAGCTTGGGCGGAGTAGCTATTTTCTGATGTTAAGATTCGCAGGGAGCATCGCCTTGCTCAGCCAGATTAAAAGAATGTTTAAGTTCGATCCTCTTCTGTGGCCCAAACCGACCGGATCTTGGAGTTACGGAATTGCTGTGCTCTCGGTTGCCGCAGCTATGGTCGT
>Ga0181537_10001680_pt1 | contig 20123 bp, 16 predicted proteins | sample PEATcosm2014_Bin_39_FD_119765 | JGI IMG/M metagenome (GOLD analysis project Ga0181537, IMG submission 119765) | Peatland microbial communities from MTU Mesocosm Facility, Houghton, MI, USA - PEATcosm2014_Bin23_10_metaG | ecosystem: Environmental > Terrestrial > Soil > Wetlands > Peat | place... | reverse complement strand
GGACGCGAACGGCGGGACCGTCGGCGGGGTGGGCAAGTGGTTCGCGCCGCCGCACCTGTTCTATTTGAATTACCTGACGACCGGGGACCCCGGACTGTTCAACAGGAATATTCGGATTCACGACGTCGTGGACTCCGGTCCGCGTATCGGGGTGGCACGGGACAAGGGTGGTTCCGACACCATCAGCGGCTATGCTCAATCTCTCAAGATCGGCGGCATCGGCATCAGCGTGGATCAATACACGTCCAATCGCCCGGATGGCTTCATCGATGTGCTCGCCTCGGACGGACTGAGGATCTCGAATGTCACGGCCACCTACGATTCGGCGTTCTTGAACAATCTCTTTCCGGGCTGGCGTTTCCCCCAGACGCCGTACAGGAACCTGACCTTCGAGAACATCACGTTGAGCGACACGGCCGCGTCCTCGGTTCAAAAGCCGATTGGCGACACCAATCAGCCATCGAACGAGCGCATCGTGTTCTCGAATGTCCTGGTCGAAGTCAACCGGTGGTCGGGACAGGATTTTCCGATTCCCCTCATCGAGGGACACGAGAATGAGGTCGCGTTGAATTTTGTCATCGCATCCGACTCGCTGCGGGGAATCAGTTCGCAGAAGGGAAACCTGAGCGTGGTGCTCGAGGCAGCGCCCGCCACGCTGCGGGTCGGCGGTGCCACGGTCCTGACGTGGAGTTCGAGTCGGGCCGACACATGCTCCGCGGGCGGCGCGTGGAGTGGCGCGCTTGCTCCGCGCGGAACGCTCGCGGTGAACATGAATGCCGCCGGCGATCATGAGTTTTTGCTGGATTGCCAAAACTCCGCCGAATCGTTAAATACTGGTTTGCACGTCGCCGTACAATGATCGACGCGATTTTCGATGCGTGTCGGACGAGTCCTACGAGAGGTGAAGTGATTGATGAAGCACTACGACCCGGCGGAGTCGATGCTGGGTGGATTCACCAGTCGTGACGGCACGGTCGAGTTCTATAGCCGCATCAACGCCATTCTGCAGCCCGGCTTCAAAGTGCTCGATCTCGGCGCCGGACGCGGTGCCTGGCACTACACGGAAAAATCCGCGTACAAACGGCGGTTGCGCGAGTTGCGCGGGAAGGTCGGCGAATACATCGGCGCGGATGTCGATCCTGCCGTGCTGAATAACCCGACGACGGACAAGAACCTGCTGATCACGGATGGCGTGTTGCCGGTGGAGGACGGCGCGGTCGACGTCGTCATGTGCGATTGGGTGCTCGAGCACGTAGTCGACGTGGAATCGTTCAAATCCGAAGTATGGAGAGTGCTCAAGAGAGGCGGGTATTTCTGCGCCCGCACGCCGCATTCCATGAGCTACGTCAGCCTCGTTGCGCGAGTCGTGAAAAATTCCTCCCACGTCAATTGGCTGCGCTGGGTGCAGCCGAGACGCAAGGCGGAGGATGCATTTCCGACGGCGTATCGATGCAACACTCTCAAGGCGGTCGCCCGATGTTTCCAGGGTTGGGAAGATTTCTCGTACATATATTCCGCCGAACCCAGCTACTACTTCGGGCGCAAGCCGATATTCCACCTGATGAACCTGATGCACAGGTGGGCCCCGCGGGCGATGACCGGATCTTTGTTCATATTCTTGCGAAAGACCTAGCCGCGTGTCTTAATCGTCGGGTGTGAAGATAAGAAAACTGGCGATCATTGCGATGGGTGCGGTTCTCGGATTGGCGGCAATCGAAGCACTCTCCTCTTACGTTTTCTACCGATATTATGCAAAGGACCAGAAGGCGTTCCGTCCGACAGGATCGGCGGCATTGTTGTTGTCCCAGCGATTGTTGGATATCGTCCGCGGCACTCCGCGAGAAGTGCAGATGTCGATCGATCATGGGCCGCTGTTCGCCGCCAGCGAGGTCTTCGGGTTCACGATATTGCCCGGGCGATACCAGATCACCGAGCGCTTTGACGGTCTGGAACATCGGTTCGACCTGCGCGTGACCGATGCCGGTAGACGGGCGAGTTCATACACCCCCGTGCAATCATCGAAACGAATACTCCTGACAGGGGACTCCGCCCTGTTCGCCTGGGGGTTGGACGATGAGGAATCGCTGCCCTGGCTGCTGCAATCGCGGCTGCCCGATTATGAGGTCGTGAATTTGACGCTCACCAGCTATTCGACCATTCAAGCGCTGTTGCAGCTGCGGGAAATCGCACCGCCCGTGGGCCCGAACGATATCGTGGTCCTGGTATACCATCCGGTGACCAATGGATTCAACGTGGCGGAGCCTGTCTTTCTTCACAATTTGAAGACCGGATACGAGCTGCAACTGGGTGACGCCGGAATGCGCGACATGAACGTTCCCTTTGGCGACATCGATGCGCAGGGCAATTTCGCCATCCGCCGGATCGCTCTGCACTGCTCGGACGCGGCGTCGTCCCCGCAATGCCATCATCCGGTTTTGCCCCCCGCCGCCGTCACTCGGGTGACGGAGCGCGCCTTCGATGAGATCGCCGCGCTCCATGCGGGTCACCTGGTCGTTGCCTTCGTATCGGGCTCCGATGACGACCCGGTCATCGCGCATCTAAAATCGCATGGATTCACGATCGCGGATCTTCGTACCGTCGACGGCGTTCCTGAGACCACCGACCTCATTCCGACGGATTTGCACGCCGGTGCTTTTTGGACTCATCAGGCGTATATCCGATTGCTGGAAGCGCTCCAGCGAAATCGCCTGGTTGATTGAAGCCTGCCGCCGCGCTGTCATCTTTACCGCATCGCGATTGTAAGAATTACGAAAACCCAATAATCTTCGTCGTAAAAGAAGATCTGTCGTCGTCCTAAGACATGGTGCGTGCGTTGTAACTAAATTAAAGTGAATCGCGCGCGCACGCCGTGGTCGTATGGACGCAAGCCCACCACGGAGTTGCGTACCGAAATGGTGCCTACAGGGGAATCTCGTGCAATTTTACCGTGCACCGCATCGTCAAATCGCCGCCACTCGCAGCGACGAGACAATTCGTCGCATGAAAATTGGCGGGATTCGTGCCGATCGGTGCTTGACGCATGCGCTTCGATTTGACGACGGCAGGGGAAATTTACGGGCATGGTTCTTGCAAACCGCATATTTGTGAATCGCGATTAGCGCCGACTGAGAGTTGCCAGACCGTATGAGGATATTGCTGTATAGCGTGAATTTTGCCCCCGAACCCACCGGAATCGGCAAGTATTCCGGAGAAATGGCTGCTTGGCTGGTGAAGCATGGCCATTCAGTGCACGTGATCACGGCGCCTCCGTATTATCCGAAGTGGAAGGTCGGCAGCGGCTACGATTGGCCTCCCTATCGGCGCGAGACGTGGCAAGGAGCCGCGGTGTGGCGGGCGCCGCTGTGGGTTCCGAAAGCCCCGGGAGGATTGGCGAGGGTCCTGCATCTGCTGTCATTTGCGATCAGTTCCTTCCCGCTCATGATGCGCCAGGTGCTGTGGCGGCCGAATGTGGTCATCACCGTGGCGCCCGCGTTCGTGTGCGCGCCCGTGGGACTGCTCGCGGCCCGATTGTGCGGAGCGCAAAGCTGGCTCCATCTGCAAGATTTCGAGGTCGATCTGGCGTTTCGGATGGGATTGCTGAGGGGCACGCTCCTGCGGCGAATCGTGCAGCGGATGGAGCGGGCGTTGCTGCGGCGCTTCGACAGCGTGTCGACCATATCCAGCCGCATGGTGGAACAACTCCTGATAAAGGGAGTGGAACTGAAGAAGACGCTCTATTTCCCGAACTGGGTCGATATTGCCCACATCAAGCCGTCGCTGCCGAGCAGCCGCTACCGGCAGGAGCTCGGCATTGCTCCTGACGCCCAAGTGGTGCTGTTTTCCGGCTCACTGGGCGGCAAACAGGGTCTCATGGTCATCCCGGCGGTGGCGAAGCTGCTGGCCGGCCGGCCGGACATCGTTTTCGTGGTGTGCGGCGATGGGGTCATGAAACCCGCGCTCGAAGCGGCCTCGAAAAGCCTGCCTAATGTGCGTTTTTTGCCGCTACAGCCGTTCGAGCGTTTGGGTGAACTGCTGTGTCTGGCGGATATTCACCTCTTGCCTCAAAGCCCCAACGCCACCGATCTGGTCTTGCCCTCGAAGTTGTCGGGAATGTTGGCGAGCGGCAGACCGGTGATCGCCACTTGCCGATCGGGCACGGAACTCGACGTGGTCGTCTCCCAATGTGGCCTGGTCGTCCCTCCACAGGATGCTCCGGCACTGGCGGCGGCGATCGGCGAGCTGGTCGACGCGCCTCAACTGCGGATCGATTTGGGACGCAGCGCCCGGGCGTATGCCGAAGCCAACTTCGAATGCGATTCGATTCTCAACAAGGTATTTGCCGCGATGGAACGCGATGTGCCTGTCCCGAAAGAGATCGTGGCCCGGGATTTGGCGCGTTAGGTGAAATTCGGTCAAAGCGCTTCTGGAATCGTAGTATTTTAAAACAATGAGAACGCACGCGTAATATGCATCAGTATCTAGGGCGAACTTCCGTGATTCCGGCTCCCGCGCGTTTCTCACCGTATCATCATTACCTCCGCATTTTGATTCTGGCCGGCATCGTCGTGCTCTGTGCGCCGGGCAAGTCGGCGCGCGCGCTGGAGGAATACCTGCTCACCCCGGGGGACGTCATCAAGGTCACGGTTTTCAAGAACCCCGATCTCAGCCTCGATGCGCGCGTATCGGAGAGCGGCGCAATAAGTTTCCCGCTCGTGGGGTCGGTTCCCGTCAGCGGCCTCACATTGCCCGCCGCCGAGCGGCGAATCGCGCAAATGCTCAAAGACGGTGGCTTCGTCCTCAATCCTCAGGTCAATATTTTGCTCACCCTGGCCGTGGGCAACCAGGTCGCCGTTCTTGGTCAGGTCAACAGGCCCGGTCGCTACCCCATCGAGGGGGCCGGCGGGACTTTGACGGGGATGCTGGCCCAGGCCGGCGGCATTTCCACGACCGGTTCCGATGTCGTGATCGTGACCGGCTTGCGCAACGGCAAACCTTTTCGACGCGAAATCGATGTCCTCAATATGTCGCTGAGCGGGAATACGGCGGATGACATCGAGCTGCGGGGAGGCGATACACTGTTCGTGAATCGCGCGCCGATGTTCTATATCTATGGTCAGGTGCAGCGGCCGGGCAGTTATCGTTTGGAGAAGGGCATGACCGTCATGCAGGCGCTCGCCGACGGCGGCGGCGTGACCGGCAAGGGTACGAGCCGGGGCATCGTCCTGCATCGGCGAGACGCCAAGGGCAAGGTCACGGAATCGGGCGCTTCGCTCGACCAGGACGTGCAGGACCAAGACGTGATTTACGTCAAGGAGAGTGTGTTCTGATGTTGCGGTGCGGATAGGGACCCATATGACTTTAAAACAATTTCTTCTGGTGCTTCGCGCGCGTTGGCGCCTCGCGGGTGGTGTGTTTCTCGGCGTGGTCATCGCCACCATCGTCGTGAGCCTGATGATGCCGAAGCTGTACACCGCCTCGGCGACCGTCGTCGTCGATACCAAAGCGGATCCGCTCTCGGTCACCGCCGGCTACTACGCCTCCCAGACGTCCACGGCCTACGTCGCCACGCAAGTGGACATCATTTCGAGCGAGCGGGTTGCCGAGCGCGTGGTCAAGAACCTCAAATTGGACAAGGCCCCGGAGTACGTCTCGGACTGGCGCGACAGCACGGGCGGAGAGGGCGACATCACCGTGTGGATTGGGGAGATTTTGCAGAAGGCGCTCGTCGTCACGCCGTCGCGCGACAGCAGCGTCATCGACATTTCGGTAACCTGGACCGACCGGAAGACCGCCGCCATTCTGGCCAACGCGTTTGCGCAGGCCTATATCGACACGAACATAGAACTGCGCGTCGACCCTGCAAAGCAGTACGCAACCTGGTTTGACGAACGCTCGCGTGCCCTGCGGGCGGATTTGGAGGCAAAACAGAAGCGGCTCTCGGATTTTCAGGCACAAACCGGGATCGTGGCGGTCAGCGACGGCCGCCTCGACATCGAAAATGCGCGGCTGGCCGAGCTTTCCACCCAATTGCTGACCATACAGGCCCTCAGGCAAGATAGTCAGTCCAGGCAACGTCAGGCTGTCACGGACAATGACTCATTGCCCGAAGTCCTGCAAAGCCCGGTCATCGCGGGACTCAAGGCGGATCTTTCACGGGCGGAAGCCAAGATGCAGGACATTGCCACCAACGTCGGCAAGAATCATCCGGACTACCAGACCGCCGCCGCCGAGGTCTCCAATCTGCGCAAGCGGATTGACGCCGAGAGTGCGCGCATCGCGGCGTCGCTGGGCAGCACGACTCAGGTCAATTTGCGCAGAGAAAGCGACATCAAGGCGGCGTTGGAGGCTCAGAAGCAGAGAATGCTGCAGCTCACCCACGAACATGACGAAGTTGCCGTGCTGCAAAACGACGTGGCGACCGCACAACGTAACTTGGATGCCGTGACCCAGCGCTTGGCGCAGAGCAGTCTCGAGAGCCAGACTCAGCAGGCCAACATTTCCTTGCTGACGACCGCAGTGGAACCCCAAAAGCGCTCGAGCCCGAAATATTTTCTGAATCTGCTGGTGGGGATATTTTTGGGTGGAGTGCTGGGGGTGGGAGCCGCCCTCGCGCGCGAACTCACTGATCGGCGCGTGCGGGAAGCATCCGAACTGTCGCCGCTGCTGGGCGTCCCGCTGTTCGCGACCATACCCGGCATCAACCCCGGCGCCCGCAGTTCCCGCGCAGAAACAGCCGGCGCCATGCGGGTGGAGCCTTCTGCAATATGAATACCAAGGCCATTCCGGTCAAGGAATTACCCCTACCCTCTCGTGACCGCAGTCGCGCGTTCGGCAGTATCTTGGTCGAACAAGGCCGACTGAGCCCAGCGGACGCCGATGAAATCCAACGCTATGCCGGCGCCAACGGATTGCGGTTCGGCGATGCGGCACTGCAACTGAAATTATTGACTCCGCAGGATATCGATTTTGCCGTTGCGCAACAATTCAACTATCCCATCCTGGCGCGTGGCGGCGCCGGTGGCGTGTCTGACGATGTCGTTGCCGCCTATAACCCGCAGAGCGAATTGATCGAGCCACTACGGGCATTGCGTAGTCAGCTGACCCATCGGTGGTTTACCGAGCCGAGCCATAAGGTCGTCGCGATCACGAGTCCCGGCCGCGGCGAGGGGCGCAGTTGGCTGGCGGCGAATCTGGCCACCGTTTTCGCGCAGATCGGCGAGCGCACGCTGCTGATCGATGCTGACATGAGGCATCCGCACCAACACGAGTTGTTCAGACTCAGCAACTCGGTGGGGTTGTCCGCCTTGCTGACCGGTCGCGCGGGCAAGGAAATCGCCGCCCGCATCCACCCTCAACTGAGGCTGTTCGTGTTGCCGGCCGGCATCGCGCCTCCGAATCCGCAAGAACTGCTCGGGCGCCCGGTCTTTGAATTGGTCTTGGAGCGCTTCGTCGACCAGTTCGACGTCATCCTGATCGATACCCCGGCCGCGTCGGAATCCGCGGATGCGCACATCGTCGCCAAGCGCGCGGGTGCGGCGCTCATGCTCGCGCGGCTCAACGTCACTCGGCATTCGCAATTGACTGCTGCGATGAAGGATCTGACACAGACGGGCGTCAACGTGATCGGCGGCGTCGTCAATCAATTTTGAATGACGGGCCAAGGTGTCCTTGTCGATTCTCTATATCGGCCACTGCGACGGCACGTCGTTGGATCGCGCCAATGCGCTGCGACGCCTGGGCCACCGTGTGGAACACATCGACCTGCGGCAGCTGTTGCCGCGGACATTGTGGATAGATCGCGTCATCTGGAAATTGGGCGGGCATTTCTTGAGCCCCTGGATCCTGCGTGCGCTGCCCGATGTGCTGAGAGACCATCGGTATGACTTATGTTATGTCGACGGCGGCGAGACTGTCACGCCGGGCATCATCAGACTCATCCGCCGGCACGCGGCTCGAGTAGTCAATTACAATATCGACGACCCTCTCGGCGGGCGCGACGTGGCGCGATTTACAGCGTATCGGCAGAGCGTGCCGTTTTACGACCTCTGCGTGGTCGTACGCGCGGAGAACGTCGCTGAGGCAAAACGATTGGGGGCGAAAGACGTCATGCTGGTGCGTCGCTCGTCCGATGAACTCGCCCATGCGCCGCGCAGGGTCAGTCCTGACCAGGCAGCCCGTTGGCAGTCGGAAGTGTTGTTTCTCGGTACCTGGTTTCCGGAACGCGGACCGTTTCTCGCCGAACTGGTCAAGCGCGGTGTGCCATTGACGATTCGCGGGGCGAATTGGCAAAAGGCGCCGGAGTGGCCCATCCTCAAGCCTTACTTCAAAGGAGGTCAATTGCAGGGCGACGACTACGCCCTCGCGCTGCAGTGCGCGAAAGTCAGCTTGGGGCTGTTGTCCAAGGGCAACCGCGATTTGCACACCACACGGTCGTTGGAAATACCGGCCTTGGGCGGCCTTCTGTGCGCAGAGCGCACGACCGAGCATCTGCAGATGTATGTCGAGGGCGAAGAAGCCTTGTTCTGGGAATCCGCCGACGAATGTGCAACCGTATGCCGCGAGGTTCTCGGCGACGATGAGCGCCGCCGGCGAATCGCCGCCGCCGGACATGCGCGCAGCATCGTCAACGGGCATCACAATGAGAAGGTGACGAGGGCGATCATCGACAGGTTGGCGGCACCATGACAATCAGGCTCGCCATTTTTGATTCACTGATCGGACTCACCATCCTGGCGTTGCCGGTGCAGTACCTGATCGATTCCTCGGTGGTCAATCTCGCATGTGCGTGCCTCGTGTTCGCATCCTCGCTGACGGTGTTGCTATATCTGCGCGGGACCACCGCGCTCGAGTTCCATCCGCTGTCCGCGTGCGCGCTGCTGGGATTTTGCGTCAGTTCGCAACTCGGGGCGTTGTTGGTGCAGACGGCGGCGCGTACTTCGCTCGTCGGCTCACTTCACAATCCGCTGTATACATTCGCAACATTGGCGCTCTACCAGGCCATTGCCGTGTCGATGCATGCACTCTACCGTTTCTTCTCGGTCCAAAAACCGACTGATGTGCATCTGATCAGGGGACTATTGGGTTGGGCCGGCATATACGAGACACCGAGTTGCGGAGCGCTCTGGTACCTGGGCTGTGTCGGGCTGCCGACACTGCTCCTGTGGCATTTCGAAGGCGTGTTGCAAAAGATCGCACTGGGTTTCAGTTTCCTGGTGTGGGCGCCGTTCCTCATCCCGTTCTATTCACGGGATATCGGCGAATCCTATTGCAATATCAGATTGCAGAGAATCCTGCTGGTCGTCTATTCCGCGGTGATCGGGATATTGGGACTCGCACTCAACGCGCGCGGCATCATGCTGGCGGGCATAGTGACCGTGGCTCTGCTGTATCTGCTGAGCGGAATGCGCAGCAACGCTCCCGTCACGGGACGTGGCTTGCTCAAGCTCGCTGCGCTGGCGGCAGTCGTGATTGCCATATCCGGTCCGATTTCGGATCTCGCCACATCGATGGCGATCGCACGGCAGGGCCGCGGCAAGGTGTCCGCGGCAGTCATGATGCGCACCACGCTCCATATCTGGAGGCAGCCGAACGTGATTGCCGCGTATCGAGAGGATCAGCAGGCGGCGGCACGCTTCGGCGCTTACGACGAATATTACATCGCCAACCCCGTGCTCGCCCGTCTGGTCGAGACCAAGTTCTATGACACGGCATTTCGCTTTGCGCGGACGATCACGACCGATGATCAAAAGGCGCGTCTGATCGATGTTTCAATACAATTCGCGATAGCCGGAGTACCGGGTCCGCTGCTTCATGCGATCGGGATCGACATCGACAAGGATGATCTGGATTTTTCCATGGGCGACTATTTGGCCTATTTGAGCCGCGGCATCCCATTGGGCGGACACAAGACGGGCAACATGTTTGCGCAGGGGATTGCGCTGTTCGGACCGCTGTTTCCGTTCATCTACGCGGCCATCTGTCTCGCCCTGTTCGCCTTGATGGACCTGCTCACCATCAGACCGGCCGTGGGCGCCGCCAGCATTTCCGCCCTGGGAATGCTGGAGATCTGGACCTACTTCATGGGCGGAGTCACCTACGAGTCGCTGCACAAGGTTTTGCACCTGTTTGTGCGGAGCTTCGAACAGACGGTGTTGATATATGCGCTGTTGTTTGCCGTCGCGCGGCTGGTGCAGCGCCAAACCAAGTCCAAAGCCGGAGTCCCGGCGACCGCGCTCCTGCAGCGCTCGTCATAGCGCGAACCGGCGGATGCCGACAGATGAAATTGGTCCTCCTATGCCATCCCAGTTTCCTGCCGTCGCACAGCATGCCGCGCTTTGCGCAGCTGCTGAAAGATTCCTATGAGGCGCGAGGCCACGTCGTCGATGTGTGGTCGCCCAAAGCCCTCTTGTTCAAGTGCGTGCCCGCAAGCCGGTTGTCCAAATGGGCGGGCTATGTGGATCAGTACCTGCTATTTCCTCTCGCGATGCGACGAGCGGTGAAGCGAACTTCCCGGGATACCTTGTTCGTTTTCTGCGATCAGGCGCTCGGTCCCTGGGTCGCGCCGGTGCGGAACAGGCCCCATGTCGTGCACGTGCATGATTTGCTTGCGCTGCGATCCGCCCTGGGAGAGGTGCCCGAAAACCCCACGTCGGTCACCGGGCGGATCTATCAGCGCTACATTCGACGCGGGTTTCGGCATGCCCGTCACTTCATTTCCGTATCCAGAAAGACGCGCGATGACCTGCATCGATTCGGCGGAATCAGCGCCGTGACATCCGACGTCGTGTACAACGGCATGAATTTTCCCTACGCACCGTTGCCCCGCACGGAGTCGGAGCGCGTATTGCGGACCGCGGGAGTGCCGGTGCCCGCCGCGGGGATGATTCTTCATGTCGGAGGCGGGCAGTGGTACAAGAATTTATTGGGCGTGGTCGCGATCTATGCGCGCTATGCCTCGCAGGCGTCCGAGCCGCTGCCGCTCTGGTGCGTGTCTCCGGAGCCGAATGCCGCAGTCAAATCCGCGTTGGCGCGCATTCCGAAGTCGGGGGGGCAGGTACTCTTCCTGAAGAGTTTGGACAGCCGCGTCCTGCAGGCGCTGTATTCGCTCGCCGGCGCATTTCTCTTCCCGAGCCTGGCGGAAGGATTCGGCTGGCCCTTGATCGAAGCGCAGGCGTGCGGCTGTCCGGTCATCACCACGGATGAGCCGCCCATGAACGAGGTGGCGGGTGCCGCGGCTGTTTGCCTGCCTCGGCTGAATTCACCCGCGGATCTGGATCGATGGGCGATCCACGGCGCCACCGTGCTGCGAGACTTGCTGGCCGAAAGCGACGCGGACAAGGCGCGGCGCCGGGAGAGCGGGCGCATCTGGGCGAGCCGGTTCGAGGCGGGCAAAGCCATTGACGGATACCTGTCGATCTACGAGAAGGTGCTCGAGTCCGCGGCGGGGATCGGCGTCATGGACGCGGGACGCCGGCAGAGCATGCGAATTTGAAATTGCTGCATGTCCTGTCGAGCGTCGATCCCGGCACCGGCGGTCCGCTGGAGGGTGTTCGACAACGAGGTATCCGGCTGCAGCAGCTCGGGCATTCGGTCGAAATAGTGACCACCGATGATCCAGGACTCGATTTCGTCAAGGACTTCCCGCTGCCGGTGCATGCCCTTGGACCCTCGCGCAGCCATTACGGATACAACCGCAGGCTCGTCCCCTGGCTCGATATCCATGCGCGCGAATACGATGCGGTGATCATCAACGGCTTGTGGCAGTACCACAGCTTCGGCGCGTGGCGCGCCTTGCGGAAGGCGCGCGTGCCGTATTTCGTGTTTACGCATGGCATGCTCGATCCGTGGTTCAAACACACCTATCCGCTCAAGCATTTCAAGAAATGGCTGTACTGGCCGTGGAGCGATTATCGTGTGCTGCGCGATGCGCAGGCCGTGCTTTTCACGAGTGAAGAAGAGCGGCTCTTGGCGCGTCAGTCATTTTGGCTGTATCGCGCGAAGGAATACGTGGTGGCGTACGGGACGGCGTCGCCGCCGGATGACGCCGCCGAATTGCGCGAGCGATTTCTGCTCGCGCATCCCGAATTGCGGGGCCGGCGCGTGCTGCTGTTCCTGAGCCGGATTCATGTGAAGAAAGGCTGCGATTTGCTCATTCGCGCGTTCTCAGCCGTCGCGGCGGCGGAACCCACCCTGCACCTGATCGTCGCAGGCCCGGACCAAACCGGTTGGGTGGGGGAACTGAAGCGCCTGGCGCAGAGTCTGGGGATTGCCGATCGCGTGACCTGGCCCGGCATGTTGCGAGGTGGCATGAAGTGGGGCGCGTTCTACAGCGCCGAGGCCTTTATCCTGCCGTCTCATCAGGAGAACTTCGGCATCGTGGTCGCCGAAGCGCTGGCGTGCGGCGTGCCGGTTCTCATCTCGGACAAGGTCAATATCTGGCGTGAAGTGCTCGCGCAAAACGCCGGACTGGTGGCCGCGGATGACGAGGCGGGTACGCGAACATTGCTGCTCGATTGGCTGTCGTTGGCGCCCGCACAGCGGCGCGCCATGGGGGAAAGGGCACGCGAATTGTTCGAACGTCGGTTTACCGTCGACGCCATGGCCGCCGGCTTGATCGACGTGGTGGCGCGCCATTCGCACCTGCGGTGCGGATAGCATGGATTATGGTATGTGCGGCAGGCCGCGCTTTTTGCAGACAGTGGCGCTTGTCGGCGGCGCGCGGGATAGTATTTGCATGAGTCGGACTGACGCAGTGGTTGCACAGGATGTCATATGCAAGTCGACCTGACGGTTGAGTTCAGGAATCTGTTGGCCGGCAAGATCGCATTGCACGGCACGATCGGGGAGCTGCGTTCCTCCTACGGCAATTCGCAGCCTTTCCCGCACCTCGTGGTCGACAATATGTTCCCCGATGGCGTCCTGGAGAACCTGCTGGCAGAGATGGCGAAAATGCGCGGCGAACAGTGGTCGAATATCGAGCAAGACTCCCGGGAAAGAACGGCCAGAATGCGCTCCGCCGCCGAAATGGGGCCGGCCGGCGATCAATTGCTGAGCATCGTCCACTCGGCCGCCTTTCTGTATTTTCTCTCGGAGATCACCGGCATCCCGCAACTGTTGCCGGATCCGTATCTGCAGGGCGCCGGCTACGCGCTGATGCGGCGCGGCGATTACTTCAACGTTCACGCCGACCGCAATGTCGCTTATGACACCGGGCTCACGCGCCGCCTGGCGATGATCATTTTTTTGAATAAGTCCTGGAGTCCGCAGTACCATGGTCAACTCGAACTATGGACCTCCGATGGCAAGCGCTGCGACGTGACCATCGATCCTCTTTTCAATCGGACCGTGCTCTTCGAAGTGGCTTATCCGAATTTCCACGGCGTGCCGACGCCGTTGGCATGCCCGCCCGACCGCATGCGTCAATCGTTCATCACCTACTATCACACGGTGGGCGTCAAGGAACAGCCGAACCTCAAACCGCACACGTCGATATTTGCCCCGCGCTTTTACGGCAGCAACCGTGCGACGCTGCGCTCCCTGGTGCGCGACATGACGCCGCCACTGCTGGCCCGGGTGATAAGAAGAATGAGCAAATTCGAATGATCCGCATCTGATGCCATGCGAATTGGTCACCAGCGGCTGGTACGCCTCCGACGAAGCCAGAAGTTATGTGACCGCGGGCGATGATCTGATCCGCGGAGCCGGATTCCGGCCCCTTTGGTGGCGGTCGCTCGATACATTCGTGAAGCCGGAGCACGTGTTCATCGTCGACTCTGCATCCCCGATCAAACCCAACGATTCGCTGCATACATCGACGAGGACGCAATGCCTCGAACTGCTCATCAACCCCGGACACTCGCAGAATACCCGGGCACATTACAGCGGGTATATGGCCTCGGTCATACTCGGACTCGAGTTTGCCCTGCTCAACGACGTCGAGATGTTCTTGTACGTGGAACAGGATGTGCTGGTTTTCGGCGAGACCATCGTGCAAAGAACCAAGAATGCACTCAGGCGCAAGGACCTCGTTTTCGGCGCCGGCAATCTGAACGGCGTGCAGCAAAGCTTTTTCGCCGCGAATAAAAGAGGCATCAGGCGTTTCCTGAGCGCGTTGCATGCGATCAACTATTCCGACAAGCAGATCGCTCCCGAGCACAAATTCATGTATGCCGCCTCGAGGCTCCTGCCTTCGCCGCTCCTGGCATTGGCGGAATATACGGACGTCCGGATTCTTCGCAGGGCCGGGCTGATTCTTTTTACGCTGGTGTGTTCACTCTCGAAGAACTACGCAGTCCTGCCCTTCGGCTACGGCCGTGACCGCCCGATCAATTTCAACGATGACGTGTTCTATTTTCAGCATGGCACCGCCGACGAAGTCGGCCAATACAAGAAGCGGACCGGTTTCTGAGTTCCTTCCGCCGTTTCCTGTCAGCGAGTGCTGCCGCGTGGGTAAAGATCCTGCTCACCGTGCTGACACAGATTTTGCTGGTGCCGGTATTTCTCGCGCATTGGTCGGTTGAAGAATATGGCTGCTGGCTGATCGTCCAGACGATCATCGGCGTCTCGTCGATGCTGAGCGCAAGCCATCAGAACTTCATTGGGTTTGAGTTCTTGAAGGTGGGCGACAAGAATCCGGAGCGCATGCGGCTGCTGTTTTATTCAGCGCTGCCGTTTGCGATATTGATCGCCATTCTCGAGTTCGTGGCCATCGCGGCCCTCATCTATTTCGGCGTCATTCGAACGACCCTGGACCCTGAGGGCAATTTGAACTCCGCGCTCCTCGAACAGGCGTTTTGGGCGTTGATTCTTTATTCGATTTCGTGGCTGGTCAGCAGCAGTATCGGTGGCCTCGCCGGACGAGCGGTCGCGCCTTACGGTTATTTCCCGCGAATGACCTGGTGGGGAACCATTCTGGCCATCGTGCAGGCGCTGATCTCAGGGTTGGCGGTGGCCCTGGGGGCGAACCTCCTGCAAACCGTGATCTGCATCGTGGTCGCGGGTTTCGTGGTCAATATTCCCATTCATCTCGATATGTGGGGCATGTTTCGCCGTCACCATCTGTATCCCGTGAGGCCGGATTGGGGTTTGGGTCAAAAGAACGTGGTTCGGTCGCTGGCGATCGCATTGGGGGCCGTATTGGATATTTCCCGCCAGCAGGGTGTGCGTATTTTTCTCGGCGCCTTGATCGGGGTGACCCCGATGACCGCGTTTTCGACGATGCGAACGATGAGCAACCTCTCATTGCAGGGGATTGGCACGATCACCAATCCGGTCATGCCTGAAATCATGCGATTTTTACGCGAAAAGGATGTGGAGCGCACCAATGCGACGGTGGGCTTCGTCTGGTTCCTCGCGGTCATCGTGCTCTCTCCCGTGCTGATCGCCTTCCAGTGGCTGATGCCTTTGATCTTTCATGCCTGGACGAGAGGGAAGATCGAATTCAATCCGGTATTGTTCGGCTTGTTTTCGGTCACGCTCCTGATTTTTTCGATTGCCCGCCCGCCGATGGCTGTCCTGCAGGGCAATAATCTATTGAGGGTACAGCTGTATATGTCGATCGGGGTGAGTGCGGTTGCGGTTGGCGGGATATTCCTGTTTACCGGCCGCTTCGGCGTGGTGGGTGCCGCGGCATGTCTGCTGGTGGCGGAACTCATCGGAACCATCATCGCCGTATGGTTTGCATGGAAATGGCTCGACAAGAGCGGCATCGGATTTCCCTGGCGTTTATTCCGGGTGTCGGTCCTGTCGATCGCCGTCGCGGCGGCGACCATTGCCGCCATGTCATGGCTTCCACGACGTACGACGTTGGCCATCATCGGAGCAGCCATGGTGATAAATTTATTGATCGGCATCGCCTTCGTCCGTCGCCTGCCACCCTTGGCGGTTGCCAAAGTTCGCGGATTGTTCAAGTCGCGTCGAAGCGCTTCTTGATGAAACGGCAGGGATTCCCGCCATAAATGCCGCCGGCTTCGAGCGATTGATTCACCACCGACAGCGGCGTGACGACGGCCGATTTGCCGATGGTAACCCCCATTTGAACCACGCATTTCGAGGACACCCAGGCGCCGTCTTCGATGACGATCGGAGCGACCCGCAGGTCCATATTCGTGCCGACATTGTGGGAGCCGGAAGTGAGGAAGGTGCCCTGCGAAATACAGACGTTCGACCCGATGCGGATGAGTTCCTGGTTGTAAACCCAGACATCCTCGCCGAACCAGGAATCATCGCCCACCTCCAGATTCCACGGAAACTTGACGCGGATCGGATGCAGGAAGCGGCAGCGCCGGCCGATCTTCGCACCGAACAAGCGGAGCAGCGCGGCGCGAATGCCCGGCAGCGGCATCAGCCGGCTGTTGATGATGCAGGCTTCGATCACGAACCAGGCGATCCGGATCAACTTGCCCCGCCTGGAGACAAAATTTCCCCGGCCGGCGTTCGCGAGTGGTATGACCGGAAGCACAGGCAACTAGAGCACCAGGGAATGAGTTGCCGATCGCCCGGCAATACTACATGCGCGATGCGACATCAGGGACCGTATTTGTAGTTTTTTCAATTCTGATCCATTGACAAAAGATGCACGAATTAGGCGGAAGCACAGCTGATTCCGATGATTCCACAGCGTAGAATATAACGGCACGAAAAATGTAGGGACTACTTTGCATCACGTTAATGGTGTGACGAGAAACTCGAAAGTTACCTGTGTTTGGACCGGCTGGGCTCTCGTCGCGGGAACCGTTGCCGGTTACTCGGCTCTTGCCGCCGTCGCGCCGCCGCCGTTGATCCCGGATGACGGGGACACCTTCGATTTATTCGTCGCCGATCAAGAGCAATACGACAGCAATCTCTACCGGCTCTCATCCGACTTCGGAAGCGTTGCCACTCTGGTGTCGCCCAACGCCTCGAGGTCGGATCTCATCAATACCGCGTCGGTCGGCGGCGACGGTCAATTGCTTGCCGGCAGACAGGTGTTCGATCTCAATCTGCGCGTGGATGAAAATCGCTTCGTCCACAACGATGATCTGAATAATACGTCCGGGTACGGCAATCTCATATGGAATTGGCAGCTGGGCGGGCATCTCTCCGGCGAAGTACAGGCGGATTACAATCATGCGCTGGCCAGTTTTGGCGAGACGCGTGATTTTGGGCGCGACCTCACCAATTCGGAGCATTATTTCGGCAAGGCCCGCTATCAGATCGGTCCGCATTGGGCGGTTTACGGCGGCGCCAGCGACCTGGATGTCTCGCACAGTCTGAGCATCGCCAAGTTCAACGACTTCCATTTGAAGGAAGGCGACGCCGGCGTCGAATTCAGCACGGAAGTCGACAATAGCTTCGGCTTCCAATACCGGTACGCCGACGGGAGTTTCCCCTCGACCAATCTGTTCACCCTGAACGGCATTTCCTTCACGCCCAATTTTCATGAAGATTCCGAGCGCTTCATCGTCAAGTACGCGCTGACGGATAAAACGCAGATCGATGCCAATGTCGGCTATTACAGACGCGAGTTCACGGAGACCGGATTGGGCGCGTTCAAAGGAGCATTCTGGCGGGTCACGGTGAATTGGCAACCGACCGACAAGACTCAGCTGCTGTTTGCGGGCTGGCACGAACTGCATGCCTATCTGGTCAACGAATCGGACTATTTCGTGTCGAAGGGCGCCAGCATCTCGCCGGTTTGGAACGCCACGGAGAAATTCAAAGTGGATCTTCTGCTGTCCTATGAGGATCAGGATTATGTGCCGCAGAGTTTCAGCGTCGTCACACAGGGACCGCTCAACGCCAAGGTAAGCACGGAACAAGTGGACATCGTCTATTCGCCGAGAAGTTCCTGGATTTTCAGCGGGTCATTCAAGCACCAACTGCGCAGCGCCAACCAGGCGTATTACCAGTTCGACGATCAATTGGCCACGGTGGGTGTGCTGTACAAGATTCATTGAACAAGACTCACCGCAGACGCAGCCGCTCTCCATATCCCGTCAATTCCAGGTACCCGCGCCCCACCGGCCGATGCGCCTCGGTGGCGCGCACGGCTCCCTCCCAATAGATCGCCCCGGTCGAGAGCCGCGTGTCGTTTTCCTGATCATCGAGCAGCGGCTCGAGATCAAATTCCCGTGTCCCGATCCGCACCCGCCACTGCACCGGATAGGCAATGGCCGTACGCGGCGACACCCAGCGTCGCGTGTCGCGAAATTCCACATCGGCCTTCCCGAGCACTTGCACCTTGCCGTCGGCGCTCCGGAACGTGCCGCCGGCCCAGCGCGCTGCTCCCTCCGCACCGCGAATGCGAAACGCCATGAGCGCCGCCCCATCATCCAGATTGATCCCGATCCAGTCCCAGCCGACCGCATCGGTGTCCAGATATTCGCTCGACCATTCGTGATCGAACCAGGCCTCGCCGGTCACTCCATCGCGGCGGCCGGCGCGGGCAATCGTTCCGGCGACCTTGAGGTGCGGCAGGCTGTAGTAATAGCTTGCCGCGCCCGGCTCAGGGCCCTTGCTGCTCACGCCGGCATCGCCGTTGAGCAGCGGCGCCTGCGTTTCAGAGAGCGTCAGATCGAGGGAAAAGTCCTCGGCATCGATCGCGGCGCTGTAGGCGCGTGAATTGCGCTTGAGGGTCCATTGATCGATGTGTACGTCGGTATCGCCCACGGCGGCCTCGGCCAACCCCAAGCCCGCGCGTCGAATACGCTGGTCCTGCCATAGGCGGCCGCGCTGCGGATCGCTGATGGCGCAATGCGCGATGAGCAACTGACGGGGCGCGAAGGCGCTGGGATTGTTCGCATCGATGTCGGGCTTGGTGCGGAAGAACGTGATTTGAAACCCGAGCGGCTCGCCCCCGTCGGTCGTGAGCCACCCGGTGACGTACCACCACTCGGTGCGAAAGTCAGGATGGCTGCCGAAGTCGGCGGGGAACTCAATCGGCCGGCCCGCCGTCACAGGGGCGTAAACTGCGGCTGGCGCGGCGCCTGCGGCAGCGAAGGCCAGAACCGCGGTTAGAATCACGCCGCGGCAAGTCGCCTGCACGTTTCGCGCCTGGCTCACCTCACCAGTCCTCACGCACCGCGCGCACGGCATCTTCGCTCATCGCGGCGCGCCCGCTCCACGTCGCCGTGATCGCCGCCGCCGCGATCAACGTCACGCTGAGCACCGCGAGCTGCCAGGCGGGAACGGCGAGATCGATGCTCCAATTGAACGATTGGCGATTGATGACGAATACCAGGATCACGCTCAAGCAAGTGCCGAGCGCAAGACCATATGCGACGCCAAAGGCGCTCGTGAGTATGCCCTCGCTCGCCAGCATGCCGACGACCTGCCGGCGCAGCATCCCGATGTGCCGCAGCATGCCGAATTCGGCGCGGCGGGCGAGGGCGGTCGAACTCGCGGCGAAGCTGATGCCGGTGAGGCCGATGATGACGGCGATGGCTTCGAGCGCGTAGGTGATGACAAATGCGCGATCGAAGATTTGCAGCGAGCGCTCGCGCAGCGCGGTGCTGCTCATCACTTCGATGGCATCCGCTCGCGCGAATCGAGCGCGCAGCGCGGCTTCCACCTGGGGCGCGGAGGCGCCGGCTTTGAGCCAAATGGAGCCTTCGTTGGCGCTGCGATCGTTCGTGGCGGCGAGGTAGTCGCGATGCGTGATCACGACCGAACCCGCGATGCGCGCGTAGTCGCGCCACACGCCGGCAACCGTGAACCGCTCGCCATGCCCGGCGAGCGGAATCTCGATGGGATCGCCTGGCTTGTAGCCGGAAAGATCTTGAACCGCTTCGGAAATCCATGCGGGCCGGCCGGTCGATGCGGGGGGAAGCTTCTCGCTCCGGACGAGCGGCAATTCGTTCGCCGCCTGAGCTGCGGTGTCCCCGCGGGCGATCAATGTGACGGGCGCGCGCGCGGGGTCCAACAGAAATTGCCGCGTGCGGCGGAACTGCACCCGTGCTACGCCATCGATCGAGGCGATGGCCGCCTGATCGGCGGGCGACCAATAGGCGGTATCACTGCCGAACGGCGTGCGCATCTGGATGTCGGCGGGAAGCAGCTTACCAAGCCAGCTATCAAAGGACACGCGGAAGGAATACACCATGATGGCCATCGCGACCATCAGGCTGAAACTCACGATGATCGAT
>Ga0181537_10001679_pt1 | contig 20128 bp, 15 predicted proteins | sample PEATcosm2014_Bin_39_FD_119765 | JGI IMG/M metagenome (GOLD analysis project Ga0181537, IMG submission 119765) | Peatland microbial communities from MTU Mesocosm Facility, Houghton, MI, USA - PEATcosm2014_Bin23_10_metaG | ecosystem: Environmental > Terrestrial > Soil > Wetlands > Peat | place... | reverse complement strand
GACGAGGCCACTTCGAGCGTCGACACCGAGACGGAATTCAAAGTGCGCGACGCGCTGGCGCGCATGGTCGAAGGCCGCACATCACTGATCATCGCCCATCGGCTGTCGACGGTGCAGCGTGCGGACAAGATTATCGTCATGCATAAGGGCCAGGTGCGGGAAATGGGCACGCATCAGGAGTTGCTGGCCAAGCGTGGGATTTACTTCAAGTTGTATCAGCTGCAGTACAAGGATCAGGAGTTGAATGTGGCACGGACGCCTGCGGATGGGGACGGACTCCAGCAGCCGGAGGTCACGGCCCGAGGGGACGACTGATGTTTGGCTTCCGTCCCAAACTCACCTTTGGTGTCCAACAACTCGCCCCCGAAAAAAGCCGGCTGAGCTGCGCTCCGCTGGACAGCCGGGGGCGGCTGTCCCCACATAAAACCTGTTTTCTATCTGCCTTTACAATGTCTGCTTGCGAATTCTGATCTCGGCGGGCGAAGCTTCGGGGGAGATGTATGGGGCGGAGCTGATTGAGGCCCTGCGGCGGGCTGCCGGGCGAGAGCCGGCGGAGCTGCGCTCCGCTGGACAGCCGGGGGCGGCTGTCCCCACACAAACCTCTGCTCCCACACAAACCTTTGGCTCCGGTCAGGCGTCCCCCGGCACTGCTCATGTGGGGACAGCCGCCCCCGGCTGTCCGGCCGACTCGAAGAGTCGGCTCGAATTCTTTGGCGTGGGCGGGGAACGGATGCGGGCTGCGGGGTGCGACACCGTTGTCGATGCCAGAGATCTCTCGGTCGTGGGGATCACTGAGATTCTCAGCCATCTTCCGAAGATTCTGGGGCGCTACCAGCACTTGATTGCGGAGGCCGACCGGCGGAAGCCTGATCTCGCCATCGTCATCGACTCCCCGGCATTTAACTGGCGCGTGGCGCGGCAGATGAAGAAGCGTGGGATTCCTACGGTTTATTACGTTGCGCCGCAGTTCTGGGCGTGGCGGCAGGGGCGGGTGCGGCTGCTGCGGGACTACATTGACAAGGCTCTGGTGATCTTTCCGTTCGAGGAGAAGTTTTACTGCGACCGCGGCGTGGACGCGACTTTTGTGGGGCATCCTCTGGCGGAGTTGCCGGCGCCGGCCATCAGCCGCGATGACTACGCGAAACAATTCAATCTCGATCCCGCTAAAGCCTGGATCACGCTCATGCCGGGCAGTCGCGTGAAGGAAGTGCGCATGAACCTGTTCACGATGGTTGACGCGACGCTTCTGCTGGGCGGCGATTATGAATACCTGCTGCCCGTAGCGCCGACTCTGGACGCCGAATTCCTCTGCAGCCAAATCGGTGAAGACGGGATGGGTGACGCGAGAATCACTCTTCCGAAGATCACTCTCGTTCCTGAGGCCCTCCCCGCGCTTTGGCACGCGCGCGCTGGAATTGTGGCCAGCGGCACGGCTACGGTCGAGGCCGCGATGATGAACACGCCCTTTGTGATGGTCTACCGGGTCTCGCCGCTTACTTACATGCTGGGCAAGCCGCGGGTGAAGGTGCCGAGATTTGCCATGGTCAATCTCATCGCGGGGGAGGAAGTTGTGCCGGAACTGGTGCAGCATGATTTCACGGCCGAAAATGTCGTAGCGCGGCTGAAGGAAATCCTGCGGGATGGTCCGGTCCGTGAGCGCATGCTGGCGGGTCTGGCGGGGGTTAGGGCGCGGCTGCGGGCGCCGAAAACGGCTTCCCGGGCGGTGCAGCATCCGGCAGACCGGGCGGCTGAGATTATTCTTGGGTTGCTGGCGAAGGGCTAGGGACCGTCGTAGTCCTGAACTGTCATCGTCGTGCGCTGTCATACCGAGCGATAGCGAGGGACCTGGGGTTCTTGCCGGTGCAGGCACAAACCCGGATTCCTCGCTTCGCTCGGAATGACAACAAGAATTGATCGGCATGACAACAAGACTTGAAATAGCAAAAACAAGGGCTTCTAAACCTTGTGCTCCCAGCATCTTTTAAGTCAGAATCTTCATCATAGGAAATGGGTTATCATTTCCTGGAGACTCTCCTGAATGTCGACTCACCCGCGGCGCGCTCTGAGCGTCCTTACGAGTTCCCTGACTTTTGCGTTGATGGCCGTGCTTGCGCTCCCGACGGCGTCACGGGCCGCGGAGAAGACGCGCCTGCACGTGGACGACTACCAGATCGAGGCGCAACTCGACCCGCATCTCCACCAGATCACGGCGCGTGCGAAGGTCAAGTTCACGGCCACGGCGGACCTGGCAGTGGCGGTGTTCGAACTCCATAACGACCTGCGCGTCACTCGCGTGCTTGACGAGAAAGGCCAGGCGCTGTCGGCCGAGCGCGTGACCCAGGATTCGACCGTTCGCGTGCCACTGCCGGCAGGCTTGGCGAAAGATGCCTCGACTACTCTGACGTTTGAATATGAAGGTCAGCTGGAGAACGCCGACAACAGCCCTGTCCCGGGCCTGAAGCTGGCTTACATCGGCGACGATACCAGTTACCTGTTTTATTCGGGACGCTGGTTTCCGGTCAGCGGGTTCGGCCTGAACCGGTTTACTTCGACCATCAGCGTGACCGTGCCGGCGCACATGATCGTGATCGGGAGCGGCACCGAGACCTCCGTCGAACATGCGGCGTCGGACAAGCCCGGCGCCAGCGTCCTGCCGACCAAGACTTACACGTTTGTCTCTGCCAAGCCGAGCTTTCCCGGCACGATTATTGCGGGAGTGTTTCACGAGTACAAGAGCGACGAAGCCGGCCTGGATTTGCACGTCTACTTCAAGCCCACGCATCAGAATCTGGCTCCGCAATACACCACCACGGCGGTGCAGGAGTTCACTTACTTCATCACGCTCTACGGCCTGCCGCCTTCGCAGAAGCTGAACGTGGTGGAATTGCCGGGCGACTCGCTGCCGTTTGCGTGGGCGCCGGAAATTGCCGGCATCGCCGGGCCTTCGATTACCGAGAAGACCAACTATCGTTTGCTGGCCGATGCCATTGCGCACCAGTGGTGGGGCGTTTCGGTGAGTCCGGAGAGCAAGGATGACTGGTGGCTGAGCGACGGCTTCTCGCGTTATTCGGAAGCCATGTACGTGGAGAGCGCGGCCGGAGCCGCCGGCCTGGAAGAGGCGGTGAAAGATATGTCGGTGGGCGCGCTGGCCTATGACACGGTGCCGCTGTCGAGCGCCAGCAAGCTTGACCTGTTCTCGCCGGAATTTCAGTCGCTGGCCACCGACAAGGGCGCGATGATCCTGCACATGCTGCGCTGGGTGCTGGGCGAGGACAAGTACAACAAGACCATGCGCGATTTTGCCACGAAGTTCGCCGGGAAGGCGGCGAGCATGGACGACTTCAAGTCAATCGCGGAGAAAAACTACGGCGACCAGCTTACCTGGTTCTTTTCGCAATGGCTCGATTCGACCGGCGCGCCTGAGTTCAAAGTGAAGTACACGACTTACCGACTGGGCGGCGCGAAAGCCCAGGAGCCCAAGGAAGCGAAGACTGCAGGATTCCGCGTTACCGGCGAAATCTCACAGGATCTCGACCTGTTCCGCATGCCTGTGGACCTGCGCATTGATACGGATGGAAAAACCGAAAACCAGCGTATTGAAGTGGTGGGCACGACTTCATCGTTTTCGATTGAGACGTTTGGACGGCCGCGGCGCATCTCGGTGGATCCTGATCACCATGTGCTGACCAACTCCACCGATGTGAAGTTGCGGGCTTCGATTCTGCGCGGACAGGCTCTGCAGCAGCAGGGAGACCTGTCGGCGGCTCTGATCGAGTTCAACAAAGCTCTCGACCTCAACAAGAACAGTTCGCTGGCGCATTACCGCATCGCCGAGGTCTTCTTTTTCCAGCGGAATTATCAGTCTTCTGCCAATGCCTACCGGGCGGCGTTGGATGGCGACGGCGAACCGCGCTGGACCGAAGTTTGGAGCCATATCCAGCTAGGCAAGATTTTCGATGTCACCGGGCAGCGCGAACGCGCGGTCGGCCAATATCGTCAGGCGACGCAGACCAACGACAATACTTTCGGCGCGCTTGAAGAAGCCCGGAAGTATCTGCAGAAGGCTTACGAGCGGCCTAAAGAGAAGGCTTCGAACTAGGGTTCGGAATCGCCGCGACATCCCCGGCCGTGTCAATGAGCACTATGGCTTGGTTTCGTCAGTGATGATTGAAATCTGCTAGACGATCTTGCTCCAACCATGGGCTATAATCGGCTGCCGTGGGTTCCATCAACATTTTGTTCGGTGTCATTTGGCTCTTTGGCGGTTTGATTTGGCTAAGGAGAGCGATGGCAGACGAAGCACGTCCAAGCGTACCTACTTCCTTGCTTAGCCACCCTGAAACGCAAACCGACAAAAATCGTAGATGGGGAATGCGGCTTGGTGCTGTTATGTACGGTGTGCTCGGTGTCCTTTACCTTCTGAAAGCTTTCCGTCGACATTAGCCCTGTCCAGTCGAAGCTAAAATCCGTCGCCCATGACAATGAGTGCTATCGCCAGCTAACAGCAGCTATCCTGCGGGTGCTATTGCTTCTTAGCTTTCTGGGCGTTGAGCCACGCGGTAACTTCCTTTTTCTTGCTGCTCCACCTGTGAAGCGGTGAGATGTTCTCTTGCGGTAGCAATGAACGACTTCTCGTCTGTATCGCCAGAGGATTCTGCTACACGAAGCCAAAAATACGCCTTTTCTACTTGCCCCAACTGGCCGAACAAGATTCCAAGATTGCGTTGCGACCTCGTGCTGCCACCTTCCGCAGCCTTCGTGTAGTATTCGATTGCCTTGCCATCGTCCTTCTTTCTATCGACTCCAACTTGGTAACAATACCCGACGTTGTTCATCGCTCTTACGTATCCTTGGTCGGCGGCTTTCTCAAATAATTGGCATGCGTGCGCCTTGTCCATGCTCATGCCGCCAGCGCCGTCGTTGTACAGCACTGCAAGGTCAAACTGGGCTACGGGACTGCCATTATTCGCGGCGATTTGCAGGAACTGCGTCGCCTTATCATGCGACTTTTCGAGTCCTCGTCCTTGCTCGTACATGGACGCGATGAAGTACTGGGCCAATGCCTGAGAACTCTGAAGGCTGCTATCCACATGTTCCTGCTGTGCCGCTTGCAGCAAGTACTTGGAAGCTAACTGTGGGTCTTTCGGGAGTTTCGCGCCGCTGAAGTAGGCCATGCCAAGGAGCATTTGTGCATCGAGAGAGCCCTTTTCCGCTGCGCGGTCCAGCCACACACGTCCTTTCTCAATGTCCGCAGTAACTCCTTGACCTGCCCAGTATGCCTTGCCCAACTGCACCATGGCGGCTATGTCACCTTGCGAGGCTTTGGCTTCCGCAGTGGCGACATCGAGCGGAGCCGTTGGGTGTTCTTGTGAGGTTCCGGCCCCGCAGATGACGGAACAGAGGGCGGCGACTGCCACGAATCTTCCGACGTTTATCAATTTAACCTCAGATTGAGTACGCCATCATTTCACTGAATAAATCCCGCCGTGTCCACTTTATCTTTGGGCGCGAGGGGCGGACGTATAACTGTTGCAAATCCCCATAGCACTCGTTTACCTGTCCGAGTCTCGATCGAGCGACACTCCAACGACAATCTTACGTCCCGGCAGCGCTGGCGGCATTTTTGCGATATCCTCATCCCCGAACTCCATGAAGAAATCTGCGCTGAGCCTCTGCCTGGTCCTGCTGATCGGGATCCAATCCTCCGGCCAATCTGACGAGAAATTTGCCGTCACTTCCGTGGTCGACGCGCCCACCATTGCCGGGCGTCCCGTCGAACTGGACGCGCAGGGGAAGCTTCTGCCTTGGCCGATGCCGGACAACATCGGCTACTCTTACTCTTCGCATGTTCTTTCGCAGTGGACCATCCTGTGGGATCAATACAACCGGCAGCGGTTTCAATACTTCCACTGTTGTTTCGATTTTGACCGCACGACTTATGAGCTGATCCCTGACCAGAACTGGGCGAACTCTACGGGATATCTTCGCGCCATGCTGGAGGGCTTTATCGAGAGACTTTATCCGTATACCGGAGATGCGCGGACGCTTACTTTCCTGGAAGACTTTGTGGATTACGAACTGGAGAATGGGCGAACGCCCGCGGACTATGCCTGGGCGCAGGTGCCGTATCCATCGGCCGATCCGGGGGCGCGACACTATCGCGGGTGGAGTGCGCACGGGAAGGATTATGTGGAGCCGCATGTGGTGGGCGAAGACGGGTACGCCTATCTGCGGCTGTATGAGATGACGGGAAACACCAAGTATTTGCAGGCGGCCATTTTGTGCGCGGATGCGCTGGTCAAGAATTACAAGCGGGGAGACGAAGCGCATTCTCCGTGGCCGGTGCGCTGCTATGCGAAAGACGGCACGACGCGTGGCGAGAAACCCATGGGGCCGTACTCGGCGAACGTGATTGAGCCGATTATGCTGTTCGACGAACTCATGCGGCTGCATCAGGGCGATGTGGCCGGCTACGCGCGCATCCGGCAGGCGGCGTGGCAGTGGTTTCAAAAGTATCCGCTGACCAACAATGTGTGGGTCGGTTATTTCGAGGATGTCGCGCCCAGCATGGAGAATATGAACCAGGTGATCCCTCTGGAGTTCGCGCGCTACGTGCTGCTGCATCCGGAAAAAGATCCGCTGTGGAAGCAGCATGCGCGGCAACTGATCGCATGGGTCAAGACCACGCCGAAGTGGCCGAAATATATCGTGCACGGCGCGACCGTGACTACGGAGCAGGGGGACGGCGTACATTTTTGCTGCAACCTGCCCAATCAATGCTGCGACAGTCACACCGCGCGGCTGGCGGCGGTGGAAGCGCTGTATTACGCGAAGACCGGCGATGCCGACTATCGCGAAGCTGCGTTCCGATCGTTCAATTGGGTTACTTATTTTCAGGGATTGCCCGGCAAGGCACACGCGCCGTGGGGTGAGAACCAGTGGTGGTTTACCGACGAGTTTGCCGACGGTCCGCGGCGGTTGATGGATGCGTTCTGGGCCGTGCCGGAGTGGGCGCCGGGGGACGAGTCGCACCTGACCGGGTCATCTTCGGTCGTTACGAAGATCAGTTATGGCAAAGGTTCGGTGACTTATTCGACGTTTGACGATGAATCTAGCGACGTGCTGCGGCTGGACTTCGTCCCTGACTCGGTCATGGCAAACGGCCGGCCGTTGCAGCGGCGCAAGGCGCTCGACCAGGCAGGATATGTTTTTGATGAATCCACCCGCGTGCTGCGCATTCGTCATATTGGCGCGCGCGATATCGACATCCAGGGACACGGCGGGAACGCTCCGGCGCTCTATGTCACGTTCGACAATCCCCATCTTGCCGCGGGAACGGAACTCGGCGGCGCGTATCCCTCGGGAGTGATTGACTGGCCGCAGCATGAGTGGAAAATCGGCACGCCCGGAGGAAAGTTCGGCACCTTCAACCTCGTGCCGGCCGATCCGGACGCTCAACAGCTTGAGTTTTCCTTCCCGGCGCCGCGCGTGTTTGTGGGGGTGGATGTTTACAACGGTGGCGCATCGGAGGCCAACGTCACGATCCAGACTGAAGGCGCTCCCGACGTAGGCGTTAACCTGAAGCCCGACGAGCTGCGGCGAGTGCGGACGGGATGGTCCGAGACGTGTTCGCGTGTCACATTCAGGCTGCAACATGGGGACGGGCTACGGTTCGACAATCTGGCTTACCTGCACGATTGAATCCTTGTCTCGTCACTTCGTCATAAACTTCACGCGATCATCTTGCTCGCGGAAGTTTCCGCGGTCATCGTCTTTTTCTCGTAATCATCCGGCTCCGCCCGGCTAACCTTTTTGCTGGTTACGGGGTCTAAATAAGTACATGTCAGCAGGGAACTTTACCGGACCCGGCTGCGTATTTCTGATCAGATGGTTAGGCGGGATTGAGACCCCTCGCCTGAACGTTACCCGGGTGCCCCCACGCTCCTCCCCGGAGGCGTGGGGGCATGATTTTTCGACCTTCCTGACACGATCACCTGACAAAACAGTGCTTCCATGTTTTCCGCAGTCGAGTCGATCCGGCCGGCAGCCCTCGCGATTGACGATGCTTTACAATCCGTGAATGCCGGAGCCTTCACAGATTCGATTGGACCGCGTGCTGGCGCAGTTGCGCCTGTACGAGCATCCACTGCTGAATTTTTCCGCACGATCCAAGGGCGAAGGCGTAGAGATTATCATCCGGTTCAAGGACGACACTATCCCGGTGCACACCTACTATTTCGAGATGCACCCGCGCGATCTTGACGATTCGCAGTTCGAATGGAGCTTCCAGCGCCAACTCTACGATGCGCTGCACGATTATTTCGTCGAAATGTTCGTCCGCACGCCGCAGGACCGCGCCGAGCGCCAACGGAATGGATTGTGAGCGCGCTTCGCGAAAAGATCGAACAGGAGATTCGCGCGCGCGGACCGATTCCCTTCTCGCGCTATATGGAGCTGTGCCTGTACGACGCTGAGTTTGGCTATTACACGCGCGGCGCGATGCAATTCGGCAAAGCCGGAGATTTTTATACGTCGAGCGACTTGCATGCGGTCTTCGGCCGCCTGCTGGCGCGGCAGTTCGAAGAGATGTGGCGCACGCTGGGCTCTCCTGCAAGCATCGTGGTGAAGGAGTTGGGCCCGGGCCGCGGTTTGTTCGCGCAGGACGTGCTGGATTGGTCGGAAAAGAAGTTTCCCGATTTCTTTCGCGCCCTGCAGTATGTTCTAGAGGAACGTTCCCCCGCGTTACGGCAACGAATCGAAGCCACAGTGGGTCGGCATCTTGAATCCGGAAAAGCGTTGCTGTCAGGCAGTCCTGCCGGAACGCCGGTCATCCTCTTCGCCAATGAATTCTTTGATGCTCTTCCGGTCGAGATTCTCAGCTCGGACGGATCGCTCCGCGTTGACGCACGCGACGGCCATTTCGTTGAGACCTGGGCGCAGGCCTCGCCGGAAGAACTGGAATTTCTGGACCGCTACTCGATTCATGCCGAAGACGGCGAGCGAGTCGAGGTTGCGTTGCAGGCGCAAATCCAGATGAGCGCGGCTGCCGGCTTTGACCGCGGATTCGCGGTGGTGATCGACTACGGCTACACTCGCGACGAGCAGCTCGCCGGACGCCATCGCGGAACGTTGAAGGCGATTCGCCAGCACTCGGTGAGTGGGAACCCGTACGAAGCTCCCGGCGAGCAGGATATAACTGCCGACGCAAACTTCACGGCGCTGGCGGCTGCGGCCGAGGGACACGGCTGTCAGACACAGAAACTCGTGACTCAATCGCAATTTCTGCTGGGCATCGGCGAGGCGAATGAGTTCGCTGATGCGTTTGAAGATTGCCGCCTGCCGCAGGAGCGAGCCAAAGTCGCGCTGCAGCTCAAACATCTCGTCACTCCCGCGGGGATGGGCGAGAGCTTTCACGTGCTGGTCGCGAGCAAGGGGATCGAGCCAGAGAAAGCCTCAGCGCTGGCGGGCCTGAGCTTCGGCGCTCGCACCATCGAAAAAAGAACTTGAGCGAGTGGCCGTTCGGCGCCCGCAGGGATCCTTCGACTGCGCGGCTGCTTCGCTTCGCGGAGCAGCCACTCCGCTCAGGATGACAGGCTTTGTTTCGTGGCCCCGGCCGCTTCCGGATATTCATACACGCCGCGCCCCGACTTTCGTCCCAGGCGTCCGGCTTTCACGTACTGCACCAGCAGCGGCGCGGGGCGATATTTTTCGCCTAGCGACTTGTGCAGATATTCCAGAATGTTCAGGCGCGTGTCGAGCCCCACTAGGTCCACCAACTCGAATGGGCCCATGGGATGGTTCAGCCCCAGCTTCAGAGCCTTGTCAATGTCGGCGGCCGACGCGATGCCTTCCTGCAGCATGTGAAAGGCCTCATTGCCGATCATGGCGTTGATGCGGCTGGTGATGAAGCCGGGCGATTCCTTGATGACCACGACTTCTTTGCCCATGCGCTGGCCCACGGCAACCGCGGTCGCGAGTGTGTCGTCGTCGGTCTCGAGCGCGCGTACCACTTCGAGCAGCTTCATCTTGTGCACGGGATTGAAGAAGTGCATGCCGACGCACTTCTTCGCGCGGTAGGTGACGCTGGCAATTTCGGTCACGCTGAGGGAAGAAGTATTTGATGCGAGCATGGTGGTGGGCCGGCAGATTTTGTCGAGCAGGGTGAAGATCTCGATCTTCGACTCGAGTTCCTCGGGAACGGCTTCAATCACCAGGTCGGCCTCGCGCGCGGCTTCTTCGACGGAACCGGCGTACTCCAGCCGGCGAAAGGCCGAATCCGCATCGGGCGGCGCGACTTTGCCCAACTCGACGGCTTTGTCGAGATTGGCTCGAATTTCGCTCTCTGCCTTGCGCAGAGCTCCGGGCAGCAGGTCTTCCAGGATGGTGCGATATCCGCCGAGCGCCGCGGCGTGCGCGATGCCCCGCCCCATGATTCCGGCGCCGATCACGGCGATGGTCTGGACGTCGTTGAGCTGGGCCGCGTTGGTCTGGACGTCTTTAATTTGACCCACGGCCACCTACTTCTCCACCTTTTCCAGCTTTTCCAGATCGGCGACAGCCGCTTCGATCGCGCCGCCTGCCGCGCGCAGATACTCCGCCAGCCGCTTGCGCTCTTCGGCGTTCATGCTGGGAATGTAGAGACACATGCGGCGCAATGTCGTCGTAATGTCGTCCACATAATTCATCGCTCGGATCAGTTCACCCGTCGCTACTACCATGAGACTCCTCTTTCTGTTCCGGCCGGCAACTCCGAACTGCCGGAACTTCTATTCTGGACGCGCCTGCGGATTTAGTAAAGGCGGCTCAGTCGCCGTCGCTGGTGATTGACATCTAAAGTGCACAACGCCCGCGTCTTTAATTCACAACGAGTTGACCAGGCAGGCATATAATCGCAATCAATTCTTTTTATGGCGCGTCGGACGCGGGCGCGAATCAAACTGTTATGGCAGACAAGCCCTTAAAACGCTACATTTTCGCCAGCGACTTCGACCAGACGCTGACCTTCAACGATTCCGGCTACGTGCTCGCCGAGTTGGTGGGCATTCCCACCGCGGAGTTCGAACGCAAGGCCAAGGGGATGGCCAAGATCAACCTGGTGCAGCAGGGCGCGGAACTGGCGTATTTGTTGCTGCATGATCCGGAATTCAAGGCCAAGGTCCGGAAAGAACATCTGCGCGAGGTGGGCAAGCGGATTCGCCTGAAGGGCGACATCAAATTGCTGTACCAGTTGCTGGAAGCGGGCATCGACGGTCACCATTTCGATTTCTACGTTTTGTCGGCGGCTCCGGTTGAGGTGATTCTGTCGGCGCTGGAAGATATTGTGCCGCCCGATCATATTTTCGGTACCGAGTTTCGCTACAAGCCTTCGGGCGAGATTGACACGATCGTGCGCGCCACGGCCGGCTACGGTAAAGTCGCGGTGCTGAATCAGTTGCTGCTGCAGCAGGTTTCCGGGCCGGACCATGTGATTTACACCGGCGACGGCAGTTCCGACATTCATGTCATGTTGCATATCAACTCGCGCGACGGATTGACCATCGCCGTCTCGGAGTCCGCCGATGTTTCGCAGATCGCGAAGCGCACCGTGCTCAGCAGCAGCGCGCTGGCGGTGCTGGCTCCGATTCTTGAGGAGATCGCGGGCTGGGAGCGATACCGCATTCGCAGCTTCTTCGAGGCCAACGGAATGCTGATCCAGGAGTGGCAACGCGTCCGCACCGACTGGCTGACCGTGCGCCCCGCCGAACCCGCGGAAACCGTGGTTGAGACTTCGGCGCCCGGACTGGTGCGCGAGAGTTCCTGAGGCGAGCGAACCCACCATGCTGCGCGACAAGAATCTAGTCCCGCTCTCCCGCCAGCACCAGCACGCCCTTGCGTTGTGCGTTCGCATCGATCGGGCTGCGCCCATTGCCGACGCCGATCTGGCCGCGTGGCAGGCGGAAGTCGCGCAGCTTTTTCAAAGTGAGATCAGTTTTCACTTCGCGGCCGAAGAGCAGGCGCTCTTTCCCGCCGCGCGGGAGTTTGCGGAATTGATTCCGCTGACTGAGGAACTATTGGCTGATCACGCGGCGCTGCGCGGATTTTTTGCGAGCGCGGAAGCGCGCACCATGTCGGCGGCAGACCTGAGTGCTTTCGGGCAAGAGATGTCTGTACACATTCGCAAGGAAGAACGGCAGCTCTTCGAGCGCATGCAGGAAGTGATGAGTGAGCAGGAACTGGCGCTGCTGGGGCACAGTTTGGACGAAGCTCTCAAAGACGCTGCGCAGGCGTGTCTGCTGCCTACCGATGCGACCCGGTTGCACTCGGCAAGATGAACGCCCTCGCCGCTTAGCAGATGGTTGCCGGCGCGTGCAGCTGCCGGAATCGCGTCGCGCTCTCCCGCCCCATGTAACGTTCCAGCACCGCCGGCTCGGTCTGGCGCAGATCCACGACTACAAGTCCGTCGAGAACATTGGAAAACTTCCGGTCCACGTTGAAGCCCAGCAGCTTGCCGCCGATCTTGGCATATTGCCGCAGCAGAATCGGCAAACCCTTGCCGTCGGCTTCGACGTCGGTAATGGGCTCGGAGAGTTCATTCAGATCGCGCAGAGCGTGCAGCATGCCGCGGCAATCCCACCGGCGCAAAAGGCCGGAACGAAACGGCCGCCGGGGTTCGATCAGGCCGGCGAGCTCGTCCTCTTCCATGTGGGCTTCGAAGAAGCGGTAAATCATTTCGCGGGAGGCTTCGCTGTAGTCGTTGCTGATGCTGACCGCGCCAAACAAAACCGGAATCTCCGGCTGCCTCGCCACCATGCGGGCAATTCCCTTCCACAGCAGCAGCAGCGGCGCGTATTGCCGCTGATATTCCAGCCTCACAAACGAGCGCCCGAGTTCGAGCGCCGGGCCGAGTTTTTGAAACACTCTTTCGTCGTAGCGAAACAGAGTGCTGGTGTAAAGTCCGTTGATGCCACGCTCGGCCAGAATCTCGGCTGTGTTGCCGGCACGGTAGGCGCCGACCAGTTCACGCTTGGTTTTGTGCCATAGGAGAATGTGCGAATAGTAATCGTCGAACGCGTCGAGGTCCCGGCTTTTGCCCGTGCCTTCACCTGCGGCGCGGAAAGTCAACTCGCGCAGCCGTCCGACTTCCCGCAGAAGCTGCGGGATTTCGCGAGCCGGCGCCAGGTAGACGGCAAGGTCGCCGTTCTCGGCCAGAAGCCGGTCTTGCGGCAGGCGCGCTACCTCTGCAGCCAACCTATCTACCGGCTCGGGAACCGCTACGGGTTCCTGAATCTTGAAGGCCAGCCTGGTTCGCAGAGCGGTCGGCCACGATGCTTCCGGCTTGCTGCGCCGCGCCAGCAAATAAGTCCGCCAGCGCAGATACTCGATGGCTTCGCGATCCTCGCCGATCGCCTCCAGCGCGTCCGCCGGAATCCCGCTGCCCACGCGCACTTCCACCGTCTTGCCTTCCTGCTGTAGAAATTCCTGCAACAGAAACGCGCTGCGCAGCCGGGGATGAATCATGCCGAGCAACTGAAAGCCGACGCCGTTGTGCCCGCAGAAGTAGACTGGCAGCGCTGTTGCGCCCGTCCTGCGAATCAGCCGCACCGCCGTGTCATTCCATTTGGGGTCGGCAATCTGGCCCGCCGGCATTTGCCACTGCGACACTTCGCCCGCGGGAAAAATCGCCAGCATCCCGCCGCGCTGCAGCCAGGCCAACGATTCCCGCAGGGCGCGGCGGTTCGACTCCACGGAGCGATCACTTTGAAAGGGGTCGACAAAAATGCAATGCCTTTGCAACTCGGGCACATCGGCCAGCAGGAAGTTGGTCAGCACTTTCACGTCGGGCCGCGCCCGGGTCAGCAGCACGGTGAGGATCGCGCCGTCCAGCACGCCATAGGGATGATTCGCCACCACCACCACCGGGCCAGTCGTGGGGATTCGCGCCTGGTCCGCCGCGCCAAGCGTAATTCTGACCCGCATCTCGGCGAGCAGGCTCTCCAGACGAAATCCATCGGGCGATCGCTGCACTCTGTGGTAGAGATCCCTCACTTTGCCGACGGGGGCGAATTTTCCAGCCAGACCGGGAAACTCGGCGATGCGCGACAGCACGCCGGCCTGCGCCTGATCTGCATTCAGACGATCGACGGACGAATGATCGGCGGGCAGACGATCAGCCGATAAACGATCTGTGGGCAAATGGTCTGAGGGCATTTCATACTCATAGCCTAGCGCGGTTGCAGCAGGATGAAGCGCAGGTTAAAAGCTGATGAAATCAATGCGTGAGGAAACGAAAAGGTAACCAGAGGTAACCACTTGCCGGCAATCAGGTCTCGAGGCGGTATCGCGACTCAGCGAGTGCGTAAAGCTTTCGCCACACCAGGCGGTTGATGGTCACCACGGTGCCCGCCATCATGATGGTCGCTACCAACAGAAGTTTGGTGTTGCTCTGGTCGCTCGCCTGAGAAATGACGGCTCCCAACCCGACCGTCGTGTAGATGTGGCCTTTGAAGTGGAAATACTCCGCGACAATGCTGGCATTCCAGGCTCCGCCGGATGCCGTGACCATGCCGGTAACGAGGTAGGGGAAAATTCCTGGCAGGATCAGCTTTTTCCAGCGCTCGATGCCTTCCATGCGGAACACCGAGCAGCACTCCTTCAAGTCGGTTGGAATCGCAATCGCGCCCGCGATCACGTTGAACAGGATGTACCACTGCGTTCCCAGCAGGAGCAGCACGATCGAGCCGATGCCCAGGCCCCCGCCCACGCGAATGAGCAACAGCAGCACCACCGGGAACAGAGCGGTCGCGGGGACGGAAGCCGCAATCTGCGCCAATGGTTGCGCGATCCGTGCCAGGCGCGGACTAAAGCCGATGGCGACGCCCGCCGGAATCGTCCACAACGCGCCCAGCAGCAGCGTGAGGTTCACGCGCAGAAATGTCGCGCCCAGGCCGAGGCCAGCCTCCTGCAACTCCGCCTTCTGCAGGCCGGTCAGAATCATGACCACACGAACGACCCCATAACTCATCCCGGCCAGCGCCACGATGGCCAGCAAACGGGTCAGCCAGATTTTCCATGCGCTGCGCGGCCCCGGCTCGGCGCTCGATCGCTCGCGCGAAAAATAAAGCATCAGGCGCTCGCCCAGCGGGTTCACCGTCTTCTCGCGGATCTGCGCCAGGCTGCGCGAATGCCGGATCAGGTTCAGAACCCACGACTGGGGCGCGTCTCCGCTCTCGACCTGCTCCACCTTGAATTTCTCCGCCCAGGCGATCACCGGGCGCCAGACGAACTGGTCGAGCAGTACGATCACCGCGATCATGGTGGCGACGCCCCACACAATCGACTTGGTGTCACCCGCGCTGGCCGCCGTCTGCAAATACGAACCGAGACCGGGGAGGCGGAAATCACGATCGCCCAGCACAAACATTTCGCACGCCATCAGGAAAAACCAGCCGCCGGCCACCGACATCATCGAGTTCCACACCAGCCCGATGGCCGCGAAGGGCAACTCCATCTCAATGAAGCGCTGCCACCAGTTGAAGCGGTAAATCCGCGCCGCCTCGCGCATCTCTTTCGGAATGCTCTTCAGCGAAGCGTAAAAGCTGAAGGCCATGTTCCACACCTGACCGGTAAAAATCAGCAGGATCGCCCCCGCCTCCACGCCCAACTGCCTGCCCGGAAACAACGCGACCATAGCCAGCATCACGCCCGGAAGAAAACTGAGCACAGGGATCGACTGCAGCACGTCGAGCAGCGGAATCATGAACCGCTCGGCGCGGGGATTGTAGGCGGCCACGTACCCGTACACCAGCGTGAAGGCAAGGCTGAGTACGTACGCAATTGTCATACGCAGCAAGGAATAGCCCGCGTACGCCGCCAGGGCCCAGGGATTGCGCGAGATTTCCACCTGAGGGGTAAACGGGCCAAGCCAGTGCCGCCCGACCACCAGGACGCCGTAGAACAAGGCGATGCCCGCGCCAAACATGACCAGGTCGGGCAGGAACGAGATCTCGAGGCTGGGCAGTTGCGTCCAGATCCGGTATGCCGAAAATCCTCGCAGGCTGATTGACTTCTTCATGGAAACAGTGTGGGGCCCGGAATTGTCCTTCAGGATTTCGGCGCGGAGGCCGAGCTTGGGGCCGGGGCCTGGGGCACAGCCGGAGAATCCGGCGGCGTGTGCGGTTCAGTTTGCACCAACCGTCCCTTCTCGCGGTCGTAGTCGAATATCTCGGCGTAGCGGCCCCAGTTCATGGCGGTTTCAAACTGGCGCTGCACTTCATCCTCGGCAAAATGTTCGTCGAGAATGTCGTGAAAGAACTCGTCTGCGATGGAATGATCTGACTTCCGCTTGAGGATGCTGTCAATCTGTTTCAGGATGGTCACGTGTTCGAGCGCCGCCTGGCGGAATAGAACCTTGCGTTGCTGAATGTCGGCATCGGCAAAAATCACTCCCTGCCGGGTAATCTGCACGTCGCCCTCTTTGAGCAGCGCGAAACCCAGCAGCACACAGGCCTCAAGGATCGGAAGCAAATCTTCCACGTCCATGACTAGCTCCTCGGCCAGCCGGAAGAGGTCCTCGCGGCCGCCGCGGTCATGCAGCAATTCCGTCAGCCCAGCAATTCCGCCGACGCGCGCGTGCGGCAGGATCTGGTAGCGCGTGGTGCGGACCGGCGATTCCTGCCTCTTCAACGCATCTTTCAAGGCGTCCTTCGTGAGGCCGCCCGTGGGCAAAATGATTTCCGCCGTGGTCTCGGCGTCGGGCAGATCGTGCTCGACTTCCGGTTCAGTCATGACTTTGTAGATGTAGTCCACCAGTTCCACGAAGCGCGCCGATTTGCGGTCGCGCGGATGCGTCAGCCGGATATTAAAGTCCGAACGAATGCGCGCCGGATTTCTGCCCAGCACCATCACGCGGTCGGCGAGCATCACGGCCTCTTCAATGTTGTGGGTCACAATGAAAATTGCGCTGGCCGGCATTTTCTTGGTGAGCCAGAGTTCCAGCAGTTCCCCGCGCAGGTTTTCCGCGGTGAGAACATCGAGCGCCGAGAAGGGCTCGTCCATGAACAATACTTCCGGTTCGACGACGAGAGCGCGAGCGAATCCCACGCGCTGCTTCATGCCACCGGAAAGCTCCTTGGGATACGCGGTCTCAAAGCCGTCCAGACCAACCGTATCGAGGGTGCGCAGGGCACGCTTGTGGCGTTCGACGGGAGGCACGCCCTTGGCTTCGAGCGGCGCCTCGACATTCTCGAGCACGGTGAGCCAGGGGAACAGCGCGAAGCTCTGAAACACAATGGCCACGTTCGGCATCTGGCCGTCCAGCGGCTTGCCGTGCCACAACAGCGTTCCCGATGAAGGTTGCGACAGCCCGGTCAGCATGCGCAGCAGCGTTGACTTGCCGCAGCCCGACGGTCCCAGCAAAGCCACGATCTTCCCCGGCTCGATGGAGAGATTGGTCAGGCCGACAACCTGAATCCGCGTGCCATCCCCCTGCGGATAGGACTTCTCAACCCCGACGGCTTCGATGATCGCATCGCCGCCCGGACTGCCGGCCGTTTTCGGTTTGATATCGGCTTCGCTCACGTCCACACTCCCTAACTCTCTATACACGAAATCCGACTCGGGTGCCCCATGTCTCGCGAATTTTGCGAGATGCGGGGATTTCGACTTTCAACGCGGGCACGCCCCGCCCATCCGGTTTCACGCGGCGAAGTTTTCGGTCGGAAGCGCGGCGAATGGCTTGGGCAAACGATCGCTCACTTCGGCGAGCAGCGCCAACTTTGCAGCCAGTTCGCCGGTAAGCTGGTTTTGGCTGAAGCGCCACCGCCAGTTGCCGCCATGCAGGCTGGGAGTGTTCATACGTGCTTCGCTGCCCAGCCCGAGCACGTCCTGCAATGGAATGATGCTCAGGCCGGCCGGCGAGCAGTGCGCCGCACGGATAAACGCCCAGTGGACGCCATCCTGGCTGCGGCCCATGTATGCTTCTGCATCGCGGCGTTCGTGCTCCGCGGCGCCGGAACGCCACCAGCCCTCCACCGTGTCGTTGTCGTGCGTGCCGGTATAGATGACCTTACCCTCGGCACGATGGGGCAGATAGATGTGCGCGCCTTCGTCTCCGAAGCCGAACTGCAGAACCGACATGCCGGGAATCTGCAACCGCTCGCGCAGCGCGTGCACCTCGGGCGTGATGTAGCCCAGGTCCTCGGCAAAAAACGGCAGGCCGCCCAGAGCCTCGCGAACTTTTACAAATAGGTCGTCGCGCGGTCCATCGACCCAGCGGCCATTCACGGCCGTGTCATCCTTCGCAGGAATTTCCCAGAACTGGTCGAATCCCCGGAAATGATCCAGCCGGACATAATCGTAGTTTTGCGTGGCCCAACGCAGCCGCTGAATCCACCAGTCATAGCCCCGCTCCTTCATGACATCCCAGTCGTAGAGTGGATGGCCCCAGCGCTGCCCGGTCTTGCTGAAAAAGTCAGGAGGCACGCCGGCGACCACTTCCGGCTCCAGATCTTCGTTCAGCCGAAAGAGTTCGCGGTGCGTCCAAACGTCGGCGCTATCGTGATTCATGAAGATCGCAACATCGCCCACAATGCGGATCGCTCGCTCGGCGCAGTACTGCCGCAAGGCCCGCCATTGTTCGTAGAAGGCGAACTGCAGCGCGCTGCGGAGCCGAATGTCGGCCGCGAGTTCCTCGCGGGCTTTCTCCAGTGCAGCCGGCTCCCGCTGCGCGATCTCCCGCGGCCAGCGGTTCCAGCTTTCGAGTTTGTGACGGGAACGTAGCGCGTCAAAGAGAACGAAATCGTCGAGCCACCACGCATTTTCTGCGCGGAACGTTTCAAACCGCTGCAACGCAACGCCGGACGTATTCCGCAGAAAATTCTGCGCCGCCTCAAACAATAGCGGCACCTTCTGCGCGAAGACCTGATCGTATCCGACCGGACTGGGAGCAATTGTCGCTTCAGCTTTTCCGGAACTCGCCAAGTCAGTCCTCGACATGTCGATCCAGCCCCGTTCGGCAAGGCGTTCCAGACTGATGAGCAGCGGATTTCCGGCGAAGGCGGAGGTCGAGGAGTACGGCGAATTGCCATAGCCGAGCGGTCCGAGCGGGAGAACCTGCCAGAGGCCCTGGCGGGCGGAGGCGAGAAAATCTACAAACTGATAGGCGGCCGGCCCAAAATCGCCAACCCCGCCGCGCGAAGGCAACGAGGTGGGATGCAACAGAATGCCTGCGGCGCGCGGAAAGGGCATGTCACGCCGCTACATTCCCTGCTCGCTCTTGCTCAATGCCTTGATTTCTTCCGCGTTTCTCTTGATCTTGCCGGATTTCGTCATCTCGTCAACCAGGCTGGAAACAAAAATCCCGAAGCGCTCCTGCTGCTTGCCCGCCAGCAACTGGTCGCGGATCTGATCGCGCTTCGCGGCATAGTCCGCATCGGTGGGTTGCTGGTTCTCGATCACCTGCAGGACTACATCGCTTCCACCTCCGCCCATGATAGGGCCGCTGATCTCGCCCGGCTTCATGCTGAACGCCACCGCTGCCCCGCCCGCCATCGAGCCCACATCGGGCACCTGGCCGTCGGGCAGCACAAAGTCGCTGGACTTCATGGTCGCGCCCAGTTCTTTAGCCGCGCGCTTCAGATCATGCTCGGCCTTGGCACGGTCCGACAATTCCTGAATCTTCTGCGACAGCAGGGTGGAGGAGCGCTCACTTTTGAATTGATCCTCGACCTTGCTCCGAATCTCTTCAAACGTCGGTGTCGACGCCGGCTGCACGGCAAGCAACTGAAATACCACGGTTCCCTGCGCAGCCGGAGCCGAATCAGGAGCATCGGGGAGGGATTTCGTGGCCGCGCCGAACACGGCATCCATGAATTGCGGGGCCGGCCCGAGTCCCGGCAGCATGTCTCTCCGGCTGAAGAATTCCGAGTTGATGACGGGAATATGTTGCTCGGCCGCGGCAGCATCCAAACCTTCGGCAGTAGCCAGCTTCAGCAGCGCCTGCGCCTGCTTCTGCGCAAGGTCTTGCGCTTTCTGGCGCTTCAGGATGGGCTCGATCTGGCCCTTGACCTCGTCGAGCGGCTTCACGTGCGCTTCCTGCTTGTCGTCCACGCGGAGAATGTGGAACCCGTCAAGGCTCTTCACCACATCGCTG